>Ga0307513_10007750_pt1 | contig 13860 bp, 9 predicted proteins | sample 15_EM_MG_FD_202174 | JGI IMG/M metagenome (GOLD analysis project Ga0307513, IMG submission 202174) | Populus trichocarpa ectomycorrhiza microbial communities from riparian zone in the Pacific Northwest, United States - 15_EM | ecosystem: Host-associated > Plants > Roots > Unclassified | place... | reverse complement strand
TCTAAGTTATTGTTGTGAACAATCTATTGCTAAGTTTAATATCAAAACCGGAGTTGTGATATATGAACTTGTGAAGCAACTAAGCTTGATAATTGTGGCGGAACTACGTTATTGAACTTAGAGAGAATATTTGAACAAAGTGACACAAGCTGCGAACAGCTTGTATGTTAATCTTGATGAAATTATCTAGTTCTTAAAGCTACCATTAAATTGAATCATTAGTGCGGACACTTTGATTATTTGTTGGTTAGGATTAGTTATACGGCGGATCCGTTAATTAATCAACGTTAAGAAAAGATAAAATTTCAGAACATAAACTGTAATTGTCGTTTCAAGGATCGATTATAATTTCCGTAGGTGGATGTGTGCTTGTGACCAAGATTTGTTTTCTTGATAAGTTTCGGTTTTAATTGATTTTATTTGCTAGTTTAATTGCTGCCATAGTTTAGATAATCACAAACCAAATCCCCCCAATTACATAACGTACAACATAAAAATCTGACTTGAAACTTCCTCGTGGGATCGACCACTTGCTTGCTCTATACTATCTTGTGTGTTTTAAGCTAGGGTAATTAATTTGTGCGAGCGCGACATCGCAACAACCCTTTGTCTAAAAGTTCTTGTAATTGAATTTTCAACTCATCTAATTACTTAGGAGCCATTCTATATGGTGGTTGAGCTATAGGAGACACCCTAGGCAATATGTCGATGGTGACTTCAACTTCTCTTTCTGGGGTAGTCTTGGCAATTCTTCTGGAAATACATCCGGAAATTCTCTCACAATTGAAATGTCAGACAATACTATCTTACCCTTCTCTGAGTTTATCACATAAGCAAGGTATACTGTACAACCCTTCTTTAGTAGTTTTCTCACATCCATAATCGAGATTATATTTGTTGGGTTGGAAAGTATCTCCTCCTTAAAGACCCTTGTTTCACCCTTAGCCACTTGGAAGGTTACTGTTTTTGTAAAGCAGTCTAGATGAGCCTTATTTTTAACCAACCAATTCATGTCTAGAATTATGTCAAAATCACTTAATTTTAAGGGTATTAGATCTACTTCTAATTCATACCCGTTAATGTTGATTTTCACCCCTTCAAATACAACATTTGTTTCCACAGTTTCACCTAAAGGTGTCCTAATAATAAACCCTTTTTGTTTCCTTACTCAGTTTGGTTACATTTTTATTAGCTATAAAGGAGTGAGTGGCACCAGAATCAAACAAAACATGCATTTAATAGTCATTCATTTGCAACATACTTGCCACCACATCTGATGCTGCTCTAACATCCTCCTGGGTTGTATGGAAAACTCTTCCCTGTCCCCTTTCATTTTGCATTCTAGGTTGTCTCTTATTAGAGTTGACTCCTAACTGAATCGACTTTCCTGATCTGTTCACCGTGATGGACTACTGGTGACTTTGACTTTGTTGTCTTTGATTATGAAGTTGTTCAGAATTTAAAAGTTTCAAAGGGTTAAATACAAGGTAGCTAAGGAGTTCTGATTCATATATTATATCAGAGTTTACATAATTAACATACTACATGTTGAGCCAAGAGTTTTATATACATCAAGGTTTACACAAAAGCATACTGCATAACCTAGCTAATACTATTATGCTTGAGCTAATTTTTTTTTTACATAAGCTGAGCATAACAGAGTCCTAAACACTAATGAGCTCCCTGGGTATTAGATGGACATGTTACAACAACGATTTAATAAGCATACAATTATGTTGTCAGCAGAAACAAAAATAATCATATAATGAATACAAATACAACATAAGTTTTCTATTAGTTTCCCAAGAATTCTAATAATCAACTTATAAATTCTTGTGTGTGTGTGTGTGTGTGTGTGTGTGTAATAGATTCATTTAAAAACTCAATTAGACATCATTTACGTATTCTTAATTGAATACTCTTATTTTCTTGCATGAACGTAGTAACTTTGTCTAATTGGTTTTATTAAATCTTCAACTTTGCATAGTCCCACTTGGACACTTTAGGCAATCATACTTATCAATTCTCTCATGTCATCCAAACATGGATACCCTTTCCGAATCGAGCCTTATCGATCATTCCCAGGCATCCCGACATGGACGTCATTAGCTGCAGCTAATCTTGTAATTCACTTCCCAGCAATCCTAGTACGGATGCCATTAGCCGAAGCTAATCTTGCAATTCACTTCCCGGTAATCCTATCATGGATGTCATTAGCCGAAGCTAATCTTGAGATTCATTTCCCGGCAATCCTATTACGGATGTCATTAGCCAAAGCTAATCTTGTTAATACACCAGACTTTGTTAACATAACTTAATTGTAATTGTATTCATCAGGAAGACTTTAAATTACATAATAATAAAGGAGAGGTAAAACCACACACCTACTCCGCCTGTCTCGTGACCTCCTCTAATAGAAGATCCAATCCTGGTCGCTCCCCCTAAATCACAAAGAAGTCTTTGGTCATGTTTCCTCCAAGCCAAATGTTTTAGCAAATCCATATTCATTCATTATACATATGGTACTTTCCATGCATGTTTATTTTCTCATCTTAACATACATATACATATCAAGTATACATTTTCAAGGTTGTTATATCAACGTGCAAGTGTCTGTATGACTAGGTTTGTTTTTGCGTCAACGTAAATCAGTGACTTATGACTCATAACTTTAAATAAAACAAACTTTGTGTCAATAGAAAGGTAACACATTTATCCACAATCTCATGAAGGATCATGCATCATAGTCTATCAATATCAAATCATAACCCAAACAAGAAGTTAGACAACAAATTTGTCCAGCAGGTTCCAACCTAACCTCCTCGCAGTACTTTGCCTATATATGGAGTTCTATATCTCCAAATAAAGTGAAATTTATTTCAATTTAAAGATAACACATTTATAGATATCCACATGAAGGAAAATGCATGATACTCTATCAATATCAAATCACAAACGAAACAAGAAATTAGATAGCAAATATGTCTAGCAGCTTCCAACCTAACGTCCTCTTAGTATTTTGCCTATATATGAAGTTCTATATCTCCAGTTGTTAAAATTAAGTTAATTCATGGGTGGTATGTGATTGGGGATGTGAAACAATGATAATTTACCCAATCCAAGTGTTTGTTGATGAGCGATTTTGACTATCTTAGAGGTATAACTGGGTTCTCTTTAAACATAGAATTTGTAGCCTCATGTCTTAGCTTTCCAATGACACTAATTTCACTTGAATCGGAGTTCTATAACTCCAGATATGGTTCAAAATCTGAGGAGAGGTCAGACAGTAACAGTACAAAAATGAGACAGTAACAGTCCATGTGTTTGTTGACGAGCGATTTTGACTATCTTAGTGGCATAACTGAGTTCTCCTTAAATCATAGAACTTGTAACCTCATGTCTTAGCTTTCCAACGACACTAATTTTGCTTGAATCGAAGTTCTATAACTCCAGATATGGTTAAAAATATGAGGAGAGGTCAGACAGTAATAGTTGGACAGTAACAGTCCAAGTGTTTGTTGACGAGCGATTTTGACTATCTTAGAGTCAGAACTGGGTTCTCTTTAATTCATAGAACTTGTAGCCTCATGTCTTAGCTTCACTATGACACTAATTTCGCTTGAATCAGAGTTCTATAACTCTAGATATGGTTAAAAATATGAGGAGAGGTCAGACAGTAACAGTTCAAAACGAGACAGTAACAGTCCAAGTGTTTGTTGACGAGCGACTTTGACTATCTTAGAGGCAGAATTGGGTTCTCCTTAAGTCATAGAACTTGTAGCCTCATGTCTTAGCTTTCCAATGACACTAATTTCACTTGAATAGGAGTTCTATAACTCCAGATATGGTTAAAAATCTGAGGAGAGGTCAGACAGTAACAGTTCAAAAACGAGACAGTAACAGTCCAAGTGTTTGTTGATGAGCGATTTTGACTATCTTGGAGGCAGAACTGGGTTCTCCTTAAATCATAGAGCTTGTAGCCTCATCATGTCTTAGCTTTCCAACGACACTAATTTCACTTGAATCGGAGTTCTATAACTCCAGATATGGTTAAAAATCTGAGGAGAGGTCAGACAGTAACAGTACAAAAACGAGACAGTAACAGTTGGACAGTAACAGTCCATATGTTTGTTGACTATCTTAAAGGCATAACTAGGTTCTTCTTAAATCATAAAACTTGTAGCCTCATGTCTTAGCTTTCCAACGACACTAATGTTGCTTGAATCGGAGTTCTATAACTCTAGATATGGTTAAAAATCTGAGGAGAAGTCAGACAGTAACAGTTCAAAAACGAGACAGTAATAGTTAGACAGTAATAGTCCAATTGTTTATTGATCAGCGATTTTGACTATCTTAGAGGTAGAACTGAGTTCTCCTTAAATCCTAGAACTTGTAGCCTCATGTCTTAGCTTTCCAATGACACTAATCTCGCTTGAATCGGAGTTCTATAACTCCAGATATAGTTAAAAATCTGAGAAGAGGTCAGATAGTAACAGTTCAAAAACAAGATAGTAACAGTTGGACAGTGACGGTCCAAATATAAAGAAAGGAATGATAACTGGGGTTGGACAAAGAACGAGAATAATAATGGGTGAAATGAGAAAACGTAAAATATTAAAAAATGACTGAAAGAAAGACTTACTGGTTGTTGATATGGTTATTATAAAACATATCCTTAAATGAAGAAAATTTATGAGATAAACCTGTGATTTGCAGGAGGGACCACAGGCATGGTGCAACAGTAGCAGCTGGGGAGCATGAGTAGAGCTTTTACTGCAGGTAGGTGATCCGCACCTATACTTTCTAGTTAATTGCTATGATTTATTATGTTATTGATGTGAGATGTGAATTACCAAACGTTGGATATTAGGAGAAATGAGGAAAGTTTGCATAATGATGCTGATATTTTGGATAGTATTCTGAATGTATGTGTATTCGGGGTGAACGGTGGTTGTGTAAATTGCCAAGGGATGAAATTATCGTTGACAAAGGAAATATGAGGTGTGATTTGGGGCGTGAACTAGCATACATTTAGTGTATGTTAGGATCCCGGGTAAGGGGATCAATCATGTATTGGCTAGCATACATTTAATGTATGTTAGGATCCCGGGTAAGTGCATCACGATGTATTGACTAGCATACATTTAGTGTATGTTAGGATCCCGGGTAAGGGGATCACCATGTATTGACTAGCATACATTTAGTGTATGTTAGGATCCCGGGTAAGGGGATCACCATGTATTGACTAGCATACATTTAGTGTATGCTAAATGTATGATAACAGTGAAATTGGTATTGGTAATGTGTTAAGAGGAAATAATCATGGGTGGTCTTATGAGATCTTAAATGGAGGTTGATAATGGAAGAGGAAAAGGTTTTTAGTAGTTGAAGGAGAAAGAGTTTCCAACGAAAACCAAAAGGGAGGAGTGAAAAAAATATGAATGCATGTTTGCCTTTTTAAATTGTTGGATATTTGTATTGCTATATTATTGTGATATTCATATTTCAATAATATGTATTTTGTTTTTAGGGTCATCGCATGCACGATAGGAGTAGATTCTAGCTTGGGTTCACTTTTTGTAATTTAGGTCCTAGGGAGTATACCCTTGTATTTGGTAATATTACAACTTTTATATATACTCAAATTGTATAATTGATGTTTAAACTGGAATAAATGAATTTAAGTCTGTAGTTTGTATAACTATGTTCCATGTATGCATGTTTATATCTTTATCCATCCATAATGATAATTGTTGTACAATGTATATCATAAACATTGTGGTTGATATGAATGATGATGTTTGTGGGACTGAGACCCAGGATGATTGGGTTGAATTGAGTTAGGAGATGTGGTATATTAGAAGTGTAAACAGGTCGTATGTCGATAACTTGGGACCTCTCGGTATAGGGGAGACTCCGTCGAAATTTCGGTGGACTTTAATACAACCACAATGAATAGATATAAAAAAAAATTTAATCACTTTGTTTATCATTTAACATGAGAACGTTGCTTTATCCCGGGTAAGGGAATGTTACAGTAATTAACCTCGGTAATTGATGAATTATTTAACGGTGGTATTTATATAAGGAGAAATGATAGAATTACGCTCTTTCGGTTTATGAATAAAATATAATGCTAATATTGTTTTATTATGTTTCTTTAAATTGCCTATAATGCTTGAAATTATCTTGTGCTGTAACAGGGACATCATACCAATATGGTGCGTAGGGAAATCTGTTTCGCAACTCACATATTTTGAAAAGAACTATATATTCACATGTTATAAGTGATATGAGTTCTGTATGAACGGACATGTTAATCACTAAATTAGTCGTCCGACCCCCTTTGTAAAGACTAGTAATGAAAAATTGAAATGGAACACACATGTAAATGTGCAAAGAAGTTAATATGATGTGTATGAATATACATATGAGGTATTCATCTAATAAAGATATTGTTTTGTGAAATTACATGAGGTAAGTATAAGGAAAGTACTAGTTGTGTAACATGTTGTTCGACACTCTTGTATGATCTCATGATATCAACGAGACTAGAACAAGAATGTGAATTTATGAGCATGTCAATATGATGTAATGTAAACCTATGAGTATGAAAATATAATATTATGGGCACGTGTATTGAGAATATGTTTTATGAGAATGTTGATTTACATTATCCTACGTAGATTGTGCCTTGTTAATGAACAAAATGCAATGATAAATCTAAAGAATGATATGGTGAAAAACATTCAGAAACTGGACAATTAAAAAGAATCATCAATTTTGGCCTTGAAAAAGATGGGTCCTTATATATTAAATCCATGTTCTGTCGTGACAAGAAGAGAATGAAAGAAAATATTACATAACTGATTCAAGGCTTATTTATAGCCTTCCATGCAACCCCTTAATCCAAGAAATTAATGAAAAAAGTAGCCGCCCATGTTGTTTCCAAGTTGTAGTAGGATTCTTTTATTTTCTTTGTTGTGTTTTCTCCTCACCTTATGTCCCAAATAAGGTTGGATTGTGCCTCTCTTGCAAATGGATAAGATGTATTAAGGCCTCCTCTTGATACTCAAATAAACCTTTCAAATCTGACTTGGTAGAAACCTTCAAAACCAATGCATTTAATGTCTCTTTTAATTTCTTTATCTTAGACCGAGTCATTGGCCCTTTTGGAATATATAATAGGTCCTTGCTGATTTTTATGGGCTGGTCCACATCACTTTTCATTGGTAGTGGTGTTTAGATAATGATATAATGTTAGAATTGATGCTTGATATAATGATTTAAAGTATGTTGGCTTATAAGAAAATGAATGCTCTTGTAGTGGATTGAATGTTATTTGATTTGAAGAGGTGGCGGTTCTTTTATTTACCTGTTAATTTTACTAAAGCATGTCTAACATGTTTAGGTGTTATGGTTAAATGATGTAGGTGATTAATAATGTTGTTTCCATTTGAATTATAAACTATACAAGGAAAAAAAAGAGAAAAGAAAAAAAAAATTATAGTTTGTACACTAACTTACCTCCCCGACAACGACGCTAAAATCTTGATATGATCAAATAATTGATGTCTTCTCTCAAGTGTAAGAGTGTCAAAGAAATAAATGACCTGCCAAGATCAGGGTCGATCTATGGGGAGGTTAAGGATACAAAACCATAAATAATAAAACAAACATGGTTAAAGAAATCTAAAAGATGTGATATAAATGTAAGGATTTAACAAAAATAAAACAATTGTCAAGGTTAGAGGATCCACTAATCGTATTTCAAATAAGTATAATCCAAAATCTTTTTATTACTCAACTAGAAACCACATACAAAGAAAGTTCCAATAAGTTATTAGCATGACTATATTAATTATCTTTAATTATTTTATTTAAGTAACGCTAACACTTGTTAATGTTGTCAAGTATTCATGGTAACTTATGTCAACAACAAATCAATATTCTTTCATACCACAAGTGACAATTCTCCATGTACTAGATTATAAAAGAATCAAGTACTTGTTGTGCTAATGATTATCCACCACGAGTCAAGAATCACCACTAAACAAGAAGGGCATAAATATTTATTAAGATAACAATTATAATACTTGTTAATAGCAAATTTTCTTGAATTTAAATATTAAAGCTCATGTTGAGTTTATACTATACTTATTTTTACACCATTAGTGTGACATTTTCACCTTGACAAAAATAAACTAACTAAACATAACTAAAAAGAAAAACATAAATAATTAAGTTAAGAACATAACTATGATATAAATTAATTAAGTAAAATAAATAAAATGATAAGCATAAATAAGAAATTAATGATAATATAACATGAATTAAAACTTGAATATTACAAAAATACAAAGAAAGAAAGAAAGAAAGAGCGTGGATCTTGATATGAAAGTCAAGATGTCTAAATGAATGGAAAATGCCTCCCTTTATAGGTTCAAACATAGAACTATTGATGATGGCTAATTAATTTGGTGTTTTAACTAATTTGGTGGCCAATTATTGATTTGATAACTAGACAAAACGTCATTGATAACATCATAATATGAACATATGGTCTTGATGAAAAATTTAGGTATTTGTCTCATCTTTACAAAAAATAATAATGGGCTTATTTGGATTTCTATAACTCTAGATATGGGCTCAACACCGAAAATTATCTGGGTTGTAGGACAAATTTAGATTTCTCTTTTTTTGCTAAGATTTGAACTGAAAAACAACAGTATTGAGTCTTGGTCTCTTCATAAATATTTTAGATCAACATATTCGCTTTCCATCAAGATAAACCACACCTAAAATTGATATTGATAGCTCTAGTTATAATCTGAAAATCAAATGGTGTTCTAGTTTGAATAGAACCAACGCAACTATGATTTCTTCTCTAAGTCTAGCCCTCTCCTTTTCTCTTCATATAAACCCCAGTTTCAATAATTAAACATGTCAATCATTAAAAACCAAGCATTTTTTTTTGTAAAAACAAATAGTGATATGGTTGAGGTTCAACTTTTTTTTTTTGGATAAGGTAAGTATATTAACCAAAAAATAGCAAAATACAACAAAGGGTCCAAACCCACTTACTCTAAACACAACTAAACAAAGAAAAAAATCAGGGCATATCCCAGGAAAAACTAAAAGGACATGCCTTCAAAACCTAAAAATCCAATAAACAAATAAAATAGAATTGAAAATATCATCAAAAAAATTCCTAAGCAATATGAAGTTTTCTTTTAGTAATCGAAGAAGCGATATTGTGAATAGGATTAACTTTTGAAACAATATAACTAGCAATGTCTCTATAAATCATTGAACTAGTACAAGGAGCATCACCATGAAGACATGCATTCCTTTCTCTCCAAATATAATAAACGACAATAGCTACTATCAACCTCATAAGTACAGAATGAAGAGAACACCCTCCACTCAAGTTAGAGAGCCAATAAATGGTGCTAACCCAAGAGCAACGATGAAAGAGGATGAGACATTTGGAGCATAGATCATACCAAATATGATGAGAGAATGGGCAATCAAAATATAAATTATCAACATCTTTCCTATCACCTCCACATTAAAGGCATTGGATAACCTGAATAACACTATAGGACCTAAGCTTATCCTAAGTAGAGAAAGCTTCACGAATAGCAATCCATAAGATAAATGAAAATCATGGGATAACATGTTTATGCCAAACAAGTTTCCACCACTCCACTTTGTCCCGAACAGGACGAATAGAGTTCCAAGCACAACAAATAAAGAAGATACCTCTTAGAGCATCCTTCCAACACACAAGGTCACGTCTTCCATCATTTGGGAGAAAAGAAGTGGGAGCACATCGAATAACCTCAATCCACTTGGGGGATCTAGGAGGAGGCAAAATCAACTCCTTACCAGCAATAATACAACTCAACCTCGCATCCTTCCCTAAGCTAGAATCCATAATAATCTTATCCCTAAAAAACTCCACCAAGAGGCCCAACGAGTGTCAATTATCAATACTCCTACCATGCAATAAATATGAAGATATCCAGGATGACCATATAGAGTTGGCCGGAATACATATAGTCCATAAATGTTTAACCATAGCTACCCAATTCCACACCTCTAGATTTTTTACACCCAAACCCCCTTCCTCCTTAATCAAACAAACTGTATTCCAAGCAACGTTTGCATTACCAAATGAAAGATCACTACCCTTCCATAAAAAAGACCTTAAAAAGAGGTTATTTTCACAATAACAGCCTTAGAAAGAATAAAAAGAGAAGACCAATACCCTTAAATAGAGAAAAGGATGGAATAAAGAAGTTGAAGTCTACCCGCATAAGAAAGATAACGGTTCAACCAACTCCTAGCTTTAGCCATGATTTGGTCCACAAGGATCAAACAATCATAATAAGAGAGCTTTATAGTAATAAGAGGAACACCAAGATACCTAACTAGCAACTTCCCTTCCCTATAGTCGAGAGTATCAAGAAGCTGCAATTTAGTATTAGGCTCAACACCACACAAAACATACTACTCTTATCAAGATTTGGAGATAAACTTGAAGCACCCCGAAATTGATTATGGCAATTCCTAACTAATGAAACCAAGGCCATATGATTAGTACTTAAAAGTGTATTTTTATCAAGGTTTTATATCATCATTTTGCTGATTATGGAAATTCCTAACTAATGAAACCAAGGCCATCAGACTATATGATTAGTACTTAAAAGTGCATTTTTATCAAGGTTTTATATCATCATTTTGCACTTGAAGTATCAATAACTCCTTAACTAAAGCATGTTTTACAATAACAAGTCTAATACTATAAGATACCTTTAATTTATGGTAAATGTTCATCTTAAATGCAGGCCAATCACATAAATCAAAGGATTGATAGATGAGTTTAACTACTGAGATTGAGAAGACAAAGAGAGGGGCAAGCTTAGAAAAGAGATGCTGGTTCAGTTCAAACTGGAACACCATTCGGTTATTGGATCATAATTGGAGTTGTATAACTTGGATTTAGGTCTAGTTTATATGTATAGAAAGCTAAGACATAGGCCTAAAACTTTCATGAGGAGTCCAAGATTCAAAAAGGCCGTTTTCAAGTTCAAATTGTAGCAACAACGGAGAAGTCGGAATCTGTCCTGCAGCGAAGACACTATTCAGTGTTCAACCCATATCTCCAGTTCTAGAGGTCCAAATGCACCGATTCTTTTTTTATTGGAAAGTTGAGACAATTTCCTAGAACTTTCATGGGGACTATCTGTTTAAAAGCTGACGTTAGCAATGACGTTTTGTTCAGACAAAAAGATAGGGAATGTGACCGAGTCAAGATGTGGCCACCCACTCAACAATTAGTCATCAAATCAATAGTTCCAAATTTGGACCTATAAAAGGAGGCATTTGCCATGTATTTAGGCATCTTGGTTTTTAGATCAAGATCATGTTCTTGCTCTCTCTCTCTTTATATTTTTGTAATGCTTAAGTTTTGTTTATATTAATCTCTTGTTTATGCTTTTCATTTCATTTCCTTTCCTTTACTTAGTTAACTTATATCTTATTTATGTTCTTATCTTGTTTATTTATGTTTCTCTCTTTCATTATGTTTGGCTAAGTTTATTATATCAAGGTGAAAAGGTTACACTAATGGTGTAAGAATAAGTATAATATAAACTCAACATGGACTTTAATGTTTGACACTAACATGTTTTGTATTTGTTATCTTGTTCACTTTTAATACTTTGATTGTTAAATGGTTAATCTAGAGTTATGTTGTATAACTCTTGATACAACAAATACTTGGAACTTTCATAGCCCAACCGTATGGTATAACCGACACCTGTGCTATGAAAGGAACTTGATTTGTTGTTAACATAAGTTATAATCATTAATACCTGACAACATTTACAAGTATTAGCATTATTCGAATAAGATAACTAATGTAATCATGTTAACAATTTATAATTCAATTAGAACCTCCTTTGTGTGTGGTTTCCAGTTGAGTAATAAAAAGAGTTTATACTATACTTGTTTGAAATACCATTAGTGGATTCTCTAACCTTGACAATTATTTTATCCTTGTTTAATCCATATATCAATATCACATCTCAAAGCTCTCTTCAACTCCTTTTCTGTTATTATCTATTTTTTTATTTGTAGTTTATACAGTTAACCTCCCTGTGGTTCGACCCCAGTCTTGCCGGGTTATTTATTACTTCGACACTCCTACACTTGGGAGATGTAACATCCCCATATCCAGGATAAACGATCTCTTGTTAACTGATAAACAGAGTGATTAATTTTTTTTCTATATCTATTCAAGGTGAACATTTAGTGTATGTTAGGATCCCGGGTAAGGGGATCGCCATGTTTGGCTGGCACATTTAGTGTATGTTAGGATTCCAGGTAAGGGGATTAAGATGTATTGTTGTTAAAATATCATCTGATATCAGATATGTGTTAAAATAAGAACGATTGATGAACAAGATAAAAAAAAAAGGTTTCTAGAAATACATGAAGAACATAACAAGTTGATAGAGTTGAGTATGAATGCTCCAACCATAGATTAAGTATTGCATGTGAATGGAAGGAAGTTAAAGTTTCTATCGGATGGAAAATTGTTTGACATACAATGCCTAGTGAAATTATGATTTTAGAAGGCTTAAGGTGTATTCTTCATTGAGTCTATGATGATAGGTAAAATAATACTATAATGTAGGGTAATGATGGTGCTAAAATTATTTTTGGTTAAATATCACATGAAGTACCATGTCAAATAGTATTCTAACCAACAATGTTTGAAATAAATAGAGGTTGTGCCAAAAAAGAAAAGAAAAGAAAAGAAAGAGATGTTATGTGTAGAGCAGAGGATGATACACCTTATGTGAAGTTATTAATGAGGGTGATAGAGTAAGCTTAGAAGTCAAGTGATGATGGTGGTTTATAATAATTGGTACAAATGAAACTATGAATACTATGGTAGAATGAGAGTGAGGGAGGAGGGGCTTAGATGGATTTATAATTATATAACTCTAAGGAACCAGTGGTGGTTATCATGGTTTGAAATCCTAAGAATGAGAACTAAGGTAAAGGCCCTAAAGAGAGATGAGGTGGATTGTTTTGATAAGTTCACGGACAAATGAAGGTTATGTTGTATAGCATAATGATGTGTGAGTAAAGGCTATAATAACATTATGATAGTGTAAGAATGGTGGCTGAATTATGATGATATAATTGTATGTAGAAGGTAGTAGTTTTAATGTTGGGACTATACATAAACGGTTACTGTCGTAAACAACATGTAATGGTATGATCTAAGTTAGTTCCTTATGATGTAAAAGTGGAACTGTAAGGGTTGACAACATAAGAACTCGTACTCTAAGATCAGATTCAGTGGATGCTTATGGATATCCAAACCGGGTACACACAAGAAACATGGCTGAAAGAAAATAGTAAGGATGAGATAAGCATTTAACAAGTTAAATTTGATGTCAAGCTTAAACTGGAACCTAAATTTTGAGGACAAAATTTCTTAAGGAGGGGAGAATGTAAACCCCCGTAAATAAAAATAAATAATAATAATAAAAAAAAAAACAACACATAGGATCGAAGTAATGACATTTCGATGAGTAATGGATATTCGATATGAAAGAAATGAATAAATAGTAGGAATGACAATAAATGTGTCATGTGAGAGAGAGAATGATCTCCATAAACAAATTTAAAGATATTGTTGAAGTCGAAAAGAGAGTCATGATTTTTAGTTTAAAACTTGTAACGTTAGCGGAACCAGTGACGAGTTTCAATGGATAAGAAAAAAAAAACCAGAAGATATGTAAACCCCGGTCAAAACACGTATTTTGACAAATTAAT
>Ga0307513_10007749_pt1 | contig 13860 bp, 13 predicted proteins | sample 15_EM_MG_FD_202174 | JGI IMG/M metagenome (GOLD analysis project Ga0307513, IMG submission 202174) | Populus trichocarpa ectomycorrhiza microbial communities from riparian zone in the Pacific Northwest, United States - 15_EM | ecosystem: Host-associated > Plants > Roots > Unclassified | place... | reverse complement strand
AAAAAAACTAACGGATAAGTTTAGTTTAAATTTGCTATTCGAAGTAAATCCAAAACAAATCTAAAATCAACCGAAAATATCCCACAGCACCCGAAAAAAGCCAGGCAAGCGCAGCTGGCGGCGGATCCATGAGAGCAGAACTAACGGCTGTGATCAAACCTCACTTCCTCGATCCAACGGACTTAAACACAACAGCGCTTACACCTCCATAAAAAAACACTCACTCTCCTAAACCTTCCTCTTAGACCCTAACCGTCTCCCTCTCCATATCCTTCTCTCCCTCTCCTTCTCTAAGCTCTCAGATTTATTTACAATTTAATTTATAAAGAGAGAAAAATAAATATTATTTATATTCTTACACCATTTTTTTTTTATTTAATAACAATAAGATGCAATCCAGCGGTTCTGATTCACAGACACAGCAAGAGCAGAATCAACGGCAACAGCCGCCGCCTCCACCGCAGCAACAACAGTGGATACCTATACAGTACCCGGCGGCGGCTATGGTAATGCAGCATCAAATCATACCGCCTCAGCATTATGGACCGCCGCGTCCACAACACTACCTGGCTGCCGCGTACCACCAGTACCAGCCGCATCACCACCATCTCCCGCATGTACAACAACACACACAGAAGCAACAAAGAGAAGGGTCTGGGGAGAATAAAACTATATGGATTGGTGATCTCCATCACTGGATGGATGAAAATTATTTACATTCCTGCTTTGTTTCCACTGGCGAGGTATATATACATATATTATTTATTTATCTATCCGCACACATTCAAATCCTTTTTTTTTGTGCATGAGAGATTATTTTGTGATGAATTGAAGCAAAAATTGCATAAGCTTATAGCTTTATGCTAAATATTCTAGTTTGAAGACAATGAAGGGAACATGGAAGTGTTGTGTCTTGTAACTTCAAAAAGGGTAATGGGATTCTAACACTAATAAATAAGAATCATTGAAACGTAGTTTAGTGCGCATGGAATGTTGATAATGATAGAATATGTAAGGTTGGAAGAGGGTATTTTTAGATAAATTACGTGAGGCATCAATTTGGATATTCAAGGAGCTAGTTCCTTATAATGATGCATTGCTGTTGTGGTGGGAAAGGAGTAATTGTTCTTTACAATTTTAATGAAAGAAATTGTTTTTAGAGTTTGGTGAGCGTGGCCTTTTGCATCTGACTACCAGTGTTGTACATTGACAGATTGCTTCTATCAAGGTTATTCGCAATAAGCAGACAGGTTTGTCCGAGGGCTATGGATTTGTGGAATTTCTTACGCATGCCACAGCTGAGAAAGTTCTACAGAACTATGGTGGCATTTTGATGCCTAACACAGAACAGCCTTTTCGCCTCAATTGGGCAACATTTAGCACGGGTGATAAGCGATCAGATAATGCTCCTGATCTTTCTATATTTGTAGGAGATTTAGCTGCAGATGTTACCGATAGTTTGTTGCAGGAAACTTTTGTTAGCAAATATCCATCCGTTAAAGCTGCAAAAGTTGTATTTGACGCCAACACTGGCCGTTCAAAAGGTTATGGTTTTGTGAGGTTTGGAGATGATAGTGAAAGAACACAGGCAATGACTGAAATGAATGGTGTGTATTGTTCGAGCAGGCCTATGCGTATTGGTGCTGCTACTCCCAGGAAGTCCTCTGGATATCAGCAACAAGGTATTAGATTATTGTTCGTTCTTTAAATCTTTATCTTACAACTTAATTGTTTGATATTTTGAGCCTTGGTTTTTGGTTTTTTCATGTAACAATTGTATTTTCAATTTCTTCATAATTCTTTAGGGCAATGATAAAGATGGATCTGTTTAGAAATTCTATTTCCTTTCTTCCTTGCTCTGTCACACACAAAAACTCTTTACCCCTCTGCTAACCCTTCTGATCTGCCATACAGACCATGTCTCAATCTTTTGTTGCTGATACTGATTTACATGATTTTCCACCGACTTTGGGCTTGGATGAAACAAAACTTTTTTGGAAGTGTTATATTTGGCCCCGATTATGATTGATACCTGATGGATTGGTGTCACATGGTGCTATGATCCTGAACATGATCAGAGTATTTATTTTCCTACTCCATGCATGTTATCAGGTTTTTTTCTTAAAATGAAAAAAAAAAGAGAGTTGTTGGTTGTCTATTTACCAAGTTCTATTTCACTTGCAAAAGTTGTTTACTTCATTTATTTTCCTTGCAAGGGTTTTGATTACCTGCCAGTGTTTTTCTCCTGTTTGTATCTTCGCCCTTCGGAATTTGTCATCAAACTGACTTCTCTTTATGATGTTAGAAAGGTCCACCTTCTCACCTGGAGCTCTGCTCAACTCTTCTCTTATTTCTTAGGTGGATATGGATCAAATGGTGCCTCTGCCCAAGGCTTCCAATCAGATGGTGATTCCAACAATACAACAGTGAGTTTTCCAGCTTCTTTGTGCAGTTTTAATCTTTTGGAGACCTATGTTTTTCTTTTGAATAGGCCATGTTTCTTTGTAGATATTTGTTGGAGGGCTTGACCCCAACGTCACTGATGAAGATCTCAAGCAGCCTTTCTCACAGTATGGTGAGATAGTGTCCGTTAAAATTCCAGTCGGTAAAGGATGTGGGTTTGTACAATTTGCCAACAGGTAACAATTGTGTCTGTAACTCTGCTTTGCCTTAACAATGTGTGAATAATAAAGTATTGGCTAGTTATTCCCTCATTATAGAGTTACTGCATGATTCTCCATCTAACTTCAATTGGCAGGGATAATGCTGAAGAAGCATTGCAGAAGTTGAATGGAACAGTAATTGGCAAGCAAACAGTGCGTCTTTCTTGGGGACGCAATCCAGCAAATAAGCAGGTATACATTCTCCCTCCCTTCCTCTCCAGAGCCACCTTACATCCTATCTCTCTTTCATTACCTTGCCAGGATGTGATTGGAATAAATGTGAACTCTTTTTGCCTAAATAAGAATCAGTACCACCACAGAGTTCCAGTGGTAGTTAGCTTGTTCAGAAATGTTTTTATATGTAAGTTTTGTGGGATAGCTTTTTATTTACGTCTGAATGAAGCTTTGACTGCTTATTTTGTTAGAAAGTGATTGAGTGCTATTGAAATTGTAGTCTTTTTTTTTTAAGGGTAAAAGCACTTTGGAAAACAATCGCTACCACACTCTCAAACTTTTCAAAGTGTTTTTCATTCCAAAACACATCAAAATAATGTTTTTTTATTTTTTAAAAATTATTTTTGATATCGGCACATTAAAATGATCTGAAAACATTAAAAAAATATTAATTTGAAGCAAAGAAAAAAATTAAAAAATTTTAATTTTTTTCAAAAGCGCTTCCGAAATGCAATGCCAAACAGAAGTCCATCTACACTCAATGTCCAAAGCAACAACTATTAGAAATCATCTGTTTAATATGAGTTCATTTTATGTTTCAAGCTTCCCTTTCTCTTTTCCTTTGTTTTTGGTACATTTCAAGCTTGTCCATTGAGCTGTTATTGTTGGGATTTGGCAGTTTAGAGCAGATTTTGGTAGCCCATGGAATGGGGCATACTATGGAGGACAGGTTTATGATGGTTATGGATATGCTCTGCCACCGCCTCATGATCCAAGCATGTATGCTGCAGCAGCTGCGGCATATGGGGCTTACCCTATATATGGCAGCCACCAGCAGCAAGTAAGCTGAGTGAATTGCACCACGAAACAACACGGTAATCAGTATTTATCATGCTAGAAGGGGAAAACTTGGCTCATTTCTCTGCAGTTTTATTGGTTCTGTAGATTTCTTATAAATCCCTCCAATTTGTGGAGTGGAACTGAATTTTGATGACATGAGGTAGTTTTGCAGGGATTTAATCGATCATTTGCTTAGAATTACACTAGTTGGAAAGAAACTTTTATCTATTGGAATAGATTAGTTTGCAGGGTGCTGTCTTGAATAAAAGTTGTGCTCTAGCGCGCATCTGCCAAGCTCTTTTCCACATATTTTGAAGAATCTATCTACTCCACTGAGTATCCCTGTTTGTCGTAGTTTGAGTCCGTTTGAATTATGACTTCTAATTTTAAAAAATCATAATCTCAAAATTGTTTGTCATAAATAATTTACGAGTTGAAATAACTATGCCTTGTAAAAATTCTTTAATTTATTTCTTAACAAATATATTTACGACCTTTTTTAAAATCAAAAATTAAAAAAATAATTTAAATCAATCTGCAAAAACAATTCCAAATATAAACTTATTCCATAGGATATGTTTTAGCAGGGGTGCTTGATATTTTCTTCGTATGATACCAGTTCAATTCAAGTGTCTGCGAGCGCCATTGAAATCTGTGACAGCACGTTTTAAAAGCATTTTGGATGTATTTTCTAGGCGACATCACCACTCTGTTTTTAGGTTGCTGGGAGTTTTCACAAAAAACAGAGTCTTGAATAGGAATGGGTGTCTTGTGAAATGCTGTCTCCTCGAAGGTGCCCCATTCTGGCAATTGTTCATAATTGTGAAGTGGCATTCTTGTGCAGAACGTTAACTTAAAAAACCAGCAACTGGCCTTCATACTTGTCAGTCTAATTTGACAGTGGAGTTGATGAGTTTGATAGAATAGGTGCTTGATTGAAACAGGAAGTAACGTCGTCTTTTTTCTTCTTCCCTTGCTTTATGAGCCGGAGGTTTTATTCAATGTGTGGTATCGTCGATCACGCGTTCCAGGCTCCCAGCAGCTAAGCCATTCACCCTGGTGATGATGAAGTCGCACCCTGGTGCTACCGAATTAAATTGGGATATAAATCAACTTGTTAGGTCACTCGTAAAATAATTTGAAATGTAACTCAATTCAAGTTAGGCTACGAGTCGACACGTTAACAAACACAAATAAGCGACCAATGGCCCCTCTCTAACCTTACAATATTGGATCTTGCAAAATCTGAATGGCTTCGAGAGACTTGAAGTACACCATTCCATGCTTTCTTCGATCTAAAATTAGAAGTAACGTAATCTACCAAGTGCGTTTTAAGAATTGAGGCGTGGTTAAGTCAAGTTGAGTTTTGTTAATTCAAGATGAGTTAATCTCTTAAAAATACAAAACATAATCATCTAATTAAGTGTGCGTTTATATTTTTTTTAAATAATATTTTAGTTTTAAATTAATTTTTATGTATTTTTAGATTGTTTTGATATGCTGATATCAAAAATAAATTTAAATAAAAAATAATAATATTTAAATACTTCAAATCAAACACTAAAAACTAAAAATACATTTTTTTTTTATTTATTAAAAAACTCAACGAAACCTCACCGATACTTGTAACCTTAAACACTACCGAAGCTGGCCCTGGGAACCGGTCCCCCAATACAACACATGATGCCCAAATCCGACGTTATTAAAAAACATTTTAGATGACCAGACCGCCATTCCCATGTGGCCGTACTTTACAAGTCAATATCATCAACGGTGTTGATCAATGATAGTGGACCCCACGGGCAATGATGAAAGCTTCCTTCCGATAGTCCATTCGGGCCCATGGGTCAGATCTGGAAGGTGTTGGTCTCATGGGGCGCACAGTGCTTTAGGGTTTGGTAGGGTAATTGGGATACAAACAATTTTTAATTTAAAAAATCTAAAACCCCTTCTCAATTTATGCCATTAAATCACGTTAGACTTTTTATGTATTTTATTTTGAAAATTCTAGAGAATCATATTTTTTTTAGTAAAATTGTTTTATTAAATGATATGGCATTATATGCTTAATAATTTATTAATTGATACATTGTTATTGTTATTATTGTTATTATAAGATTTATATTTCATAATTTAAAGATATTTTTATATTATAAATATCATATAATTTAATAAAAAAATGCTATAAAAAATTTAAGTATGTATAACTAAAGTTATTAAACATGTGTCTATAAGGTTTAAGTCATGAGTTGAATGAGTTAACTCGATCAATAAAATAAATAATTTCAGATTTAAAAAAAAATTAAATTAATATTATTTTGATTAAAAAAACAAATCAAGTTGAGATCTAATTGATTCGTTATTGATTGAATTTGATTAAATTAATTTTTATTCAATCAAACTAATATTAATTTAATAAATTTTAATTTTAACATAACAGCACATTCCTTTTATTTCTAGTATGTATTCCTTTTATTTCTAGTATGTAAGTGATATCGTGATTACTTTTATGATTCAAACAAAGTAAGTTTTAAAACATATTTTTAGTTGTGAATTTAAAAATTTAAACTTAAAAAATATTAAAAATACATGTGAAATAAATTTTTATATGCAGTATAAATAAAAAAGTATATCTTAATAAATGCAAAAAAGTTATTGTAACTTTTTTCAAAACCAAAATTTAAAACATAATTATTTTAAAAATTCAATATAAAAAATAAAAACTATTTTATTAAACAGTTCTCTAGTCCCAAATTTCCCACAGAGAGGACAGTTAATCTTTGCTTCAAAAGGGCAGGCACATGACAAGAGTGATTGGTAACAATGATAGCCCAGCAGGAAATGCTAGGGTGTCATTCACTCATTGAATTTCGTTTAACCAAACAAATCCACGTGGCTTCTAATGGCTTCGACAGGTGTACCTAACTGTAAGAAATTATTTTTACGTTCTTACGTTTATGGTCGGCGCCGCGTTAAATTATGATTTGTTTTAGCTCTTGGGTTTGATACTTTGGCTGAGGCAATAATAAATAAATATATATAAATAAAAGCAATTAAAGTCAGGTAAGTAACAGCTGGCAATTTAGGCCTCGCTTCCCAATCCAACACGTCGCCGATGGCACCACCAGTCTCTCCCTTCTCCCTCGCTCCTTCACTTTCTTCTTCTTCTTCGTGCCTGCAACTTCACCGGCGATTTTTCTCTCCGTCTCTTAGAACCTCAGCTTCTGCATCTTCTACTTCGAATTCAGCGCCCAAAGTCGTAGTCACTAGAGAAGGAGGCAAAAACGGCAAGCTCATTAAAGCTCTGGTGCTCTCTCTACTTCGATTTTCTCTTGTTTCTTCTAGCGTTTTGCAAATAATGTGAAATTATTCTGATTTTGTTTTGTGCATTGCTGTGGATATCAATTTTTTTTTTATTAAATGCAGAAAAGAAGGCTGCTTTTTTAAACATTTTGTTTGTTACCAATCATTTTCTACTGTATAATGTTGTGGAGGACCGTTTCTGTATGCTCTATTATGATGAACGAACGGTGGAGATTTGATTTCAGCTGATAATAATAAAGTTAATCTCTTTCAATGCTGGGAAATATATATATATATATAGTTATAGTTATAAATTTAGTTCAAAGACAGCAAGCATTCCGTTATGGTTTCTCTTACTGTTTGTGCATAGGGACAAAATGTTTAGTAGCTGTGTTTGTTGGCAGCATTTTAGAAATGAGGAACCTAAATGTAAAATTCTGTACGAGGAACTTTGTATGTGGTATTATGCTTTTAATGATTAAATCAGATATGTATAATTTTTATTTTTTAAAGAGGATTAGGGTTGTTTTGCTGAAATGAAATTCTGGCGCCTCGCTTCATGTCCAATCTTCTTTATTGGGGATGGGATTAATGTTCTAGCCTTTAGCAAAATATTTGAATCTGCCTAGCGGAAACATTCAATTTTGTATGATGCACCAAAATATGCAAGTGATTTCTTCTTGTGTATATAGTTTAATAGAATATAGGGATAAGTGAGATTTGTTTTTCATTCTGAATGCAGGCGAAATATGGGATAAGTTGTTTGGAGCTTCCACTGATTCAGCATACACAGGGACCTGATTCAGATAAACTATCTTCTGTGTTATGCGGTACTTTCTCGAAACTTTGTGGTTCACTTTATGGTATTATCAATTATGGAACTACTATTACTGTTAGATGCCAGGCTGTTGCTCGGCAAACTTTTCTATTTGGTCTTTAGAAGGAAAAATGCAGCCATATTGTGGCTGGACTGTTCTCTGACTCCCAGGGGGTCTGAAGAGTCCTGATTTATCTTGACCTATATTGCTTAATCTGCATGTTTAAACTCAATTACTGTCAGAGGATTATGCTTGTGTGTATCTTTTATGTCCCGTGTTCCTCACTATTTGCTTATACAAAGGAGATTGTTTTGCAGTCTAAAATTTCTTTCATGTATTTTTAGCAATGGAAGTTTGTAAGTATTTTTGCACCTTGAATTTCTCCGTGGCATCCATATTTAAGTAAGAGTGTTTCTTTGAATTGAGTTTTCATGCCCAATGAACCATGCAAACAACAACTGTACAGGTTACTTTATGCTTTCTTTTTATTTTGTTGCATTAATGGCAGCAGATAGTGCGTTTGACTGGATCATTGTAACTTCCCCTGAAGCAGGCTCTGTCTTTCTGGAGGCATGGAAGTAAGTGTTTGGTGTTTTTGGCAAGCACTCTATACATGTTTTCACTGGCACTTAGAATTTTCCTCACTGATTTATTGAAGTTGGTATTAATGTTTTTTATACATAATGCAACTTGAATCTTGTCCTTTTCTTAAAATGTGCTCTTCTTTAGCTTTTGAACAACTTGTTTGATTATCATGCATCAGTCACTTTTCACCTGAGGACGTATATATTCTCTTGTAGTTTTTTTGGAAATCCTAAATGCTCTTGTAGTTACTTTTGGGTTCCTCTTACAAAGTGCTCGCTATTCCTCTTCTGCCTAATTCCACCCTTCTACTCCTGCTTCCCTTTTGTCTTCTCCAAAAACAAAACACGGTGGCACATGCAGCATGTTATGCCGCCTTCCTGCTGGGAACCATACTTGCTTTTGTTCGATATACACTATCATTTCAAGATATTTAAGTTGATCAAGCACAATACTATTCTTTTGATTGTTCGTTCTTCTTCTTTTATAAGGAAAGAATTAAAATAAATGAATAACATTGCCCTTAAATGTTGGTCCTTAGGGTAGCTGGAACCCCAAAAGTTAAGCTAGGGGTTGTAGGAGCTGGCACAGCAAGCATTTTTGAGGAAGTAATGCAATCATCAGAGAGATCACTTGATGTTGCCTTTACACCATCAAAAGGTACTCATGGATGTACTGACATTGGCAGTTCCACAGATATTTTGTTGCCTTTACTCCTGTATTGTGTTTTTCCTTTGTGTCACTTGATCAATGAAAAATTTCACCATTAGTTAGCCGTTTGTGAAATTGTGTGACTTGTTGTGCTGATCCAAAGGCAAATTATTTTACATTGAGATCATGTTCAAATATTAAGACCATATTTAGGTCATTGCACATAAAGTTTCTGCTTCATTAGCTGTTATTTGATTATTGGGACTGTCACCTGTGCCTTTTATCATGAATCCTTTAACTCTTCAGCAACTGGTAAGGTTTTGGCATCAGAGCTTCCAAGGAATGGAAACAAAAGATGCACTGTATTGTACCCAGCTTCTGCAAAAGCAAGCAATGAGATCGGTAAGCATGGTGTCTCTGGTTGTATTCTTTTCTTTTGGCCATTTTGATCCCTCAATAACTTATACGGTGCTGTTTTGACACCTTTGATCAATTGTTTATTTCTTGACTTGGTTAGTGCACTGAACTATACACATAATCTCTATGTTAAGCGGGTATATGATTAAATATATAGGTTACTTTGTTATGTTTCACATAAAGAATAGTGTGATATGTGTAGCTGCGTTGACTTTTGTTTAGTGAACTAAGGTGCACAATAGGAGGCTAAGATGGAGCAGTTTACGAACATAATCCTGACTTGCAAATGCTACCACTTAGTAATGAAAAAGATGTGTGGTAGTAAAAGATACCGCTGCTTGGCACTTTATGGATTTTGTTTCAGGTTATACTGTGCAGAGGATACACTTTTAGATGGCCTAGTTTTGATGCTAACAAGAAAATGTTTTAGTGCATGGTCTCACCTGTTATCATGTTTGAAGTTTGATCGAAAATGTATTATCTCAATGGCATATATTACAATTCAACAGTAATCACTTTTGAAGTCTGATCTCTATATTGGAAAAGCTGCAAAAGAATAATTTTTGGCATTTCTTTGTCATACACTTCAGAACAAGGTCTGTATAATCGTGGATTTGAGGTTGTCAGACTAAATACATACACAACTGTAAGTATTTACTCCTTGAACTATGATATTCATTATTACTACTTGCATTTATTAAGAAAATACTTCTCAGAAACCTGACTATAAGGTTTGGACTAAGATGCTGGTCAGCTCTGAATTAGGGGTTTGCATTCTGGTAAAAAATGGCTATTTTAGAGAATGTTTTGAATTATTTGATTTTTTTTTCATATTCCCTGACCTGAAATAATTTTTTGATCTTCCAAATTATATTTCGGATAATTCGGGTAACCTGAATTTTGTACCCATTTACCCACCCATTATTTTTTTTTTACCCAAAATTCCTTCAAAGTAGATAAAATTATGCCCAAGGAAAATTTTGACTATGCAAAATTAGTTGGTTTCTAGAGCAGCTATAGATGTTCCTTGATTCCAGGCATTTCTTGCCCTCTACAGTCTAGTGTCAGTTAGTACTAAACTGACGTACAAACCCAGGAATTTGATTCTACTAGTTTGCATGTTGGAGTAATCCAATCTTTGCAACAAAGGAAGAATATTTTAACAGTCCCTGAACACTTTCCCCAATCTCCATCTTGTTCATGTTCTATCTCAGACTGTAGCTCATCCTGCGATTGGCTCTGTGGTATAAGTTATACACCATAGTTTCTGTAGTAGTGTTGTCTGTAGGAGCAGTAACTGGATAGGATTTTTGGTCATAAAAAAGTTAGTTACAATTGACGTTGTCATCTTCATCTGTATTCATCTGTCCAGGTGCCTGTTGGTCATGTTGATGAAATGGTTCTGAAGCAGGCAATTTCAGCCCCCGTTGTTGCAGTTGCTTCACCTTCTTCAGTTCGGTAAGGAGTTGGTTACAATTTTCATATAACTGATACCTAGAACTATCTGTTGATGAGGACATTCTTGAAATCAATTTGCTGTCTTTCTATCATATCAATCAATTTCGTATATAGGCTACCAAATGGTTGGTCACTACAGTAGCAACCCTTACTTGGTTCCTTTTAATATGACAAGAAAATTCACAGGGATCCCTTTGTATCCCCTCTCCATTTTTATCTATCTAGATTAACCAAAGCTTATTCTTGGCCTAGTTTATTTTATGATCTTAATTCATGTTCTTTCATTTTGACAGAGCCTGGGCCAATCTTATTCCAGAATCAGAGGAATGGAACAATTCAGTGGCCTGTATTGGGGAGACAACTGGATCAGCAGCAAAAAGATTAGGCTTTAAAAAAGTGTACTTTCCAAGACAACCTGGTCTTGAAGGGTAACCCTCATTCTCTAGACCACTTTTCTGAGTTTTTTTTTACCTCGTGCCAAAATCCAGTCTCTACAGTATTTGATTAATCATCACTGTCTCTATTGCATGAGAAAAGCATTAATGCTGGCTTGTATCAAGATTTTATGAAGCATTGCTGTTTAGTGCTTTAAATAGACTTTAAGCGAATTGAAGTTCCACCATGAGAAAAACATGCCTCTGTCAGGTGTAGAAGTAAGAAAGCTCTAAGGGGGTGTTTGAGATAGTGATAACGGTTGCTTTTCAAAGTGCTTTTTGTTTAGAAATGCATTAAGATAATGTTTTTTTTTAAAAAAAAAATCATTTTTGACACTAGCGTATCAAAATGATACAAAAACCAAAAAAAAAAAATTCAAGCAAAAAAAATACTTAAAAAACTCCAATTGAAACACTGTCCCAAACACCATGTGAAGTGCTGACTGGTTCTATACTGGGAGTCTGTCTTTCATATATCGGAGATATTTGAAATTATTGTTCTCATCCAGTCATTGATCTGGTCGAAACATTACCTATGTGGAAACCATTTTACTTGATTTTTGATTGTCTTCAATTGCTTTTACTTTTATTTTCACAAGAGTAATTAATTTGATATTCTTTGTTATATGACCAAATAGCATTTATCCTTTCATCTTTTCCTATTTTTTAAAAATCGATGGAGGACATTTCAAAGAGCAATTTCTCCTGTTTGTTTGCCCCTTTACTCTTCATTTTTAATAAAGTTCTCATGGCAGGTGGGTAGATAGCATCCTTGAGGCCTTAAGAGCACACAACGATTCCTAGAAGTTGCTTTTTTCTTTTCAGGTAGCCACAAAATAAATATAGAATCCTCAAGATATTGTCTTAAATACTTTTGAAGTATTTTTTGACATGCACCTCTCCAGCTCCCATTATTCTTTGGCAGGCTGACAAGATTGATGCAGTCTTGCCAAAGTGTCTGCATGCAAAAACTGGTTGCAAGATGCAAGACAAGGAAGCAATTTTTCAAGCAGCAGAACAGAAGCCTGAATGTAATGGTATTCGGAGGGATCAACAATGTTGGTGGAACTCTCCTATGAGGTTAGTGAACAGGCAATTCAGATCAGGTTGCTGACCGGGAAGAAAGCTATGGAGATGATACTGCCAGAAAAACTCTCAACTTGTGTTTGCATTTTTCTCTCTGAGATTCAGTTAGTGTATATTTGTCAAAACTGAAGTGCCATGTAACACTTGCTGAGCTGAACTGCAAGCAGAAACATATATTACGGGTACTGTTATGTTGCCTATTTTTATCATCTTACAACACTGTTGTATAATATTAGCTTATAATGGAAGTTAGACGTGCTGTGCCATCAATGTTTGGATAGCATTGCCTTCCTTAAATTTTTGCCGCCTCAAATATCATAGCAAGTGTACTCAAACGAGGTGCTCAATGATTTGATATGGCCTCTTTGTTAGGGCTCATGGAGCTCTTTAATTTTCTCCTCGCTCTCCGGAAAGAAGACCTAGACCTTGCAACCTTCTGGTTAAGCCACTGTGTCTCATTAGTCAGGGTGATGTCTGATGTAATTTTGAAGAGGCACTACACGTAGTGTGTTTAGAGTCGGGGCATTTACAATCCTGGCATCGTTGAGATTGCGGTTGTTTTTTTAAGTATTTTTCACTTGAAAATATATTAAAATAATATTTTTTTATTTTTTAAAAATTATTTTTAACATCAGTGCTTTAAAATTATCTAAAAATACTAAAAAATATTAATTTGAAGAAAAAATATAAAAAACTTTTAATTTTTTTTAAAATATTTTTTAAATACAAAAACAAGACATAAGATGACAAAGCAGAAGATCTCTGTATCTTTCCAGACACGGGAAGCAGCTCGTTCTTGCTATTTCTTTTAGGGTCAGGGTTTTGGCAGAAAACTGTTTACTATTCCTTGCGTACAAACGCAAGAGCAGTCCTTAGGTTTTTGAGTGGAGAAATTTCAAGTTAGTGTGGGGAGATTTTTTAGGAAGTTCCGAGAGACATCGGGGTATCTATAAACCTCGTTAGGGCTCCAAAGTCCAAGCTTTCTCGAGTGCTTGGTGTTTCATATGAGCCCATGTCGATATGTCTGTTCTGCAAAATCGAGTCCATAAAGAAGTCGCCAACAGTGTTGACAAAGCTTGAATCACACAAGAACACGTAATGAGATGATCATGGGACTTTAGGTTACAACACAATCTCTTCGCGCTCTGGTCTTGAGCTTGAATTTCAAACAAAAAAATTACTCTGTGCCCGCTTTAGGTGGTGGCTTGGAACTGTATGCTCATATCCCCTTACTGTGACCAAGGCCACTCCCTTGTACCTTAGTAGATAGTAGATGCCCATGAACTTTAATTTCAGGGATGTCATATTTTTATTGAATAAAGAATTTATATATTTAAACCGTAATCATTGAATTTTGCATATCTATTCATATATTCATTATTATTTATTATTCAACATAAAATAAAAAAAATTAATATTTGTGTGTGTGTGTGT
>Ga0307513_10007748_pt1 | contig 13861 bp, 11 predicted proteins | sample 15_EM_MG_FD_202174 | JGI IMG/M metagenome (GOLD analysis project Ga0307513, IMG submission 202174) | Populus trichocarpa ectomycorrhiza microbial communities from riparian zone in the Pacific Northwest, United States - 15_EM | ecosystem: Host-associated > Plants > Roots > Unclassified | place... | reverse complement strand
CAGCCGCGGAAGACCGAGCTGTTGAACCACAGGTCGAGGACGTGGAACGGGGCGATCGCCGGCACGATCCCCTTCTTCACGAACTCGGCCAGGCGTCGCTCGAACCAGCTGAAGTGGCTCTCTTCAACGGTGTTGAGCGCGGCGCCGACGAGCGCTTCCTTGGAGTCGAAGTGGGCGTAGAGGGTGGGCTTGGTGACTCCGACGTAGGCGGCGACGTCTTCCATCGAGACGGTCGAGATGCCGCGCCGATAGAAGAAGTCAGCTGCCTTTGTCAGGATCCGTTCCCGGGTCTGTTCGCGGCGTCGGTTGCGGGCCGCGTAGTTGGGCGTCCCGGTCTGCGCCTGATCCGATCCGGTCGGGTGCGATGCCATGACCCCTCTACTGCGGTCTCGTCGGGTGCGCACCGACGCGGTGCCGCAGGACCCGAGGAACCTTGTACTTCGCCAATCGCGTGGCCAGCTGCGCCCGGAACTCCGCGTCGGACGGTGCAACGGTGCCGGCCTGCCACTCTACGGTTGCCGCGACGGTCTGGCCCCACCGTGGGTCGGGCTCACCGGTGACGTCCGCGGCGACCGCGGCCGGGAAGGTGGCGAGGATTGCCGCAGCCACTTCGTCGGGGTAGACGTGGAAGGACCCGGTGTTGATCATCCCGTCCACCCGGCCGTGCAGCCGCAGGTAGCCGTGCTCGTCGATGCTGGCCAGGTCACCGAGTGAGCACCAGCCATCCGGGTCGCGGAAGGCCGGCGACACGCATGCGCTGCGGACCCGCAGCTCCCGACGATCCACACCGACCTCGCGCATGTCGACCTCGATGCCGTCGACGACACGTCCGCAGCTGGTGGCCAGTGCGTCGTCGCCGGCGCCGATCCGGGCGTGATCGGGACCATCGAGGACGGTGATCGGCCACCCGCCCTCGAAGCGACCGTAGAGCTGGGTGAAGTTCGGGCCGAAGGTGCTGATCGCGGCGCGCATCTCGGGCAGCGGGAACGGCGCTCCGCCGTAGAGCACGTGCATCCGCCAGCTCGCCGGTCGTGTCGTGGCGTTCTCGACGAGCCGGGTGATCATGCCCGGGACCATGAACGTCGCGGTGATGTCGAACCGCGCGACCGCGTCGAACACCGCGCTCGGCTCGAAGGTGCGCAGTACGACCTGCGGCCAACCGGCCTCGAGGAAGGGGAGTGTGCCGATCAGGCTCGTCCCGTACATGATCTGCTGCACGGTCAGGTAGCAGCGCGGTTCGCTGGTCCGGCCGTAGGTGTCGGAGCGCCACAACTGGTTCGCGAGAGCCATGTGAGCGGCCCAGTTGCCGTAGGAGATCGGGATCGCGAACAGGCCTTGCGCGGTCACACCGCGCACGATCTGACTGGCGATGTCGTCCGGGTCGACCTCGACCGGATCGGCCGGGATGGGGTCGGCCTCCCAGATCTTCTCCGAGAGCACCAGCTCGTTCGGGCCGGATCCTGCATGCTCGTCGTCGACGACGATCGCGTCCAGCTCAGCAGCGTCGCGAATCGAGGCCGCCTCGGCCGCGGGCGCTGCGGGGTCGATCGGGACACGGATCACTCCCGCACGTTCGGCGGCAAGGTGAGCGACGAGAGTCTCGGCGGAGTTCCACGCGTGGATGCCGACCCGCCGTCCGGCGCCGGCTCGTTCGCGAAGCTGGACCGCAAGCACGGCGATGGCGGCGTCGAGCTCGGCGCCGACTCGCCACGTGGTGCCGTCATGCACCAGAGGGGTCTGCGGTGCGGCCGCCAACGCTGCTGCGATCCGCTCGCCGGCGATCACGAGGACAGGCCCTGCAGGCGCTCGCGGAGCACCGCGCGCTGCACCTTGGCTCCGCCGAGCACGGTCGGCAGTTCCTCGACGACGACCACCCGGTGCGGGGCCTGCTCCGGCGGCAGCGCGGCACGGGCGGTGGCGTGAATCGCTGCGATGGTGTCCTCCGATGCTTCGACACCTGGCTTGAGCTGCACGGCACCCACGATCTGGACCGTGGTGCCGTGCTCGACAGCCACCACCCCGCAGTTGCCGACGGCGTCGTGGCGCAGCAGCGCGGCTTCCACCAGGTGCGGATAGACAGGTGCGCCGTCGCCCAGGCGGATGGTGTCGCCGGCGCGGTCGGCGTAGAAGAGGAATCCGTCGGCGTCGAGATGACCGACGTCGCCGCTGCGGAACCAATCGCCCGGGAAGTAGGAACTCGCGCTGCGATCGGGCATTCCCCAGTACCCGCCTTGTGACATGGCGCTGCGCACCACGATCTCGCCGACCTCGCCGGTCGGTAGCCGGTTGCCGTCGGGGTCCACGACGGCGATCTCGATGTTCGGGGCGGCCGGGCGCCCCACGCTGCCCAACCGCGGCGCAGCTGCGGCGACCTCGCTGGGCAGCAGCCGCGTCGTCACCGCCCCCTGTTCGCTGGAGCCGAAGCCATGCGCCCACACCGGCCCCAACAGCCGGGTCGTGCGCTCCAGCAGCTCAGGGGTGCCGAAGAAGACCACCACGCGCGTCAACGAGTGCGCGATCCCGCCGCGCGTCTCGATCACGTCGAGGATGGGGGACAGCAGCGGACCAGGGGCAAAGGTGCCGGACACCCCTTCGGCGACCAGCGTGTCGACCACCGTGTCTGCGTCGAACGGGTCGTCGGGCAGCAGAACGGTGCGCGCGCCCCGGATCAGGTATGGGTAGAGCGTCTGGAACCCGGTCGCCCACTGCAGCGGATGGAAGTGCAGGTTCACATCCTCGGGGCCGATCACCGGGGCGGTGTCGAAGGTGTCGAGGTGCGTGGCGTTCTGGTTGATCACCGCAACCCACGAGCGGTAGGTCTTGATCCACGGCTTCGACATCCCGGTCGTGCCCGAGGTCAGTTGCAGGAAGCAGGGTTCGTCCTCGTCGACCTCCAGGTACGGGTCGACCGGCGAGCCCTTCCCCACCACGTCGCTGTAGGGCATTGCCCAGTCGGGGCAGCCCTCACCGATCGCGACGAACGTCCGCACCGTGGTGAACTCATGCCGGTGCGGCGCAATGTCGTCGACGAAGGCGGTATCGAAGATGAGCGTTGACGCCTCGACGTGGTTGAGCAGCGCCACATGATCGGTCATCGGGCTGTGCGAGTGCAGCGCAACCCGCACCAGCGCGAACTTCTCGCACCCGAGCCAGGTCTGGACCACCTCCGGGCGGTTCTTCGCGAGCAGCGCGACACGATCACCGCGCTCGATTCCCAGAGTGGACAGGCCAGAGCCGAACGAGTTCACTCCAGCGTTCAGTTCGTGAAACGTGATGTGCTTGCCCTGGTAGGTCAACGCTGCCCGGTCGCCGAACCGTTCGGCTGCCTGGCGGGCGAGGAATCCGGCTTCGTACTTCATGGTTCGTCCTCTCACGCGTCGTCGGGTCAGGGATGAACGATGATCTTGATGTGCTGATCCTTGTTGCGTAGCAGTTCATCGAAGCCCTTCTCGACGACCTCTTCCAAGGACGTCCGGGCCGTGATCATGTCGGCGGGCTTGATACGCCCGTCGTCGAGCGCGGCGATCACGCTCGGGTGGACGTTGGCGAAGCCGAGGGTGGAAGCGAGCTTCTTGCCCCCGGTGACGAGGGTGTTGATGTCGAGACTGACCGGCTCCTCCCAGATGGCCACGTTGAACGCGGTCCCCTTCGGTCGCACGGCGGCGATGCACGTGGAGATCGTGGCCGGTAGACCGGATGCGTCGAACGTGACATGCGCGCCGAGGCCGTCGGTCGCCTCCCGGGTACCGGCGATGACGTCGTCCACGGTCGGGTCGAACACCGCGTCCGCACCGAAGGCCAGCGCCTGTCGCTTGCGCGCGTCTGCGATCTCGCTGATACCCACCCACCGTGCGCCGCAGGCCTTGAGGGTCAGCAGCAGGGCCAGACCGATCGGTCCGGCGCCCGCGATCAGTACGCTCTGGCCGGGCCGGTAGCCGGAATCGATCATCGCCTGCCAGGCGACCACCAGCGGGTCGATCAACACGCCGACGTCGGTCGGCACCGTGGGCGGCAGCACGTACAGGTTGCGCGCATCGATCACCGCGAACTCGGCCAGGCCACCTCCCCAGCCCGACAGGCCGTAGAACCCGCCGCTGGGGCAGAGGTTGTAGGAACCGTGCCGGCACTGATAGCAGGTGTTGTCCCGAATGTTGGGTTCGACGATCACCGGGTCGCCGATCTCCAGCCCGGTCACACCCGGGCCGATCTCGGCCACGCGCCCGGTGAACTCGTGACCCATCACCACCGGAAGGGTCTCGCCCGTCAACGGATGCGGCGAACCGGGCGGAGGGATCAGGATCGGGCCGCCCTGATACTCGTGCAAGTCGGTGCCGCAGATACCGCACCATTCGACCTTGATCTTGACGAGGCCGGGACCTACTTCTGGTTCCGGCACGTCCTCGATTCGGAGATCGCCTTTCCCGTGGAATCGCAGTGCTCGCATCTCAACGCCTCTCGCTGACAGAATGGGTGCCAACAACGTCGCCAGAGCAACGCCATCCGAGCTGTGTCAGTAAAGGGCTAGCGCTCGCGCCTGATCGCGTCTGATCGAGAGGATCCCAGGCGGTAACTTTACTAGTTGGGTAAGTTACCGTCGAAGCCGGCGATGTCAAGGGGCCAACTGGCGGCCTTGCCGGTCCATCGCGTGCTGGTCAGCCGGTCCGTGTGTGGTGGGCTGTGCGAAGCGCGGCCCCGCGGCCCCCGGCGTGATGGCGCCTCGGCTCAGTCGAACACCCCGAACCCGGGCACGGCGTGCGCGCGGACCCCGTCCATGTCCAGCTCCACGCCGATGCCCGGGGCATCGGGCAGGGTGATGTAGCCGTCCTTGACGATCGAGCCGCTCCCGTCGGGGGCGTGGACGTAGCTGTCCCAGACCTTGCGCTCCTCGAGGGCGTGCCATTCCTGCACGAGGAAGTTGGGGATCGACCCGCACTGGTGGGAGGTGGCCATCGTGCCCAGCGGCGTGGACACCAGGTGCGGCGCGAACGGGATGTAGTGCATCTCGGCCAGGTTGGCGATCTTCTTGGCCTCGGCGAGGCCGCCGCACTTCGGCACGTCCGGCTCGATGACGTCGACGGCGCCGCGTTCGAGTAGCTCGCGGAACCCCCACCGCAGGTAGAGGTTCTCGCCTGCGCAGATGGGGGTGCGGGTCTGCGCGCGCACCCGCACCAGCGCGTCGATGTTCTCCGCCGGCACGGGTTCCTCGAGCCACATCAGGTGGAACGGCTCGAGCTCCCACGCGATCCGGCAGGCGCTGGGCACGTCGTAGCGCGCGTGCAGGTCGATGGCCAGGTCGACGTCCGGGCCGATCGCCTCCCGGACGGCCGCGACGCGCTCGACCATCGACCGCAGCTCGGCGGAGTTGATCGTGTGGTTGAAGGCGTCGAACTTCGCCGGGTGACGCAGGTTGTCGATGTCGAACTTGATGGCCGTGAAGCCCTCCTCGACCATGCGCTGTGCCCGGTCCACGCAGCCGGCGATCGAGCCGGTTGGGTCGTCGCCGTCGCCGCAGTCGGCGTAGAGCCGGATCCGGTCGCGGAACTTCCCGCCGAGCAGCCGGTAGACCGGCTGGCCCGCGGCCTTGCCGGCGAGGTCCCACAGCGCCAGTTCGATCCCCGAGAGGGCGATCACGAACACCCCGGCCTGTGGGCCGGCGAAGACCTTGGCGCGGCGCAGCTTCTCCCAGCACCGTTCGACGTTGCGCGGGTCCTCGCCGAGCAGCAGCGGTGTGAGGGACTCGATCATCCCGACGACCCCGCCCGCGCCTGCGTCGGGGTTCGCCTCGCCGAACCCGCTGATGCCCTCGTCGGTGTCGACCCGCACCAGGGTGGCCTGCCCGTGGTAGGCCACCACCGCCGTCGTGACGTTGACGATCCTCATCGATCTCCTCCGCACCAGCTGGTTCGGGCTGTGACAGTCGTCACTTATCATATAAGCTGATGAGATGCACAGGGGACAAGAGGCTGTCGAACCCGTCCGGGTCCGTACGCTTCCGGTCCAGGTGGCCGCCCGCCTGACCCGGCGCTTCGTCAGTGGTGAGATGCCCGATGGTCGCGCGCCGTCGGAGCTCGACATCACCGCGGAGTTCGGCGTCTCCCGCGTGGTCGCCAGGGAGACGCTCAAGATCCTGGCCTCGCTCGACATCGTCGACGTCGCGCAGGGCCGGCGGGTGGTGGTGCGGCCGCAGGCGGAGTGGGACTACCTCAGCCCGCTGCTGATCGAATGGCTACCCACCGAGGTCGTGGACGAGCTCCTGCAGGAGCTGCGCGGCATGCGCGTGCTGCTGGAGCCGGAGCTGGCAGCGATGGCGGCGGCCCGCGTCACCGACGAGACGCTCGCGCGGATGAAGGACCAGCTCGACCGCATGTCCGCGCTCGAGGGCGACCCCGAGGCCTACCTCGAGGTCGATCACGAGTTCCACATGGAGATCTGTCGGGCCGCCGAGAACCGCATCCTCGACCGGATCATGTACTCGGTGCGCTGGCTGGGCACCGCCAGTCGCAGGGTGACCAACAAGGGGAACCTGCCGGGCGCGACGGCGGACCACACGCAGATCTACCGGGCGCTCGAAGCCCGCGACCCGGACGCCGCGCGCGCGGCGATGCGGTCCCATCTGCAGGGCCAGGCTCCGCTGCTGGCCCAGAAATCGAAGCAGAAGTCGAAGCAGAAGTCGAAGTAGAAGGGCTCAAGGCAATGACGTGCGGCTGTCTCCCGGCAACGGGGCCAGGGACGGCCGCTGCGGGTCCGCCACGAACCCGCTCCTCGTACGCGGAGGGGTTTCCGCGCCTCATGGCCCCGTCGGTAGCAACGTCGCCCCGTCGGACGCGTCCCACCGTGGATGCGGGAGGAGTTTGTCATGACGCACCGAACCATCCCGGATTGGTCGAGGCGGAAGTTCCTGGGGATGAGCGCGCTCGGCGCTGTCGGGCTCACCGCCTGCGGCGGCGGGCCGCCGGCCGCTCCCCAGGTGGACGTCCAGGTCCCCCAGGCGGTGCTCGATGCCGTGGCGCCGCTGCGCGGTGGCTCCGTGGGGATGCTCTCGCAGAAGCTGTACTCCGAGGCCGCCAACCAGGCACTCGACCGGTCGCTGCAGGCGTTCGCGCAGGCCACCGGCACCACGATCGGCAACGACCTGGTCTCCGGCGACGCCGGCGACATGGTGGCGAAGATGGACGCCGAGGTGAAGGCGGGCACAAACCGCGACATGGCGTTCATGAGCGATTTGCGGTTCGTCGGGCAGCTCCACAACCTCGGCAATCTCACCGACGTCACCGATGTGGTCGAGGAGATGCGCACGCTCTACGGGGAGCCCGCCACGGAGGCGACCAACTACTGCGTGTTCGACGGCCGCTGGTTCGCGATCCCCTATCACTTCATCGGGACGGGGATGTTCCTGCGCAAGGACTGGTACGCGGAGAAGGGGCTCCCGCTGAAGCCCCATTACACGTGGGAGGAACTGCGCGACAACGCGCTGGCGGTCTCCGACCCGGCGAAGCGCCGCTTCGGCTGGGGCCTCACCGTGAACCGCTCCGGCGACGCCAACGGATTCATCGCGAACGTCATCAACACCTACGGCGGGGCTATTGCAGACAACACCGGCAGGAAGGTGGTGTTCAACTCACCGGAAACCGTCGCGGCCGTCACGTTCATCGGCGACATCTACACGAACCCGAAGTACAAGCCGATGCTCCCACCCGGGATCGAGAGCTGGACCGACTCGAGCAACAACGAGAACTGGCTGGCCCAGATCCTCGGGCTCACCCTCAACCAGTTCAGCATCTACGCCGACTCGAAGACCAAGAACAACCCGGTCTACCCGAACACGCACCCGTTCAACGGGGCCACCGGGCCGGCGATCGACAAGCCACTGGCCTACGGCCAGTCGAACTCGTTCGTCGTGTTCAAGGGGGCGAAGAACCCCGACCTCGCCAAGCAGGTGGCGAAGTTCATGGTCAGCGGAAGCGCGCTGCTCGGCGTGGCGAAGGGGGCACCGTGCCTGGTCAACCCGGCGTGGGACAAGGTGTGGGACTCCGATCCCTACTACACCAGCGGTGACCCGGCCTTCCCCGCTCTCCGGGAACAGACGCGCACGCCGCTCCCGATGAAGGTCTCGACCGGCTACTCGTTCCCCCAGGCCCCGAGCCCCGGCGAGCAGGCCGCCACGGCCGCCTACCTGCTGACCGACATGATGCAGTCGGTCATCCAGGGCGCCCGCCCGGCCGAGGCGGTGGCCGCGACCCACGACCGGATCGTCAAGATCTTCGAGCAGCAGGGCTACGCGCAGTGACGGTGCTGCGGCCGCAACCGGCGCCGGTTCGTCCGGCGCCGAACGCGTCGTCCCAGCTCACGAGGGGACAGCGGCTGCTCGGGCGCGACTGGCGGCTCGCCGCGGTGTTCATCCTGCCGACGCTGCTGCTGGTCACCGGGCTGATCCTGTTCCCGATCGTCAGCTCGATCATCACCAGCACGACCGAGCGCCACGGTGCGGACACCGTCTTCGTCGGGCTGGACAACTACACCGCCCTCGTGGACGACGGGGTGTTCCACAAGGGTGTGCTCAACTCGTTCGTCTTCACCGCGTACGCCGAGATCTTCAAGGTCACCCTCGGTCTCATCGCGGCGCTGATGCTGCACCACATGCGCCGCGGTCGGGCGGTCCTCGCCGGGATGATCCTGCTGCCGTGGGTGGTGCCGACCGTCGTCACGGCGTTCACCTGGCGGTCGTTGTTCGACCCGATCTTCGGCAGCGTCAACGTCGTGCTCACCGACTCCGGGATCGGGCCGGTGCTCGCCTCGATCGGGCTCGTCGACAGCTGGCCCGCGGGCTGGCTGTCCGATCCCGAGCTCGCGATGCCGGCGGTCATCCTGGTCAACGTCTGGAAGGGCATCCCGTTCTTCGCGGTGACGTTCCTCGCCGGGCTCAAGGCCATCGACAGCAACCTCCACGAGGCGGCGATGGTCGACGGCGCCTCGCCGTGGCAGCGGTTCGTGCACGTCACGCTGCCCGGGCTGCGCCCCGTCATGATCGTGACCGTGCTGCTGTCGTCGATCTGGACGTTCAACAACTTCGACCTGATCTGGCTGATGACCCAGGGCGGGCCCGGGGATGCCACCGCCCCGTACGTGATGGTGGCGTACTCGAAGGCCATCCAGCAGCTGCAGCTGGGCGCCGGTGCCGCGGTCACACTGGTGATGTTGCCGATCATCGGCATCCTGGTGCTGATCCTCGTGCGGATGATGCGGCGCAGCGAGCTGCCGAGCGCCGGCGACCTCGGCCGGCGGCGGCTGACCCCGGCCCAGCGCACGGCGCTGCCGTGGGTGATCGTCGCGGGCTCGATCCTCCTGCTGACCTGGGCGTCCCCGCACATCGTGTGGAAAGCGGCCCTCGTGCTCGGCGTGTTCGTGCTGCTGGCTGCGGCTGTCGGGCGGGTCGTCTCCACGCTGGCCGCGCGGGGCAACCAGTTGGCCGCGCGCCTGGTCGGCGGCACCGGCACAGGGGTCGCGCTCGTGGGGCTGCTGGCCTTCGTGCTGGCCCCGCTCTACTGGATGACGGTCACGGCCTTCAAGTCCGACGACCAGATCGTCGCGCGCTACAGCGACCTGTGGCCCACCCCGTGGAGCACCGAGCAGTTCACCAACCTGTTCACGGGTCGGGCGTTCGGCACCTGGTACGTCAACACCGTGCTGGTGGCCGTGGCGTCGACGGTGATCGCGCTGGTCTGCGCCGCGCTCGCCGGCTACGCGCTGGCGCGGCTGAAGTTCCGGGGTTCGGAGAGCTTCACGGTGACGATCCTGCTCACCTACGTGATGCCGGGCGCGCTGCTGTTCATCCCGCTGTACCAGATGATGAGCGGGATCGGGCTCAACGACTCGTTGTGGTCCCTCGTGCTCGCCTATCCCACGTTCACGCTGCCGTTCGCGACGTGGCTGCTCGTGGGCTACTTCAAGTCGATCCCGGCCGACCTGGAGGAGGCGGCGCTGGTCGACGGGTGCACGCGGTTCGGGGCGTTCCTGCGGATCGTGCTGCCGCTGGCGAAGCCGGGACTGCTGGCCGTCGCGCTCTTCACGCTCACCAACGCGTGGAACGAGTTCCTCTTCGCGTTCGTGTTCATCACCCGCAACGAGTACATGACCCTGCCGGTCGGCATGCAGTCGATGATCTTCGGTGACGTGGTGCCGCAAGGTCAGCTGGCCGCGGCATCACTGCTGATCAGCATCCCGGTGGTGCTCATGTACGCGTTCGGGCAGCGATTCCTGACCGAGGGCCTCACCGCGGGGGCAGTGAAGGGATGAGTGTGCGCACGGAGAACCCGACCGTCACCGAGGAGCACATCACCACGGCGTCGCTGCCCAGCGCTCTGCGCATCACCGACTTGCGGGTGGCCAACCTGCACGGCGTGCCGTTCCGCTCGTCGATCATCCGTATCGACACCAACCAGGGCCTCGTCGGCTACGGCGAGGTGCGCGACCAGGCCAGTGCGACCTACGCGCTGATGCTCAAGAGCCGGCTCGTCGGTGAGAATCCCTGCAACGTCGACAAGATCTTCCGCAAGATCAAGCAGTTCGGCTTCCACGGCCGCCAGGGCGGTGGGGTGTCCGGCGTCGAGATGGCGCTGATGGACGTGGCCGGCAAGGCGTACGGGGTGCCGGCGTACGCGCTGATCGGCGGCCGGTTCCGCGACCAGGTCCGGTGCTACGCGGACACCCCCTCGCTGGCGGACCCGCAGGAGATGGGGGAGCGGCTTCTCGAACGCAAGCAGCGCGGGTTCACGATGCTCAAGATGGACGTCGGGATCGACCTGCTGTGGGACGTGCCCGGTGCGTTGATCGCCCCGGCCGGCGCGCGGGGCGACACCACCACGATGCACCCGTTCACCGGCATCCAGGTCACGGCGAAGGGCGTGGAGCACCTGGCGGCCTACGTCGACACCGTCCGCTCGGTCGTCGGCTACGACGTCGCGCTCGCCGCCGACCACTTCGGACACATCGCGCTCGACTCCTGCATCCGGATCGGTCGCGCGCTGGAGCCGTTCACGCTGGCGTGGATCGAGGACCTCATCCCGTGGCAGCTGACCGAGCAGTGGCGCGAGCTCACCACGTCCGTCGCCGTCCCGACGTGCACGGGGGAGGACATCTACCTGCTCGATGGCTTCCGGGCACTGCTCGACACCGGCGCCGTCCGGGTCGTGCACCCGGATCCGGCGACATCGGGCGGCATCGCCGAGACCAAGCGGATCGGTGACCACGCGCAGGAGCGCGGCATCGCGATGGCGCTGCACCTCGCCGCGTCACCGATCGCGACGATGGCCTGCGTGCACCTGGCCGCCGCCACCGAGAACTTCCTCGCGCTCGAACACCACGCCGCCGACGTCGAGTTCTGGAGCGACCTGGTGACCGACCTGCCGCGCCCACTGATCCAGGACGGGTTCATTACCGTGCCGGAGACCCCGGGGCTCGGTTTCGGCGGCATCGACGAGGAACTGCTGCAACGTCATCTCGACCCGCGCGACCCGGTGTTCTTCGCGGAGACCACGCACTGGGACGGCGAGTCGAGCCACGACCGGCTGTGGAGTTGATCGCTGGGCGCCGCTCACCGGCCTTGCTGCGCGCGCCACCGCTCATACTCAGGGCGGGCCTCCTCCGAGAGCGGGTAGTACAGCCGCATGTCACCGCCCTCCGAGAGCCGGATGCGGGAGAACTCCTCCCACTCGGCGTGCTCCTGGGCCACGGCGAGGAGGGCGGGCGCGAGCTTGACGGGAACGACCACGGCACCGTCGTCGTCGGCCACGACGATGTCGCCGGGCTCGACGAGCGTGCCGCCGCAGGCCACCGGCACGTTGACGGCGGTGGGCACGATGCCCGTCTGCGTGTGGAAGTTGGGAGTGGCACCGCGGATCCACAGCCCGAGCCCGAGTTCCTTGGCCTTGCCGATGTCGCGCAGGCAGCCGTCGACCACCACGCCGACCCCACCGCGACCCTTGAAGTACGTCAGCATCATCTCGCCGAACACGCCGCTGCTCATGTCACCACGGGCATCGACGACGATCATGTCGCCGGGCTGCGTGTGATACATGACGTGCCGGTGCAACTGCTTCTCCGGCTCGGCGTACTCGTCGACCGGATAGAGATCCTCGCGTTTCGGCAGGAACTGCAACGTGAGTGCCGGGCCGGCAACGCACACGCCAGGAGTGACGGTGACGGGGCCGTTGATGAACGCGCTCCGAATGCCCATCCGGCTGAGTTCGGCGCTTGCCGTCGCACTCCCGATCGCGGCCAGGGACTTGCAGATCTCGGCAGGGGGACGAACAATGTCGTGGGACTCCACCATGACGTTCTCCTTGATTAGAGATATCGCTATCGATCCTAGCCTTCACGATGCACGGATGCACGATGCAGCGTCCCATTACTGGCTCCACCTAATTGGTTGCATCCTGAGCAACGAGTGTCGGTGCACTCGAACCCGACAATGGCATCCACGAGGGCGGGTCGGTCAGTGGGTCAGGGTCGGAGAAGTGCTGGCCGAGATCAAGCGCAGAGTTGTCGTACCCGCGCGCTAGCGTCGGGACATGGTCGATGTCGCTGCAGAGCTCCTCGAACTCAAGACGGCCGCCTTGGCGGCGACCACGGCGGCCGACGGCGAGTTCTATCGCGGGTACCTCCACGACGACGCGCTCGCGATCACGCCGTACGGCGTCTTCGACAAGGAGGCGATCGTCGCGCAGATGTCCTCGCCGCAGTCGAGCTTCGCGAGCGACGCCATCGACGACACGCGCGCGGTCGTGCTCACCGATGACAGCGGGGTCGTCACCTACCGGGCCACGTACCCGCCGAACGCGCCTGGCGAGAAGCCGCGCGTCGTCTTCGTCACCACGGTGTACAAGCGCTTCGCCGATGGGTGGAAGGGGCTCCTGTACCAGCAGACACCGTTGCTGACGAACCGTGGCCCGGCGCCGGCAACGCCTCCGGCGACCTGAACTCGAGCTGTATGGGTTGCCGGGTCAGCGATCAGATGGTCCAGCTCCACCACGCCGTCGTCCGGTGCCCCGGTCCGAGGTCTCTCGCCGGCTGAATGCGTGCTGCCCGGCCAGTTGTGGTCGGCGGACAAGGTGGACCGGACCGAGGGGCGGTCGACCCGAACCGGCGCTCGGCCGCGGGGATCGTCGGCCAGGACGCCTGCGCCGCGGTGGAGTTCCAGCTCGGCAGCCCGTTCACCTCGCCCGCTGCACGTACGGTCGCGAACCTGCCGGCGGTCGTCACCCGGGGCACCGGGGGGTTCAACGCGACCGGCTGCACCGTCACGGTCGTGGTCGAGCTGCCGGGCGACGGCGACGCCTGCGTGGCCGCCACCGCGCTGACCGAGTCCGTCGTCGCCCGGCTCCCGCGCTGACCCGCGTTCGAGCCGGGCGCCTCTGGGAGGGGCGCCGGTACTCGGCACTCCGATCTCGAAGGCCGAGCGGACGGTCGCGAACGACCCAGCCCCGCGTGGGCGCCCGATCGCAACGAGCGCGTCACCGTCGAGGTCGAACTGCCCGGGGACGGAGACGCCTGTGCGGCCGCGATCGCGGCCGCCGAGCCCGTCGGCCCCCGGATCTCGCGCTGACCGTGTTCGAGCCGGGTCGGAGGGGCCCGTCGACCGCCGAGATCACTCGCCCTGCTCGTCCACCGCGATGGCCTGCAGTGCCGCCCGAGCGCGGGCCTCGTCGTGTGGCCGGTCGAGCTCGCCCGCGATCGCGACGATCCGATCGAGCATCCCCCGCGCCTGGTCGAACCGGCCCGTTGCCCGGCAGGTCTCGGCGTAGGCATGCAGGACGTCGATCTCCAGCTGGATCTCCGCGAGCGGTTCCAGCAGGGCAGCAGCCTC
>Ga0307513_10007747_pt1 | contig 13863 bp, 16 predicted proteins | sample 15_EM_MG_FD_202174 | JGI IMG/M metagenome (GOLD analysis project Ga0307513, IMG submission 202174) | Populus trichocarpa ectomycorrhiza microbial communities from riparian zone in the Pacific Northwest, United States - 15_EM | ecosystem: Host-associated > Plants > Roots > Unclassified | place... | reverse complement strand
TGATCTTTTCATAAACTCAGTATATAGGCTGGAAACCTGTGACCCGATCTTTTAGATCATTCTCAGGTATAACAACGCCACGTACTGAGTATTATTATTATTACTATTACTATTATTATTATTATTATTATTATTATTATTATTACTATTATTGTTGTTATTATCGTTGTTGTTGTTGTTGTTTTATTAATTATAATTTATACAATTAACCTCTCTATGGTTCTACCCCGGTCTTGCCGGGTTATTTATTACTGTGACACTCCTGCACTTGGGATAAGACATCAACTCTTTGATCATGTAATTGGCGAACAACATCACCATTTCTATCTTTATCGGTGAAAGTTGGACATATGTTGTCTTATCTCACTATCTTTGCACATATGTCCTCATAGACTCTTGATTTCCCTTCTCCACAACCATCAGACTCCTTTTTTCAGGAGCAGTTTTCAAATTGAATTTAACTGCTTCAAGAAGGTGTCTACCAGATCCTTCCACTTATGGATCACTTCATCTATCTTGTTGTAGTAGATCAGAGACAGGTGTTCGAGCATTCTAACCCGGTGTACTTGACGAAGTCCGGTACTATGAACTTCTTTGGCACCAAAATTGTTTTGGAACCAAACAAACTTCAACTGCTAATACAGGGTCAGTCAAATTATTCTTTTTAACCACTCTCCATCTCTATTCTAAAACAACCTATTTATCATGGTTTATGGGATCGGTAAACCTATCGTCAAAAGGTCTTTCTATTGTTAGATCCATGGTGACTTGAGCTTGAGTTGGCTGGATGGAGGCAAAATGGATAAATTGTTGCCTAGTTACTGAGTCTGCCCTTAAATTTTGATATGTGTGAGGAACGTGGGCTGACGGTGCTTCCATGGGAGGTTGTGAAGACATTCCCTTTCCATTATTGAAACTCAGTGCTTGTTCAAGCAAATTTATGAGTAGTTATTTCACCTTTGATGCTCTTAATTTCTTTTTTGATAATGAGCCTCTATCTGAGTCCTTTCTTTGTTTTTTTATCTTTTCTCTTAGTTAGGTGTAGTAGATCTTAGGTGGGAGACTTACATTTCAACTTTCCCCAGTGGATATACGCATGTAAAGATACATGCATGTCAAATGTGTAACATCCTCATTTTTAGGACCAACACATCAATCATGAAAAGGGAAGAACATGGTAAAAAAAAATCTTTTTTTATTTTTTTGTGTTTTACCGAATTCATACCAAGATCACTAAAATTTTGAATTTTAGCAGAGTTTTCCCTATGCCGGGAGGTCCCAAGTTATCAACAATAACTTGTATAGTACTAATATTCATAGTTCAATCACATCCCAACCATTCAAGGTCTCCATGTCATTATATTAAAAAATATAACCACAATATCGCAAGCATACAATCTTAACATAGAACATAACTTAATACTTAAATATAATACATAAAGATCACATACATATCATAATACAATTTGTGTCCAAATATTTAAATTATAGGATGTCGTTACAATTCAAGTTTTATAGTTCTTGAAAACAAAATACATCAACATCCATTTAATTTAAATAGCACAAAATACAAAATCTAAGGCACTACTCCTGTCATGGATATGAAGAACCTGCAATAACATAATATTTAGAAAATAATTATGTTAAGGCAACAATATTGTAAAAGGAGAGAGGTCAAACGACATATATAAATAGATATGCAAGGTTACATACTATCATAAGTCCGTATAATTCTCGTCTAATACTTCTAATTTCATTATTCAGGAAATCACCAAATAATTCCCTCAACCCATTTTATTCCATAATTTCCAATCAATATCCGCCTCTTTCAGGCCAAAGGGATAATCCCTTCAAGATGTCGATCCTTATTTCATTAACACTTTTAATCATTCCCCATTGAGAATATCATCATAACAATTCTCCCCCAAAACCTGGAAGGGAATGCCAACACTAATGAATTTCATTACTGTCATTAGTTGCCCATATCGTGACTGACTAATCAAGTTTGTTGTGAATATCAACATCAATATAACCAATTGATGTCATTGACTATTTCCAACCCAAAATAGTCAATCAGGTTTTTCTTTCCATAATACCTCGGAATATTTTCAGAAATGCTAATGTCAAGATTCTTGACATCATTAACTTTCACTTCAGGAATAGTTAATCAAGTTTCATATGATTGTCGATATCGACATCACCAGTCGATATCATTAACTATTCTCACCCGAATAGTTAATCAAATTCAGAATGGCCAAAGGGCAACATTGGCAAAATACAAGATTTATCTTTGAACGTTGCGATTTCCATGCTCTTTCTCTATTTATTTTTCTTACCATATATCTATAGAAAGATATGGATGTTAAATTTCTAATGCCACTGGAATCCCTTCATTTCAACCTCTAGAGCTCAAAAGGGCTCACTAAGGATAATATGCTTTAGGTTGATTTTTTTAGCTCAAGTGGTTAAAATTCCTAATGTCTTTGTCATCTTTATGTACACATGTAATGTGAATGTAATCTCAACAAGATATGAAGCAAGTTCTAGAGATACATATCATTAAAAGAATGCACAATCAAAGAATATAATGTTGAAGGCTCAAAAGCTTATATTGGTACAACACTAGAAAGTCAACATGACGTATTTTCATAGTCAATCCCTAAACCAATTAAACTTTAAAACTTGCACACATACTCATTCATTTGATTTATATTTTCATCTATCTCAAATATTCTAATACATAATACTCATATTCTCATAAACCAATAGGAGTTCAAAAGATAAACATAGATTTTTTTTAAAAAAAACAATAAAAAAAACAAATTCTCTCAATACCCCCACACTTTAAACACAATGTTGTCCTCAATGTTGAAATAAAAGAAAAAGAACATAGAAGAATGGCAAAAATAAAGTAAAATGCATAAAAAATAAAAAGATAAGGGAAAAAGAAAGCAAATATGATTTTTGTTTTCTGTTGGGTTGCCTCCTAATAAGCGCTTTTGTTTTATGTCATTGGCTCGACATACCGCATGCTCATTCTTCATAGATTGGTTCAGCTAACTTCATGAAAGCAATGAGTTATGTTAGCCAACCTTCATAGAAAGTTTTCAATCGATGCCCATTGATTTTGAGCACTTTGTTTGTTTCTAAACTTGTAATTTCAACTGCATCATAAGGAAAAACATTAGAAACAACAAATGGTCCAATCCATCGAGAGCGCAACTTTCCAGGAAAATATTTCAAACGCGAATGATAAAGAAGATCTTTGTTTCCAACATGAAACTCCTTTCTTCTAATCATTTGGTCATGAAGACTATTGGTCTTTTCTTTGTAAATCCTTGTATTTTTATAAGCATTATTCTATATCTCTTCCAACTCTTGCAATTGCAACTTCCTTGCAATCCCAACAGCATCAAAATCCAAGTTACATTGTTTAATGGCCCAAAAAGCTTTGTGTTCAAGCTCCACCGGTAGATGACATGTTTTCCCATAAATCATCCTACAAGGTGACATTCTTATAGATGATTTGTAAGCAGTATGATAAGCCTAAAGTGCATCACCAAGTCGCAGACTCCAATCTCACCGGTTAGGTTGCACTGTTTTCTCCAAAATGGACTTGATTTCTCGATTTGAAATTTCAGCGTGTCCATTCGTTGAGGATGGTAGGCTCTGGAAGTCCGATGAGTCACATGGTATTTACATAATAAAGCTTCCATTGAACGATTGCAAAAATAAGAGTCACGATCGCTAATGATAGCTTTGGAGATTCCAAACCTGTCAAATATGTGAGTTTTGACAAAATCTAAAACAATCTTAGCATCGTTAGTTATTGTGGCTTTCACCTCAATCTATTTGAACACATAATCAATAACAAGAAGGATATAAAGATTACCAAAACAAGAAGGAAATGGGCCTATAAATCAATACCCCAAACATCAAAAAAATCACTTACTAGAATATTCGTTAAAGGCATTTGGTTTTTATGAGTGATATTACCTGTTCTTTAGCATTTTTGCACATGATTTGCAAAAGTGATATGCTTTTTTAAAAATAAAAGGTTAATAGAGACCACTTTTAAGTACATTATGGGGCCATTCTTTTTGCTCCAAAATACCCACCATAAGAATGAGAATGACAAAAGGTGAGAATGGAATGGAATTCATCATGTGATACACATCTTCTAATTGTTTGATTTGCATAAAATTTCCATAATAAGGAGTGTTCCAAAAATAATATTTAGCATCAGTTCGTAACTTGTCTTTTTAGGATTTAGACAAACCTGGAGGGAATTCTTTGGTGACTAAATAGTTTACCAAATCAACATACCATGGTCTTGGAGAGGAATGTAAGACATACAACTGCTCATCGAGGAATGTCTCTCTTATTGTTTTGGTTTGTATATCCTTGGTCCTCAATCAGCTCAAGTGATCAGCCACATGGTTCTCGACACCTTTTTTATTTTCGATCTGAAGATCAAATTCTTGCAAAAGCAAGATCTACCTAATCAATCTCGGTTTGGACTCATTTTTCTTCAAAAGATGCCTCAAAGCTATATGGTCAATAAAAACAACAACTTTCGTTCCAAGTAAATATGACCTGAATTTTTCTAGAGCAAACACCACTGCAAAAAGTTTCTTTTCAATTGTATGGTAATTACATTGTGTTCCGTCCAACATGTGAGAAGCATAAGTGATAACATGCAAATTCTTCCCTATTCTTTGCCCAAGTAAAACCTCTACAGCATAGTCACTCGCATCACACATTATCTCGAAAGGTTCATCCCAATTTGGTGGTTGCATGATAAGGGCAGATGTGACACGCCTCTTAAGCTCATCATGAGCATCTTTATATGCTTGATTAAACATAAAATCCATTTCTTTGGCTAATAATTTGCACAAGGGTGCTGTAATCTTCGAAAAATCTTTGATAAAGCGTCGATAGAAACCTATATTGTCAAGAAAAGAACAAACTTCCCTCACGTATGAGGGGTAAGACAATGCTGAAATAACATCTATTTTAGCTTTATTAATCTCTAATCCACGTGAAGATACAACATGCCCAAGAACTATTCCTTGATTAACCATAAAATAGCACTTTTCATAGTTCAAGACAAGGTTAGTTTCAATTCATTTGTTCAAGACTAAAGATAAATATTCTAAACACTTATCAAAAGAATCACCATACAACGTGAAATCATCTATGAAAACCTCAATTATTCTTTCAACATAGTTAGAAAAAATACTCATCATGCATCTTTGAAACGTTGTGATTACATTACAGATACCAAATGGCATTCTCCTATATGCATATGTACCAAATGGACATGTAAATGTAATCTTTTCTTGATCTTTAGGATTAATAACAATCTGATTATATTCACTATATCCATCAAGAAAGCAATAAAAAGACTTACATGTTAGGCATTCATGCATTTGGTCCATGAATGATAATGAGAAGGGATCTTTGCGTGTAGAAAGATTAAGCTTTATATAATCAACACACATTCTTCAACCACTCGAGAAGCAAGTAGGAATGAGTTCATCTTTTTTGTTCTTTACCAACGTGATTCTGGTCTTTTTGGGCACCATATGGATTAATGCCACCCATTTATTGTTCGTGATGGGGTAAATGACTCCTGTTTCTAATAGTTTTAAAATTTCAGCTTTCACTACCTCCATCATAGGCGGGTTCAACCTCCTTTGCATTTCTCTTATTGGTTTCACATCGTCCTCCAATAGTATGTGATGCATACACATCGAGGGACTAATGCCCTTGATGTTAGCCAAAGTCCATATAATGACTATTTTGTGATCGCACAACTTCATAAGTTTTTCCTCTTATGCACTTGTCAAACCTTTTACTATGATAACGTGAAGTGTATTGTTGTCACCAATGAATACATACTTCAAATTATCAGTTAAAAATTTCAATTCTAACTCGGGTACTTGTAAAATAGATAGCAAAAGTTTTTTATATGAAAGTACTAAATCAACAAATACACTATCATGGGGGATGGTTTGCAAAGCTTGCAAAGCCAAGGTCGATTCTTGAACATTTAGGGAACACATATGTGCCTCTCCCTCTCTTCTATCTTGGTAAAATCACAACCATTGCTCAAGGCCACGCGTAATCGCCCTCACAATCAAAATAAAAAAACTTGCTGCACATAATTATCAACTTGGTCATAGCATGTGATATTCAAACATTGTTGTAAAGATATTTCATTGCATCATGAAAATTAAATTCAATTTTTTCATCTTCTACATCCATAAACAAGGTATCCTTACCACAATCAATTTTTGTATTGGCAGTTTTCAAGAATGGTCTTCCAAATAATATAGGAGTGTTGATGTTTGAGGAATCACATTCCATATCAAGAATATAAGTCGCATGGAATAATCAAACTATTAATCTTGACTAGAACATCTTTTATCACACCAAGTGGATAAATCAAACTACGATCCACAAGTTATATTACAATACTAGTTTTAATCAAAGGCTTAAGACTAAGAGAATCATAAACATATTGAGGCATAACACTAATGGATGCACCTAAATCATATATGACCCTTTTAAAACTAGCATTACAAATAACACATGGGATAGTAAACGCACCCGAGTTTTTTTGCTTCAAAGGTAGATTCTTTTGAACAACAGCAAATACAACTTCACCTATACTTCCTGTTTCATAACCTTTTAGCCTATAAGCTCTCTTGGTAGTACACAACTCCTTCAAGAATTTGACATACTTGGGAATTTGCTTGATAACATCAATTAAAGGAATGTTGAGTTCAACTTTCTTGAAAACCATTAAAATTTCTTTTTCTTTATCCTTTTTCTTAGACCTAGAAGAACTCAAAGGAAAGGGGGGAATTTTTTGAAAACTGGAATTCATTGAGTTAGGACTTACCATCAGAGTATTGTTTATTGTTTCAGTTTATGGAGGAGTAGGGTGTTTCTTCTTTATACTCAATTCAATTTATATGTCCTCTTCTTCCTCCATCTCAATTTGTTTCAACCTTTGCTCTTCAAGTTCTTTCCTACTTTGCAGTGTGATCGCACAAACATTCTATTTTGGATTCAATGCTTGGGAGGGCAATTTTCCATTCATTTGTGCTTCCAGTTTCCCTACACTTGAAGCTATTTGCCCCATTCACTTCTCCAAGTTGTGAATACTTAACCTTGTTTCATGTTGAAAAGACATGATATTTTGTTGCAAGGTCACTATACTAGAAGCCAAGTTTTTCATCATCTCACGAAGATCATCACTCGATGACCCCATAACATTGGAGTTTGGAAAAGTAGGAGGGGGCTGTCTCATTTGATAATTCTGCTGGGGCTGAAATCTATGGGGGTGGAACTATCGGCTCTGATTGCCTTATTGAGGCGGGTTACCATAACGTAAGTTCAGATGATCTCTCCATCCAGGATTGTATGTGTTAGAAAAAGGATCATATTTACGCTGGGGCTGTCCATTGAATGCTTCATTAACTGCATTAGCTTGTTCAATGTAATCTTCTTGCATTGTTGGGCATATATCTGAAGCATATCCTTGTAACGAGCATATGCTATAAAATTTCACCTGCTATACATTTCCACAAACCAAAGAACACACAAGAGAAGTAAGATCATTAACTTTATTCTCAAGGTTAGCAATACTTATCTCATTCACTCGTTTGCTTGGAAAGTCTCCACACGTACCAAATTGTTTCGAGTTGGCTGCCATATTTGAGATCAATTGGCGTGCAGCCTCGGGTGTTTTATCTACCAATGCCCCTTCACTCGCAACATCAATGATATTACGATCAGTAGGCATCAGTCCTTTATAGAAATATTGAATGAGAAGTTGATTAGGTATCTGATGATGAGGGTATTGAATGCACAGTTGTTTAAATCTATTCCAATACTTAGAGAGTGTTTCCCTATGAGATTGCCGAATCCCACATATTTATTTTCTTATGTTGGCAACTCGAGAGGCTGGGAAATACTTTTCAAGGAAAATCTTCTTCATGCCATTCCAAGTTCCAATGGAACTTGGGAGAATAGAGAAAATCCATGCCTTTGCTGCCCCTTTTAGAGAGAAAGGGAAAGCTTTCAACTTAACATGTTCTTCATCAACTCTGTGTGGTTTCATGCCAACACAAACCATGTGGAACTCCTTAAGATGAGTATGAGGATCTTCTCCAGCAAGTCTATTAAATAGTGGCAGTAAGTGTATAAAACCAGACTTGAGCTTAAAGTTGACATTGTTGTTAATGTTTATGCACAATGGTTGATTCTCCATGTTGGGAGTAGTGAGCTCCTTGAGTGTCTGTTGTTGTGCAACAGTCATGGTGTTGACACGAGCTTCCTTTTGTAACCTGCGTAAAGTGTTCTCTATTTCGATATCTACCTGCACTTGTCTTTGGTTAGTAGAATGGGCTACAAGCATAAATCATCAAAAAAACTAAAAAAGAAATCAACCACACAAGAGATTTAAAGTAGTGCAAATTAAATGAAAATCCAATGCAATAACATAAAAACTGCCTACAAACCCTTGAAAACAACAAAATTTGGCCTCGATAAGGTGGGGCTAGTGGCTAAAGGGGACTAGTCTTGTTCAGAATGTCGTTTTCTTTCGAGAAACAAAATGTCGAGGCCTAATTCCACCAAAACTTCTGTTTTGAATAGTACTTGCACCGTACCTGCACGGTACCACAAGCAACACTGTTTTTCTTTTTTCTGTTTCTTTTTTTTAACAAAATAAATAACAATCATAGCACAAGAATCAACTAAAATTACTTCCTCGGCCACGACGCTAAAATTTGTTGCGATGTCGCAGTCACACAAATTAATTACCATATCTTAAATAAACAAGATAGTATAGAGCAAACAAGGGGTCGATCCCACGAGAAAGGTTTAGCTCAGATTTTTATGCTATAAGATATGCAATTGGGGGGATTTTGAGGTTATCTAGGATATAGCAGAATAAAACAAATCAACCTAAAGTAAATAAATCAGAAAACTATCAAGAGAACAAACCTTGATTTCAAGTAGACGTCCACCTATGAAAATCAGAACCGATCATTAAAATGATACATCAATTTATACTCTGAATATTTATCTTTTCTTACATTGATTAGTTAACAGATCCATCGTATAACTAACCATAACCATCAAACAACCACAATGTCTATAATAGTAATTTAATTCAATGGTAGTCTTAAGAACTAGATAAGTTGATTAATCTAGACAACATAACTATTCACAGTCCATGTTTGATTTGATTGAATATTTTCCCTAAGATTAATAACATAGATCCGCTACAATTATTAAACGTAGTTGCTTTACAAGTTTATATACTACAACTCCGATTTTGATATCAAACTTAGCAATAGATTGTTTATAATAATAACTTAGAGTCCGCTCTAGCAATTAAAATAAACAATCATAGAAAATAAGCATAGGAAAACAAACATATTCATCATATAAACTGAAAAGAAAAGGTAAAATAAATCTCACAGTTCTTGAAATCCGAAGGTTTCTGTGTCCTTGAAACCAGGAAAAAAAGTTTAACCTTGAATGTCTATTGAAAAACTAATCAAAAGGAAAGAAGAATGCATAATCTTGGGTTTTTAGAGGAAAGGGTGCATTTTCTTCTCTTTCTGGTTACCCCTCTTCTTTTCTCTCTTTCTTTTTATTTGATAAGAAACCATAATCTCTCTTTTCTACAAAATAGTCATTTTCTAAGTAGACAAATTACATTTAAGTAATGTAATAACTATTTTCCTAAAAAAAAAAGAAATAGCCTTGCGTAAAACCTTCAAGCTTTGACTTTGGGCTTAAAGGAGTTAAATTGCCGAAGTAAAGACTTGGATGTCGATTTGACTGTTTTAGGAAGTACTTTGGACTTGTTTCTTCACAAAACTTGTTTGTAGGCAGACTTTATATGTCATCTTAGAGAAATCATATCTCTCCTATATGAGCTCTTTGTATGCTAAAATTTGGTATGATGATAGGTCTTCGAGTCAGGAATCCAACAAAATTGAGTTTGCATCTAATGAACTTCTCTAGCTCAAGATATTCAAGTCGGAATGGCTAAAGGTCAACACTGGCAGAATACGAGATTTGTCTCTGAATGTTGCGATTTCCCTGCTCTTTCTCTTTTTATTTGTCCTGCCATATATGTATAGAAAGGTATGGATGTTAGTTTTGTAATTCCACTAGAATCATTTCATTTTAACCTCTAGAGCTCAATCTCTACACAAAACATCGATTAAAGGTCAAATATACTAATTATCTCCAACTTACTTCTTTTTTAATCCTACATCCAAAAATGCCTTCAAAACATAAAACAAATAATATCATGATATTTTATATATAAAACTATCAAATAATATGGTTGCATCATCGTCCCAAAGTGGCCAACCCAACCAATACTTTTCCTGCAACAAAATTGATATCCTATGATAGCCACTTTAAACCGACGGTTGGGATCTTTCTGGGTCGAATCAAGGGACAAGATTTGGCACCATTAAAGACAAAATGTCCCTCTTCCACCCTATATAAATAGCGGTGGATTTCATGGCTTGAGGAAGGAGGGAATCAGCCTCTCCCCCTATTTCTACTGACAACCGAACTTTTCTTTCTTCCCTTTCTCTCCACCGTGAGCTTCAGCCACCAACACTCTCACCACTGGCTTTTTCACCATGCATCAAGTAGTTTTTCTTTCTCCTCCCTACAATAAAAGCCCATTGCTGCATACAAAACGAGTTGTTCTGCATGCAGAAGTTAATTATAATTAACATGGTCACTAGACCAGGCCAATGACCATGTAAGGCATGGGTTGTACCCATGTCAGCCCAACCTAGATTGTTAGGCCAGGTCTGTTAGGCCACCAGTAGGCCCAACCAAGCTCGTCTGGGTTGGGCCCTGTCCAATATAACAATAATATAATAATAATATATAATATAACAAAACAAAACAAAAATTCAAAAGTTCTTTAGAAAAATTTGTGATTTTTTCGCATATTTTTCTACCAATTTTGCTTAGTATCGGGTTGTATATTTATATTAAAAGATATAGATCTAGTATTAAAATACATAGTTTTCTCCGAAACATTTCTAATTTTTTAAAAAAACAAATTCAAAAAAATAAAATTAAAATTAAAATTAATATCCTCATTCAAAAAACAAAAAAAAATGACATCTTTCTCATATTTTAAAATGCAAAAATGGATATCGTAACTAGTTTATGATTATCTATTAGGATTTTTCCAAAATATCAAAAACTCTTCACCAATCATTTTGTTCATTTTACATTAGGGTTTAAATGTAGACTTTAATATTTGAGGGTGTAAAACTACACAATAGAGTATACCCTCAGGTATTAAAGATACAAAGTACAAAATAAATACAATGCTAAAATTTAGACTGTAGAACGGTTAGGATTTAGCTTAATAAGATAGAGACTCTCTCATGAAGAGAGATCTTCCTTGGACCTTAGAAAAAGACCAACAAATAAAAACTTGATCTAGAAAAACAATCAAACAACAATGAAGCTAACCTTAGGTTTTCTACTAACCATAATACTAGGTAGCGACTCATGAACTTTAATCATAATTTTATGATTAAACCCAAAACCTATTTTGCTTTTCCTAACACCACCTCTTAGGAGGCATTTTTTCAGAGCCCATCAGTCTCGACGTCACCCTGCAATAAGATGGCGACTCCGCTGGGGAACACTTTGTCTGGTTGGACCAAGCTTTGCTTGTTTGATTGTTTATTTGTTTTGGTCTATTTAATTTGAGCTCATATTTTTACTTCATGTTCATGCATAAGTATATTGGGTATGGATTAATGCCATCATGCATTTTAATTTTTGCAAATAAACTCAATTCTAGGTTAGGTGGGGAGTAGTGATCTGCCTCATGACTTTCAATTGGGGTTAAGACTCGTGAAACATCCAACTATCAACTGAGTGTTTACTCGATAATGGTGGTCACATTGTGCCCCAACCATTCCTTGTAAACCCTTATACTGCCTTCATGTAAGATAGTCATTAGGCAATTCATAGACCTTTTGAGACCAAGTAGAAAGTTTACCCTATGTAATGGCTTAAGTCCTTCCCTTAAGGTATGGACTACCTTATAATTCATTTTTCCATGACTTTCATAAAAAGGGTTTAAGATGATCAGACTATGGGTTTTCATCATCCATACCTAATGTGCATCTATACACATACATCTATTCATTGTAAATAACATACATACATGCACTAAATCAAAATATAGGTCCCCAGTCCCCAAAGAGCTCCAATTCACAGAGTCTACAACACCCGACTTCGACTGAGAAATATGGAGTATGAAGAACGTGAACACTGTGACGCTCATTTCCAATAAGAGTTGGAGTCTTTAAAGGAAAGTGTGGCTCGCCTCACCAGCTTAATTGAGCAAACACTTAGAAATGCCTATAGTAAAGGTCCTTCCAACCGACCCACCACTTTTATTCAGACCCCGATAACAGCTTAGCCTGAAGAAAGAATGGGTAAACATGGTCAGGAGCCCCAACACAACTCAACATTTGTATAGTCAGCAACACCAATTAGTTATAAATACATTTGCCAACGAGTCCCACAAGACAAAGTCATATGATGACACTGATTAAGATGAGATGGCAACACTAAAAGCTAGAATTAGGGCTATTAAATGGGTAGGCTTGTATGACCCACTGCAAGCCACATAGATGTGTCCGGTCCTGAATGTGGTTGTACCGAAGAAATTTTATGTTCCTGAATTTATTAAATACACTGGAACACTCATCTCAAATCCTATTGTAATAAAATAGGAGAAGTAATGCATGATGAGAAACTACTGATGCATTTTTTTTCAAAATAGTTTGTGTGGAGAAATATTGAGCTGGTACATGAGATTAGACAACATCAAGATCCGAAGATGAAAAGATCTGGTGGATGCTTTTATCAAACAGTACAAGTATAACATGGACATTACTCCTGACAGAACTAGCTTGACCAACCAGGAAAAAAAGGACAAAGAAAGCATAAAGGAATATGCCCAGAGATGGAAATATCTAACTGCTTAGGTGCATCCCTCACTATTGGATAAAAAAATGGTCACTCTATTTGCCAACATGCTCAAGGCGCCATACTACGAGTATGTGATGGATAGCTTGACACAACAATTCACTAACGATGTGGTAGTAGCTGAGCGCATAGAGCAAGGAGTCAAGAGTGGTAGAATCTCTGCACCCGCGGAGAAAAAAGGCTTTAAAGGTATGAGGAGAGAGGTCGACCATGTTGAAGGTGGATACAAGGGTAGGAGAAACCAATCCCAAAATTATCACACTCCATCCCCTCCACCCCAAACATTAATTTCAACCCTTCATTTCTTGCCAAAAAACCTGAGCCAAAAAACTTCCAAACCAAAAATTTCCCAAAGAAGAATTATCAAAAGGTCCAGGAACAACTACCCCCGTTATCGCTACCTTTAAATGAAATGTACCAGAAGCTGTTATGTATCATATATGTAGGTCTATAACCACTCGTACCCCTATAGCCACGTTACCCCAATTAGTATCAATCAGACCTTACCCGTGAGTACCATGTTGGGGCTGCAGAACATAGCATTCATACTTGTAGTGCCTTTAAAAAGAGGCTCGTGCAGTTGATTAAATTTGGGTGGATAACATTTGAAGAAACTCTAAACATAAGCATACCCGAGGGTTTGAGGGTAAATTGTACATCCCAGTTACTATCTGATAGGGCCATGACATGGTGGGAAACAGTTCAGCTGAGGCGTGCGACTGAGACCCTAACTTGGAGTGATTTCAAGACAGAGTTTGAGAATCAGTTTTATTCCAAGTATCA
>Ga0307513_10007746_pt1 | contig 13863 bp, 6 predicted proteins | sample 15_EM_MG_FD_202174 | JGI IMG/M metagenome (GOLD analysis project Ga0307513, IMG submission 202174) | Populus trichocarpa ectomycorrhiza microbial communities from riparian zone in the Pacific Northwest, United States - 15_EM | ecosystem: Host-associated > Plants > Roots > Unclassified | place... | reverse complement strand
ATTTTTTTATTTATTTGAAATTTACAAGGTTTTTCAAATATATAAAGGTTTTGGTTATTAGAAATGAACGGTGAAAAGAATAATATGTTAATTTTCTTCGTTCATGAAATAATAAGATTTGTCAAAATATTATTTTTATTTATTGGATGGAAGAGATCCCATTTATATTGGCTGGAAGAATTATATATCAGTAGTGTATAATAATTTCTCCTCCTAATTTTCTAATGGATGAGGTGAGTTTTTTGGAAACTATAAGATGAATATTAATGAAAAATTAAATTATAAAGGCTGGAGATGAAAATTATTGAATCTGTAGGGGTCAGGATATAGTTTACCAGACAATATGTAGAAATGTGGCGGTATGGTCCTTGGGTGAAAACGGTTTGGAATCAGGGTTAAGTTGGGTTACAAGATACTATTTATTTTGTTTTAAAAATATTTTTGAAAAAATTAAAAAAAAAATCATTTTAAATTAATATTTTTTAATATTTTAAAATTATTTTATTGTGATCATCTAAAATATAATTTTTAGAGTAGTGAAGGAAGTGAATTTTCACGAATGATAGTATGCCATTAGTTTGGAATTTACAAGGTTCTTCAATTTTTGGGAGTTTGATTTAACGAAGAAAGAGGATAAGTGTTCAATTTTAGTGACTGTTTAGTTTTGAAGTTGCAATTATGTTTTCTAGTAAAAGGTATTGAAGTTGCAAATATAACCATGTAAAAACTATAGTTTTTATATATGATTAAAGTTTTGATTCCGTAAATGATTAAAGTTTTGAGTCGGTAAATAACTTATCTTATTGAATTGTTAAATGAATAAATAAGTAAAGATTAATTATCATTTTTTTATTAAAATAACTTTTTTTATTTTTTTTTAATTCCTTGTTTTTAACTCGATCTGGTTAGATTGAATCAAAGATTGAATCAACTAAATAGCATGTTTAGCCGCTAAGTCACTCATGAATGCCTAGATTATTGACAAAAATAATACAAGTTAAAAATCAATCCAACCAAGTTTTTAATTGCAATTTTACTTGATAAACTTATCAAGACATGTTCAAACAAAATAGTAGATGCAAGAGTTAGAAAAATGTTGCGTCTTATTAAAAATATCTTGACATTTTTTTCCTCTTTTTTAGGAAGAATAGAACAAAATGTCTCAGTTTTTATGAATATTCTTATTTATTTAGTTTGTTATATATATATATATACACACACACCATTTGATTTCCATAAACTCATAATGTTCATAAACATTAAACTAATTTTACCCATACAAAGATTTGACCAGTACAAAGTAGTTAAATTCTTTCTCCATCATCAAGATATCTTATTAATAAAAATTAAGTTTTTTGGGACTTTCACCTAGTATTTTTGTTGTTCATAAATCACTGTGAATTGAAAGAATGATTTTTTCTAAATTTTTAATTTGATCTTTAAACTTTTTCTTTGCACAATTAAGTCATTTTGAATATAAATTAGGACCTAATTCCATATTTTCTTAGAAGGAAGGGTTGGATTAAAAGACATAGAACTAAAGTGCAAAAGGAGGGTATAATAGATGACATCTTAGAATTTTGATTGAAAAATTTTAGTTAATCAATCCCTTTAATTTTCTGAAATTCAATTTTAGTATCAAACTTTGTTTCTCTTATTTTTTACTCTTTTTTTTATTAGAGGAGAGAGAGACTCTTTAAATTCCTGCGTGGAAAGAGAATTTCATTATTATCAATAACTCAAACCATAAAAATGATTAATTTTTGTATTATTGAGTTTCATTTCACCTTCTCCATGCTAGAGGAGGTAGACCTAACCGTAAGAATAATTTTTGGCTTAGGATTGATTATTGTTATTTTAGTTGTTTTTTGTGGTCATGATATGTTTATCAAGATGTATAATGTATTTTCTGGGTGTTTTGGATCAAAATAATTTGAAAATGTGTTTATAATTGAAAAATCAAATCTCTGAATTTTTAGCAACCCCTAATCATCGAAATTTACATAAAGCAGACGACATGCCGTATGTTGTCTTTAAAAAAGAAAAACAAAAAAAAGACCCAAACCCATAGGCTAGGCTAGAATGCCCACACATCTGGGTTGTTTTGTTTTAATACTAAGGCCCACAAAGATAATCTCCTTTTTTTTTGTTATTTTATGTGTGGTTTTAAAAAAATTGACAAAACAAATCATTGTACCCAATTAAATCTATTATCTGGGTAATAGGTTTAACATGTTAATCCACCGCATCTGGGGTATAATTTGTTTTTCTTTTTTTAATGCTTTTTTTGTCCCTCAATTGTTTTTTAAAAAATACAATTTCATCATTTGTTATCAATGATCTATTTTATTAATTTAACTTAAATCTAAAAGAATACAATTTCATCCTTTGTTGTTAATGATCTACCTTTATTATCCCGGCCCCACGTGCTTATTACATTTTTTTACTTTTAAAAAATATGTTGTTTCATACAAAGAAAATAGCATGCGCTTTATTATTATGTAATTGAATGAAAAAATAATTTCCGAATAGAAATATTTATTCAATCCAATGACATGCATGACTTGTGTCAGGTATTTTCTTGGTTAACTTGAGCTCACTTTGTTTTTTTTAATCAAATGCTATTTTTACCGATTTCATCCTTTAACATTAAGTTAATTTGAAATTGAACTTTTTAATTTGTTTTTTTTTAGGATTATTCCCGTGAATTTTAGAGGTCAACCCAAATGAACCAAAGTGAATCAAATGTTTTTCCATCTAAGTATTAAATTAAAATATCATTCAATTCATTGTTGATATTTATTTCTTTTTTAAGAAGACATGTCACAAATATTTGAACGTTTGTTTTTGCTATTTTAAAAAACTTTCTGTAACTCCTGTTACAACATTATAGGGCGTGACTTCTTCACTCTAGCCATAAACACAGTTTACTATGAATTGCTAAAGTGAAACTATCTATTTACCCTTAAGTGGAAAAAAAGAAGCCTTAAGGTTAGGAGTGCTTTGATATTTTCCACTAACCTATTGATCATTAAAAGATTGTTCGGGAGTGGCTAGGTCTTTTTTATTTTTTTTGCATATTAAAAATACTATTGTACCCCTGAAGTCAACAAAACTTAGAATTGTTGACCAAGAACTTTTTTAACTTTCCATAAACTTTCAAAGTGTAAAAATATTTCTTTACCCTTGGGATCAAAAAATTATATGGACAAGGGTTTTTTTGGTTTTCCATTATTCATGCACAGTAAAAGTATGTTTGTGTCCTTAGATATGATATAAAAAAAATAGGTTTGCATTTAGATGTATTTTTTGTACTTTCACATGAAATTTTTTTATATATAATTACTAGGGTCATTGGAGTGTTTTGGTATTTTCACATTTATCTTTTAATTTTTTTAATTATAAAAGTTGTTAACGCATGCTGGGCATATACTGATGAGTGAGTGACATCTGTTTTATTTAAGCGATGCGTGTGATGTCACCTAGTGGCCAAACTTGACCTTTTATCATCTCCTTGAATGTGTCACCGTATCCTCTTCTACATGGTGTGACATGTGACGACGTATAGTGGTCAGATTGGCGATTGTTTCTTTTCCCCCCTTTTTTTTTCTATCTCCTACCAGGTAAAATGCATGATTTTCTTTTTTTTTTCAATTTCAATCCTTATTTTTTTAATTTCTTATTTCGTTCTTATTCCTCTTATATAAGTTTTTTTTCTTCTTAAATTAGTTTTTCAATTACAATTTCTCATACGTTTTGTTTTTTATTTCATTCCTTATTCTTTTGATTTTTTTTCTTTCAATTTTATCCTTTAATCAAAGTTTTTGTTATTTTTTTTTTCAATTTGACTCTCATTCTTTTTATTTATTTTTTCTTTTGTTAAATCTATTTTTCAATTCAATGTAACCCTCCAATTGAAATTATTCGTTTACTCTTTGATTAATTTTCTTTTATTTTCACCTTTATTTTGTTAGATCCTTTTGTGTGATTGAGTTTTTTTTTCTAGTTTCATCTTTCAACATTTGATTTATTAAGAATTTAGTTTTATATGATAATATCATTCTGCATTAGTTTTTTTTTTAAATACTAGTTTTTTTATTTTCTTCAATTTATTTTCTAGATGTTTATTCTGGTCTCATGGCCTACACCACGAGTTTTTCATGTCTTTTTAGAATATATATTTTTTTAAAAAAAAATTATTTTGTTTGTGTTTGATTTGTCAAGATATTATTGTAATTCATCTATATTTTTTTTTGTTTTATATAAATGAAATTTATTTTTTAAAATAAAAAATATTATTTTTTAAATAATATTTCTGATGTGTTCGGTCTTGTGTTATATTTTTTAGAGTGTGAGTGTATTCAGTCGGTTTCATTTATGTTTATCTTTTAGGTCACGAGTTTTTTACGGTGTGGTTTTATCTTTTATTGATTTAAATAAATAAGTTCAGTGAATACATTCAAGTGAATATCTTATTTTGTGTGATTGAATATCTTGATCTACATTTATCTCTCAATTGTTTTGATTTCTCTTTGATTATTATTAATGATTTTATTTTCATTTATTTATGTAGATGATTATCGATTTATTTAATTAGATACTTACATGGATCTCTTGATTTACACTTTGAGATTTTTATGTAAAAAAACACATCAAAGTAGCATGCATATCTTGTATTTTTTTTTAGGGGGGAATTATAACCTCCAGCGAAGCGCAAGTTAGATAATTAGTATATCTATATATCATGTTTTGTTCTATTTTTTATTGCTATTTGAAAAGTTGGGTTTCTAGTTTCATCTATTTTTATATAGTTAAGATGTTATAATAACAAATAAATAAAAGATTTAGTCGATAGTTACCGTGATTTAGCCAATTTAGCTAACTAGTGTTTCTAAAATGAAGTATGATACTTATGGCTTGGTTAATGGGGAAAGAAAGTCTAATCATGTCAAATACAACCTGTACCAAAAAGTTTTGGAAGACGAATTTAGAAAAGGATTTGCTTAACATAAAATGCATTTCAAATACTATTAAATATAAAAAAATTATTTTAATGTATTTTTATATAAAAAATTATTTTAAAAAATAATTACTATCACATTTTTAAATAACCTAGCTATACACTTTGTTATAAATATAAAATTTATGACATAATTAAATCCATATTATGTCACAGTAAATTACAATGATAACATTATATGTTATATAGATGAAGTTGGAAAATTACAAATAGAAAATGACAGTATAGATGGCAAAGCTAAGCAAAAAACCATGCTTAGCCCCACCACGAAAGCCATCGACACCACCAAAATGCACTGCTTCTTTTCACATTTTCTGGCTCGTCTGGTTTAAATCTCTGAGCAGCAACGCCATGCTCCTCCACACCCAGCCGCCTAATGCCAATTGCTGATATTGTTCTCACTTATTATCCATGAGGTGCCATAAGAAGGGGCCCATGAGCCGAGGTTAATAGGCATCTCAGCCCAGCTAAAATCTTTTAACTGAGCCCAATAGTGTGTCAGCCACCAGCCCACAGAAACATAAAACTCGATGGAAAGTTAATGATTTATTCATATTGTGATATTTCCTTTTATATCAGCAAAATAACACCATCTTTTGAAGAAAAGCAGCATGAGACTTCATAGGGAAAAAATGAAGAAAATATCAGCACAATAACACAAAACATTATTATTTGCTCTTGTGGTGGGATAATGGTAGTGAGCTAGGGTTCAAGTTCCCAATCGCTCAGCCTCATAATGCTATAAACCTCCATTGTCACCCCATCTCACAAATAAAAAACGAGATGATCAAGTATCGTATCTCAAGCATTTAATTCAAAGCACCAGTTTGATTTTACGTTTCAAATTCTAGTTAGGTAAAATTTAAAATTTATTTATTTTTATATTTATGTATCATTTTAATTTGTTGATATAAAAAAATTTTAAAAAATATTATTTTCATATATTTTAAAATTAAAAACACTTTAAAAATTAAAACATTCAAAACACACATAATTCAAAACATTCAAACATTCTTTTATTTTATTTTATATGGTGTCGTGCACAGCTGAAGCCGCTGCCCCTTTATATACGGACAAGGACAGTCTAGTCAAGTGGCCAGCGCAAGGCGAAATGAATTAACAGTGTGAGAACTCTCTATCTGGATCCCCTTGATAACTGTCACTAGTAAAAAGGGTCTTTAGACGGCCACTTGGCTTCACACGTGCATAGAGGGCCCCCTTTTCCTCTCTTAATTCTCACCCATGTGTAAGGGAAAAAACAAGGGGACGGGGAGAGATGCGTGTCGTCATCCTCGATGATCTCCCATGGATTTATTTTTATTTTTATTTTATTGTTTGTGAGCAATATTTAATAGGAGCTACTGGCTAGCTTGTTTTGCTTCCCATCCTTCAATGGAAGGGACGTATAAGTTAAATGAGATATAATTGAACTAGATACATGATAGAAAAATGGGATTTTCTCCATAGAAAGAGGTGAGATAAAATTGATAAAAAAAACTAATCCTTTAAATATAATTTTATTAAAATCAAATCAGACGACAGATAATTTTATTATTAGCAACTAAGCTGCTATAAAATAGTTTTTTTAAAAAGTAATTTTTATAGAAAATAGATTATTATAAGGTGAATTATTTTTTAATATTTGACAATATAATAAAAAATGAGTTGGAAAATATTTTATAGTATTTAACTATGTTATTATAAAATAATTTATTAATATTTTTATTTTTATATATATATTCTACACTATATTTTTACATCCTTTAAGCATTAGCATTAGAAAATAAATATAAAAACTTTATATCAATACATAATTATGCATAAATAATTTGCTCTAACAATTTCAATTCTCAGCACCTCAGCCACACGAGTGGCTTGAGAATTTTTAAATACAGAAATGACAAAAGAAAAGGTTTCACAAAATCTTTTGAAGAAAAGCAGCATGAGACTTCATAGGGAAAAAAAATGAAGAAACACAAAACTTTATTATTTGTTCATGTGGTGGGATAATGCGCAGTGAGCTAGGGTTCAAGTTTCCAATCGCTCAGCCTCATAATGCTATATAACTCCATTTTAACCCCAAAAGAAAAGAATAGAGCTTGGGTTAATTGAGATATCATCTCACAAACAAAGAACGAAATGATCAAGTGTCGTATCATAAGCTTGGGTTATTTGAAATTTTTTTTATATCAATAAAAAGGGTCTATATCCATGCGCGGAGGTTTGTTAAGGGCTGAGGTGGGCTGTAGCTCGGGTCAAAATTTTATCAATATTATTTTACTAATTTTATATAAAAAATAATTTTTAATTATCGATTAAATTATCAAAAAATTCTGAAAATTTACGTGAAGCCTTCTAATATAATGTTTTAGCTTTGGTTAAAATTTCAGAATTTTTTGAGAAATTCAGAAATTTGATAAAAAAATCACAATTTGACTAGTTTTACGTATGTTGTTGGCATGATTTTCAATTCGACTATCAGATTGAGCTGAAATTTTGAGAAATCTTAAAATATATTAAATAAAATCTGGTTAAAATTTTAGGATGAACGGAGCTTGATAGTGCTAAAAAAAACCCGTCAAATAAAAGCAAATCATTAAGAATAAAATGGTTATTTGCCATTAAAAAATAAAACAAATCAGCTCTTCTTTTCTTTTATATGTTGCCGACTAGGTAGAAGCAGAATAGGAAAAGAAAGAAAAGAAAAGGTTAGAGAGAAATAGAGAAAAGTAAGGGAAAACATAAAAAAAATCCAAGGAAAAAAAAAAGGAAAGTGAGAGAATAACTTTGTAAACTTACAAGGTCCAGCTTATAAAACACTAATTTAAGAAAAAATCAAGTGAAGAAAGGAGGAATTGAGAGAGAGAAAAAAATTAATTACTTTGTTTTGCAGTTGACATGAGATAGTTATTTTATCCCGGTTGAAGGGTTGTTACAATATCAATTCAGATTCGATTATAGATGAATTATATTCCACAAAACATCGAAGGATGTAACTTTAATAGTGAGTTTATTATTTTTGTTTTCACTTCAATTTTATGTACTTTTAAATTTATTTTTTAACATTTTGGGTAATATATTTGAATTAAAAATTTACTGTTAACTTTAAAAATTCATGTATATGAGTTAATAATTAATTTTAAAAAATATTTATATATTTATTTAATAGATAAGGATAAAAAAAATTTCTAGCTCTGCCCTTGACTATATCTTAAAAAATACTATATAAGTTAATAAACAATGAATTAGTTGAATAAACAGTTCAGCCAAATTAATCATATTAATTATATCTATTTGTGTATATATGGAGTATTTTAAAATATATATATATATTGATTTTCATGGGAGTTTTCATACAAGAATCCATGCACACTCACCAAATTTCAATATCACATTTTCTCACTAAATAGATTCTACATAGAAATAAGATAAAGAAACGATGTTTATATTTAATGGATTTTGCAATATATCAAAAATAAAATATTGCAATACAGTACTATCAAAACAATACACTTCGATTTTAAATTTATTTTTTTAAATTACAAATATAAAAATTACCTCAAAAACAATGTATGAGAAAGAATTCTCCATCTGGATCCCCTTGATAACTGTCACTAGAAACAAGGGTTTTTAGACGGCCACGTGGCTTCACACGTGCATAGAGGGCCCCCTTTTCCTATCTTAATTCTCACCCATTTATAAGGGAAAAAACAAGGGGACAGGGAGAGATGCGTATCGTCATCCTATTTTTATTGTTTGTGAGCATAATTTAATAGGAGCTACTGGCTAGCTTGTTTTGCTTCCCATCCTTCAATCGAAGGGACGTATAAATTAAATAGATACAATTGACCTAGATACATGATAGAAAAATGGGATTTTTTTTAGATTAATATGAATGTTTGGATCAACTTGTGCATCTCAACTAATTCAACGGATCCTGAAATTAACAAAAAAAAAAAGATTTTCTTGATAGAAAGATGTGAGATAATTTGATAAAAAAAAACTAAACCTTTAGATACAATTTTATTAAAATTGAATCAGAAAACAAATAATTTTATTATTAGCAACGAAGCTGTTATAAAATAGTTTTTTTAAAAAGTAATTTTTATAGAAAATAAATTATTATAAGGTGAATTATTTTTTGATATTTGATAATATAATAAAAAATAAGTTGGAAAATCCAGTATTTAACTATGTTATTATAAAATAAACTATAAAATAATTTTTTAATTTTTTTTAATATATATTCTACACTATATTTTTACGTCCTTTAAGCATTAACATTAGAAAATAAATATAAACGCTTTATATCAAAACATAGTTATGCATAAATAATTTGCATTTTTAAATACAGAAATGACAAAAGAAAAGGCTCCACAAAATTGCCATAGAAACGCACTTCAAGGTTTGCAAATGCAAATAATAGAATCGATCAGAACTAGCTAGTCTTTTATTAAACTTAAATACGACACAGAATCTATTTGTTATTAGATGCTTTGAAATCTTGATGAACTTGTAAAAGAAGTAGTTGAGCTATCCTACGTGGAAGAAGAAGCTGACCCCCCCCCCCCCCGAACAATGAAAAAAGTCTCGCCGCTCCAGTTGAGGCGGTGGCAGGCTTTTGACGTGATGTAATAGCCGACAGACACATCACGTACTTTTCTATGCAGTTACATAACCCCGCGATACCGCAGGTCATTTTTTTTCATAAAAAATATAATAAAAAACTAAAATTTAAAAGTTTTGGGTTTTTCTGCAAAGCTATACCAAAAAATTTTAGGTTTGGCTGCAACGCCTGACCTAAAAGTAATATTTATAATATTAATAATAACATTAAACTTATATGATCCAAGTTTAAGTGAGCCTGACTGCAACACCGGACCCAAGAATATTAGATGTGGGTCTGGCTATAAAGTCGTTTCATAAAAGTGTGATAATTAAATAGATTAATTAAAAAGAAAAAAAACAAAGAAAAAAACCAATAAGAAGAAAAAAACTAATGAAGAAAAATAAAAAAAATCTGAATTAATTGGGTTAACCCTTCAAACCAAGTTAACACGTAAAACTTGGGATCCGTGTCATTAAAGTTTGATAACTAAATAGAAAATAAAATTGAAGGGTTTATCCAGATTTAACTGGGTTAACCCATCAAACCAAGTTAACCCGTCAAGCCCAGGATACGTGTCATGAAAGTCTGATAATTAAATAGAAAGAAATTTAACATCAACAAACTAAACTAAACGAAAAAAATTAATTAAAAAGAAAAAAAATCCGAGTTAACTGGTCAAACCAAGTTAACCCATCAAACCCGGAATCCGTATCATGAAAATCTAATAATTAAATAAAAAAATTAACATTAACTAATTAAATCAAAGAAAAAAAATTTATTAAACAAACAAAAAAAAATTAGAAACGAAAAAAATAAAGACAGTTCTATAATATAATATAATAATAATAATAATAATAATAATAATATAACAATTTTAATAATATAATATATTAATAAGTGAACGGATAGTAATAATAATTATAATATAATATAATAATTATAATAATATAATATATTAATAAGTGAAAGGTGTGGGGAATCTACAGTGTTTTTCCATATCTTTTAGAATATTACTTAATAATGATCTCAGCCACCAGCCCCCGAAATATTATTTTTTTTTTAAATAAAAATTCTTGTCTATTAAGGATTTACTTGTGAACTTGTTTTGGTTAAACCAAACTATAAGCCAAGTTTTTGTTCAATTAGAACATGGAACTATCCACTAAAGAATCAACTTGTCAACAGGCTTCGAAGAAAAGCACAATAACAAAATCTTTTGAAGAAAAGCAGCATGAGACTTCAAGCTTGTTTGACAGTGTGATTATAGGTGTTGTTTAAATAACTTTTCGTGTTAAAATACATGTTAATAATATTTTTTTTATTTTTAAAAATTATTTTTGACATCAGCACATCAAAACGATCTAAAACGTACAAATCATATTAAATTTTAACGATCTAAAACGTACAAACCATATTAAATTTTAACAAAAAAAATTTAAATTTTTTAAAAACACGGCTTGAACCGCGTTTCCAAACACTACTATGTAGAAAAAAAAAATGAAGAAACAAAAAACTTTATTATTTATTTGCTCATGTGGTGGGATTATGCGCCGTGAGATAGGTTCAAGTTTCCAATCGCTATCAAGTGTCGTATCTCAAGCATTTTTATTCTTTCAAATTTATTTTTATCATAAGATACATATCAAAATAATTTAAAAACATAAAAAAATTAATTTTTAAAATTAATTAAATTTAAAAACCCAGCCAAGCACTTGAATTTTCAAAATAGATGTAAACACCATGTCACACTGACTAAAAATTTGTTTATTTTTATATTTTAAAAATATATTTTTTAAAATTAATAAATTATGCACGCAAATCTTATGGAGCATGCATAAAAAATTGAGTGAGTAGTTCTGGCTTGTACATGAGCTTTAATTTGGAAATTTTTTTATATCAGCAAAAAGGGTTTATATCTTAAAAAATACCGTATAAGTTAATAACCAATGAATTAGTTGAATAAACAGTTCAGCCAAATTAATCATATTAATTATATGTATTTGTGTGTATATAGAGTATCATTTTTTTAAAAAATATTTTGATTTACATGAGAGTTTTCATGCATGAATCCATACACAATCACCAAATTTCAGTATCACATTTTCTCACTAAATAGAGTCTACATAGAAATAAGATAAAGAAACAATGTTTATAGTTATCAGATTTTGCAATATATCAAAAATAAAATATTGCAATACAGTACTATCAAAACGATACACTTCGATAATATCAGGCGTATAAGATTGTATACAACAATATAATTACAATATATCAAATATATATGTCAGCACCGGCCATATATCGCAATTATTTAAATTGAACAGCATAACCGAAGCTCAATGTCTGGTTAATTATTTGTACGCGATTTGTAGATAACACGTACGCGATTTGTTACATTGACTTGAGTTGAAAAAACAAAGAACAAAAAACAAAACCCACCAAACACCTTGGAATTAATCCTCATCTTGCTTTATCTTACCTAATTACGGATGTCCGCCATAGCCAGCATTATAAATAGATGCTCCTTAGCTCGACGCACACAGCACTCAAAATCTTAATCCTCTCCATCTATTCCCATAATAAAATTCAATAAAATGATAAAATTTAATATAATTTACCGATGAAAATATTTTATATTTGTTTTTATTAATTTTCTAGTAATAATAGGTATTTTTAAAATGAAATATGATACTCATGGCTTGATTAATGACAAAAAAAATAATCTCGAAGACAACCTTACCAAAATGTTTTGGAATACGAATTTAGAAAAGGATTTGCTTAACATAAAATGCATTTCAAATACTATTAAATATAAAAAATAAAAATAATTATTAATTCGATGGTAAGAGGAATGTCTCATGTATATCCCATAATCCGATTTGATATTTTTGAAGTACGTATAAAAACTACCCAAATGAAAAATAATGAAAATTTATGAGCTGAAAGTTAAGCATTGTAAACAATGGTGAGTGATGAGAAACACGAGCTTGTGTTTAAATATTAATCACCAAAACTAATTGCCATGGCAAATTAAGAGGCTAGATCAGTAGTATTTTTAAATCATTAACAATAATTTTATTTGCCGATCCATGAGATCCTGATCATCTACCACAGCCTAAGGCTGCAAAAATATTGTTTAGATCTGATTGGATTGCCATAGGACCTAGTGTCACACTTAGCTCAAAGAATATATTTTCTATTTTCATGAGATAACATATAACTATAAAAGAAAAATTCAAATCTGAATATAGTTACTAATTTCAAGTTCGAAAACTTTCACATTATGTCAAACAAATGTTAGCAAAAAAGTACTGAAACTAAAAAATTTGAATGATAGAAGCTGGTTTCAATTCAAATATTTAAAAAATCTAAAGAAAATTATTTAACATATTTCTAAGTAAAGTTTATTTCGAGCAACACTCATCAATATAATAACAAAAAACTCACCACCCAGCTTTAAATACTAGCACAGAGGTGTCTAATGTAAGATCGCACAGTAGAGAGAACACACATATATAGAATAGACACAACAGTAGAAACCTGGCATTGATTTGATTAATTTTTTTTTAATTTTATTATTTAATATTGATTTAATTAAAAACCCTGGAAGTTTAAATAATAAAATTTTAAAAAAAATAATTAAATAAAAAATTAATCAAATCAATGCATTGTAAATAAATTTATGTAGGCAGTCAGTCTGTAATACTCATATAGACACAATAGTAGAAACAACAGCTGAACTCAGAAGTTTTTGACATCGCTGAGGGAAAGTACTTGAGCCGCAAGTATATCTTAGAACGCGGTTAAATTTATGTTTTTAAAATAATTAATATTTTTATTAAAAATTAAATTTTTTATTTTCGAAACATTTTGATATGTTAATTTTAAATATATTTTTTAAAAAATATATATTATTTTAATATATTTTTTTAAAAAAAACACTTCAAAATTAATCTGTATTCGGCAGTATTACAGCTAGACAACCACTTACATTAGCTGACCGCTACGGCTTTTTTTTATCACATCGAAAGAGAGAGAGCTATCCACCCACGTTAGCTGACCGCTACGACTTTTTTTATCACATCGAGAGAGAGAGAGAGAGAGAACTATCCACCCACGTTAGCTGACCGCTACGACTTTTTTTATCACATCGAGAGAGAGAGAGAGAGAGGGAGGGGGGGGGGGGGGCCGGAAGAAATATCCCCAGCACTGACCCACCACAACATGGAGAATA
>Ga0307513_10007745_pt1 | contig 13864 bp, 14 predicted proteins | sample 15_EM_MG_FD_202174 | JGI IMG/M metagenome (GOLD analysis project Ga0307513, IMG submission 202174) | Populus trichocarpa ectomycorrhiza microbial communities from riparian zone in the Pacific Northwest, United States - 15_EM | ecosystem: Host-associated > Plants > Roots > Unclassified | place... | reverse complement strand
ATCAGAAGATTGACTTTTGAGACTAGGTCAAGGATGCGGCACTAGTGCTACTTTGCCGATCCAGGACAGGACGGTAATTCGCGACCGACTATTTACAAAACCACCATAGGTGCTTGCTGATATTCTTCTACACGAGCCTAGAGTGGACGCAATTGTTTTATCCCGCCCTGCCATCATGAAGACTGTAGAAGCATGTGAGGTTTGAAGTCTACCATTAGTGAAGCAACCACCCTCGGCGTTGAAAGCTCAATCAACACAACCATAATTAGGTCGCCAGACGTTGATAACTAACTCTTCCAATGGTAGAAGAGGGCAATGGGAAGTAGGACTTTGTATAGACCTTTCAGTACGACGGCCCTTGAACACCGCATGATACAACAAGCGCATGATCGCACCACCAAAGTATATATTTCTGCAACTACACCGATGAGATACGGCTGTTCGAGGTGAGAGACTGACACTGGATCGCGGCAGCGCGGTCACGTTTAACGAGTTCGCTCGCCAGAGGAAAATTGGCAGGTCGAATTAGGCGCGCATTGTCTCGGCGGACCGGGCGACATAGTGACTTCCGCTACTTCAACCTTGATAACAAAGTGGTCGGTCGACCAATGGAAATTGGATACAGCGCTTAGGGTATTCAACGGCGCAACAACCAGTTCCGTGAGCTGACGGACCGATTTTCGTTGCACTGTTCAACTCTTCTGGGTCTCAGTCAGAAATGAGTAATGTACCCGGGTGGGTGTCTTCTGTAAACGGGCTTTCCGAAAATCCGTGGCCAGCAGGGCTGACTCAGAACATAAGCATTGAGGCACAATATTCTCAACGATACACAGTGCATCTGCGCTATCCTAAGCTGTCACCAGCCAACTCTCCATGCGCATATGTTGAGTTTTGTCGTCCTACCACTTCTCATCCTTACAATCTGCACACTCTCGGTATTAAAAAGAGCAATATGACTTCCAGAACATAGAGAGTTTACAGATCTGCCGCCCCCTGCCGGTGCCTGTTGCTCTCGTCGATTATCTATGTTGGTCGGTGACTACCTCTCAGGTCATGGCACCTTACCGCTGCATGTGTACTGTCTTCCTATGTTACCCCACGACCGCTACCTTATTCTTGGCCAATGGGCCACGGAATGAATTGTGAGCAGTACTAGTACTATTAATTACTCCGGCAAGATACGAGTCAACCACTGATCAAATGGTAGTCCCAACACATACCTCACCAATTATTGCCCCGATGACCTCGCCTGTCTGTTATATGACGTCAATATCAGTGCTGTTCTTAATCCCAATCCCGATTCAAAAGGCTACCAAGGTCGAGCAACCACAAAGTGAGGCCCTACCTCAAGCTCACTGACAAGTACTGTCGGCCATGTGTACCATGTTATTGAATGGTAGGTAGTTATTCTCACGTGTCACCCACTGTCATTACATAGCAGTGCTGTCTATCCCATTGGCCCAGCGGCTTTCCACCAAGAACACGGCAATTTAGGTCTAATGAGTTGGTACGTAAGAGCCTCCTCACCTCTATTCACCCAGCAATGACTGGCCATTAGCACTGAGAGTGACCGGTCACCGGTCACCCTCGTGCTGATTTGAATCTTAGAGCCGGGCACATAGAGTGCATGCTCGCGGTTGACGCATCTGCTCTCATTCGTCCATTGTGTTCGCCTCCTTCCTTCATACTATATTCGTTCAGAAATAGTCAAGGCCTTCCTTTTATGGCAAGTCGCAGATAGGAAACTTTGGAACACCTGTTTCAAGAAGACGAGAAGAGGTGAAATAGGATCCAGCTTCTTTCCGTGTTTTCCCGGTATCTTCCCAAGCGAGCCTTTTTGCCTCTACGCTATAATTTTGTCCCAATCCTCCCGCGTGATCCTGATGGGTTCTTGCGCGCCTCCTGTCCGCGCGTCAACATGCTGTCGCTTGCCAGTTTTGCAGCGTTGGTCCACCTACTCTGCTCCTGCCACTCGACTTACACGAAGACGATCTTGGGTTGACCAACACTATCCGGTCGACCGGACTGGATTCTGAAGCAAACGCGGCAGGACCCATTGTCGCACTAGCAGACTCACTAAAGGGCTCACAGCGACCACTCTGCCTGGCGACTCAAGCAAGATGTACAATATACCATTAGATAGGGCTTATCTCATCGCTCTGTGGCTCGAGACATATTTATTTGGTGGGTTTCGGCAGGTCTTTTAGTGCACCTGTCGCGCTGACCCTCGTTATTTGCGGAAACAGGTGCATATACGATCATTTTTCTAACAGCATTGTATCTACTATTATGGAGACGGCCCAGTGGGGTCTCCTGGACGCTCATCGTCCCGCTCATCGTTCTGTACACCTTGGCGACGTCAGTCCATTCTCACGGTGCACGGCAATCAACTCATTGAATTACACTCCAGAACCCACGTTATTATTGTCCTTGTCCGGAGCATTCAAGGCTTTATTGGACGGGGAAACCGGGAGCTTGGAGGAGCCACAGAATACTTTCTGGAGGCGTCAAGCCCGCTCAATGTGTACGCGCCTTTGTACCCTCTCCACACTATGGCGGTGCTAATATTTTCTCCATAGTGCTAACATATTCATCTACGTAACGAATGTGGGTTTACCCGCCTCCAGGCTTCGAAACCCGTTGATTGACGCCGAACACAGAATCTCGTCGGTGACAGCGTTCTCATATGGAGATGCTATGTGGTCTGGGGAAAATCGCGAAAGGTCATTATCGTCCCATGTCTGTTGTGGGTCTGTACTGCTGGTGCGTTCCATCTAAAGAACACCGAGGACGGCACTAAGCCAGGGGACATACACCCACAGTCACCGGATACAATTCTGCGTACCACTTCCTTCTCTCGAAGCGGGGTATCTTCAACGCGGGCCTCGAGTTCTGGGCGAAGGCGTTCTTCTGCTGTACACTGATCACCAGTGTCCTCGTCACTGGCCTCATCGCAGGACGCATCTGGGCACACGGAAGGCAACTCGATAGAAGCGTAGGCTCGTTGCCGTCTATGGGACCTCGTTACTGGGGTGTCATGGCTATCGTCATCGAGTCTGGCGCGCTCTACTCTTCGGCTCTTGTCATCGAAATCGCGCTCTATGTGTCAAAAACCAACGGTATCTATGTGCTTTTCGATGGGATGGCTCAGGTTATTGTCAGTACTGCCTGTTTCTGCCTCATCGGTACCACCTCTGATGCCATCATCTACAGGGAGTCGTACCAACAATGATCGTCGTTCTCGTTGGCATGGGGATGGCCAAGGGAGACACTGTCGCTGGGACCAGCGACTCGATACATTTCCACTCCCGGCGTACCGGCGTTTCCGACACCACGACGGCACACTCCCACATCCCTCCGCGCAGAGGGTCCCGACACCGTACACAGCCTGAAATCGACCTGGACTTGGACAACCTACCTACTACTCGGGCAATCGCCTTGCCCGGTGGAGATGACTGGCCGTTGGGCAATAAGGGCCACAGTTTGGATGTGGCATTTGGCGAGCAAGGTGATGAATCGAGCAGAAGCAGCGCGGCGGTTGAAAAAGAAAAAAGGAGGTTGAGTGAGGACCAGCTTGGTCGTGAATACCAACCTCGGAGGGCAGGAGGATTATCGTCAGCGTTCGACGCACCGGTATAAGGTGACAAGGATGGTACTACCAAGGTATTCTATGGTCTACAGGTTTGCATCGGATCGCCCTTTTGCTTCTTCGTGCGGAAACTCATTCCTTTTTCTCGTGTAGCCGTTGTAATATTTCCCCCTCTTATGCATGTACTCGTTCATATATATTCTGGAATATTCACCTAGTCTCCATCTTATATATGGTCAACCTGAGGATGCTCTAAGGAGCCTTTGGGAAATTAGAGCACTTAAAATACAATCAGCTACCATAGAAAGTGATTTGGGTGAGCAACAGGCGCAGAGGGGTGTCCACTTCGTAGCCGTCTACCAATTATCAGCCAATACAATCAACGACCAAACTTTCGTAGGAGTACACATCAAGGGTCCGTGCGGGGTCTTCGTGCCACTGCCCTGTAGATTCTTGCTCGCTTGCTCGGTCGGCTGTCTGTATCTACCTTGGGAGTATTCGTCATCCTAAGACTGGATGGCAACATTAGGCTAAATCCTCCATTGATCCCGACTCCCACTGTACTCGAGTCCTCCTCTTCTACCTTTCTCCGGCGTTTCCGGGTCAGAGGGAGTACCGGAACTAACTTGTTCGAATTTCCTGCGCTTGACGTTGTAGTAAGGTTACCCGGAACGTGAATGGGAAGCTTTATTACGTTGCGTGCTGATCTATGAGGTTGGCCGCCGACAACTGAACGGCGAGTGCGGCCTTTGCCCTTTTTGTTACCGAGGTCGTCATCTTCATCGTCGGCATCATGGTCATCTCCTTTTGTTTCAGTGGTTGGAGATATAAGATTGGAAGAAGCAGTTCTGCTTCGGACACGTCGAGGTCTGCGAGCCGTCGTGTGTGGAGTTGGGAGACTGAGTGTTGGGTTGGTTTGAGGATTAGGAGCTGAAGAGTGAGCGTTCAAACGAGGGGGTTGTATGGGAGCACCTATACTGCGAAAGGGTGACAGACGGTTGGGCGAAGGATCGGCAGGGACAGCAAGAGCCTGCATCTGGTCGATATCCATATCATCACCTGCAGAAGTCGTGATACGTGGAGGGCTTTGAACAGTGCGTGGTAAAGGGAGATAGTCCACAGATGTATCCGCCCCGTCCAGTTTCATCCGGTCAAACGAATCCACAAATGTGCGGCCCATAGCGCTTCCGCTGAGGGACCTGTACGATAATTGATTTGATCTCACTCCGTCATAAAGAGTTGATCGAGCATCAAGATTTGGTGCTGGGGCCTGAGAAGTTGAGCCAAGGGCCTGGCCTTCGATGACGCTCAAAGTCTTGCGACGGGAGCGCCTCCTGTTGGGCACAATCAGAGAAACGTATAGACACGTGTAGTATCATGCGATCAGTGGACCGGTGACAAACCTCCCATTCAGGACGGAGCCAACCTTGGTGTCTCCAGACGTCGAGGACATGCCTTTCGTCCCACTTTCGTCATATTCTTCTGGCGTCGGAACGGACTGCATTTAGACGAGTGATCGGAGTGGCGAACAGAGGCGAGCCTGCACCACGAGGCGCGTTCAGCTCCAGCCCTTGGTTTGCCTCCTGCCGCCTGTGGACCACCTTTAATTCGAAGACCAACAAGCTTTCACGTAAGCACCTTAGGGTTCAACTAATAGAGCTAGAGCACAATCGCGATGCTTCGAATCGCGGCGACATGTGGGGTGATGCACCTGAAAAGAATGGGAACATTCAGCTCGAGGTCGTCAAGGAAATCATGGTGCAGAAGTGGACATATGGGGCATGGCTAAATATATGGAAGAGTTAGCTTCTCGAGTAACCTGTCGAATCGCGAAACCCGAGGCCGTCCAGCAAATGGCAAGGAGGTACGAGCGCAGCAAGCGCACTCGATGAGATAAATGTAAGGATATTTGTTAACCATAAGGTTGATGTATTGACATAGTTAACAGGCAGCTCGTGGCCTCTTCATTGCATCCCCAGCAGCGTGTATCACGCCGCAGATAGATGAATCTGGGCCTGGGACTGCGAGTCCAAGTGCGCAACCTGAGGACGTGGGAATGGTGGTGTTCTGATTCTGACACTCGTATTGTCGTTTTAGGCGGGTTATCTGATTTTTTATTTGTTGTACTGGAACGCGGCACGCGAACATAGACGGCGTGTGTACCGTTCACAAAAGAAGCCCACATGCCGTCGTACGGTTTGGAGCGGTGACAAAATCGCCATCGCCAGCGGTGGACTAACCCTTCGACCTCACCGCCAGATGCACTAGCGTTAAACATCGACTACAACCCCAGCCCGTCATCAGTATACCCATCCCACCGTGCATCAATAATTCGACCTCGGCGGGGAGTCGATTAGGAGACCACGGGGACTGCCTCGCGCTCATAGGCGCGAGCTCGAAACTCTGCACCGACGCTGGTGCTAGACACAAGAGGAGAATGAGCCATCACCACTGACCCTCTAATTTCCCATTACTACTTTAACCTCATCCCCATTTGAATTCAGTGAGCATTCTGAGAGGCGTGCTTTCTTTTCTCCACCTGGGGCCTCTGCCACAGCCATTGCTCATTAGAATCCTCCCACAAATGTAATGCCTTTATTGGAACGTAACTAGCTTGGAATGGTATCTGGTATCTCTATCCATTTGGATTCCGCCCTTCATGGCATGCCACCAACCCAGGAACTTACAGATTCTTACTCAAATTTCCACTAGAGGGACCGTGAGGGTATTACAGGACAGAAAAGAGAGACAAGCTTCTGCAGTTGTTCAGAGTGAACAAGGCTTCGTGAACGGTGGACCCCTGCCGTCCCCCGGTTCCACCACCCCTCAACAAAAAAGGAACTCCTGACCCACTATTAGCCTTGAACCCCTTTTACCCATGATGACCCATCCTTTCGCTGATGTTGAACTCGACTGTAGATGAGAAAAAGCACTGCAGGCAGCGTTTGGCTTTGGTAACCCGGCTTGTCAACCTGCCAAGAAACCTGATCCAAACGCTGGTGGGCGGGGTCCAAGCAGGTTGGTATCGTCGGCTGGTCATTCTTCACTGGTCCGGCGATCCCGCCTATGCCAGAGGGACACCTCGAGCACCGAAATACGCTGTGCTGTCTGAAAGGACTGTGTGTCCTTCGCTGAACAGCCGTACGAAGTCGAGCGCCCCGGAAAGGGGCTGAGAATGCTGACGGTGCGAGTTGGTGAGTCAAGGCTTGGCAATCGAGAAATGCGTCTGGACAGGATGGAAAGAAGGCGGTTGCCTTGGAGTGGGTTGGTCTTCGGGTGAGTACATTTCCCCGGTTTAACCGGCAAGACGATTTTGGGGAGGCATCCGGAAACGAGGCGTACTATTATGGTGGTGGTGGGTGGAATATGGAAATCGAAAATGCAGATCGATGGGTGAGATACGCGAGGGGTCCTTTGTCTGTCGAAATAATACGGGGACGGGGGGACGAATAATAAACCCTCTGTGTATTAAGCTGTAAGCTGTGATGATCTATATAGTAACCGACAAGTGAAACGCATACGAAACGGATGTGAAACGGCGGGAAAAGCTAGGGACCACAAATTCATAATGTAAGTCCGAGGAGACCTGATGCAGGTACCGCAGGCATGGAAGACGAAATGTGCACCCGAAAGTGCAACCCCCAACATCGTGCTCTCTCCCCTTATGTTTATTTTTGGGATTTCTCAACGCGCTCAGTACAGACTCAAAGAAAAATTAGAATAAGGACCAGAGTACAAATATATATATATGTACATCTCCCACGCGAAAAGTCAGCCCAGCATGAATGCGAGAATGCCGCAAAACAACAGAGGCTCGAAAGCATAAATAGCGGTCATCATATGAATGTCTAACGGTCTGTTGCACCTGCACCTTCTCTTCGGTGTTTGAACACCCCTTGAGTGGGGCCAGGTGTAGTCGGTTCCTCCGTCTCCTCGATTGTGTCCTCTTCCTTGAAGCCCCATTTACCGACGGGCGTGTTGACTTGGTCAAGAGCTTTCTCAAGGGCCTTCTCCCCTCGCCGCTTGAGTCGTTCCTTCATGGCCGCTTTGAGTGAATCGATATACAGTTCGTATTTGACGGTCTCCGTGAGTAGGTAAGACGAGCGCTTGTTCCAGTTGTCGACGGCCTTGGCGAGACTAGTTGACTTGGGAGCGTACTAAAGCAACGCCATTGGTCATCAGAAGCCATCGAGTTGAACCAGAGAAAGGCACCTACAAGAGCAGTCATGGGTGCCTTGAGGCCATCGTGTTTCTTCAACTCCTCTTTAAGAGTCTCGGTCTGTCGTTGAAGACTTTCGAGCTGGCCCTCCTCATCAAAGGTGGAGATGTGCATGTTGGGCATGGGAGCCTTCCACTCATTGATGTATATCCGCTCGGTGTAAGGGTTCGATCCACCACGAAGTGTGGAAAAGCCATCTCCCAGTCGAATTCCCAGTCGACTGCGCTGACTGCGCAAGCTAAATGTATCGGCGGAATACTCGCCTTTGGCACGATTCTCTCGCTCCTTTTCCAGCGCCTTCTCTGCTTCTGAGATGCTCTCGTCGTCGTCCTGCGGATGTACATCGTCCTCGACGCGGCTCCATCCGTACTCGATATTCGAGACACCACCGGGTAGAGGGTCTTTACTCTGTCTCGCTGCCCAGTAGTTACAGGTTGATACCCATTCGTTGGCGAGCTCTTCTGTGCCAGCTTGGAAGAAGTACACCGCCCCATCCGCAAGGCTGAGGACGAAACAATTTGGACGCTTGGCTATCCCAGGAGGGGGCAGAATATGCGCCAGAGAGTGGCTAAGCATAAACTCTCCTACTTGATTAGCGTTCTTCGCCCAGTTGCCTCCACCCACCACCCCGCCATTCATACCACCACTCGACGACTCGCCGAACACGAACATGCTGAGTTGACCCTTTTGGATGACGACGAAGACGTCCGCCCACTTGTTGTTCTTCGCCTTCTTGCCGACCGTCTCCCATGCTTGTCGCTTGCAGAGCATTCCTTCCTTGGCCCACGGTGCACCACACAGTGCAAGCTCCTCATCGGATATCGAAACCGAGGTCGAGTTGGAGTTGTCAGACGCGACACTCTTCGCATCGTTCTCATGCGTCTCTTTGATGATTGTATGCGTGAGGTTGGACGCAAACCCGGGGGAAGTAAACAACGTTGAGCTCGAAGCGGTCGTGCCCTACATTGTTTGGTCAGCTTTTGACTATATAATTCAGTAGCAGATCAACTCACGTCGTTGAATGAGGTAGCAACACTTGGACTAGGACTGATCCGTCCTTCGATACTACTACTACTGTTATTTGCGGGACCTTGGACGTTCATCAGACCCTGTAAACCGCGTATGCTCCCTCGTTTGAGGTTAGCAATTCGGTCATTCCCAGACCGTCGTTGCGAGGGTCCACGGCCAAGTGAAGCACCAGGAGAGAGCATACCCATGGAAGAGGTGGGCTGGAGAATTTGTTGTTTCTTGACATCGGTGTAAATATCCTAGACCCATGTATTAGCGCAATCCTTCACTAATGGAGTAAACTAGGTTCAAACGCACCTTGAGATAGCTTTCTAGCTCGGCTTCCCACCCCTTCGTAAATTGGATATTACTAAGGCTTCCTTGTCCACTGCCGTGTTTCCGTCCGAGCGAGCTAAGCGGCGTGGTATTGAGCCCAGCCTCACTAATGCTTACACTAGATGTGTTGATGCTGGGAGAACCAATAGATGCGCTAAGGTGCACCGCAGATCCCGAGGCAGCCTTCCACGAGTGCATACTCCCCGATCGTTTTGACTTGATCGTTGCGTGTGGATCTGTCGACGGGTGGCCGCGTTCCAAGGCATCGTCTGCTAGGGGCGCCGGGGAACCGGAACGTATAGGTGTACTGGATGTGGAAGGTCGGTTGGAGGAAGATGACGTGGCCGGATTAGACGTAGAATTCGAGGAGGGCAGGTGCGCGGGTCGTTCGAGGGTTACCATTGTATTGTTTAGGAATTGTTGCTTTGTCATATGTGAGGAGAGCTCGGCGATGTGCAGGTCGGTGTTGAGTAGGAGGAGAGAATAGACGACTTGATGGACGTTGCCTGTGCAAAAAAATCTCGGTCGATGGACTGGCAACATACACAGGTGAGAGGAAGGGACGCACTGGCACTTCCCAAAGGGCAATTGGGATTATGCTCAAAGTATCTCCGACTAAACTCGATGAGTATCCGATCGATGACTTGTGTCTCGCCCCTCAAGTACAACTTCGCACACAACCGCCTATGCAACAACCCATCAGTACCCATCAATTAAAACAGGACCAACGCACCTGAACGCCATATCAACCCGCAACCCCCCAAACTCAAACTTATCCATGTACTTCCTTAACACCACAGCGTTCAGCTGCTCCGGCTGACCCATCCACTCACTATACCGCTCCCTCGCTTTAAAGGTTTCATCCTCCTCCCATATCCTCTGGGCAATTCGCACGGCCTTGAGCTCTAAGGAGTCAGGTTCGTCCACACTATAACCGCGCGTGGGGAACTTGGTCGATACGAGGTCGTCCGTCGTGATATCCCTATCCCTATTGGATGACGAAGTCGAATGTCTCCCGGGGATGAGGCGGACTGTTCGCACGCCTTCTTCTGCATTGTTGATCCCAGGTACGAGAGCAGGTTCAGAACTACTGGCCGCACTCCGAGGTTGCACCTTGGCTTTAGCAGATAACAACGAGTCGCGCGAGGGACTGGTAAGTGATACGGTCGGCTCTCTACGGTCCCTTCCGCGCACAGTGGCGGTGGAGCCTGAGGGCGGGGGCGCTAATGCCGACGGCCGGCGCTCCAGGTTTGCCCCTCCTCCCGATCCCGATCCGGACCCTGAGCCACGTAGAGTGGCTACGCGCGGACTTTGCGCTGTTACCCCGCCCACGCCGAGGCCAGCGTTCACATTGGCACCTCGACCGGAGGAGCCAGTTCGGCTCCCTCTTCGGACCGTACCACTGCCTCCACCTGAGACTGGGGCGGAAGCCGTAGAACTGATGCTCAGAGCAGGGCTGAGGAGTGCTCCGCTATTCGGCGAATTTGTAAGGACGGGCGATAATGTGAGACTCGGTGTGCCACCCGCACCAGTAATAGGCAAAGATAGGGGTAATAGATCGGGTTTGGATCCCTTCCTTTCCCTATTCGAGGCCTTCTGTTTAGGTGCAAGTGGTTTCTCTGCCTTCCTGTGTTCCTGCCCTGCAGCTCTAACACCCGAACCAGAAGCACCAGAAGCAGGGGCTGATGAACCGGGATCTTTGATCTCCAAAATCGCAACGTTCGCATCAAACCCACTCAACGCGCTCTCCCACTCCTTCGCGGCAGCGGTTTTCGATCCTGATACCTCCCTCTGATGGGGGGGGTTAGACGGGGAAGGGAGGGACGAGTTGTTCCCGAGGATCTTATGCCACTGCTCGGCATCGCCGACACTCATACTCCGTCGTCTGTTTCCATCCCGAGAGCGGTTAAGACTTCGCGGTGCGGACGACGAGGCAAGAGCCCGTATCGTTTGCGACTGAGGTGTACCTCGGATAGAGGTAGAGGGTGAGGGCGAAGGCGACTGCTGGGGGGTGAGATGGTACTGCGACTGCGGTGTGCGCGCCTCGGCAGGACTGGGTGGATTCGAAACAAGCACCACAGAGCTCGAACCGTCTGTCGCATCGACGTAGACGTCCCCTTCAGAGTCGCTCGACGTGGGCGCGATGGTGACAGGCAGGAAAAGCTTCTTCATTTCTTCTGCGGGCTGTGGGGATGATTTTGAGGATGGCGCGGGCTGGTGTGAGGTCCGGTATGCCTCCGGAAGCGCAGGGACGGGCGGTGAGGCGGACGACAGACCCTCTGTGTAAGCTGAGAAGTTCGATTGGTTGTAGTATAGGAGGCCTGCACGGGAAGAGGTGGAGGGTCCCAACTACATGGATCTAAGTATCAAAAGAATGAAACGAGAGGAAGAGGGGCGTACGCCTTTCTCTCCTCGCACGGAGCCGTTACCACCAAAGACTTTAGTGAAGAAGTTTGTCGTTTTCGCGCGCATCGACTTGGGAGGCTGGACGAAGCGGGGGACATATATTAGGGTATAGAAGTGAGGATAGAGGCAGGCCCACCTTTCCTGTTTCTCGCGAAACAGTCCTCTGCCGTCCACTGACTGTGCCCCAGGCGTCTGCAACCGACGTCGTGGTCGGTAAACTTGGCAACTGAGCGTTTCTCTCTCGTTGCTTGCGGACAAGGGTTGCGAGATCGGGGCTGCTGGCGGTGCCTGGGGATCGAAAGAGGCTGCGGCGCTTTAGTTCGAAGTCTTCCGCGTCTTCTCCCAATTGGTGCTGTTTGGGAGGTCTCGGTATTGGTGTTGAGGATGACGAGGGTCCGTCTGCTAGGGGTTCTGGTCGTGTAAGCGTGGGAGAAGCATTTTGGATCGGGCAGCTGGGCGCGCTGCTACCTGCGAGAGCATTAATGGTGTTCGATATTGGAATAGGTGGTATTGTGTCTGCATTTGTAGATTCAGCGGCAAGTGTATGTGGAGCGCTGGGGAGCGTCGGCTGTGACTTTTTGAGTCTCCTAGACAACGCCGGCGATAGTGGGCTCGCAATAGGCAGAGCTGGTATCGGGCTCGATGCATCGATGTCCCGCCTTCGGTCCTCCGTCGTCGGTGCAGCAGCCGGGTCGTGTTCGTTTCCGAGAGTGTTTACGTCTCTCCCCTCACGGAGGGTGATCGTGCCCTGCGAGTACAATGCTTGCTCAAAGTCAATGTCAGTACGTGATGTCCTTCGCAGCGTCTTGTCCTTGTCCTCGGCCAAGGGCCCACGTCGAAACGACGACGGCGGAAGGCTCGGGTTTCGCACTCCAGCTCCAGGCCGAAACAGCGTGCCCATGCTCCAGTTATCTCTCTCCGACCGGAGCTACCGAGCTGGGTATATGGGCGAATGCGGCCAAGGACGAGAATTTGATCAGGTCCAAGTGGATGTAAACAACGGCCCAAACCACCCCATGGCAAGCGACTGGCAGTGTATGTGGTAGCAACCCGTAGCTCATATTCCCTAGCGACACCTTATCCAATAACCCAGGAACTACTTACTCGCCACCATCCGTTTCAGGTGGAGGTCAGCATTTAGGCGACTCCGGCGCCCTTCGGCTGGCTGGATGATCTTGTGGTATCGCATCCGGTTAGATTACCGCTCAAATAAGCTCTCGATTCCCACCGACTTTGTCACCGACTTCGTCTCGGGGGCTGAACTGTAGCGATCGGTCTATCTGAGTGAGGGCGGCCATTCTCTGAGATACATATATTCAGACGATAGCACGGCCACAGGAATACTCAACACAATTATTTATATCGGACACAAAATCACCGAGCGGCAAATGAATTGCAGGGTTCGACACAGATATCGGATAGGGTCGCCGTGAATATATTATCGACTCTTAACTTACCCAGTGTGATGCTGTGAATATACTAGGGACCGAAAAACGCCGAAGTGAGGTCACCCATCATAAGCGTCGATGAGCGCCAGATAGCACAACCGATGGCAGAACGACTTCTGCACAGAATAATATCTAATATAGGTGTGTATAACCGTTACTACTCACATAGTTTAGACCGAACATGAGCACCCTGCCAGACCTGGTTTCTCCGGCTGAACATCTTCTGTGTCCCACCACGTTTACGCCTCTTGTCTCTCCCATCATTGTTTCTCCTCAGACTTCAACGTGACTCATTCGCACAGAGTTCATGTGGTGCCGGGAACGTGGGGCGCCGTCCATTTCTCCTTGGCGCCCGATAGTGCTCCATGTCCACACTGGATGGGTCGGAATGTATAAACGCATTACATGATCCGCGCGTAACGGAGCCATTCAATGGTGTCATCGCAACGTTGGGCGGAAGTCGTAGTGAGGTAATTGGTTGAGGTGGCTCGAATTCATGCTTGAATGTGTGCTCAGGTGGTGGACTTTGAGCAAGATAGGGTTGCAGGTGGATGGTGGATGGATGCTGGGCTGAAGAGTTTGAGTTAGGTTCGAGGAAAAGGAGCGTCTCAAAAATAATTTTCTATTGGAAAAGAAAAGGTGACCCAGCGGGGAAGCGAACATCGGTCTCTGCGAATTTAGAAGCAGCACCCTAACCACTGGGCAACCGGACCGATGACAGGTGAGAGATCATCCATGTTAAACTCCTCTGTCGCCTTTTGGGACAAAATATAGGACCCTAGTTCATTACAATATTCGCACTACGAGGAACATTGCATAGGCGTGAGTTCTTCCACATCTGCAAAGTAGGTGAGCACA
>Ga0307513_10007744_pt1 | contig 13865 bp, 21 predicted proteins | sample 15_EM_MG_FD_202174 | JGI IMG/M metagenome (GOLD analysis project Ga0307513, IMG submission 202174) | Populus trichocarpa ectomycorrhiza microbial communities from riparian zone in the Pacific Northwest, United States - 15_EM | ecosystem: Host-associated > Plants > Roots > Unclassified | place... | reverse complement strand
GTTTTGTATCCCTTCTACCCTCCTGGCAATGTCCCAATTCAGTTTTTTCACCGGGCAATCTACTGTTCGATAAGTGTCTGGGATGATTGGTATGTCTCTTGATCGATTGATCCCTCGGACGCACACCGGCCACGAGGGATTGATTACGGATCCTAGTGCACAGCCGCCCAAACGATCCCTCTCGTGCTCGTGCTCAACACTATCAAGTAAGCTTCCCCATGGCAATCAAACGGACACGGTGGAAGCCTGACACGTAAGCCTCCAAGCATCTAATTCTTTCCACCCAGGGTATGGTATGAATAGGACACAGGAGTGGCGCCGCTGAAAAATACTTCCAGCTACTGCGAATAGGCCCAGCCACCCGTGTTCAGGCCGTGACCCTACCTGAACGAGCCTTCGGTTCTGTTCAAACTCCCCAGACTGAAACTGCACTCTTGAAATTTCACTCTACAGTCGTTCTGAAATACAACCACCTCCCATATCAGAGTATCATCATGTATCCCCCCGCTGTCACATCCGATTCTGTGGTCCACCTAGAGCTCAGAGAACATCTGAGGATCAACCCGGATGCGGAGAGGGTGGAACTGGTACCACCATTATTGTGAAATTCGTTCGGTCCTCTACTAATCTTCCATATCTCAGCTGACGGGAATTGCTCGCGACTTGCACCATATCCACGACCTCCAGGTCACCCACGGACGCCTCGAATTTGTGCGAACGCCATCATACCGATAACCCACGCCGCGTACTGACAATATTTCAGGGAACGGTAGAGGCGGACCGGGATGGAACAGTACGAATATCGGATTTCTGGAGATCCCCTGTTCTCCCTTCCCAAGTGACCGGGTCAACAACGAATACACACCCTTCGTTCATTCAGAGTGCCTCAGAATCCGGACCCTCCAGAACCTCTAGGGCGAAAGTCGCTAAGGCGAATGACATGTGTGCGTTTTGCCTACTTGCCTGGGAGGTAGTAAACCCCTTCTTGGATTTGAGCCGTTCACTCAAGAGTACACGTTAGTTGTTTGCAGGCGAATTCCCACTACGATCAACGGGGGAAGCAATGATCGTGGTGGACGTTGCCCCTACCCAGCTGCCTCGACCCAACTACCCTGAGCTCTCGGACGAAGTGTGGGACATGATTGGAAAATGCTTGGGGGCGGACCCGGATCGTCGGCTGACGGCCTCCTCGGTGGAGATTATCCTGGAGGTGGAGCCTGTGTATGTGAATCGGGGAACACCCTTTATATTCTGTTGATTCTCGTCCCTTGATCAAACGTGTGTTCTGTGTGCCCTTCAAGCTTCAATGTCTATGCAGTATTTACCGAGACGTTCTGCGATCTGCGGGGGCGGCCCGTATGTAGCCAGTAGTGAGGCATCGATCGGGGCGCCCACTGACGCTCATCCGTCACGGCGATATCGCACTGCTTCCCAGGGTAAGTCCTGCAACCGTGTAACATAGTACTACCAGCTGCTCAATTTCATGTAGGCGGGAGGCAACACGAGTATACCCACTTTGTTTGAGAAGCGATCGCCCAACATAGTGGGTGAAAGTGGAGGTTTGTTTTGCTGCCGATGGGTTGGATCTGGTGCTCATTCTCGCCAGTTGGGATGGCCGGGAACCAAACAGATCCTACGAGAGAAACTCTACCCCATCAACTCGGCTCTATATTCGGCAAATATGGTGTTCTTGGTGATGTTCAGGACAACCCGATAGATACAGATGCTGAGGATGCTCAACCAACTACGTCTGTTAGTGTTCCCGCTTTGCTCATCCAGCCCTTTCACTTCGATCAGAACATGGGGATGAGCGATAGTTACCCCCAAACCATGGAATATCCATCATTTTTCCCCAACCAGACCTATACTAATTGGGGCACGCACTCCATCCCCCTCGACACCTCCTTCCCGGCGATGGGCGCCTCTCCCACCCGTCTTGCTGATTCTTCCAGCAGCCCGCTCCAAGTGAACGTAAGTCGCTTGTTGCTTCCTCTTTCTGTTCACTAAGCGCCCGCCCCACAGCTTGATCTCCAGACAAGCCCAACAAGTACAAACAACGTTCAAGTTACCGTCTGGGACCTCGCTCGGGCGTACCCAACCGCCCGTGGTATTCCTGTCCCACAGAAGATGTATAAATCTCCAACGCAAAGTGATCGACGGCGCTATGTTGAAGGGGTTGAGTTGGGCCCACCCATCATGTTCTACCTCCAAGGGCCCGGGGAATGTGGCATTCCTCTTCATGATGCTCTCAGTGGCAAGTACACCAGGCTAGTGGGGCGAGATGACCCAATACCATTCGGGGAACGCGGCCCATCCATCTGTATCCGGCTGAAGGTGACTCCCTCTACTTTGAACACTAAACCGATGGGTGACCTCGTCAAATTCTAGTGGCCGGGATATGGAAACTGGTCTCGGCGGGTATGGTCTTTGACGACACCCCAACAGGACTCCGATTGAATATGCATCCCAGATTCCCACGAAGGACTTCATGAGCCCACCTCGCCCTATTACCCATTCAAAGCTTGCAAAGAACACCGCCCGAACCGTTCAGACCTTCATCAGGGTAACTATTCTTCAGTCCCTCGCCAGCCATTTACTGACACTTCTCTGACAGTCGAAGTCCGAGACCACGATGGATCCCGATGTGGATCCCAGGTGGCAGGTTGGCCCCGGTCACATCACGATTGACGATTTGGTTTTGGTCGGACTGCAACATGTGTCAAAAGGCTCGTGGCAATGTCACCTTCGCCTCAACCGATCTCTCTAACCGTCACGTACGATCAATAATCGCGTCCAACACCCTCCCCCTTTCTCGTCTGTTTCCTTTTTTGCTGTCTGTGTAGAAGTAAATCACATTGTCTCCATTTCCGCCTCCTCTTTTTCTTCACCGGCTGTTTCTCTGCCTTGTCATAATCTAACCTCGGAAACCTGTATCTCGAGTCGGAATGTCTTTGGCCAGGTGGGTGTGTCCCTGTCCATCAACGGACCCACCACGGCGACCGCGGACGAAACAGGGCCGCCTAACGCCCTCGCGATAGGCCGTGGAGAGGGTTGATCATACAGTAGCCGACCGTCACCAACCTTTCTATTCACTCATGTGCAAAACAGGAGGCATAATACATGGTGAATGAGACAGGAGCACGCGAGACCGACAATCCTTCGTACGAGAGGCTGCACAAAGTCATCCTATATCACGAAACGACTATAACTGAACAACCAAACACCCCTCCTCTTATCCGCTCCCTCCACAATAGACCTTGATTTCCGACTACTTTCAGCCAACGATTTACCCACAACTGTTGGAGTCCTGGGCTCTGCCGCCTGCCAGCCCTAGTGCCCGGGCTTATTCGGACGCGGCTGCCTGTCGACCATGGTGGCGGACCTCCAGGTTGGTAGCTGTAACTGACATAAGCAGGAGAAATGATCGAAAGCGGGTGGGAGGTACTCGTACCCTCACCGAGTCCCATCGAACGACGAGAGCCAGACTTGCCCTACTTCAGCTTCACGAGCGACTCTACAGCCTAAACCTCCGATGGGCCTGTAATTGACGTGAGCGGGAGAGAACGATCGAAAGCGGGTGGGACGTGCGACGAGGCGGGGCGGCGTTGGCGAAGACGGCGAGGGTGAGGAAGAAGATCGCTGGTCGTAAGATGGCACCGGGCCTGAGGGTGGAAGACTGGGGATAATGATGAAGGAGTGCCTGCACTGGTGAAACCTAGTGTTGGATAGAGGAGTTTATGTAACATATCCCCCCAGACACAGCACCCAACGCCCCGTGGTTGACACCGAGTCCCCCGGCCTACGTGATTCATCACAGTGTGGGTGAACTTCTGGTGGCGATGGAAGACATCAGATTGAGTGGAGGACCCGCGATCTGGAGTCCGGCTTGGTGTCCGGGCCCCCGAACTACGCGGCGGTTTGTGCATAGAAGTAAACACAGCGCTTGACCTCCCGTCCACCTTCACACTGGGCAAAGGACTGTATGTCAGGAAGTGGGCTCTGCGATCTGCGGGATACTGGGACACGAAGCCGTGCTTCGGTCCGGTCTTAATGATGAGGAGTTAGCGAATGACCGATCCAAGTGGGTTGCGTATGGGTCGGGAATCTGCGATCCGTTTGACGGGTCGCGGCGGCCTTTTGCTGGGTAACCGAGGGGGTCGATTCATTCGTGGCGATGTGAGGATTAGTCGGTCACCCGCGAACTTGTCGGGCAACACCATCTTATCTCGGCTCCCTGGACAATGATTAGCCTGAGCTTTCTGTGCAACGTTCATCATGATCTGAATTTGCTGGACGATAGTTACTAGCATTGTACCCGGGACCTGCTGCAGCCGCGTCACATGCAAAAACTGTCGTGCTGTTCGAACACCATCATTCCGAACTTTCCTGGGTAATGCTGGCTTGCATCGCGCCCGGGACCCTCCTACCTTGGGTCAAACGCGGTCTGTCGCACTGGGCCTTTTTCGGTGCTGGTTTATCGTGCAGAGGTAATCGCGCGCTACGGTCCGTGAGATTGTGGGGCGCCCCAGGCTCGCATCACTCACGCGTCCTTCCCCGCAGATGCGGGAGCCCAAACTCCTGATATCGTGTACCACGCGCGACCACGCGCCGCCCGAGCCAGTGATGGTTGCAACCAATCAAAGAGAGGCGAGGCGTATTACACGGGGGCGAGCTGCCACATTCGGTTCGTGTCTCCCGCCTCCAGCCAATGGGGATGTGTGACGTCTTGGATATGATGAGCGGGGCCGTGGGCCAATCGCGGGTAATATTGATCGAAGGCAAATTTCAATGATCTCAGTCTTCCTTTGCCGTGGTTCACGCAACATCGTCATCGATATTGGAGTTGCCCCCTACGCCCATGAAGGTCATTCGTTTTAGGGGGCCGAACGTTATCCTTTGACACCACCTGAGCAAAGTCAGAGGCACTTTGTCGCCCCTTGAACCACACGAAGGATTCTGATGATGCAGAGGTTTGTCGTCTTATCTATCTTACGAGGTTTCCACGGGTTTTTCTTTATAGGAGTAAACGCGTATAACGAACCAGGGACGAAGAGACCTTCTTGCTACGGGAAAGTACAACACTGCGATTTGACCATGCCACGAAGTCCCTTTTCCCAGATGGTTTGCCGTCCCCCCATAGGAGTTGGCACTTCATTACACCCTTTACCCCCCCGCCATGCGGTGCGCGCTCAGTGGAATTACATAACCTTCCTCACGGACAGTCTGCCAAGAGAGTGGACAGGGATTGCCGGTTTGCCATGCAGAGGACACACCCCTGTCCTTGCACGAGTGTAAGTACTAAATCCCTCATCGTCCACCACCAACAGTAAAGCGTGGTTTGCTCGAGGAGACTATAGTTTAGGCCAAGTGTACGTTGTTGACAACCTGTATGCGGTTGAGAAGCAGTAGCGGTACAACGAGCTCTGGTCTCGGTTTGTCAGTCCACAATATATCACGAAAGAACGTCCTCAGTGCGAGAATGTCGCCTTAAAGCAACCAAAAAGCACCCAGTCGGTCTGCAATCTCTCCTTTTTTGTCACATTGGATCCACCGCCACGATTATGATCGAGGGCACCGTAGAGCACCCATCTGATGACATTCATCCCTACAGCATGTACAGGCACGGGAAAACAGATGCGAAGCGAAAAATAGTCATAGGGTATTCGTTACAGAAGATGAAGCAGAACGATAAGCGAAACGGAGTAAGAGATTTAGGCGGTGAACTTCGCCTGGACCACCAGAACACCCTCCCCGACACTTCCAGAAATAATAGCGGTACCAACCTCTCCAAGGGTCTTGGTAGCTTCGCTTCCAATGGAGATATGGTTTTCGGACAACAACGCCTTCAACTCCGCATCGTGACTCTCGGTCGCCATCCTCCTTGACCTTCCTGCGACAATCAGCAGCCGCCTCGAACCCGAACCCTCTGATTGTGATCGAAGGGTGGAGGCAAAGGTTTGGACAAAGTGGAGGGGCTTATAGGAGTTCTCTTCGCTGAACGTTATCCGGCCAACGGCCTCGCGAAGGGGTGCATCTGAGATGTTGGAGGTGTATCGGCCCCAGGCAAGGTCATCAGCGGTATCGGATGCGAGGCGGGTCTGAGTAGACTGGTTGCCATAAACGGTGTCAGGGAATAGAGTCTAGAAAAAGTGATTTGATAAGGATTTCAATCCATTTTAGGTGTGGGACACGTACGTTGTGAACGGTCGTCTTGACCTCCTCGGTTGCTTCCGCGGTCTCAGTTCCGTCCGTCTTCTTTATCCTCACAACCGTAGCCGTAACACCAGAATCTCCGGCACAAAATTGGACCACAAGGGAGAGAGCAAGCCTATCATCGGGGCCACCGAAGAACGGGAGGAAAATATGTTGATAACCAGGGTTTCCGGAGGCGGACAGTCCACGGTCGATGATAAGGCAAACATCCGCCTTGGTTCCAGCGAAGACTTTCCTAATATAATGGGAGTTGACTACTTCTGTAGTATGCTCATTCGTGACAGTCCTGTTGAACAAGTTGTCGAACGGGTTGAATCCAACGGAACCAGCTGCATCATCATTCACGGAAGCCTTCCAGGGAACCAACAACATCTGGGAAGAGGACTCGTCGACATGCCTCGCGACGCTATTGGAGAATTCATCATAGTTGACAACGGAAATGTTGGCCCTAACGGGTACGTGGTTGAGGGCTCCAAAGGTCCGGAAGACGGAGACGATAGGATCGGTTTGGAGGACATAATCAGCCTCAGCGGACATCATGACAGCCGAGGTACGTTCGGTCAGTTCAATCAACCTCAGCGCTTCCATGGAAACGGGGCGGAAAGTAGAGATCTCTCGGATGGACGCCTTTTCATCCGAGCTGGATTCAGAGAGGGCTGGGATGGAGTGGGAGGATGAGTTGGAGAGGAGCTGGGTGATGGTCATGATCGCCGGAAGTTGTTCCAGTTTATCCAATACGACGGCGAACCGAGTCTTGAACTCGTCGCTGGAGCCGTCGTTGGGGAGATCTTCGACATCGGTGAGATCGCGATTCTCCTTCGGGTTAGCACCGAGATGAATACGGTGCCTTTGCGGGTAGATCAAGAGGGTCAACGGAGTAGTCTAAGATGACGGAATGTCAATGATGGAACCGCTCTTATGACCGTGCGAACTTACCATGAATGTCAAGACCAAAGCATGCAACACGAACATGGAGAAGGTTCTGGTATCCAGAATACCGGCTTGGAAACCGATGTTCAGCACGATGAGTTCCACGAGACTACGCGGTGAGTCAGCAAACGCTTGGCCGGGTGCGTCAAGTTAGGAAACATACCCCTTGCAACTCATGAGAGCACCAATAGCGCCAGACTCGCGCAAGTTGAAACCGGAGAGCTTGGCAGCGATGGCGCAAGGGAGAAATTTGGCGAGGAAAGAGACAACACAGAGCAAGATTGTATACCCCCAGGTGATACCGTTGTTCAAAAGGCCCAGGTTCGTCCTGAGACCAGAAAGGGTGAAGTACTGGAAAAGGCAAGTCAGGCACACCATAAGGAGTTACGCGTTGAAGATGAGGATCGATCGAATGGAATCCATCACGTACTATTGGGAGGAGAAGAATGGTGACCAGATCCTCGAACTTCTCCACCAATGAGATAGCGAAGTTATTATCATGAGGAATGATCAATCCAGCGACAAACCCGCCTAAATTCCCGGAAAAAAAGGATCAGGTTACAACGAGACTGAATGTGTAACCGTCGAAGACTCACCAAAGATGGGGTGGATGCCAATGATGTCGGTGAGAAAGGCGGAAATGAAAACCATTAAAAGCGTGGCAGTCATGACCAAAGTTGTAGGTTGGCCGGTAGCCAAACTTCCAGATTTCTTGAGCAAGAACCGGAAGGCTAACCTGACGGGCCAGAGCATGAAAATGACATAACCGATGCCAACCAAAAGAACATATAGAGCGGTGAGACCACCGGAAGCATTCACCAAAGCAACGGTCAAGGCAAGGAGAATCCAACCAACGACGTCGTTGCCGACACCGGCAGCGAGCACGATAACGCCGACAACAGTATCCAACAGCTTCAACTCGGTAAGAATACGGCAAAGGACTGGGAAAGCTGTGATTCCGACCGCGACCGCTACGAAGAGAATAAAGTAGCCAAAGTTGATCGTGTCAGGAATGAAGGTGTGATAGAGCGGCACGGCAATTGCAGCTCCAAGGCCAAGAGGAACAACGAGTCCCAGGATCGAAACAAAGGCGGCAGGTCTGCCGTTCCGCTTCATAAGCCGGATGTCGACCTCGAGACCAATGAGGAAAAGGTACAGCGTGATACCGATGTTGCTGGTAAGGACGAGAAGGGGAAATGACTCTTGCGGGAAGATCGTCCTGCTAAAGTTTGGAATGCGACCCATGACTAGGATAAGAGGGCGGTCAGCAAACGCTCCTGAGGAAAAGGAAGGGACAACAGACCTGTAGGACCGAGAATAATTCCAGCAATAACTTCTGCGATGACCCGGGGTTGCCTGATCATTCCGAGGGGGATGGCAAGGAGCTGCGTCATGCCGACGATGATCACTGGGAACGGAGAAAAGGATGAGTGAAGTGAGATGTACAAGATGTGGCGAAAAACACGGACATAGCTGGATAATCCATAGTCGCATGGGATTTGTAGCCGAATAGTGTGTAGGATTGTCTCCGGACAAAACTCCACCCTAACGGAACTCAGTTGCAGGGACAGGGGGCAGATGAGATGGGCGGACCTGTTCTGAGGCAGCTCTGGACACGAGCTGCCCGCCTAGATGGATTATCTCGTCTGCAAAGGCACCCATGTCGAGGACGGGGACAAAAGGAAGGGAGGGGGTTGCCAACGGATTCCGCCAAGCTCACACGATTGATATAAGTAGGTCGGCCCCACGGCCAGATGCCGGAATCTTCCCGTTTCGGGCCAGGCACCAACCGTGCGAAGGGCTATTTCTCTTCTATTACATCCATCGCCAAAACTGATTACTTATTACATCTCCCTGATACCCGCTCGCATCGTTTACGAATCGGAGGAGCAGCCTCGGCAGCCTGTTCGCCAAGGTTAGCGTCGCCGCCCACAGCCAGACGCGATGGTCACTCACCGCAATGAGTGCACTCCACAACGGTTCCGGATCTCAGCTGGCCCTTGGGAACTCGACAGATACAGGTAGATCCTTGGTAGTTCATGTCCTAACCCAATGTGAGCTCCAAGCGCTGTCACCAGTCCACTGTCTGATCTGGCACTCACCCTCGTTTGGATACACCGAAGACAGCACAACTTTTCGTACCCTGTCTTCTTCCACTTGGCGATGAGACTGATCGCTGACGTCAGGCTAGATATATGAAGGGGGGGGGTGCGCTCACTTTCCGTCAGCGTACCCTTCCTTAAGGAGCCAGTCATATAGCTCCCTCGAAATGGCTTCCCGTTTGTAGTACAAGTCGTAGACATATCGTGAGCGGGCATGCGAAATGCGCATTATGGGCCACAGCGACTCGGTTCTACGTTTTCCCTCGTGGGACTCATTCTCTGCGTCACGCATTTTCTTAGCATAGTCGTCGAGAATCTGCACTTGTAGTTTAGTGTCAGCCCCCAAGAATGCGAATCGCGTGCAGCAGAGACTCACACTCTCGATATCCTCGAAACCCTCTGGGGGTCGTTTAGTCCTCGAAGTTCGGATTTTCGGCATGATGGAGGGTGAGGACAAGCCGAGAGTCACCGTGATGGCGAACAGGTCTCGACGCGCCTCGTGTAGGCCGCATTTTCATCCGAACACTACGTCTCATCCACCGTCTTCTTCTCTCCTCTTCCAACGACCACCACCTCCATACACCCCCCCTCTGGCTCTCCGGCTCGGTTTCTCCACGCATATAGAGGCACTTTTATAGGCGACACGACCCTGGTCAGCCCAACGAGATGGGCCCCATCGTCCCAATCCTCCGTCTCGCCTACTTATTCCTCAACATCTACGACACCTACAAGGTTCTCAAGATCCCCGCTCCCTCGCCACGCAATGGTGGCCAACCCAGCATCAGGGCGATGACCCAGCGCAAGCGTGATATGAAGGGTATCATGACCATCTGGTCCGTCTGGGTATGTCCTCACCCCCCGTCGCACCCCGTGTTTTCGCCGACGTGTCCTGATCGTCCCCGATTCCCTCACTGGACAGTGTTGCATCGCGACCTACGAGACCACAGTAGACCCGCTCATAATCTATTTCCCCTTCTACGACGAGATAAAGTCGATCTTCCTCCTCTTCTTTATCCTCACCCGCTCTCGTGTGAGTAGACCTACTTTTATGCTGGTGTGGGTCGATCGCTGCTTGCGCTAAGCGGGTTTGAGCCATCGACCCTAATCCACCTTCACCATGGAATGTTGCGTTCTAAATGCGTCTTTTTGCTGATAGGGTGCCGAGCCGGTCTATCTTCACGTAATCCGTCCTTTGATTAAGCCCCACACCCACACCTTCGATACGTTGCTCGAGACCATCCACCTGTTCGGCGACTTCCTGGCTGTCCTCGTTTCTTGGCCCATCCAAATTGTTTACGCGTGGTATAAGGGGCTCAACTTCAACTTCCCGTGGAGCTCCTCCACGGCAGACGAGGATCTACTGAGCGTCAGTTCCGACGAGTCTCGCCCTCAATCTAGGTTAAAACAGCGACCACAGGCACATGTCCGCCAGCGCTCCAACATCTCTACCCGTAACGCTCAGGACCCTGTGGATGGGTTCGGGGGCCATCAGATCTGGTACCCACCTCCTCCTGCTTATGAGGAGGAAGATCGTTCTCAAGTCCGGCTGCCTGTCTCTTCCCTCGCGCCCGGGTTGTACCCCAATACACGCAGCCCAGACGAATGGCGGAAATATCCAGACTTCCCGGCTGCCTACCCTTTGTCGCCTGTACTGGGCCCAGCCCCCCCACCCGGTTTCCCCATCCTTGCACCCGTACCAAAACGCCCCTCAGACGTCATCGATATAGATAACATGTCCAATTCTGGACAGGACGACGATGTTGAAGAGGATGATAACGTGACCCGGCCGGGTTTTCGCAGGTCGCTCCTGTCGTCGCGTGAGTCCACGAACCCCGACTCCGTTGTACGCTTGAGCGACGAATCTTATACGCATGGGGTTCTGCTTGAAGAAAAAACAAAATACAGCCAAAGAAAGAGGAAGCGGATGGCGTCAGAGAGTAAAGAAGAGAAGGGTGGCGATGGGGAGGAAGGTGACATGGACGTCGATGAGAAATCAGGCGGAGAGAATGCTGTAGATGCCGACGAGGAGATGGACGAGGATGAGAGTGAGGACGAAGACTACCCTGGCGACATGAGTTTCACAACACCCAGAATCAGAGTCACCGGTATGTCCGTGGACAGCGATGCGGATATGGAAGATGCCTCGGGCTTTGAGCGGGAGAATAGTATTGGTCTCCAGACACCTCTCCCCTCTCAGCGCATCCGGCGCCGGGGGAAAAGGACGAAATCTAATGTCACACTCAAGGGATCGAGTTCGGTCGCTACCTTGAATCCAAGGAAGAACACGCAGGACGCAAGACTCAAGGTCCACACCGCCTCTTCTCCCAGCCCTCTTCCTCCTCATCTTGCCCCTCCATTGAGCGCGATCCCGAGTGGTTCTAGCGTGCGGAGCGCGTCTACCACTCTGTCGACTCTCGAAGGAGGCGACTCGTTGATGACAGGAGAGGGATCCGAGAGGGATGAGATTGAGACGCCCTTGTCTCCCGAATTCCCTTCCCCTATCACTTATCCGGCGGCCTCTCCCCCCTTCCCCATTCCGGACGTCGACCCTACTCTCACGGTACCAACGAATGTCCGCGGGAAGCGACTGTTCCCCAGGTCTCCCGCGACGAGCACGAGGAGTAGACCACTGAAACAATGCGTTGCCATCACCAGTTCTTCGAGCGGTGGTGCCGGCTCTCGCGCTAGCTCTCGATCGAGAGCGAGCGGAAAATCCCAAAGGTTACATCCGGTTGCAAGGAAGAAGAACGCTGGAGGCTCCGGACCGACAAGAATTGCTGTCCGTCCCGTCGCAGAGGGTGTCGAAAATGTCCCAATCCCTATGCCAATCCCCATCCTAGTGTCAGATTCCGAAGATGCTCGCAGGAGCAAGTGGATGAAGAACGTAGAGGCGGACGCACCTGCTCTGAGCAAGAAACAAAAGATCTCTTCCACTTCATTGCGCAAGACATCGAGTTCGGGGTATAGGAGACCGGCTGCACCCCAGGAGCCGATCCGGATCGCAAGGAGCACATCCTCGGTGTGAGCTCTTCTGCATCTGACGTCGAAGCGAGGAAGAAAGTTGGTTTTTCGGGGTACCACAAGTCCGCTGTGCGGACTACCAGGGTGAGAAACGGTGGCGTTGGAAGTGTCAACGAAAGCGAGGGGTAATGGTGCTCTAATTAATCGGCAACGATGACTTGTTTATGACCGCATTCGCATTTTTCTCTTTTTATTCCCGGACGACCTTGGCCAGTCGTGGTCCATCCCCCTTCCCTCTCTCTATAACCTGGGAAACGCGATCTTTACTCTTCCTTCTCGACCGTTACATTTTTATCCATTGTATTTGTATACTCATTCAGCATTTTTGCAATTTTATTTAGACGGCCCAGTGCATGATTTTCCGAGTCCATTCATACCATCGTCGTTGCCTCGTGCCTCCCTTCCTCAGCGCCTGCGACGAGGGATCGGGTCTTGACGATTAGATCCCCCGCGCGACCCCAAGGCTTGCAGATGCCCAAAGCACCGATAAAGGCGGCAGGGAGGTCGCCGATGTGCCTCTGATCTGAGCCGCGAGCGACGGGTTCAGGTAGAGAGGTGTGTGTACGGGTGGCTGTGCGGGTTCACCTTTTTGGGAAGAACAATGTGGGGGTGCCGAGTCGAGTTGCAGAAATGAGCAGGCGTTGCCTTGAGGACGTTTCTACCCCAGGACGTAAGCCGAAACGCGAAGGCTTGTGACAGGATGATGCAGAGCTCGAGGTGCTCCCCGGAAATTTCGTACACGCCGGAGCAACATGTTCATCACACGTCCGCATTTCGGCCTTTGCCTTTCCCCCTTGACTGTGTACCACTATCACATCCGCCCGCCCCCCTCCCTCTGCTCCACGTCTGAAAATTCCAACCCGGGCATTAAACACGCCACGTATGTGAAAACCCAGCTTTTCATTTTCTGGGTCTTGCGATAATTAGTCCTCACCTGACCGGCTTCCCGAACAGCCGAACAACTCACGAGAGTCGCACCGCTTATCGAGAAAACCACATACCGTCTTGCTAGGAGGGCACCCACACACCGGCGCACACGCACGCGACAATTTGGAATATGTCATCCAGGAAGAAACACCAATGTCATTCATGTCAGTCTCCTATGAAAGGACACAAACGAGGACCCGACGGGACGTTTATTTGCCCAGCGAGCTTTCCCCTACCGTCGACTTCACGCGTCGCGCCCACGCCCCTTCCACGACAAGGCACCATCCCGCGGAGGATGACCTCTCCAATTCAACGGGGCATGACAATACAGCTAGACGAGAAGGGCGATCAGGTGTTCGTCAACGGACAGAGGTACTCGAGAATCATGCCCGGAACGCTGGACTCTCAGGTATGGACCTGGATGCACGCGGGGGGCGCCAGTCGCCAGGCTACACCTGGGATCCTGGAAGTCGAGGATGACGACGATGTCGAAATTATTGACGATGAGGACGACGACGAGGTCGAATACGAAGGAGAGATTCCAAGGCTCACTACACGCCAGCTATCACTACAACCCCGAATGTTCCCCACGCCTTTCCGTACACCCGCTCCCTCCGCTCACCGACACTCGGCCATACGCGACCTTGGTAAACGACGGGAGAGGGAGATGAG
>Ga0307513_10007743_pt1 | contig 13868 bp, 11 predicted proteins | sample 15_EM_MG_FD_202174 | JGI IMG/M metagenome (GOLD analysis project Ga0307513, IMG submission 202174) | Populus trichocarpa ectomycorrhiza microbial communities from riparian zone in the Pacific Northwest, United States - 15_EM | ecosystem: Host-associated > Plants > Roots > Unclassified | place... | reverse complement strand
GATGCCGATCTCGCAAGCATCGACATCAGACGCGACAAGTTCCATGGCGAGTGGAACTACTGCGTCAGACCCAGGGCGACCAAGATCACAGGCTAAGTGTCCAAGTTATTGTTGCTAGGTTCCTTAGTCGCGTTCGCCGCCGACCACGCCCAGGATCACCAGCAGGCTCTGGAACACGTTGTAGATGTCCAGGTAGATCGCCAGCGTGGCGCTGATGTAGTTGGTTTCGCCGCCGTCGATGACCCGCTTCAGGTCGTACAGCATGAAGGCCGAGAAGATGCCGATCGCCACCACCGACAGCGTCAGCATCAGCGCGCTGGACTGCAGGAAGATGTTCACGATGCCGGCCACCAGCAGCAGGATCGCGCCGACGAACAGGAACTTGCCCATGTTCGACAGATCGCGCTTGATCACCGAGGCCAGGGTGGCCATCGCGACGAAGACGACCGAGGTGCCGCCGAAGGCCGCCATGATCAGCGACGCGCCGTTGCTGAAGCCGAGGATCTGCGCCAGCAGCCGCGACAGCATCAGCCCCATGAAGAAGGTGAAGCCCAGCAGTACGGCGACGCCGGTGCTCGATTCCTTGGTCTTTTCGATCGCGTAGATGAAGCCGAACGCGCCGCCGAGGAAGACGATCGCGCTCATGCCGACGCCCAGGCTCGCCACGATGCCGGTGCTGACCCCCACCCATGCGCCGAGCACGGTGGGCAACAGCGACAACGCCAGCAGCCAGTAGGTGTTGCGCAGCACGCGCTGGCGCTGCGAGGCGACCGCACCGCTGCCGGCAAAGCCGCCGCCGTAGGTTTGCACGTTTTGATCCATAGAGACCTCCGTCAAAGCTTGAGAGAAACGCGTCGGTTCGACTCGTCGCCCGATTGTAGGGTTCCGCAACCGTCGCTCAAGGCCATAGTTGGGGCCACTGCGCGCCGCGACAAGCGGTATCGTACGGGGTATGAAGACCAAATCCGTACTGATTCTCGAAGAGCTGCGGCAAATGGCCGCCGCCGCCGAAGCCGAAGCCCTGAAAAATGGCTGGGCGGTGTCGATCGCGATCGTCGACGACGGCGGCCACCTGCTGTGGCTGCAGCGGCTGGACGGCGCAGCGCCGATCTCGGCCGAGATCGCCCCCGCCAAGGCGCGCACGGCGGCGGTCGGGCGCCGCGAGAGCAAGGTCTACGAGGAGATGATCAACCAGGGCCGCACCTCGTTCCTCAGTGCGCCGGCGCTGCAGGGCATGCTCGAAGGCGGGGTGCCGATCATCGTCGACGGGCACTGCATCGGTGCGGTCGGCGTCAGCGGGGTCAAGTCGAGCGAAGACGCGCAGGTCGCGCGAGCCGGGATCGCGGCGCTCGGCCTCGCACCTTAGCCAGCACGCCAGCAGATATAATTCGGCGGTTTACCCGCCAATACCGCAGCCTAGCGAAACTCCCTCGAAGGTTTCCCCACGGAGCCACCCGTCGCCGGGTGGCGCTGGGCGCGAACCCCGGAGCTTTTTGCCTTGCTGCCCGTCCTGCCCCCCGCACTTCTTGCCCTAGCAGACGGCACCACCTTTGTCGGAACCTCGATCGGCGCGCCCGGTCACACGGTCGGCGAGGTGGTGTTCAATACCGCGCTGACCGGCTACCAGGAAATCCTCACCGACCCCAGCTACTGCCGGCAGATCGTCACGCTGACGTATCCGCACATCGGCAGCTACGGGGTCAACGCGGAAGACGTCGAAGCCAGGAAGGTCCATGCCGCCGGCCTGGTGATCAAGGACCTGCCGATCCGCGTCTCGAACTTCCGCGCCGCGATGACCTTGCCGCAGTACCTCGTCCGCGAAGGCACGGTCGCGATCGCCGACATCGACACCCGGCGCCTGACCCGCGTCTTGCGAACGCGCGGCGCGCAAAACGGCTGCATCATGAGCTTCGCGCCCGGCACGGTGGTGACGCCAGCACACATCGGCGAAGCGGTTGCGTACGCGAAGGCGGCGCCGGCTATGGCCGGGCTGGACCTGGCCAAGGTCGTCTCGGTGGCCGAGCCCTACGAGTGGACCGAAACCGCCTGGCAGCTCGGCAGCGGCTACGGCACGCTGGCTGACGCCAAACACCACGTCGTGGCCTACGACTTCGGCGTCAAGTTCAACATCCTGCGCCTGCTCGCCAGCCGCGGCTGCCGCATAACGGTGGTGCCGGCGACGACGCCGGCGGCCGCGGTGCTGAAGCTCGAGCCCGACGGCATCTTCCTCGCGAACGGACCGGGCGACCCCGAACCCTGCGACTACGCGATCACCGCCGCGCGCGAGCTGATCGAAACCGGCACGCCGACCTTCGGCATCTGCCTCGGCCACCAGATCATGGCGCTGGCGTCGGGCGCGAAGACCTTCAAGATGAAGTTCGGCCACCACGGCGCCAACCACCCGGTGAAGGAGATCGACAGCGGCCGGGTCAGCATCACCAGCCAGAACCACGGCTTCGCGGTCGACGAGAAGAGCTTGCCGGCCAATCTGCGGCCGACCCACGTGAGCCTGTTCGACGGCACGCTGCAAGGCCTGGCGCGAACCGACAAGCCGGCCTTCTGCTTCCAGGGCCACCCCGAGGCTTCGCCCGGGCCGCACGACATCGCCTACTTGTTCGACCGCTTCGTCAGCGTGATGGAGCAGCACTAAATGCCGAAGCGCCAAGACCTCCAGAGCATCCTCATCATCGGCGCCGGCCCGATCATCATCGGCCAGGCCTGCGAGTTCGACTACTCCGGCGCGCAGGCCTGCAAGGCGCTGCGCGAGGAGGGCTACAAGGTCATCCTCGTCAACAGCAACCCGGCGACGATCATGACCGACCCGGAGATGGCCGATGTGACCTACATCGAGCCGATCACCTGGCAGGTCGTCGAGAAGATCATCGCGAAGGAGCGGCCCGACTCGATCCTGCCGACGATGGGCGGACAGACTGCGCTGAACTGTGCGCTCGAGCTGCACCAGCACGGCGTGCTCGCGAAGTACGGCGTCGAGATGATCGGTGCCAACGAACAGGCGATCGAAAAGGCCGAAGACCGCATGAAGTTCAAGGACGCGATGACGTCCATCGGCCTGGACTCGGCCAAGAGCGGCATCGCGCATTCGATGGAAGAAGCGCTGGCCGTGCAAAAGCGCATCACGGCCGAAATCGGCGGCACCGGTTTCCCGATGGTCATCCGCCCGAGCTTCACGATGGGCGGCACCGGCGGCGGCATCGCCTACAACCCCGAAGAGTTCGAAGAGATCTGCAAGCGCGGACTCGACCTGTCGCCGACCAAGGAACTGCTGATCGAAGAAAGCCTGATCGGCTGGAAAGAGTTCGAGATGGAGGTCGTCCGTGACCACGCGGACAACTGCATCATCGTCTGCTCGATCGAGAACCTCGACCCGATGGGCATCCACACCGGCGACTCGATCACGGTGGCGCCGGCGCAGACCTTGTCCGACAAGGAATACCAGGTGATGCGCAACGCGTCGATCGCGATCCTGCGCGAGATCGGCGTCGATACCGGCGGCTCGAACGTGCAGTTCTCGGTCAACCCGAAGGACGGGCGGCTGATCGTCATCGAGATGAATCCGCGGGTGTCGCGTTCGTCGGCATTGGCATCGAAGGCGACGGGCTTTCCGATCGCCAAGGTCGCCGCCAAGCTGGCGGTCGGCTACACGCTCGACGAATTGCGCAACGACATCACCGGCGGTGCCACGCCGGCGAGCTTCGAGCCGAGCATCGACTACGTGGTGACGAAGATCCCGCGCTTCGCGTTCGAGAAGTTCCCCGCCGCCGACCCGCACCTGACGACGCAGATGAAGTCGGTCGGCGAGGTGATGGCGATCGGCCGCACCTTCCAGGAAAGCTTTCAGAAGGCGCTGCGCGGGCTGGAGACCGGCATCGACGGCCTCAGCGAGCGCACCGCCTGCACCGAAGACGACCGCGACGAGATCGTCGACGAGATCGGCAGCGCCGGGCCCGAGCGCATCCTCTTCGTCGCCGACGCGTTCCGGATCGGCATGACGCTGGCCGAGATCCATGAAGAGACCGCGATCGACCCCTGGTTCCTGGCCCAGATCGAGCAGCTCGTCGCAGTCGAGATGCAGCTCGCCGAGCGCACCCTGCACGGCCTGTCGGCCGCCGAACTGCGCTTTCTGAAGAAGAAGGGCTTCTCCGACAAGCGGCTGGCCAAGCTGCTGAAGACGCAGGAGCACGAACTGCGCGAAAGGCGCCACGCGCTCGGCGTGCGCCCGGTCTACAAACGCGTCGACACCTGCGCGGCCGAGTTCGCCACCGAGACCGCCTACCTCTATTCGGCCTACGAAAACGCCGATGGCGAGTGCGAAGCCGAGCCGACGTTGCGGAAGAAGATCATGGTTCTCGGCGGCGGGCCGAACCGCATCGGGCAGGGCATCGAATTCGACTATTGCTGCGTGCACGCGGCGCTGGCGATGCGCGAAGACGGTTACGAGACCATCATGGTCAACTGCAACCCGGAAACCGTCTCGACCGACTACGACACCAGCGACCGGCTGTACTTCGAGCCGGTGACCTTGGAAGACGTGCTCGAGATCGTCGACAAGGAAAAGCCGACCGGCGTCATCGTCCAGTACGGCGGGCAGACGCCGCTGAAGCTGGCGCTGGAGCTCGAACGCGCGGGCGTGCCGATCATCGGTACCTCGCCGGACAGCATCGACATCGCCGAAGACCGCGAGCGCTTTCAGAAGCTGCTGCATGAACTCGGCCTGAGGCAGCCGCCGAACCGCACCGCGCGCACCGAAGAGCAGGCGCTGGTGCTGGCCCACGAGATCGGCTACCCGCTGGTCGTGCGCCCGAGTTACGTGCTCGGCGGCCGCGCGATGGAGATCGTGCACGGCGACAAGGACCTCGAACGCTACATGCGCGAAGCGGTCAAGGTCAGCGAGAAGTCGCCGGTGCTGCTCGACCGCTTTCTCGACGATGCGATCGAGGTCGACGTCGACTGCATCAGCGACGGCGTCGACGTGATGATCGGCGGCATCATGGAGCACGTCGAAGCCGCCGGCATCCACAGCGGCGACTCGGCGTGTTCGCTGCCCTGTTATTCGCTGTCGGTCGCGCTGCAGGACGAGATGCGCCGCCAGTCGGCGCTGATGGCCAAGGCGCTGAAGGTGATCGGCCTGATGAACGTGCAGTTCGCGATCCAGGGCGAGGGCGACGACGCGGTGGTCTACGTGCTCGAAGTCAACCCGCGCGCGTCGCGCACCGTGCCCTTCGTCAGCAAGGCCACCGGCCAGCCGCTGGCGAAGATCGCCGCGCGCTGCATGGCCGGGCGCTCGCTGAAGTCGCAGCCGGGGGTGAAGGGCGAGGTGATTCCGCCGTACTTCAGCATCAAGGAAGCCGTTTTCCCGTTCAACAAGTTCCCCGGCGTCGACCCGATCCTCGGCCCCGAGATGCGCTCCACCGGCGAGGTGATGGGCACCGGCAAGACCTTCGGCGAGGCGATGCTGAAGAGCCAGCTCGGCGCCGGCTCCAAGCTGCCGACCAAGGGCACGGTCGTCATCACGGTGAAGAACAGCGACAAGGCGCGCGCGGTCAAGGTCGCCGGCGATCTGGTCGACCTCGGCTACCAGGTCGTCGCGACCAAGGGCACCGCGGCGGCGATCGCCGAGGCCGGCATTCCGGTGAAGGTCGTCAACAAGGTCAAGGACGGCCGCCCGCACATCGTCGACATGGTCAAGGCCGGCGAGATCCAGCTCGTTTTCACGACCGTCGACGAAACGCGTACCGCAATCGCCGATTCGCGCGTCATCCGCACCGCGGCGCTGGCGCACCGGGTGACGTACTACACGACGATGGCCGGCAGCGAAGCGGCGACCGAGGCGTTGAAGCACCAGGATGATCTGGAAGTGGTTTCCCTGCAGGAGCTGCATGCGCAACTGAACTAAAATCACGGCTGTTCTTCCGCCGCAGGCCGTCCGACCAACGGGCCCCTGCGGCGGATTCACTTTGACTGCAGCACAACCACCATGGCCACCATTCCCCTGACCCGCCGCGGCTTTGAAAAGCTGAAGGAAGAACTGCAACGGCTGAAGTCGGTCGAGCGCCACGCCGTGATCCAGGCGATTTCCGACGCTCGCGCGCAGGGCGACCTGTCCGAGAACGCCGAGTACGACGCCGCCAAGGACAAGCAAGGCTTCATCGAAGGCCGGATCCAGGAGCTCGAAGCCAAGCTGGCCGCGGCCCAGGTCATCGACCCCGGTTCGGTCGACGCCGACGGCCGGGTCGTCTTCGGCACGACGGTCGATCTGGAAGACGAGGACAGCGGCGCCAAGGCCACCTACCAGATCGTCGGCGACGACGAAGCCGACCTGAAGCTCGGCCTGATTTCGATCAGCAGCCCGATCGCCCGTGCGCTGATCGGCAAGGAAATCGGCGATGTCGCCGAAGTGCAGGCCCCCGGCGGGCTGAAACACTGGGAAATCGTCGCCGTCCGCTACGTCTGATGTCGGTCGAGCGCTGGCGCCGGCTGCTGCCTGGGCTGTGGGCCGGGTTTCTGCTGTGCGTGGCCGCGCTGGCCACCCCAGCCGCGTTCGCGACGCTGGCAGCCGCCGATGCCGGCCGGGTGGCGAGCCGGATGCTGGCGCAGGAGGCCTACACGAGCCTCGCGCTCGGCGTCGTGATGTTGCTGCTCGAAAGGGCAGCGCCACGCCGCAGCGGCACCTCGCAATTCAGCGCCGGCCTCGGCCTGGCGCTGGGGGCGATCTTCTGTACGGTGGCCGGCTACTTCGCGCTGCAGCCGATGCTGGCCTCGGCGCGCGCCGGCCAGGGGCCGCTGAGCTTCGGCCAGTTGCACGCGGTCAGCGTCGGCTTCTTCGCGGTCAAGCTGGTGCTGGTGACGGCGCTCGCCTGGCGCAGCGTCAAGCCATCGATTTCTTCTTGACGCTGCTCGCGCGCACCTTGACGCGCTTGATCTGGCCGCCGGCGGCGACCCGCTGGTTGCCGAACAACTTGACCTTCTTGACGGTTGCGCGGTGGTTGCCGCTCTTCGAGAACGACACCAGCTTGACGATCCGCGGCCCGGGCATGCGGTCTTCGCGTTCGGCCTTCTCTTTCGGCGGGATGGGGCGCCAAAGCACCAGCAGCTTGCCGATGTGCTGCACCGGCGCCGCGCCGAGCTGTTCGGTCACCTCGCCGAGCATCGCTTCGCGGGCGGCGCGGTCGTCGGAGAACACGCGAACCTTGATCAGCCCATGGGCTTTCAGCGCGGCGTCGATTTCCTTCATCACCGCGGCGGTCAGGCCATCGGCGCCGACCTGCACGACCGGGTCCAGGTGATGGGCGCCGGAGCGCTGTTCCTTGCGCTGGGCAGGGGTCAAACTGAGGGCAGGCATGCCCGTATTATCGACTGTCGATGAAACCGAAGAACAAACGCGTCAACCGGGCCTGGCTGCACGACCATCTCAACGACACCTACGTCAAGCTGGCGCAGAAGGAAGGCTACCGCGCGCGCGCCGCCTACAAGCTGAAGGAGATCGACGAAGCGCTGGGCCTGATCCGTCCCGGCCAGGTGGTCGTCGACCTCGGCGCGACGCCGGGCGCCTGGAGCCAGTACCTGCGGCGCAAGTTCGCCGGTGCCGGCGCCGCCGCCGGCGAGCTGCACGGCACGATCATCGCGATGGATCTGCTTGATTTCGAGCCCATCGAAGGCGTGCATTTCATCCAGGGCGACTTCCGCGAAGAAGCGGCGGTGGCGGCATTGCTCGGCGCGCTGGCCGGGCGGCCGGTCGACGTGGTGGTCTCCGACATGGCGCCCAACCTGTCGGGCATCGCCGCGTCGGACGCTGCGCGGATGGGCGACCTGGTCGAATTGGCGGTGGAGTTCGCCGAAAACCACCTGCGCCCCGACGGCGCGCTGGTCTGCAAGGCCTTTCACGGCAGCGGCTACAGCCAACTCGTCAAACTCTTCAAGGACCGCTTTCGGATCGTCAAGCCGATCAAGCCGAAAGCATCGCGTGACAAATCGGCGGAAACCTTTCTGGTCGGCATCGGCCCGAAACGGCAACCGGACTCGTAAATGCGTGGAACAGGCCACGAATCGGCCCCTGTTGCACCTCTCGGCAGGCGGTTTTGCCGAGACCGATTGGGACCTTGACTGGACTAGAATCGACCCCACCTACCGTGGAATTCGGCGGCTCCCTCATATGCCGCCCGCCCGTTGAATTGGAAAAGGAGCCGCGGTGAACAATCAATGGTTCTCGAAAGTCGCAGTCTGGCTGGTGATAGCGCTCGTGCTGTTCACCGTCTTCAAGCAGTTCGACCGGGGCGCGACGACGGGTAACCAGGTGGGTTATTCCGACTTCCTCGAAGAAGTGCGCAGCAAGCGAGTCAAGTCGGTCACGCTGCAGGAAAGCCCGGGCGGCGGCACCGAGATCATCGCCACCACCAACGACGACAAGCGCCTGCGCAGCACGGCAACGTACCTTGATCGCGGCCTGGTCGGCGATCTCATCAACAACGGCGTCAAGTTCGACGTCAAGCCGCGCGAAGAGCCGTCGATCCTGATGAGCATCCTCGTCAGCTGGGGCCCGATGCTGCTGCTGATCGGCGTCTGGATCTACTTCATGCGCCAGATGCAGGGCGGCGGCAAGGGCGGCGCCTTCAGCTTCGGCAAGAGCAAGGCGCGCATGCTCGACGAGGCCAACAACACGACCACCTTCGCCGACGTCGCCGGCTGCGACGAGGCCAAGGAAGAGGTCAAGGAACTGGTCGACTTCCTGAAAGACCCGCAGAAGTTCCAGAAGCTCGGCGGCCGCATTCCGCGCGGCGTGCTGCTGGTGGGCCCGCCCGGAACCGGCAAGACCCTGCTCGCGAAGGCGATCGCCGGCGAGGCCAAGGTGCCGTTCTTCAGCATCAGCGGCTCCGACTTCGTCGAGATGTTCGTCGGCGTCGGCGCGGCGCGTGTCCGCGACATGTTCGAACAGGCGAAGAAGAGCGCGCCGTGCATCATCTTCATCGACGAAATCGACGCCGTCGGCCGCCACCGCGGCGCCGGCCTCGGGGGCGGCAACGACGAGCGCGAGCAGACGCTGAACCAGATGCTGGTCGAGATGGACGGCTTCGAGACCAACCTCGGCGTCATCGTGATGGCAGCGACCAACCGACCCGACATCCTCGACCCGGCTTTGCTGCGCCCGGGCCGCTTCGACCGCCAGGTCTACGTGACCTTGCCCGACGTTCGCGGCCGCGAGCAGATCCTCAACGTGCACATGCGCAAGGTGCCGGTCGGGCAGGACATCCGCGCCGACATCCTGGCCCGCGGCACGCCCGGCTTCAGCGGCGCCGATCTGGCGAACCTGGTCAACGAAGCGGCGCTCTTCGCCGCGCGCCGCAACGGGCGCGTGGTCGAGATGGTCGACTTCGAGAAGGCCAAGGACAAGATCATGATGGGCCCCGAGCGCAAGTCGATGGTCATGCCTGAAGACGAGCGCCGCAACACCGCCTACCACGAGGCCGGCCACGCGCTGGTCGCGCGCCTGATGCCGAAGACCGACCCGGTGCACAAGGTCACCGTGATCCCGCGCGGCCGTGCCCTCGGCGTGACGATGCAGCTGCCCGAAGGCGACCGCTACAGCATGGACAAGGAACGCATGCTGTCGACGATCTCGGTGCTGTTCGGCGGCCGCATCGCCGAAGAGGTGTTCATGAACCAGATGACCACCGGTGCCAGCAACGACTTCGAACGCGCGACGCAGATCGCGCGCGACATGGTCACCCGCTACGGCATGACCGACGAGCTGGGTCCGATGGTCTACGCCGAGAACGAAGGCGAGGTCTTCCTCGGCCGCTCGGTAACGAAGACGACCACGATGTCCGAAGAGACGATGCGCAAGGTCGACGCGGTGATCCGGCGCATCATCGACGAGCAGTACTCGACAGCGCGCAAGCTGATCGAAGACCACAAGGACAAGATGCACGCGATGGCCTTGGCGCTGCTCGAATGGGAAACCATCGACAGCGACCAGATCGACGACATCATGAGCGGCAAGCCGCCGCGTCCGCCGAAGGACTGGACGCCGTCGGCCTCCAAGCCGAGCGGCGCGGCCCCGCCGGTCACCGACGGCGCACCGGCCGCGGCCTGAACGCGGCCCGGACGCCGTAATCGCAAAGCGGGGCTTCGGCCCCGTTTTCCGTTGATGGCCATGCGGCATCACATCGCCGCATTTGCAAAACGGCCTACCCAGGCCGATCAAGAACAATTGCTCACAATGGCCCAAGGGCCGCCCCGGCCGCGACCAGTCGTGGCCCGACAATCGATCCCCATGAGCAGAACCTACTTCGGCACCGATGGCATCCGCGGTGCGGTCGGCCAGGCACCGATCACGCCCGACTTCATGCTGCGCCTGGGCCACGCGGTGGGCCGCGTGATGCGCCGCGCAGCGCCGAAGCCGACCGTGCTGATCGGCAAGGACACGCGGATTTCGGGCTACATGATCGAGTCGTCGCTCGAGGCCGGCTTCGCGTCGGCCGGTGTCGACGTGCTGCTCACCGGGCCGCTGCCGACGCCAGGCGTGGCCTACCTGACCCGCGCCTTGCGGCTGGACCTCGGGGTCGTGATCAGCGCATCGCACAACCCGTTCGGCGACAACGGCGTCAAGTTCTTCTCCGCCGGCGGCGAGAAGCTGCCCGACGACTGGGAAATGGCCGTCGAAGCCGCGCTCACCGAGCCCCCGCAATGGGCCGACTCGGCGGGTCTGGGCCGGGCGCGCCGGCTCGACGATGCCAGCGGCCGCTACATCGAGTTCTGCAAGAGCACGGTGCCGCACAGCCTGTCGCTGCGCGGGCTGAAGATCGTCATCGACGCGGCGAACGGCGCCGCTTATCACGTCGCGCCCGATGTCTTCCACGAACTCGGGGCGACGGTCGTCAAGATCGGCTGCCAGCCCGACGGGATGAACATCAACGCCGGAGTCGGGGCCACGTCGCCGGCGGCGCTGGTGAAGGCAGTCGCCGAGCACCGCGCCGATTACGGCATCGCGCTCGACGGTGACGCCGACCGGCTGCAGATGGTCGATGCGCAAGGGCGCTTGTACAACGGCGACGAGTTGCTCTATGTGATGGTCGCCGACCGCCTGGCACAGCGCCAGGCCGTGCCCGGCGTCGTCGGCACGCTGATGACCAACATGGCGGTCGAAGTCGCGCTGCGCAACGCCGGGATCACGATGGTCCGCGCCAAGGTCGGCGACCGCTACATCCTCGAAGAGCTCTCGGCGCGCGGCTGGCAGCTCGGCGGCGAAGGCTCGGGCCACCTGCTGGCACTCGACCGCCACACCACCGGCGACGGCATCGTCAGCGCATTGCAGATCATGCAGGCGATCCGGCGCAACCGGCAGCCATTGGCGGCGCTGCTCGAAGGCGTGACGCTGTTCCCGCAGACGCTGCTCAACGTTCGCCTGCGCGAAGGCAGCGACTGGCAGCGCAGCACCGTACTCGAAGACGTGCAGCAGACGGTGCTGCGTGAACTCGGCGGCGCCGGCCGGATCCTGATTCGCGCCTCCGGCACCGAGCCGGTGCTGCGCGTGATGGTCGAAGCTCGCGATGCCGATCTCGGCCGCCGCTGCGCGGAGCGCCTGGCCGCGGCCGCGGCTCGCGCCTGAGGCGAGCCCGGCAAGTCTTGCGGGCCTTACGGCTGCTTCGGCGGCACCAGGACGCGGTCGATGACGTGCACTTTCGACTTGTGACCGATCGATGAACGTTGCGTGACAGACCGAAGACGAGTGTGGTGCCTCTGGTGCACTGTCACATTCAGGTCATCAAGGCTTTCTACAGTCGCGGCAGTTTCGAGCCAACGAAAGTGCCTTCATGACTCTTGCCATCACCCGCCTCGCCTCATTTGGATTCGTTTTCGCCCTGACGGCCGGTGCGGCCGTGGCCCAGGACGTCACCGGCGCCGGCGCCACGTTTCCGGCGCCGATCTACGCCAAGTGGGCCGACTCGTACAACAAGTCCAGCGGGGTTCGAATCAATTACCAGTCGGTCGGTTCCGGCGCCGGCATTCGCCAGATCCGCGCGAAGACGGTCGACTTCGGCGCCAGCGACATGCCGTTGACCGATGCCGAGCTGGCCAAGGACGGCCTGGTCCAGTTCCCGACCGTCATCGGCGGGGTGGTGCCGGTCGTCAACATCAAGGGCATCGCGCCCGGCCAGATGCGCCTGACGGGCGCGGTGCTCGGCGACATCTACCTCGGCAAGATCACGAAGTGGAACGATGCCGCGCTGACCGCGCTGAACCCCGGCGTTCCGCTGCCCGACGCCAGCATCGCGGTGGTCCGCCGCGCCGATGGTTCGGGCACGAGCTTCATCTTCACCAACTACCTGTCCAAGGTCAGCCCCGACTGGAAGGCCAAGGTCGGCGAAGGCACGGCGGTCAATTGGCCGATCGGCGCCGGCGGCAAGGGCAACGAAGGCGTGTCGGCATTCGTCCAGCGCTTGCCGAATTCGATCGGCTATGTGGAATACGCCTACGCAAAGCAGAACAAGATGAGCTACGCGCAGTTGCAGAACAAGAACGGCGCTTTCGTCAAACCCGAAGACGCGGCTTTCAAGGCCGCCGCGGCGGGTGCCGAATGGACCAAGACCTTCTTCCAGATCCTGACCGACCAGCCGGGCAAGGACAGCTGGCCGATCACCGGCGCGACCTTCATCCTGATGTTCAAGACGCAGGAAAAGCCCGCCAGCGCGACGGCCGCGTTGAAGTTCTTCGACTGGGCCTATGCCAGCGGCGACACGATGGCCGACGAACTCGACTACGTGCCGCTGCCGGCCAGCGTGAAGGACCTGGTCCGCAAGCTGTGGGCCGACAACCTGAAAGACGCCGCCGGCAAGGCGATCGCCGCCAGGTGACGGCAGCTTCCGTCCGCTGACCAATAGCCCAATAGCCCATAAGCCCACCGAGAACGAGCCGAGGACATCGTGGCCGCTACACTTCCCGCCACTTCCCACGACGACTCGAGAACGATGGAGCGAGCGATCCCGCGGGGCCAGCCGCCGGCCAGGCGCCGCCGAGCCCCCTGGGCCGATGCGCTGTTCTCCGCCATGACCCATGGCGCGGCGCTGCTGACGCTGTCCTTGCTGGCCGGCATCATCGTTTCGCTGATCATCGGCGCGGCACCCGCCATCCGCGAGTACGGGATCGGGTTCCTGTGGTCGAAGGACTGGGACCCGGTACAGAACAAGTACGGCGGCCTGGTGATGATCTACGGCACGCTGATGACCTCGTTCATCGCGCTGCTCATCGCGGTGCCGGTCAGCTTCGGCATCGCGCTGTTCCTCACCGAGCTGTCGCCGCGCTGGCTGAAGCGGCCGCTCGGCATCGCGATCGAGTTGCTGGCAGCGGTGCCGTCGATCGTCTACGGCATGTGGGGCCTGCTGGTCTTCGGCCCGATCCTGTCGACCTACGTGCAGGCTCCGCTGCAGTCGCTGTTCAAAGGCGTACCCTTGCTGGGCGCGCTGGTCAGCGGGCCGCCGGTGGGCATCGGCATCCTGTCGGCGGGCATCATCCTGGCGATCATGATCATCCCGTTCATCGCGGCGACGATGCGTGACGTGTTCGACGTGACGCCGCCGATGCTGAAGGAATCGGCCTACGGGCTGGGCTCGACGACCTGGGAAGTGGTCTCGCGGGTCGTGCTGCCGTACACGAAGACGGGCGTCGTCGGCGGCATCATGCTCGGCCTCGGGCGCGCGCTGGGGGAGACGATGGCGGTCACCTTCGTCATCGGCAACTTCAACCAGCTCGATTCGCTGTCGTTGTTCGAGGCCGCCAACAGCATCACCTCGGCACTGGCCAACGAATTCGCCGAGGCCGGCGAAGGCCTGCACCAGGCGTCGCTGATCTACCTC
>Ga0307513_10007742_pt1 | contig 13868 bp, 16 predicted proteins | sample 15_EM_MG_FD_202174 | JGI IMG/M metagenome (GOLD analysis project Ga0307513, IMG submission 202174) | Populus trichocarpa ectomycorrhiza microbial communities from riparian zone in the Pacific Northwest, United States - 15_EM | ecosystem: Host-associated > Plants > Roots > Unclassified | place... | reverse complement strand
TAATGACAGATTAGAACCGACATTTTTTTCTCGCCAGATTATGACCCTACAAACTGCCAAAGGTTTCATCAACAGTGTCCCAGGAGCCTCGGGTCGTTTCGCAGCTGGTTTTATGATCAATAAGCTGCTCTACGGCTTCTCCGGGAATCTGGGTTCAGGTGTACCGGAATTTGCGTCTTACAATGCGACACTTACGTATGAGGATCAAGGCGACTTAACCACGACGAGATTCTTCTGGGGCACGGTCGGGAGAGACGATATCAGTTTCACCGTTGAGAACGGCCCTGTGATTAGTGGAAGGTTGAACATGCCAGTGAGCCCCGCATCCTCTGTTGTTGGTACTGGAGTTTGGGCGGCTAATTAGGTATGCTGGTTGTATCGTCAATAACGAGGGCGATATTAAAATGCATTTTACCCGTTAGAATTCGAAGGATCCGATGGCCTAGGATATTTGAGCAGGGGAAATTCGTTGAATGTACCAAATGTATTGCCTATTCATTCCAAAAATGAGCATGGCTGTCATGTATTCCATCGTTGAATAATATAAGAACCTATCATCGTGATATTATTGCTGTTCTCCAAGCGAGCCCCTGCCGTGCAATTTTCAAGATACTGGCTATAGATCAACGACCGATATGTGAGATGGTCAGAGTTTAATAGATGGTCAGAGTTCTAAGAGATGGGCAGTGTTCTATAGCCACTAGATTCTCCTGGACGGACTGACAGTATGCAAGCCGCTGCTCAAGTTGCTCTCGTTCCAACTGCCACTGCATCATCATATGTGGTCAAACCCTGATATAAAGTGCAAGTAAAAACGCTTGAAGATCCTAACCTTGCGATATATTAACTAGAAACGTGAGCTTTCAAAATCATGTAATAGTTAATCAAACGAGCTCGCTAAAAAAAACCGAATTTACATAAACCCACCTTTCATTCACCCGTAGTTCCAAGACGTATGTCCGAATCCTCGAATGGTTTCATCAGCTCTGTCCCACAGGCTCTAGGTCGCTTCAGAGGGGCATTCGAATGCCTCTCGAATTCTATATCAGATAGAACAAACTCCAGTACAACGTGTCGGGAAGCTTCGAGCAGATCGTCCCCGAGTTCCGGGCTTACGAAGCCAGGGTCAAGTACGACGATGTTGGTGACCTTACTTCCACTCGCTCCTTCGCAGGACGCGTGGGGATGAATGACATTGAGCTCACCTTTGATAACGGCCCAGTCATCAGGGGCAGGCTTAATATGCCCATCGAATCTCCCACTGCGGTTTCTGGGAGTGTTGATTGGACCGCCAACTAACCCAGAAGAATTGACGTTTCCAGGGCGGGTTTGATTGGGCCCTGGGACGAGGAGAGGTGTACAGGGAGAATAGAAATTTATCGTGAGATTGTCCACGTTTAAATTATCAGGACTCTTCAAATTCTTACATCAGTATGACAGGAATGCAACAGGAATAATGAATAATTGGCTTGTCACGGAACCGGGAGATGGAGGGGATACTGTGGAGAATAAGTCACCTATCTCGCTGGCGTCTAATCCTTAGCCCAGCATGCATGAACGGAGCTCGTTCCTGGATCGATTAAAATAAATCGAATGACAATCATTATAATTGTTATATACCTCTATTGGAAAAAGTGGTTGCATCGCATTTTTCTTGCGTGCAAGGCAGACATCTTGCCTGAATCGACGATCACTGCCGGACGCCAATTACAAGTTCTCTTCATTCAGGCTCCCAAGTGTTACAATACCAGCTTTCATCATTCTACATCAATCATATGTATTTATGATTATCTCCTTAACATCCGTAATGCTGTTCTTATGTCAGGGGGTCAAATTTGAATGGTACGCGAGTATAAGACGTTGCATTGCGTCTTCATCATTTTAAGTCTTTCCAAATCGTCGTTGTAAGATCCCTCATTACTCAACATTGACCACATATTGACAGATTAGAACCGCCTTGTTTCTCGCCCAGGCCATGCCCCAAAATAGTGTTGAAGGTAGCATCAACAGCGTCCCAGATTCCTCGGGTGGTTTCGTAGCCGCCTTCGCTATCAATGGGCTTGCTTACACCTTTTCCGGGTATATGGGATCAGATGTACCGTCATTTACTTGCGGCCATGCAAAGCTTACGTACGACGAGGCAGGCGACTTAACCACGAGGAGATTTTTCGAGGGAAATGTCGGGAAAACCGACATCAATATCACCATTGAGAACGGGCCTACGATTGTTGGAAAGTTAGACAAGTGGTTGGACACCTCATCTGCCGCCGCCGGCACTGGAGTTTGGAGAACAACTGAGTAGGTTGATCGTACTGTCAACACGGGAGATAATTAAACTACAATTTTTTGAATGTACCAGATGAGTTGCGAGCATGGAAATACGTATCAAGTCGGGTTGAGAAAGTCGTTATATTTGATGTCCAGTTCAAAGTGAGAATATTCTATGTATATCGTTTGTTTCTAGATATGAAGCCCAATGAAATTCGCTGCATAGCTTCAGTATAAGTATAAGTTAGAACATGGGAGTCCTTTGAAAGGGAATTTCATCCAACCAAATTCCAACACGAATTCCTCGATGTACCAAAGGATTCATCTACTCCCAGATCGTTTCTGCGTGGCACCCTCCCTGAGGCCCATCAAAAAGGACAAGGTCCCACATAATGCGCCGCGAAGCTTCCTCATCGAGCGTCCCTAGCCTGTGCAGCAACATTGGTGATATCACCTCCAACCGCTCTTTGATTAAAAAAGGGGCGAACGATAGAACATGAATGAGCGCTCAGCCTCTAAAAATTCTATAGTGCGAAGGCGTGGAATCATAGCACCTATTACAGCTTCGCTATGAACCAAAAGCTCCGCCCAAAATTTCCCGCTGGTGTTGTAGTAGCTACCTATCGATGATTCAACGGTAATCATGAGATATTTCCAAAGCGCACCCAGGAGGCTAGTAACACCAACAATTCCAGCATTCTTCATTCCGCTTCCGTTACTCGTATTCAAGATTCTTTCCTAGACATCTAGAATGCTACCTTTATGCAAGGGTCGGACTTGAATATGCTACTGTCCCGGTATAAGATGTTCCCATGGCACTTCTTATTTCAAGGATCCCCAAATCATCAACGTACGTAGGTCTCCCGATCCTCGAGGCCTCAAAGTTGATCGTTTGTTGACAGATTAGAACCATACTGTTTCTCGCCATCTTATGTCCACCGCCAAAGGTTTTATCCACAGCGTCCCAGGTTCCCCAAATCGTTTCGCGGCCGCCTTCCTGGTAAATAAGCTGCATTACGGTTTTTTCGGGAATATGGGATCAGGCGTACCAGAATTTGCATGTAACAATGCGAAACTTACGTACGATGATCAAGGAGACCTGACCACGACGAGGTTCTTCTGGGGCACTGTGGGGACAGATGATATCAGCATCACCCTTGAAAACGGCCCTACGATTATTGGAAGGTTGAACATGCCAGTGGACCCCTCATCCTCGCTTGCTGGTACTGGAGTTTGGTCGGCAAATTAGTCACGTTGGTGGTGCTGTCAAGCACGATGAGTGTAATTAAAGTGCAATTTGTCTATTTTCAGATATGCGAAGGAGGGTAGATCAAGGTCCGCATCAATATTTGAGTGGCAGAATTTTCTGAAATGCTCTGAATGTACGAAATGAATTTCGAATTTGGTCCGTCATGCTCGTGGAACTCTGCAACGAGTCAAGTGCAGAAAGGTATATTTCCAGATCTTACTGAGATATTTGCTGTTCTACATGCGAGCTGTTTCAAATGGATCGAAGTAATGCATCCTGTGGCTAACTGATGAAAATTCATGAAATGATACGAGGCGCTGGTCATGTCGCTGTAGTTCCTGCTGTCATTCCGATTCCTGCGGATTCCCCCGGAATTCCCGGATTCAGGCGGAATCAGGCAGGAATCAGTGGAGTATTGTTCCGATCGTACATGGTAAAAAACTAATATAAGTGCAGTGCAAGTCGGTTTATGGCCTCAGCCTTGTATATAAACTAGAAAACGTGAGCCTTTTGCGTCCTTGGAAAAAAACCTTGCTAAAAATCGAATACAGCCCCACCTTAGTTCCAACAAGGATGTCTCAATCTTCGAAAGGTTTCATCAGCTCCGTCCCAGGAGCTCCGGGCAAATTCAGCTCGTCATTCTATGTCAAAAAGAGCAAGGTCCTGTACAATGCGTCGGGAAGCTTCGAAGAGACCGTCCCCGAGTTCGAGTGTTACAATGCCACGGTCAAGTACAACGATGTTGGTGACCTCACCTCCACTCGCCCTTTTGCGGGACGTGTGGGGATGAACGACATTGAACTCACCTTTGATAATGGCCCAGTCATCAGTGGCAGGCTTGATATGCCCATCGATCCTGCCACCACCGTCTCCGGGAGTGCTGGTTGGACCGAAAACTAAGCCGAGAACTTCACGCTGCCAGAGAAAGAGGGAGGCCCTATAGGGAGAATGGGAGTATGGGAGATGTATGATGCAGTCATAGTCACGATGTATACCAATCCCAGAAAACCAGTTTTCTAATAGAGGTCGCTACCTCAAATGCGTCCGCGAGCGCGGGTAAGTCATCAGCAAAAAGTCAGGAACAATGGGTTAATTTGTAACTCACAAAAATCATTCCATTCAATTTTAACTATGTTGTCTGGTGCGGAAATAAATGCAACACCATTGTAGCTCGTAAAAATTATTCAAGTGAGTTGTGTGGCATCAGAAATAATGGTTTAAGGTCCAACGCGGCTACATAATTTACATGACGATGCAAGAGGACTTCCGTTGAAGGCCAAACACCATTGCAAAGGAATAAAGTCCTTGCACCCGAATCGATAGGTTTGTAAAACTTCAACCCATGTACCGGTTGTCTCAAAGAAAATAATGTCATACACGAGACCTTTCCTCTCACATTTCCATTGACATTTCCGGCAGTTCTCGTTCATACAGAAAGACCCTCGATGTTACCGCTGTGCATTCAAAGCCTCTAGGACGACCGCGGCGTATAACCTGATCGAGAGTGTTTACATCCTATGCATTCTTCTCAATGCCTTTGATTATTAGCCAGACACGCAGATCCTCTGCCCACGATGTTCTCTCTCACACCAGAAGTCTTCGGTGTGCAATGCGGTGTTGATGTCATCGAGAGCGGCGGTCAGTGACTATCCAATCAAGGCTATCGAGAACATGCTCACTAATCAACAGCTATCGGAGCACCGACCCCGCATTGACAAGGAAAAAGATAACTTTTGTACTTGCAGAGCAAATATGTCGGGCGAGCACTGAGACTGGTGATAAAGGTAAGCACGTGAACCATCGTGATGGAGGGTAAAGTACTAACTTACCGCCTATTTTCTTCGAAGGACACATTAACCGGCAACACGACTACGTCAAAGATCAGCGCTTTCGAGAATGACAGTAATGAGAGCGGATCACCTTACCCCCGCTTCACCCATAGCAGCCGGCGAACTCGAGGAGAGAAGATATGAATGAACGTCTGAACTGTCGGTGTGCGCTGGAACCGGTAGGCAGGTGGATGTGGGCGTTGAGATGCGGGGTAACTTACTTTCTTCAACACAGCACATTCGAGAAGGATAACAAGAGGCTCTTTGAGAACCTTACGCCTGCATCCCCCGAACTCGAGGAGAGAGCGAACACTCAGTGGGGTTTCAGAGATGGCTGGCAGAGGGGCCCTCCTAACTCACCGCTTGTTTTATTCAATGGTCACATCGGTGGCAAAGCGACTTGGAACACCTAGGTCAAAGATTAATAAGGCGTTCGAGAATGATAACCAGAGGGTGCTTAGCTTCCACCCGCGACACCTGCACTCGGAGAGGGGTCACTGCGGCTTCAGAGTTGGTTTACCCATGATGACTGGATGGGTCTTGCGAGGTTGCATAAAGGACAGTCCACTTATTGCTTCGTCATAGGTCGCATCAACCAGATGAATGGCTAGGATGGCGATGAGCGTGCGGGAACAGGGTTGGTTGCCGCTTACGTCGACATCTACATGCGACAAGGGGGAAATAAAAATGGGTTTTGATGAAGTTGGTTGGCGGAGGAGCGGTGGTGAATGAAGGTGCTGAGAGATAAGGTAACTTGGTAAGTGCTCGCTGTCGCAGTGTGGATATTTACAGACCTGACGATGTGAAAGATTCAAGTGCCGAACGCATCTGCGGCGATTCTGCGCTCCGCCACCCTAAGCAAGTCATCGTTTGTACTAATACTTGCCGATGTTCGAACCCACGAGCAGTGAGTGGAGGAGGAGAATGAACTGTCAAGGAGTAAGTACCGGCTCTCGATGGAAGATAGGAACTCACCATAACTTGTAATAGTGGCTTTTGACATTCTATCCGACTTCATCGTCGTAACCTTCCTGTTAGCACATGGAGAGCAAGCGAGTCTTAGGTGGGTTTCCACCTGTCAAAGAACTGACCAAAGAGGCGTTTTAACTGCTGCCAGGGGTGCGCCGACCATCATGCAGCCTCTCAACTACTGTTGAGATTACAATGTGTAAAATTTTTATTTTAGATAGGAACCCTGTATCCCGGACGTAAGCTTGAAGTTGACAATTTTTTCATGTCTGCTTACACGATTATTTATACCTGGAAGCCTTGGGGAAATCCTGGGCGAGATTAGTGCACCCAAGGGAGAAGACTCGCATTGCCATGCGTGGCAATGGCCCCAAAAAACAAGTGCGTTTGTGTGCTTCCAAGCTGCAGGATTTATCAAATGTAGCATGAAACCAATGCAACTATACACCATAAAAATTATCAGCCAAAAGATAGGCCAGAAATGCATTGAGGTCGCACTGAGCCCAAGATTGCGAATGGAGTTTGGTGCAAGTTTTTTTCGTGTACCACCGGCCCGTGATCACTATGTCAGGTGACCGAAGCGCGTTGACGCGATTGAAGGATCCTGGATTTCTTCCATTCCATTTTCTCTCTTTCATGAACCACAACGCGATCCCTGAGCATGTTTTGTCCCAAGTGACCAATCGTGCGTATTTTATTTGCCTTTCTTACTACTTGCTCACAAATTTTCTCGCTAGGGCTGAGCTAATCGACATTGATTTCTGCACCAAGATCATGCAGCTTCACCGTGACTCAGACCGTTTTCAAGCCTTCATGCGCGGCCTCAGTCAGGATGACGAAACCGAGGGATTTGATCAGTTTTTAAGCTTGGTAACTATTTGATATGTTGCATATATGCGCTGAATTTGCTCCAGATGGGCGCAGCTATGCAGGCAGCTCAAGCTGAAGACAGTGATCTCCTCAAGAAACATGTTGTGGCGTATCTCCCATTCGACATGACAAAAGAGGGCAAGAATAAAAGTGACCGGGGTTGGAACCACTCATGGATGGCAAAGGCGCTTTGCCCATCGAGCAAGATAGACAAATTTAATGAGAACCCAGCGTGCGTTTCTTCCATCTTTTTATGCCCCTTGATCTTAAGCATGCATATATCCAGGCAATTCATGAAATTTGTCCGTGAGGGAAAGGACGGCTACAAGATGAAAACGAACGATTTACCCTCATCCCATGGCACTCAGTACGATAAGGATAATCTTGATAGCGGCCTTTTTCGAGGGTATGTCCTCATCCAGGTGCGTTATTTTCCTTTCCTTGTTTTCCTTGTTTAACAGCAGTTCATGCCAGGAATTACAATTGATTTACACGGGTGATTCGTCAGTCTTGACAGGTCATCGCGCCGCATCAAAGCCGTCCAAGGCAGAAAATTATAGTATGCGAGAAATCACCCCGGAATCTGTCGCATATATTGCGACCCAAGTCAGTTTTTCATCCTGCTTAGCGTTCGCTATCATTCTTTGCTTGTGTTCCTTCATAGATATATTTTAGTTTGTGTTGCCTCGAGTCCTGGAGCCCGAAGGACGGCTACTTCAATCTCGAGCGCTTTTATAATGTGTGTCTATAACTCTTCACGGCGGATCCAGGCGATGAATGGGTAAAAGAAACACTTGCTTTCCTTACCCGGTATGTTCTCATTCTCCTCTCGTACACATAATGGACTTATTTTACGATCTTCAGCACTCTTCCTGCATTGAAACGCAAGACAAAGCATAAAGGACCGCCAGGCGCGACGCCGGATTCTGAAGAAGACCCCGATAGTGATGGTACAGGTATCCTTGGCCAGCGAGCTGCTCGTCGTGCAGCTGCAGTCCAGGTAACCGTCTTTTTTTTCTTTACCAAGTCATTTATTAATAGGACTGGATTCGGAGGATACGACACAGGCAAGCTCGCCCACTGCAGAGTCAAATTTGCCTCCATCTATATCTGGGACCAGCGCCGCATCGCTTTCCAACTCTGGATCTAGGCCGTCACCTCCCAGTCAACCTACTCCGTCATCTCCCAGTCAACCTCCATCCTCGCCTCTTCTGTCCTCAGGTCTTCCATCACTCCCAGCAGCAGCCGCCACGTCACCCTACGTCGACCAACCCTCCTTCGTCTACATCTCATGTACGTTCGACAGCTCTACCTTTATTCATCCCTCAATCTCCTCCTGCTTCTATTTCGAGGCCAGCAAATTGAGCCTACACTCGCCGGCGTATCGCAATGAGCCCATGTACTTCGCCCACTCAAAGCGGCTCTAGGTCGACTCTGAACGAATCCGACGTCCCAAGTTCTGGAGGACAGCTGAACCTTCCGGGCGATAATGGAGAGGACGAGGTGGACCCTCCGGTGGTCTCTGCCATGGGAAAAACGGGGACGAGGAGGCATTGCGAGTGGCCGAGGTCGAGGTTCCGCATCAAAACCAACCAAACGTTGTAGGTATTAGTTTATTATTCATTCAATTTTCGCTTTTCGTGCTTTGTCATTTGCTGCACTGCTGTCAAGTCCTGTTAATCAATTACCTGCTTAATTATGCGTATTGCTCTGGCCGATCCTTGTCCCTTGAGTGTGACTATGCAAGCAGTTTGGAACGTGAGTTACATGGGCTCCCCTTTATGCAGTGGATTTCCACAATAGAATCATTTACATCGTTATGAAACATTGTCCTAAATTGTATCATAGTTGCATACCCACCAATTGATCCAACCACCTTTGCATACGTCTACAGGATTGCACCAGCCTAAAATGAATGCTTCGGTTTGTAAGAGTTTTTAGCCCTGGCTTACATTGCATCGTCACAACTCTTGCGGATCATCCAATTTTCTAGTCCGTTACAGGGTACGTACCAAGGTTTGCTGACAATACAATACATTTTGGAGGTTGGCATTATATTTCGAGGGTATGTAAAGATGAGCGCTTTTTAGTGATGGTTGATCAATGTCGTGGAAGCGGATACGACGTGGGTTCAATTCATCTGGTGAAGGGTAGGAATTGGGTACCTGGAAACAAGTCAATTACCAGTCTACGTCGGCGATTGACAACTGATGTAACTTGCATGAATGTCCCAAAACGCAATAAGGTGGAGCGCATGAAATACGGACAACGGAAGTTCTGGGAATTAAGGTCCAGTCCGACACACCAATTCTATACATATTACTTCATTTATTTATTTGATAATTCGTATTCTTATCCTAGAGATACCGAATGTTGATGGTAGAAAAAAAAATCGCATCCGTCATTTGGTAGAAGACGATGAAGAAGAATGTGTCAATAACCATGACTTTGAACGCAACGATTTCTTGAACGCTTCAACGAGCGCAGGTATCCCGTCCACCCTTACTTACAACAGAGAAACTTGTACCCAGTCCAGCAGCACGCGCCGTCGCCGCATGAGCCGCGCTCCCTCTCAATATAGCCTGTAGGGCAGGAACCAGCGCAGAACGGCGCGGTGCCGTCCCAATAGCAGCCAGGGGGAGCGGGGCCATCCTCAGCCGCCATATGGCCCGCGGGGTTGGTATTCAGAAGGTACTTGATCGCCGCGCTCTCGTCGGTGGGGGCAGCGGTGGTGGCATCAGTCGGGGAAGCGATGGCCACAGTGGCAAACAAAGCGGCGAGTATGATGAGGCATTGCATTTTTGACTGTGGAGAGTAACGAATATGAGTTGGAGTAAACTTGACTTTCGCGAAACAAGTTTTTTAGAAGCAAGTTCTTGTTGATGAATGATCTGCGAGCAAAGAAGGAGAACGATTAGTATGTGGACCGATGATTGTAGTAGTGAGGGGGGTTACCAGACCGGATAATGTATCTGGATGTCGATACTAGGTCGTTGAAGCAGACATTTTATACCTTTGGTGCCTCAATGATTGTTCTTGTTGTTGCTCAAGAAGTTCACCGCCGATTTCTCGACGAAGCATGGTGGTCAGCGGAGTAGACCCGGGGTGCTGGGGTTAACGTTCACCTAACTTCTTTCTGTCACACCATTTAGTCCAAGTCTGGGTCAAGTCCAAATTTCGAGACTCTACAGCTTCTAGCAGATGAAATTACGTTCGTTCGAGAATCTGGAATTATGGAACCAAGTCCCTTCTTGATGACTTCGCATAGGGTTCTACCGACCGGTTATCCGGAGACCCCCGGATAGCCGTGATCCATCAGAAACCTTGTTTTCCACACGATAATTATTGTTTTTTTCTCTAATTCCGTAGATATCTAATCCTACGTATCTAGTGTTTAGACCAGAGATCAAACGTTGGAGAGGGGGTACGTATCTGTATTATAAAAGAACTCTCGTTAATTATTCTTGGAGAATAAATTGCTGGTGGATCATGGAAATCATGACTCATTCAATGTGGGGGTGAGTAATCAAAAATGAAGATGGTGAGATTTTGAGTGGGCCTGAAATATAGATTATGCGCATCTGAGTATAATAATGAAGGTTCAAAGCACAAGGGGAGGCATACTAGTTTCTTGGAATCAATAGAAAAGCTGAGAGAGAAAAAACACCTGGGCAACTTCTTTATTGCTGTTTGCAATAATGTTGGCGACACTGCCTTTTTGGGCCCAAATCAAAAATTTGAGAACCCGTCGCTGCAAGCCCCATAAATTGGTCAGTTCTGGTCGTAAAGACATAATTTCAAGTGATTTGGAAAGGTATGATGAAGGGCTACTCAAATATGTAAAAATTAAGAAAAATAACGATCATTTTTGAAGTAGGTAATTTGAGCCTAGTTACCTTGTTTGATCATGGAGTATAAGTTCGTCAAATCTGGTCAGATACGCTTGATTGTAAGTGATTTAGAAAGCTATAATGTAGGGCTACTAGAATATGGAATAAATTTGAGAAATATCCATGAATTTTCGACTCAGGAAGCGATGAGCCCAGGTACCCTGTTTCCTCCCTATTTCGGAGTACTGAAGTGTCGATTTCAATGAGGCCTAGAAGCACCGCCGTCAGTCTAAGGTTGGAGCGCGCTGAGGTTAGGCCGTCACTCGGGAGGAGGTCACGGAGTAGCTCTGTCTCGGTATGATTTACATTATTTACTTTCGCAGTCTATGTGCTGCCAGCGCCACCTCAGGAGGCCCACACAGTTGGGGTTAGCAATAACAATGGATTAGATAGCAAAAATATGTAATTATGATGAGTGACGCTTGACATAGGCCTCTGGCCCAACAAGCAATAAATGGATTTAAAAAAAAAAAAAAAAAAGATTAAAGCCCTCACATCATATCCTGAAACATGAAACAACGTTACAGAGCGGATATCCTGGCTGCTTAGATTCTGTACCTCTGCTCAGTTGGTCCATTTTCAGGCCCACCTCAGGACCTTTGGGTTGTTTCATTAGAAAGTGCTACATCAACCGTAGAATCTATAAAATCTTGGGATAAGTATTTTGCTTTCCACATCGGCATTAGGAATCACGATATCAATATCTTCCATAATGGCGTTGGGAATCAGGAGGAACGGAGATCATGATCATCCCTGCATGCTGAAAAAAACGTCAGAAGTTCGTAGCTCTCAATATAGGTTGTAGGGATCATCTCCGATTTTGGGTAAGTGGTGTGGCCATGAGGACGCCCGCCTGCACCGTTGCGCTTGGGGTACTCCTTAGGTGATGATACCATACAAAATGTTACGAGTCCTATTTATAGGACTCGTTCTATTATTGGATCTGACCTGGTGAAAAATCGCAACAGGTGTTGAGGTTTAATGAGCCGGCAAACGCCGCGTTCTATTTTTATCTATTCATCTCCTTCGGTTAGTCAACATCGACCTTGCCCCTCTTATCCTTCTCACTCACAGCATTCTATGGCATCCCTCGTCCCTCCTTGTCTCCTCGTCCTTTCTGATCCGCCGCGATCCTCATCTGTTGTTGACGGCGGGTTGTTTTTGGGAGTTTGAATTGTGATCAACTGTGTTGATCACGATCAATCTCACTTTTCACGCCCCCAGCACACCTCTGAGGTCTCAATGAATGCGGCAAGACACGTTAAAAAGTAAGTACTTCATTTATATCCTCTTTCCTATATGTTATCTGACCTATTTCATCCCTTTTAAGGCCGCACGCACTCAAACTCGCTGCCACCTGGCCTCTCCCCTCCAATGAGGGATGATGGATCTTGGGACAGGGTTGTATGTTGGGCGTAGGTAGGAAATGCAAAGGGAGACCCATGGTATGGGAGACCCGCGAGGTACGTGAGGAGGGGGCCGTAATGGGCTCGCCTACCTTTATCAATTTCCATTCTGTCTACATACTAACATGTTTGGACATGCGCCGCCTTCTCACACACCCCGTCCGCGCCACCACCTCCTCCCTTGCACGTAAGAGCAAGCCGGATGTGAACTTTCGTGACCTGCACCACCTTCGATAGGAACGCGCCGGATCCCAGTCAAGTTGAAACAGTGGCCTCGGTTGGTCTCCGTGGCTGCTCTTATTGCTTTCGTTGTCAACGCCAGTACCAAGTCGTTTAGTAACTGGAGGAAGTGGGGTGGGGTGGAAGGCTTGAAGGATGCTTGGCAAGGAGGATGGCTGCAGAGGCCGAAGTTCAGGTGGATTGGAGGCAGAGGAGACTCATGCCGCTAGCCAGCGGATGGACAATGGTCTCGACGATTTCCAGTCGTTGCCATTTCCATCTGGATGCGGTATCGACCCTTCCGGTCGTTATCGTCTTCTCCTTATGCAGGCAGAGACAACCGCCTGTCATTAGATCCGTACCATTCGTATATATGTACTACCTCATGACCAATAGTGTTGTTACAACGTAGTGGGATTTAAGTTGCATTCTACATGACTATACAAGGTAATTGGGGTGTAATGGTGACTGTAAATCGTCATCACACACCCGGTTTCCTCCTCAATGACACCTGTCCACCTTGCACTGCCTTCGGAGTCTGCATCCGGTTCTCCTTTCTGTGCCCACCTCGCCTGAATTCGTCACTTTTCTCAGTGATCAGTGTCAGGAAACTTATCAACTTGGGTCTTGAACAACAGAAATCCCAGCTCCACATCCCTCATCGAGGGGAGGGGCACACAGGGTCAAAACCAGGGTGCATTTTCAGAGGTCAAGAGCGGATTTGCAGTGGCAGAGTGCTCAGTGCTCGTGTCCACTTTAAGTTCTGGCAGTCACATGTCAATGCTTACACATCGCCTCATTGAACTCTTGCCTTAAACTCCCACTCACCTGCGCAATTCCCCTGCCGTTTTCAAACCATGCTCCCGTTCTTACAGATACTACTTCTCTTTTTGGTTTTTGTGCTCCCATGCACTGATACTCAATGTGTGTCAAGCTTAACTCAACCATCACTGCCAAAAAATTCAGTTATCTCTGCTTTTAGATTCATTGCTGAGGGCTTCCATCACAGGTACAAGTTCAGGTGTCAGGTTTTTTGACCCCGGTGCGTCGTTCTCTTAGAATCTGTTGCTATTTGAATACTCAGATTGTCTCCATAGATTTTTCTCAGCTAACTGGTGGTGGTGACGGCAGTAGTTCCTGCCAGTCCATAGCCAGTAATGAGAATGAT
>Ga0307513_10007741_pt1 | contig 13871 bp, 12 predicted proteins | sample 15_EM_MG_FD_202174 | JGI IMG/M metagenome (GOLD analysis project Ga0307513, IMG submission 202174) | Populus trichocarpa ectomycorrhiza microbial communities from riparian zone in the Pacific Northwest, United States - 15_EM | ecosystem: Host-associated > Plants > Roots > Unclassified | place... | reverse complement strand
TCCTTTATATATGGCTTCTCTAGCACGGGATCCCTATCCTTTCCTCTTTGGATCCCCTGCTAGGTGCATAGATTACATAGTATATTATTGCATAATACACTAAACTTCGGATCCCCTGCTAGTCTGCACTTATCACGGTCATACCGGTTGCTCAGCCCGCGGTTGCCCTTACACCAACATCCTAGAGACAATAACTTGCGGTGCTTGTGTAGGTTCAGATTGTTGACAGGCAATAACAGGAGAGGGGCCCCGGTGTTGGATTAGGTAATCTGAGCACGTGAACACATGGACCAGCTTGGTCAGCTGAGTTTGGTTGGACCCTTACCTAGGCAGTCACAAGGTTGACATAAGGCCTGCATGGGGAGTCAGATATGGATATCTGAGCACAAGGTTGCTCTCCTCTAATGGTTTGGGGTATCATGGAGAAACTGGTTCTCTATGGTATGGCCGGATAGCTCAGTTGGTTAGAGCATTTGGTATATGTCCAGAAGGTCCTGGGTTCAATTCCTGGTCTGGTCACTTTTATAAGTTTAATAGGTTATGGGCCCCGAGCGTGGGAAGTCACTGCCATACTTGTAGAGGTGTCAGATTAGGGTAGTGTGTTAGATTAGGTAATCTGAGCACATGAACACATGGACTAGCTTGGTCAGCTGAGTTTGGTTGGACCCTTACCTAGGCAGTCACAAGGTTGATATAAGGCCTGCATGGGGAGTCAGATATAGATATCTGAGCACAAGGTTGCTCTCCTCTAATGGTTTGGGCTATCATGGAGAAACTGGTTCTCTATGGTATGGCCAGATAGCTCAGTTGGTTAGAGCATTTGGTATATGTCCAGAAGGTCCTGGGTTCAATCCCCGGTCTGGTCACTTTTACAAGTTTAATACCCGGGAGTGTGCCTTCAATGAGAATCGCGACTGGGGATGGATGCCTAGGTATTATCACCACACCCAGCTAAGAATGTAGGGACAAAAACACGGCCTCTTTGAGGGCGCAAAGAGGAATGGAGGAAAATTACAGGTGACGCAGTCAGCCTATAAGAAAGAAACAAGCGACGCAGTCAGCCTCTGATAGGTTCCTAAAGCGAGGTCAGCGTGAACAGGTGACACAGTCAACCTGTAGGAAATAAACGAGCAATGCAGTCAGCTCGTTGACCAGAGGGCGACGCAGTCAGCCTTCTGGATAGATGCTAACTTGAACGAGATCAGACTTGGGGATTGTTATCGCCAATGTTTGGCAACGCAGCGTTTGGCAACAATCAACAATCAACAAACCATCGATGTTCGTCCAACTTCAGTCTCACCACATTTTCACCCATCGTCACCCATCGTCGCCTATCAGCTCTTGTCGTCGGCCGTTGTCGGCCATCGTTGCCCGCCATTGCCCATCGTTGCGTGCCATTGCCCATCGTTGCGTCGTTGCCCATCATCGCGTCGTTGCCCATCCTCAAGCTCACAGCATCGTCACACCCTCAAGATCACCTGGTCCCACACGTTTCCTGCCCCAATGGACGAAGCTGACTGCGTCGCTTCGAGGTCCCAACTCAGCTGACTGCGTCGCTGAGGTTTAGTTTGCTGACTGTGTCGCAAACATGGAGTCCCACATTTTTATTCTAGGAGCTGACTGCGTCGCTCCTAGTCCTCCACACTCAGTTGACTGCGTCACTGAGTTCGAGTTTTGCTGACTCTGTCGCAAATCGCGTCTGGGGCAGTTGGCTTAATCTAGATCGGGGCTGCTTAGGCCTGTCGCTCGGGATCATTCAACACATTGTCAAGAGTCTGTATCCTACATGACATCCCTTTATGTATATCGAGCTATTTATTGTGTGTTTTTCATTTAATCTCATGCATTATTATTTTGATGCTGATTATCTACTTGTCTTATCATGCAGGCGTCAACCGTTGCATAGATATCTTGTCGCATAGAAAATTCAAATGTATTCTTTGATCACCCTGAGTGTCTAGACCTTGTCGTTTACGTTGAGCCCACAGACTGAAACCCCTTGGGTCATACCCGCCTCTCAAGCACAAATCCCGAACTACTCTGAATGCATGTACGTAATGAGCGCGGACCCAAAACAGATTTCTCTGGGCTAAATCACGTTTGTAGGCATAACATAATGACTCTCATTTGAGACATCGGTCCGAGATCCAAATACTCGGGTAACCTGTCCTTTCCAACAGCAAAATGTTTCCAGGAAATCTTTCGGGGTGCCCCAAGGGTGAACAGAGGACATGGTACGCTCTCTGAAGCCCAACAACATGTCTCAAGGCTAAGGGCGCGTCTGAAGCCAAAGGACGCGTCCTACTGAACAAATAGCTGTTTGGATTGACTGCCAAGCATCAATTTTGGGTAAGTCACCCACCGATCAGTTAAGATTGATTTAAACAATCGGACAATCATTGATCACCCTGTAGATCTTATTAGACTGAGGAGCTTTGTTTATGTGTAACACCCAACACCTACCCTATGCAAACTTTGTTAAACAATGCCGAATCAAGATTTTAGCAGGAGAATCGAGATTTGGCATTCTTTTTAAACAAGACGCGTATGACTTCTCATTCTTGCCTCCTCCATTACGACGACTTACAATGAACAAAAGAAAGCAAGGCGACGAAAGCGGAGAGCCTCCCAAGAAGACAAAGCTCGACAAAACCAAACCATGAAATGAACCACCCAAAGTAAGTCATTGTATCGTCTCCGCACATGTTTTTGCTAATGAATCCACAGAGAGGCTGAGGTCGCCCAGCCAAAGCTCGCATTCTGCCCAACTGGTTAGTCTTAGTCACTCTTATTAACTCCACAACGCCAGCCAATCTCACCTAGGGCCGGTGTTGTGGGGAGAGATTACAGCGTGCTAATTCTTTTCACAGCGACGGAAGACCCAGCGATGCTGTCGAGCCGGTCATGAACAACGTCCAGCCAGACGCAAACACCACCCTACCCAAGGCAAACACCACCCTACCCAAGGCAAACACCACCCTACTCAATGCAAACACCACCCTACCCAAGGCGAACAGCGCCGTACCAAATGTGAACACTGACCAACCAGTTACTGGGACCAAACGAAAGCAGGCCAATGAAGAAGGAGAGCCTCCCAAGAAGACAAAGCTCGACAAAACCAAACCACAAAATGAACCACCCAAAGTAAGTCAATGTGTTTTCTCCGCACATGCTATTGCTTATGAATGAACAAAGAGGCCGAGGTCACCCACCCAAAGTTTGCATTCTGCCCAACCAGTTAGTCGTTGTTGCTCTCATTAACTCTCCACAACGCCAGACAATCTCACCTAGGGCTGACTGTGTCGCCCTAGGTTGGAAGGACTGCTGACTGTGTCGCAGTCTTCATAGCAACTTTGCTGACTGTGTCGCAGTCTTCATAGCAACTTTGCTGACTGTGTCGCAAAGTTGCTTACCAGATGGCTCTGATGTTGTGGAGAGAGAGATTACAGCATGCTAATTCTTTTCATAGCGACGAAAGACCCAGCGACACTTTCGAGCCGGTCACGAACGTCCAGTCAGAAGTGAACACCATCTTGCCCAATGCAAATGCTAGCCTGTCTATTAGCGAAAGGTAGGCATAATTCACTCTCTTCCTTGACTTGTATTTAGTTGTCTAATTTTTTGCTCATAGTGCTTTTCCTCCCCGGGTAACCTGTGCAAGAGTTCATGAGGGTGCGGTGGTCCCTCAAGCTGCTACCGCTTCAGCCACCCCTCGACCTCGACCGAAGCCTGTTAACCCACTCAGGAAGGGTCTCAAACACCATTCCGATGCTCCGACCGAGGACGACTACAACTATCATTACGGCAAGCAGAAAGAGTGGGACAGGAGGGTTAAGAAGCTGGAGGCTCAAAGATCCCCTATCGCTCTTGCCGCTGCAGGTGAGGGTTCTAGGCGTCAGAGTCTGACACTCTCTCACCCGCCTAAAGCCTCGCAAAACCCCACCAGGGAGCTGACCACCCAAACCACCACCACTACAACCAGCAGGGTCTTTGTACCCAACGCAACACCCAATGTCTCCGGAATCGAAGCTACCTGAGTCAGCGCTAATGTGGCTCTTCAGCCACAGCCCAAAGCCTCTCAAAACCCTACCAGGCAGCCGACTGCCCAAGCCTCCACAACTACAAGCAGCAGTGCTACCCCCAAGCCAGTGCCAATGCTGCTCTTCACCTGCAGGCCAACGCCTCTTCGCAAAACCCAGAGGATCCCATGAAGCGCATGTGCGACCCGCCCTTTGTGAAATTTTTAATTGAGCGATATGGGTTCAACGACACCCGGAGGCAGGCATTGTGGCGGTATATTAAAAGGATGGGCCATAGTGGTCCTTGGACCATGGACCGTTATGGTTTCATGACAGCCGCCGATGTCATTCGCTATATGCCTGATGTTTCCAGAACATCATCGGAAGAAGAGGAAGAAGAAGCAGAGGAGCAGGAGGGGGAACAAGGACCAGAGGAGGAACAAGGGCAAGAGGAGGAAGAACAAGAGCGAGAGGAGGAGGAACAAGGACCAGAGGAGGAGGAACAAGGGCAAGGGGTGGAGGAAGAGGAACAGGGACAGGAGGAGGCAGAGGAAGAGGAGGAGGCTCAAGAAGAGGAGGAAGAGGAGAAGGATTGACCCATTGGCTTAATCAACTTCACCAAGGATCACTGCTTTGAGGATGACAGAGACAATGATGGTAGTGCTTTCCAAGAGTGCCTAAGGATCAGAGATATGGGTGGTGCATCCAAGAGCCATGCCAGGGAAATTGTATCCAAGCCAAAAGTGTCCGAGGACATCTTCTATGTGGCACCTTCCACTCGCTCTACCACCCTTTCGGATCACCTTCGCCAGATGGGTGCAGAAATTACTCCCACTGAGAGCGACGTTACAGGTTCGAACTACTCCAACCATGTCATGGTTGACGAAGATCGAGGAGGTTATGGCGATGTCGATTTTGTTGGTGATCCTAACGAAGATCTATCGGGAAAAATTCAAGATTTCCCCGGGAGCTGAGGGAGATTGTGAGACACTTGGGCGACAACTTGTTCAACAGCCTCAAGTACTTGTCGCACAGGTTCGGTGTCTTGGTGGACGATGTCAAGCATCTTGCAATGATTGATATCAAGTCCTCGAGAGATGGCAATAGTTGGAATAACTTCCAGACTTGGAAGAAAATCAAGGATCCTCTACGCGATGGAGAGAGTGGTACATTTGTATTTTGACTATATATATGCAGTTTACACTATGACTTATACTGCAACTTTACAGTTCAGGACCATGCCACTCGTATCAAAAAGGAGTACGTGGCATTCAAGGAGGACCCACCAGAATTGTTCGAAGAGATGTACTCGGACCTCATGGAACATGGCAAGGACCCTGCAAACCTTCTTCCCGCTCTGACTCATGTCCGACATACTGTCGATGGCGCACAGGCTTTGGCTACCAGCCTTATAAGCTAGAATTATATATGAAATGTAGCTAGTTTGCCAACTAAGAGCATACTTCTACAAGGCAAACAACCTACCTGGCAAGTTTCCCAAGGGCCATATATACCAACACCTATAGACAAATTCAGTGTCTCAGACAACTAGGTGATAGATTACTTTATTTAGATGCTCCACAGAGGTTATTTGTTTATGCTTTGATAGGATCATTTTGCAACATGTGACTTTAGATTTGGCTCTATTTATATCATTATTGCACACACATATCATATTATGGCCTCTGAGCCAAACAAATATACAAATATGGTGGCAGTGCATAATATCTGTTTATAAAAGGGAAACTGTTTATGTTATCAAAATAAACTTTTTGTTTTAAACTTAATAGCCAAATTTTTTTTATCAATAGCTCTAGAAAAGTATTTTGCATTTTACTTAATAAAAAAATGAAATACAAACAAAAATTTAACATATTCAGGGCTCTATTAATAGAATCTATGCTTTAGCAAAAAGTTTCCTTTTTTGGAAAAAATTCCCATCAGCCAAATTTCACAAACCACTGGCTCTGGGAAAGTATTTTGTGTTTTTCTCAATAAGGAAATAATGTACTGATGTAATTGAAATGGATTCAGGGTCCAATTGGTGCAATCTACATTTTCTGTTTATAGCACAGCCACCAAAAATGACTTTTTTCTTATTTGGGAAGTCCATCTAGCTCTATAGATATAGCATTATATATGGCCCTTGGGAAACTTGCCAGGTAGGTCGTTTGCCTTGTCTTCTAGTTGGCAAACTAGGGACATGTCATATATGAGAAGGGCTTATACAGGTGAACTTCAAGCAGCATAATGTTGTTGGTAGTGCTTGTACAGCTCGTTTTTGGCTTTCTCGAGCAAGGTCAGAGTGATTCGCATAGTCATTAAGCTTTTCTTTACAAGATATTCCGGGGTCAGAGCTTGCAGTGCCATATCAGCCGTCATGGCCGTACATGCACCATCATCATACGGCTCTGGCGTCGCATAAACCGTCCCGTCACCGCGACCAAATTTCTTTGGACAGGACGGTGACAACACACCTGTACAGCAGCCGTATCAACAGTAAAAACGGCGCCGGTGTGCAGCCCTAGCTCTTAATGCAGAAAAATATCCAGGAATGGGAAAGCCAAAACACACCACTATTTACAACATTTTCAGCAGATACCTTATACTATATGCAAGTACATCGCAGATCGGTTCAGGGTTTCAAATTGAACACGTCCTCAAGCCTATTTGACATTGATTGTTATTATTATTATTCTGACCAACCATCTGGGCTGGTTTCTCTGCTACAGTACGAGGGATTCCGACCAAAAGCTTACTTCTACCCGACCTCATTCGACAAGCATGCCCCCAACCCCCAACCCTAAATTCCTGCATAGATTCCTGCGCCTCTTTCCAATGTCTCTCGAAACCTCCCACAAATCATGCGTCGAGACGATAACCAGCTCTTTCCCCATTGAAAGTTACTGCAGCAGGATCTGCTGTGAGTCCATCCTTAAGGAGCCGGCATGGATGACGCAGGTGATAGTTACTAGGGTGTGGGTGTTGAAAAAGAGTGGGGGGTCAGAGCACAAGTCATTGGTGATCGAGGCAAGAGACCTGGAGGGTCATGGTGAGGCCTTCTACCTTAGATTCGAACAAGGCCTTTGCGGGCATAAAAGGGCCATGGATATCTCCACACCGCCGTCTCCAAAACCGGTTGGCCTGTCCCCTGGCGAGTCTTTTCTGTCAGCTAGCCCTAGCCTTGCCTCCGTCTCCGTGCCGTCAGAGAGGTCTATGTCCGCGCCGTCAAAGAGGTCCCGCAAATCACGTCTGAGCAACATTCTCACTGAATCGAAGTGGAAGTGCTCCCTCATAGCCTCTGCACCCACCGCAAGCCACTCCTCAAAGTCTGCGCACTTGACTTTCCCCTCTCCAATAGTATCCTCCAAGTCATGTTTGACTACTAGTTGTGCCAACGACACGGTCAGCCTGCTTTCTGCCACAACAGACAAGGAAGTTATCATCCACTCAGTCTCCTTTTCAACAATCACCCCCTGGTCCTCGCCCTCACCCATCATCCTCCAACCCTGCCCCATTAGCAACCACCCCCTCCTCCTTGTCCCCTGTCCTCGCGACTGGTTTTCCCCTCTATCACTTAGCCACTTTAGCGGTTGCAGCTTACAAATTGGACCCAGGATACATAGTTTTAGACAAGAACTATTACCATTTTCTTGGCTCCATTCTCCATATCCTTACGCATAGATACCCCTACACACTATCAGATCAAACGATACCAGGCCACAGCTTCGAGTGGAAAAAAAAAGCGAACGGGAGCTGGGGCCCGTTTCTTATTTTCAAAACCAATCAATTTACTGCAGGACCGCTGGAGGCAAAGTTCGCCGAGAAGCAGGAAGATTTTGAGCACAAAGTATGTCCACCGTTTTTGCCACTGGTGGAGGAGCTAATCAGTGATTTTTTTCAGATGATGATTGAGGAGGAGAAGCGAGAAACCAAATGAGATGAGCTCAAGAGCGCCCACATCGAGGCAGCCCTGCTGAAGAAGAGAGTTGAGGATGCTGAGAGGGAAACCGCTAGCCTCAGAGCCCAGCTCAATGCCAAGGGCTGACTGACCCTCATCAATGCTGTGATGCATGCAGTCATGCTTGTTGGGATTAGGCAGGCCATGTTGGATTTGGGCCAGCAACCTATTCTGAGCCTTTGTGCTCGCAACCCTCTCTGACACTCATATGTTCCATTTCCTCTAGTTCCTCTAGTATCTACATAATTCTATATATTCTTGAAAGATTGGGAAGTCTTCCGAGTTTGAAGATTTTATCTTAGATAAGATAAAAGGAGATTAGGTGATGTTGTCCTTGGATGGGTGGGTGGTAGGCTTGGGATCAACATTGGGTGGGGTTTGTCATCATTGATGGTGGCAGTGGTGGGTGTTGGCATCCACAAAGATGGCATTATGGGACGTACTGTTGCCTGAGTTTGGACTATTGAATTTCAAAAACATGGACTTCCACACATGTATATAATTATTTTTTTTCATTCAGATGCCAAACTGCGCACTCCAGAAGAGGTTGATAGCCTTCTGTCTGCTGAATTCCCTGATGAAGAGGAACACCCTAAGCTCTTTGAGTTGGTCAAGTCTGTCATGGTTTATACTCCATGTGGAAGTGAGCATAATAACCCCAATGCCTCTTGCATTGAAAAGAAAAAGTGCACCAAAAACTTTCCAAAGCTATTCCAAGATCAGACAGTAGTGACTACAGATTCTTATGCCAAGCTTCGCAGATGAGACACTGGAAAGAAATTCAAAATTGGCTAAGGAGATTCTGACAAAAAGTGGACAACAGATGGGTAGTTCCATACTGTCTATGGTTGTTGTGGAAATATCGCTGCCATATTAATGTGGAGTCTATTGCTTCCATCAAAGCTATCAAGTATATCTACAAATATGTCTATAAAGGCCATGATCGCACCACTATGCAGTTTGGCACTTGCCAAAATGAAGCACAGCTTTATCTGGATGTATGATATCTTTCTGGCTGTGAAAGTAGCTGGCATATATATGAATTTTATATGCATGAAGAGTCATCTTCAGTCACACACCTTCAAGTTCATTTAAAAGAAGAGGATCTCATATCCTGGGATAAAGATGAGGCTCCAGATGCAGGGGATGTGATGGAAAGGGCCATTTCTCGTGACACAAAACTGACTGCTTACTTCAAGGCAAATGAGAAATATCCTGAAACCAGAAATTTTGTCTAAAAGACAAATAAACGTGAATGGAAAATACGCCAACAGGAATTTTCTATAGGGTGGATGTACTATACAAGCCCACATGCTGGAGAACCCTTTTTTCTCAGAACTTTTCTCACTGCTATCAAAGGTGTTACTTCTTTCAAAAGTCTTCACATATTTGGTGATCATGTCTATGCCACATACAGAAAAGCATGCTTTATGTATGGTCTTCTTGAGGATGATAATGAGTGAAGGATATGTCTTCAGAAGGCTGGAGAGATGGCTAGTGGTCACTAGCTGCACAATCTCTTTGTTATTATTTTACGTGACTGTTCTCCATCAGATCTATTGGCATTATGGATGCAGTTCTGTGATAAGATCTGTAATGATCTCAGATATGTATTAGAGCATTACAATTTCTGAGTGGATCCAACTTAGGAGGATGTGTTTGACTATGGTCTCTATCTCATTGATCACATACTTTAATCCTCCAATCAGTTTTTGCATAAATGGCCTATGTTACCATTCCCAGTTGGAAACTAGACAGAGCTTATTGGAAATCCATTTATCAGAGATCAGCACTAGAATGAGCAGGCTATATTAGCTGCTGAAAACATTTCCCACCTCAATCAAGGTCAATGTGCTATATTTGATGAAATTGTTAAAACAGTAGATGAACAATCAGGGCAAACCTTTTTTTTTATATGGTTTTTAAAGGAACAGAAAAAACCTTTCTCTATAAAATTCTCAGTTACCACTTTTGCAGCCAGGGAAAAATTGTTCTTTGTGTGGTATCATCAGGAATTGCTGCTCTTTTACTCATTAGAGGAAGAACAGTTTCAAAAATCCTCTCAAAATTCATGAGGAGTCTGTGTGTTTATTTCCAAAAAATGGTGAAATTGCAGATCTTTTCCGTATCACTGATCTCATCATTTGGGATGAAGCCCCTATGCAGCATCGCTATATTCATGAATGTGTTAATTGCACTTTTCAGGATGTTCAGGGCAATAACAAACTTTTTAAAGGAATTGTGGTGGTTTTTGGTGGTGATTTTAAACAAATTCTCCCTGTTATTGTCAAAGGATCACATGCTTAGGTTGTTGGTGCCAATCTTTAGTGTTTTCATTTGTGGCATTTTATTACAGTTTTATATCTCACTCAAAATATGCATCTTAACACTGGCAATGATGTTGAGTGCCAATTTGCAGAGTGGCAACTTGGAGTTGGACATGGAAACTTCACTGATGCATCAGATAACATCACTTTGCCAGATCACTTTCATTGCCCAGAAAACACAGTCGAGTCTCTGATTGACACAATTTATCCTGGAGTCAGTGCAACTCAATAGCCTGATTAGTATTATGCAGATCGTACTATTCTTTGCAGCCGGAATAATAATATCTATAAACTAAACAAAAAAATTTTGGACTCTTTTCCTGAAAAGGAAAAAATCTACTGGTGTTGCACAACATTGATCCCTCTTATGGCATTTGCAATGGCACAAAAAATAGTGGTGACAAGAATGCAAAGTCATATGATTGAAATCAGACTTTTAACAGGAGAATTCATAGGGAAAAAAGCATTTGTTCCATAGTTGAGTTTGAATTCTTAGGACACTCAAATTTCATTTGAGTTCTGTCGTCAACAATTTCCAGTTAATCTATGCTTTACAATGACAATCAACAAGTCACAAAGTCAATCAGTGGCTAATGTAGGACTCAATCTTCAATATTCAGTATTTACACATGGACAGCTTTATGTAGTGATTTCAAGAGTGACTGCTTTACAAAATATCAAAGGTATCTGGAAGGAAAACAAATCTGATTTTGTAATTAAAAACATAGTTTATCCAGAAGTAATTATTGACTAATTTTTATTTATTTTACATATGATTGAATTATTATATACATATTATATATATTTTGTTTTATTATGTTGTATATCATAAATAAATACACCTGACTCAAAAATATAAAATAAAATGTAGTACTTTGATGCAGCAAATCTGACTGCTTCAATAGTACCAAAAATAAAAAAATAGAATGAAGTACTTTGATGCAGGAAGATTTGCAAAGTAAATCTGACTGCTTCAAAGTACCAAATATCAAAAATAGGATGCAGTATTTTGATGCAGAAAGATTTACAAAGTGAATCTGATTGCTTCAAAGTACTAATTTTAATATCTCTGTTATTTGGCTATCATGTCATTTTGATAAAGGTGAATACCCCTCCCTGTGGCAAAGCCACGGGCAAGCAAAGCTTGTATTTATATCTGCATGAGCTGCTAGAATTCAAAAAAGCTTACCAAATAACAAGTACTAGTGATTTAATTCTATAGTTTATAGTAATGCCCCAAATAAAATGACTTGCATATTGGTACCTACAACTATTTAAACTGCCTCATTTGTGGAGAACATATAAAATTACAGTGGGTAGCAACAAATTGAACAAAACATGCTTGACATTGTTGCCTATTTTTGGCTCAGCTAGAAACTTTTATAAAAGGCCACTCAAGTTATATGTTTTAAAAACATCTATTATTGTCACAGTGTTTAAATCTATTTTGAATTTGTCAACAACATTTTGCTCACATTAATATAATCTGCCAAAAATACATTATCATTATGTGAACTTCATAGAACAAACATGTAGTTTTCTTTTTTTTATTAAAATATACATAGTTTATTTCAAGCTGCACTAATTTTTTGTATATGTATTTATTAATTATTATTTTTTATATTTAAATCCTTTTATATAAAATAATTTTGGGTTTATAAAAAATTTATCAAATTTATCAAGGCTTTTATTATTATTTAATTTATTTTGCATCAAAAAAACATTTTTGTCAATTAAAATTAATAATATGTAATTCTAAAAATATATTATAAAATAGACCCAAAAATTTATTTATTTGATCAAAAAAGTAACAAAATTTTTATATATTTAAAATAAAATTAAAGTAAAATTGTGGAAAAAAATATTTAAAAAAATATTAAATTATATAATAATATATATATATATATACTTTTTTATTAATATAATTTAATCTTCTAATTTTTATATATTGTGTAAAAGATTATTATTATTATAAAATTATTATAAAAATATTAGAGTTTTATTTACTATAAATTTTTAAAAAATATATAAGTTATTGTAAATAATTCAATATTTATTCAATAATTTTAAAATTTATAAAAATATAAAAATAAATTTATTTTTATAATTTGATTTTATAATTTTTAAATTATTTTTATATAATATCTTTTTTATAAAATATAATAATAATTCACAATATTTTAATTAAAATATAAGATTTTGCACCTAGTGTTTGTTTGGCTTGGCTTGGCTCTGATGAATTTATATTATTAGATGGCTCAAAAGCTAAGTGAAGCTATTGAATAATGGGAAAAGCTTGAATAATTTTTTATTTATTTTGTAAATTAATTACAAAAATAGTTTTATTTCAAATCAATTATTTGATTATTTTAGTGGATAAACTATGTTTTTAGTTACAGAATCACATTTGTTTTTTTTTCAGATGACTTTAATATTTATTCTGTAAAGCAATCACTTTTGAAATAAAGCTGTCTATATATAAATACTGAATATTGAAAATTGAGCTTTACATTTGCCACTAATTAATCTTGTGACTTATTGATTGTTATTGTAGAGCATAGATTAACTGGAAATTATTGACAGTAAAACTCAAAATAAAATTTAAGTGTTTTAAGGATTCAAATTTAACCATAGAACAAATGCTTTTTTTCTCCTGAATTCTTCTGTTAAAAAAATTTGATTTCAATTATGACTTTTTTACACTTTTTATTTTTTTATTGCCACCACATATATATAACATGCTTGGGAGGACAACACTATAGTGGAATCACTGTGCATATATTCTATGTATTTTTTTCTAGCACATGCACAGTGTGCTTCTGGAATCATAGTTTATTATATTGTCCAAAGAGCTTTTTTGTGTCTTGTTTTTGATTTCAATGCAAGATTTCATTATATTATAAACACTATGGATAAAAATATGTTCCTATGTGTAAATAATTTGTCATAATATGATAATATTGTTGTGAATAATACTAATTTTGATTTTCTGACTACTGACCATAAAAACAAAATATCTCAAAAGTAATTTACAAATAAAAATATATAGGTACAATTCCACTTATTAATTATATAGTGATTATTGTCTGCCCCAATTAAATCTTTTGGTTCACCTAGATAACTAATGTGCTTGTTGAGACTTTGAAAATAGTGCACAATACCAATTTTATCTGCTTATTCAAAATCCATAATGTAAATATAATTTATTATAAAATTGTTTGGATATAAATTTCTATAAACAAGTCCAAGGTTGTCTAAAAAATCAACAATTTCTTTAAAAAGTAAGTAAATAAAATAGAAATTGTTAGCAATTTTGATTTATTTTGTCAAGTGTAAACCATTCTGGTGTACCATAGAATAAAACAGTCACACAATTTCAGGGCAAAAGTTAAAGCTTGCTAGTTTAGCATCTATAAGACAAAAGAAATCAGTAGTGACTGGTGAAATGTCTAGTAGACCATAATGCCATAGTGGTGATAAACAAATTTCACCACATAATTTGGGTGCAATTTTTCTGGAGGGACATTGCTTTCAGTTATAAGAGCATATGCCAAAAAAACCAAG
>Ga0307513_10007739_pt1 | contig 13872 bp, 13 predicted proteins | sample 15_EM_MG_FD_202174 | JGI IMG/M metagenome (GOLD analysis project Ga0307513, IMG submission 202174) | Populus trichocarpa ectomycorrhiza microbial communities from riparian zone in the Pacific Northwest, United States - 15_EM | ecosystem: Host-associated > Plants > Roots > Unclassified | place... | reverse complement strand
TTTCGCCATAGTTAGAATGTAAGACAGCCACGCCTCCGACCAATATACATACGCTTCTCTCTTGACTTCTTTGTCTTTCTCCACCTAGCCAGCGCTTTCGTCCCCCATCCAGAACTCATAACAATAGTACCCAGACCACCCATCCGCAGTATCACTTTTGGAGCAAGTGCTGCCTGCCGGATATCCACTAAACGCTAGTTCCCCCCACGGTTTCTCTAGATTACATTGCGCGTCTTTCTTTGGGATTCATGAACTTGTGGCCGCATTGATCAATGCAAAAGGCCACGAGATTAATCAAGTCGATTGCGCTGGAAATACACCACTCTTATGGGCGGCGAGGAATGGGCATGATGGCGCGGTCAAGCTCCTGCTGGAACGGGAAGATGTCGACCCCGAGACGCCAGACGACAAAGTCAATACACCACTCATGTGGGCTGCTTATAACGGACATGTAGGGGTTGTTAAGCTACTACTTGGTCGGGAAGATGTCGAACCCAATAGGCCAGATGACGAAGCTTGTACACCACTCTTTTGGGCAGCTAATAACGGACATGAAGGGGCTGTGAAGCTACTACTTGACCGAAGGGATGTTGATCCCAATCACCCAGATGATGGTGGTCGAACACCACTCCGCTCTGCTGCTGTAGAGGGGCACGAAGGGGTTGTTAAGCTGCTACTTGGTCGAGACGATGTCGAACCCAACAGGCCAGATAACGAAGGCAATACACCACTCTTGTGTGCTGCTCATGGCGGACATGAAGGGGTTGTGAAGTTGCTACTTGACCGAAAGGATGTTGATCCCAATCGCCCAGATGGCCAAGGTGGTACACCACTCTTTTGGGTAGCTAATAACGGACATGGGGGCGTTGTGAAGCTACTACTTGACCGCAAGGATGTTGACCCCAATCGCCCAGAGGATAATGGTCGAACGCCGCTCCGGTCTGCTGCAGTACAGGGGCACGAAGGGGTTGTCAAACTCCTACTTGGCAGGGACAGGGTTCCGAATAGTCCGACTGGTCAAGTCTTGGATGCAGGACCAGGCTGGCCAGTCCTCGTGATGGCGATGACTGGACCCGACTAACTTGGGTGGTCCGGTCCGGTTTGGATTGGTCCCAGACCAGTCTTTATAAAAGATCGAATGAGAGTCTGAATGGCACCCAGCCTAACACTCGGTAAGAATAGAAGTATAGGTATACGAGGATCTTAAAGTCGCCTGTCATGTTATAAATCAACAGCCCCTCAATAAAAGTTGATAGAACATCCTGGAGAGGATAATATGCGGTGGAAATACAATTGCCTGATGAATAAGTCGCATCCAATACCGGTATTGTGGCATGTGGTCATGTAATATCACTCACTTAGTGAACCAAAAATAGTTGGATACTCGCGAACCTATTTTCGCCACCCCTAATCTAATCGAGGCACTATCTCCACCATATAATTCACGGAAACAATAAGTTTGATTAAGAAAAGCTTTATTTGAACGTAATATATTGTGATAAAAATAGCATATCCTATTGCTTGGCAGGCCTGGTCAGACCAGTCCTGGTCAAGTCGGTTTCCATTATCCTGACTGTCCAGTCGGTCTAATTTCCACCATTGGACTAGACTTGACTTTCGACCTGACTAGCTAGTCCAGTCCAGTCTTCCGCCGACCATTCGGAACCCTGATGCCCGATGCCCGGCTCTAGCGGTATATTATGGGATATATTCTACACTTATTTATCTCTCCTAGATAGCCTCAGGTTTCTTTTAATCTTATTAGATGAATTTCTGTATTTGCTCAAGAAGGGTGTCATGAAATGCTGTTGATAGGATTCATAGTCCCCTGCAGTCCCCCACGCTAAAATGTCTTACCTGGCAGGGCCCGCCGTCCTGAGGTTCCCAGGACGGGTGTGGACCGCATTTTGCCGTCCCGTCCGGTCCAGGGCTCTTGGCAGTCCCCCCGTCGGGCCCTACGGGGGCCCCGGACCGTTGAGAACACTGCGCTTAGTCTTCGGGAATGCGCTTGATACATCCACGGAAGGAAATCGGAAGAGCCGTAAGGGTGCATGGGGGGGTAGGATTCTCGGAGGCTATGAGTAGTGGGAGTCTTTGTCTTTCTTTTGTTAGCACCGGAGTACGCAAGAGGGAAGGGAGATATACGCAGATGAGAATGGATATGCGCAGTCATCTATGGAAGTATGGGAGAACTTCGTTGTGATCTATATATGCCCCTATTCCTACCGTTAGTTAGAATACAGGGGAGAAAGCGACACACAGAGAGCAGAGAGGGGATGAGAGAGCTTCCCCACTGACCGACCCCAAAGCCGTACGCTAGAGATCGGATTTTCGTTTTGTAAACTCCTGGCCTTGCCGCCGTCATCAATCCGTTCAATCCGTCTAAAAAAGCACAGGGTACAGTGCTCTATCGGCCTCACGCCAATCCCATGGGATTCCCCCTTTCCAGCATCTGCCTTCCTTAGCCTCCGGGAGGTCTTATATAGGCCATCAGTTGTCGGGTGTTTGTGTGACGAGTTTCGGGTCCAGTGATTGGAAAGAATTGTGTAATTTTTTTCTGTTTGCGGTTTTCATCTGTGATAGTTGGTGACATGCAGTTTCTACAGCTCCATTGAGTAGATACACGGTTGCCCAGTTTCCTGTTTTCAGTACAGACACTTGATGGTGTTTGCCTATTAGCGCGTCGTCTAGGGTCTAGTAGGATTTCCGAGTTCGCCTAGCATCGAGACAACCTTATATTTGATCGCCTGGTGACATGAATTTAGAACGGCCGAAAATTAGGCAAATACCCCAGTACCGCGTATCAGAAAATGATGCCCGTTGACAAGCCACCCTCTATTGTGCTTTAGCAAAAGTAACCGAACACTTGACGCTGCAACCTTCCACCATACAGTATCGCACCCCAGCCCCCTCACTCCCGAACACACCATGCCTTCATCACCACAAAAAATCTCAACCAAGCAGATAGATAATACACAAGGTATTAATTGGAATCATGGATTTATTTCATTTTAAAATATTTTCCGTCGTGATTTAAGACATCATTTGTTGAGCTAAGTGTTGAAAAAGAAGTGTGAGCCATTGCACCGCAATGTTCGGTTATTTTTTGCTCAGGGACAATAGTTTTATTATGATACCATGATTTTAGTATGATCCTAGACGGTTAGGTAAACAGGTCATTAGTCCCGCCGCGAGTACTCGAGTAGGTTTCCATAATACCGGTAAGAGTTCCCCAGCGCCCATCGGGTTAAGCAACAGCGTCGAGATTGGCATGCTAGAGTAACACATAATTTCCGGGTAACAACCTATGGCTTCGCGGGTAGATACCGAAAGCCGTTTTGACCGATATCATACCACGAGTGCCGATACCAGTCTCCCAAATTTCTACCGTTTTGGAACGATTCAAAAGAAACAAAATGGAATGAACCAGCATGGTTCAACGTAGGGCTACGGCTTGTATAGGCACAGCAGGTTGTCACGCGAAGAGCACCCCCCACACTAAAATCCTCTTAACTCTCACCACCCAGAGACCTGGGGGCTCAAGCAATAAGTTATCCTTGAAACATCCCCAGTCTGTCGCAAACAAAAAAAAACTTATGATACCGGTATCATATCAGCTTTTCCGAACAGCCATGGGCCGCCTTCAGCCTAAGAGATGCCTGCAGTATGCTCTAGCGCACTCCCGGCTCTCGGAAAGTTCTTTTTTTCCGTCAAATCCCTGAATTTATTGATAACTATGGAAAAATCCCCGCAAGCACCTAAAATGTATGGCTTAGGAAACCCATGGCTCTTGCGGCGGGAGTGCGGTGTGATTATACTGTACATAGCGGAAGAGATTAACACCCTCCAACCTCTGGTAAAACGCCTAAACTTATGTATTTATTCCACCCGCTTGGTCCCCTCGCCGCCATCCAGGGCGCTGCGTGTGGTGTGCGGGGCCATCAGTTGTCACTTGCGTCATACCGCTAATCCTTGGTCGCCGGAACAGGGAGACTGTGGGGATGCCGTGACAAAGCCGGGGGCCCTTATTTGATTTCTGATTTTTGATATGGTTCGAGGACGTTGGTGGAGATTTGGATCTGGTGGAGGATTTAACTGCAGGTAGAGGCTGCGTTTACCTAGGAATGCAGGAGTGGAGTTTACTGCTAGAGGAGGGGGATAGCGGGTTGGGAAAATAGTCGCTTTGAAGGTGTGGGTGGGGGACGCAATTGACGAGGAGGTTGTTGGGCTTGGACTGTCGGGACTGCGCGGGCCGCTGCGGTCAGAGAGTCGAGAGCGGCGCCGATTGCGGGGGCCCTCAAACCCTCCATGGGGGGACGCAGTGCTAGTGAGGCTATCGATGCTATGAATGGTAGTGGCTATTGTTGTGCTTGGCAGGGTGAGCTACTCCTCCACAGTCATGAGCTTCCCAAAGTTACGCCCCTGTCGCCTCAACTTTCGTTCCATCACTACGACTGCCTGTGCCGAGATGCATTCCGCACAATGCCCCCATCGCTAAACATTGGCGCTCAAGAGGAAACCTTGAAAATGCTCTAATGATTCCGTGGCATCATTAAAGTCGGTATCCAAAACCGTGCTGGTATTTCAAGTCTCCCTATCATGCCTGTACCTGACGAGTTTCTTAGCGCCAGCCCGCCCGCTAGAGTAGCAACTCCGAGTTGTTGGCATGCTAAAGCAACACACGATGTGTTAGTAATAATGTATGGCTTCGCGGATAGATACTGAAAATCATTTTGAATGGTACAAGTGGAAGGTTACTGGTTTCCGAAATTTCTGCTTCATTGGTAAATATGTTTGAATAGAAAAAGAGGGTATGAGCAGGGATGGTTGAAGATGAGGCTATGGAAAATGTGAACCTAACCAGAGCTCCGGAAGCGATCAGCCGTCAGCCGTGTGTAATGGGTTTTGTGTCTCGTGATTGGAAACAATGTTGTCAACCATGATAAGCTCAGGACTTTATCTACCCCGCTTTGCCCCAATTTCAAGTAACTGCTCTCGACAAACCACAAGTTAATCAACGCCTTCCCTCTCAACGTTCACGACGAAAATAGAAAAATGTCGCAATCATTCGGGGAAAAGGATAGTTGCCCCAACACTCCCGATAACTCTTTCGACACCAAAGGACCAAATGGCCAGACATCATAAGCAATACCAGTGATCATATCCCTTATAGGAAGAAACCTTCCTCTTGCCTTCAGCCCATAGTGCATCATCATCTCCAAGCCTATGCGTGTCTCCTAATCTGAAGAGTATAAAAATCCCCGACATGTTCAATATGCCGGTCAAATAATTGCGACCCAACCAAAATGGTCAAATCACTTAAAGGAATGAAACCCAATTCAAAAGACTTATGTAGGAATATTACATATAGGACAAAACCCTCTGTAAATAACGCGAGACAATATACCCAACAACATGCACTATTCCAGCCGAGTGAGAGACTGTGAAGAGGAAGGTTTGGGTCGGGATAGTTGAAAGAAGTTTTAAGGTCATTGTTTTGGGTATTTCTGAGCAATGGGGCATATACAAGCCAGTAATAAAGGTCGTTTAGTAACTACTATAAACAGAGGCTAAATCATAGAAAAATTGCTGATTTTCTAGCTATTATATTTCCAGACATCTTGAAACTCAGCTTTAGAAATTTTTTAAAAAGGTTTAGCATGTCTGAAGTATAACATATATTTATTTCAGTTTTTTTGTCTGGAGCCTGTTTGTTTTCCCTTTGTTAGCCCTAGAGTCATGAGGGGGGAGGGGAGACTTACATGGAGTAGCACGGTGGCTCATCGGTGGATAGGAGATTGTTGTGGTTGATATATACTCTTGTCATCGTCATTAGTTAGTTGAGAAAGTGCTGTCGTCGAATGAAGGGAACTTCACCGCTCTAAGTGTGCGATCGTTTTATGTGAACACTTGGTGTTTCGCCGTCGCCGTCGATCAATGACTAAAAGAATTGAAGGAAGAATCCCATACTCTTTTTGGCTGCTATTATAGCAAATTGATTTCTTTTTCCATGCTGTTTGCACCGATGGTGGTTGGGTTATGAGGGCTCGAAAACCAGAAATCCCGATGTGTTTTGGCCTGTCTAGTTACTGGACAACCCCAAATACCGGTGCTGAATATTGGTTACTAGGCGTGGCAAGGGTCCCCCATTCGTCACTTTCGGAAAAATGCGGTATGCACTGGCTTTCGAGTGACCGACCATGATTGTCTCCCTCCTCAGTGCCTAGCCAGAAAGACCCATCTGCGTCTTTAGCTTGGCACCCCAACCGTTCCGCACCTTCCGCTGTGGCAGCAGTACCCATATGTGCACGTTCTGAACATATACCTGAACCACCGCCTACATGTGTGCGTCCAATCTCATAATTAATATCAAAATTCCATAATTCCATTTATCCCAAACAAAATATCGGAGCGACCATCCTTCCAGGCATCCATGCAACCTGGGAATGCTAGAATCCCGATGCAAGTTAATTTAACTTACTTATCCCACATTCGCATAAAGTCCCTTTCGGTTGGCAATCTTCTCTGTTGCTGTGGTTACGAGTGACACCTCGTGACCGCTTGCGTCACCCCCTGTCCTCTCTCAATTTCTACACCCTCTTCTTTTTCTTCCTCTCCTCTCTTCTTTCTTTTCTCTATTAATCTTCTTCTCTTTGTTCAACTAGTATTACAACCTGTTCGCTTACTCTGGAGACTGCTCCCCTTTTGAACCCGTGATACGACTCGCTTCCACTCATATACTCCCGATACCCCTCAACAATCGCGAACATGATTGTAAAATTGTGAAATCTGCTAAACATAGGGTTAATCTGACAAGTTAACACAAATGCAATAACAAGTCAAGGAAATTCACCACAGTGGAATGACGCAGATATCCTCTACCAGAATGGTGCTAGTCCCTCTCAGGGACTTTTGTCTCCAAACCTGATATTAGTTACCTAACCGTGGGAGTCAATTTTAAGAGCTTTTATGGCATATTGGGAAATTATAACTTGGAGAATGGATGAGAAACCCACTACCGATTCCGGAATACATGAAATTATCTAAAGTAAAAATAAAATAAAACACTACCAGTGGCACCCCCTCTCATCTTCCGCCTCAAGCATAAATTTATAGACCATTGCAAAAAAGAGAAAGAACTATTACCATTACAAAATCACCCTGAGAAGGAGTGCTTGGGAAACCACAATAGTGGAAGGGTCAGCGTGGAATGCCCAATAATTTATTTCAATTTTGAGCATTAGTCTCGTGATAGTGCATTGACCGCAATCCACATTATGGAAACGCATATTAATGCCATCACCCAATTTGGGTATTGACCAGGAAAACATATATTAACATACTACGGTATTAACTCATTCAATTGAAGCTCACCCTAGGATATTGGAGTTGCCCCTGGTGGTAAGGTCTGGTTCCTTTCTCTTTTTCCTTTGTCTTAAGCTCAGGTTGAGGGGGTCAGTTTCCGCTGTGCGCTAGCCCCCTTGTCCAAGAGAGGGAATTTCGGACGTCTTAGCATGAAGTCCAATTGAGCGAGTAAATACGGTACTATTGCATATATGTTAATGAGTATCAAAAGATATGTTGCATGGTAGGAAATATATGGTGTGATTGTCAGGTATCGACAGGAATCTTGAAATATCAATAGGCATCTTTAGATATCTACGGGCATCTTCCCATATCAGCTATCCACAGCCGAAATATTGACTAATCTGGTGGCATATGGCAAAAGCTGGGCAGAGCTAGTTTCAAACACTTAATTGATAATAACATTGTATTCTCCAAGAAAAGGCTATAAATCCAAATGCGGGGATGGAGCTTGGAGCTTGCAGGAGGTGCCTGGAACTGGGACGGAGACTCTGTATTTCAGAAGAAAAAAACCTAGTTGTGTAGCTAGTCGCCCATCAAGTGGAGTCTTGACAAATTGGGAGTCGATGTGCTCACTTATGGTGAGAAGATTTATTCCAGATCGATGCATTGGACTACTGCAAGATCCATGGAAAGTAATACCCCGAGACTACGAAAACACACTTGGGGTCTTAGCAGGGGTGGCTTGCATAATATATTATCATTCTGCGCACACCCTCCACTGCATTTCTGATTCTAGTTGTATCGTTCTTCACTTCCACAAGCTCGGAATATTATTCAAATAATAGTAACGACATTTCCTCCGAAGAAGGCCATAATGCTTGAAATATCAATGTTCCAAGTCCTCCAATCTGTCCCTTTTCAACTCCGTGAGCGGCCGATAGTAAACCTATAAAGGACAGGACCCCCTACCATCCCCGTAGAAGGAGAATCCCAGTTCCATCATCCCAGATGGGTACGCCTGCTTTTAAGTCAATCCAAAGATTTCAAGTCCCTCGCTCTCCATCATCTGGCAAATCACGTTTCTCATGGATAACCTGTGGGGCAAGCAGACAGATTTTTGGGCAAGATATCATCACGGAGACAATATCGGAGTTTGCCAATAGGTAGTTTTGACTCAAATTTATGCTGTGATTTAAATCAGAAATCAGTTCACGGTGGGGGGCAAAAGCCTCAAATCCCAGGAAGCCTCCTGGGAATTGCTCTTGTTTTGCTAGCTACAGATCATCACAATACATCAATGGTAGTCTGACTCGGGCCCCTCACCGCCCCATTTTTTGCTCCCTTATCCCTAACAGTCATCCCCAATACCTACTGTCATGGCAAAGGCCGGCAGTCCCCCAGGCGATTTTTCCTACATATGACAGTGTGTTGCGGCCCCGTCCCCTCTCTTTGGCGTTATCCCCGCCCCCGCTGTAGGGGTCCCAAAAAATTTGGAACAAAGGGCGTGACCGTATTTACTGACATTGTTCTAGAACGAGTAAAATACGTTAGTAAAATGTCTAAATTTTTGACACGCCATACCAGTGGTGATCGAGGCTATGAGTGCATGTGGTCAAGCACACTGCATTGTATGTATCTAGTGAAAATGAGGTACATGAAACTTTGAGAAGCCAATTTTTGAAACGGGATCGCGATCGCACTTGGCTCCCCTACCAGCCAAAATCTGATTACGGATGGAGGAGAGGTTGGTAAAAATCATGGCGGCAAATCATTTCGCAAACCCTCCCAATCGGAGTGCTTCCCCTTTTAGACGCAATACGAAAAAAATCCCCCTCCGATCTTACGACTTGGGATCAGTGAGGAAACTCGCTCATTCTTGTCTCATCACTATTTAAACGGTAAAGACAGGAGTGCATATAAAACATAGTGAAATACCCCAAGGCTCTTCCATTGATCACCAGACATATTGGTCTGCCTCATCTGTGCCCCCCTTCCTGAGAGCGCTCCACGATAGCAAAGGAAAGACGCACTTCACAATGTTCCCATTATCCATAGCTTCCGTGCAGTCCTTTAGGCTCCCCGGTATCCCTTCCAGTAAATGCATTAATCCAAAAGCGCATCTCCGAAACCTTTTACTATGATAATGAGAACCTGGTGAGTATGCCGAGCAGCATTCAACAGCTTCCAACATCCCCTCCCAATCTGTCCCATCAATAATCTCCTCAGCCTCCTCTCCCGATGACTACCCGTAACACTCCGCATCTCGTCCAGCCACCCAATCACCTGCCATACTAGTAGCTGATCCAGCAGCACTCTTGATGAACCCAATCTCCTCGGGAATCATTGCTAGTACGAGGGGATCCTCGAGCCTAAGAAGCCCAACCTCCACCGTCTGTCCATCCAGCCCTCTCCCCCTGCCTCTGGGAGTGATATAATTCCAGCGCGAGCTTGTGAATCCACCTCTTCCTCACTTCCCTCATCCCTTGTTGCGATTGAGTGGGGCAATGGTTTGCAGAGTGTACTTCCAAACGACATTTATGGCCTCCGGGTGTCCGAGGGTCTTACCATACGTGTGGGCGAGGTTGGCCAGGATGACAAAGCTCCTCCTCAGGCAGCTCCAGGCAAGGCCGTGTACGCCTTTCTCCGAGGGTATGAAGACCTCAGCCACCCAGGAACCCGCAGACCTCCTGTGCTCACCGGAGGCCACATTAGCATCTGCCGGGGCGATGTCCTGAGTACAACTCAGAGCTATGGGGAGATGGCGGTTCCCCACGCTACCGCCCTGCGCAGGCGAGACCTTCCCAGGCAGTTTTTGAGCACAGATGGGGACGGGGTCGGGAGTGGAGAGGCGGACTTCCCGTGCCGGGAGCCGAGCGTAGGGCGCTGCTAGAGGCCGCAATAGCACGTCGGGGAAGCGACCGGGGGCGTCGTGAGGATGATTTCTCGTAGTGGGGGTCTTGCGCTGGATAACGAGAAGGGGACTGCAGTTGCGGTAGTATGCCTAGCACGATACAACGTCATTATATAGAGCGGAGCCAGGGGAGGAGGGGCGGGAAGGGGTTGCCGAGAAGAAGCCGGTGATGGTGAGTCCGCAGAGAGAAGAGCAAAGAGTATTTGATCCGAAGCAGAGAGTGCCTTGATCTAGGGGTGCACAGGGGGTGTCTAGTGTTCGTAATAGAGCGGGTTAGCGGGGAGTTGGTGGAGTGGGAGAGCAGAGGCACGGAGGTCTTAGTAGGGACTAGATTGAGGCTATAGAGGTTAAAATTGCGCCATTGAGGCCCCTGCAGGTAGTGCGGGAGAGGGGGACTAAAAATGAGGGGTCCCCGAACCCCTAATGATAGAAGGAAGAGGGAAGTCGCGCTGTTCTTGCGGTCCATGTTATGCAGTTGGGATGGCTCGCCGGGGTGCTGTTGGTGCTGTGAAAGGCTTTGGATATTTCTTCTCAATTCACGTAGTTACACCCGCTGCACATCACATCAATTTAAAGCAGATCGACGGCAAACCCCGAACGCCAAGAGTTCGCGCAAGAAAATACAATCGCCAGCCCACGACCCTGGGGTGAAGTTGATGGAGAAGTTCACTCGTTCTCTTCTTCCCTATCGCGCTCAACTAACGGTAAAGACAGGAGTATACATAAATCACAACGAAGCCGTCTTCCTGTTTTCTCACGGATCACCACACATACCAACTCTCTTCCGCGTATGTCCTCCTCTCCTTTCTTGCATACTCCCACGCTAACAAAAGAAAGACAAAGTACCCGACCGTCTGTCGCCCCCGAGCACCCAACTCCCCCGCGCTCCCTTCCAGCTCTTCTCCTTTTCTTCCGACGGATTTATCAAGCGCATTCCTGGAAACTATCCGAACAATGAAATAATAGAGTGAGTACCCCGATCAGCATCTACCGGCAGCCGCTTCCAACAATCAAGATTCGCTTCCCCCCGCCATACGCCTGTCCCTTAGCTTACGCGTCGAAAAGAGTGCTCTACCCGAGTAAAATGTTTCCCGGTCCCCAATAGTTCGATAACCCGCGTATCACTCAAGTCAGTATCAAAGAGTTCGTCCATCCTTATTCGCAGTAACCTTAAGTCCGGAGATGGCGGGCGCAACAAGCCCCCAACACGTGATCCTGGATTCGCAAGTGCTCGCTTAACCTACTAGTTAGTAACCTCACAGATGCGGTACCAGGACAAACCTTTTCGTCGGACATGTTTTTTCACCAAATTTAACGAAAAATGTACATTCTTTTTCAAACTAACGTTCCCAACGCTGTTATCGTGAAAACACCTCAAATATTTCCATCAGTTAGAGAATGACAACCCATTCAACCCCCCAGAAGTAGAAGTGCAAGGGGGCAAAGCTGCTCTCACTGTTATAGTTGTGTCGACCTGTGTGAAAGTGACCTCGATTTTTGTATAGGGCCCCATACAAAAATGTACATGGCGACCAATACTTAGATGACCATTTCTCCACTTCTTTGTGATATTTAAGAATTCTGTAGCATATCTCATGTTGTCTACAGGTTTACTGATACATTGCCAAATTTTCTAGGATTCTCATAGATATGATACTAAGACAGAAGGTGGTGAAAGTGGATACGCCCGGCGTAAAAAGGGCATCAGACGAAAGATTTCATCCAACAATACTTGTACAAGTACTTGTACTGGATATTGAAAACATCGTAATACTTGCATTGTTACTGGACAAAATTAGCCGCGCATCAAGAAACGGGAAAAACTTGGGCAATGACAACGGCACTCCCCCACCAACCCCAGTATCATGAAAGCCAGAAAAAGATTGAGATTAAAAATGGAAATATATAGTAGAATACACAGTAGAAAGCCGATCGAGAGAAATTTTTAAGTGGTGCTGGAAGTGGGCGGTGATTTGGAGGACTGCGTTGTCGTCGATCGTTGGTGAGCGGTTAATTTAGTCCACAGACCATGCGGTCCATGCCAAGTCGAAATAAGGTCCTACTGATACTCGAGTAGAGAGGGGTAATCACACGAATGCACGAGCCTTAATATTAATAGCTATTATAGTTGTAGTTGTGATCGCAACCGCCATTGTAGTTATCATGACTGTTGAATTTTGCGGGGATGGTCATTGTTCTTCTTTGCCAAGGACTTAATCCAGCTAAGAGTACAAGTAGGTTTCCTAACAATACAAGAAGGGTTGCTTGGGCCCACGCTCAAGCAACGGCTTCGAGTATTGGCACGCTGGAGTACACGTGATTTTTGGGCAATAATCTATGGCTTCACGGGGAGATACTGAACGTAGTTTGAATGGCACTACCAGTATCAGTTCCCCGAATTTCTGCTGCTCCGGAGGGGTTTACAGAATTTTGCAAATCTTTTGTCCAAGATGTAGGAGAGGAGTTTTTTTTTGTTGAATAAAAGTCTGACAAAATACCTCCTACTACACCAATTGCAGTAAGAGTGGATGTTTTGGAAAATTAGAGCGAGTGAGTGGGAGGGCCTTGTGCCCGAGGAAGTGTCTTACTCTCGCTCCATTTCTCCCAATACCGGTACATATCCTCTTATCATGGTTGGCATAGTACATGCTAGTTTACCCAACTCACATTTAACAAAAAAAAAAGCTCGTTTCCTCCTCTTTGGACAAAACATTTGCAAAGCGCTATAAGAGAAAAAAAGAAGCATGAACTATCATGGCCAAACACGAGGCTACCACCGACCGACATAGGAATCTACCCAGAATTGCTAAGAAAATAATTTCTCAGAGTTGGTGTAACGAGGTTCGGGTCCAGTAACTGGAATCGGTGTTGTCGATTTGGTACAAGGCTCTATCAACCCCGCTCAGCCTGGACAACGGGCATTTCGTCAACGAACCCCAATTCAATTAGCACCTCGCTCCCAACAACACTCAAAGCAGCGGAAAGTAAAAAATGTCACAAGCATTCAGCAATAACAATAACTCTTTCTGTTGGATTTTTGACTGCTCATCACGTGCATATATTCCCATGCGGACAGACTCTGAAACGCAACTACTATTATCCGTTACGCACCATTACTCTAACATCGTTCCACCAGTGTTAGCTTATACAACCTCTAACTACGGTTCCGCATAAGCTAATGCAACAACATCAAACACCTATCATACAGCACTGAAACAGGAACACTCAAGATACCCGAACGATATCCGAACGATACCCTCGGCTTCACACCCAACCTGCGGCTGGCCGCACTACCATTACCTCGGAAACTCTACTAGAACCTCGGATCAGATTCTTGAAAGTGCATGCCGAAACTACTAAGTGGGAGGAAGCGAGAAGCAGGATTGTGCATGCGCAGGAAGCATGACATGGAGGATGGTTAAGATATGAGGAAGCCTGTTTTTCCCATTATTTGTTCACTATCAGTTCACTACACTTCGTTCCTGTCTGTCTCTGTTTATCTTATTCTTCACTTCCGTTCGATTGCATTCCGCCTGTTCTTTCTTTTGATAAGTTCTTTAAGTTCTTCGTCAGTCTTTTATATCTGCTATATACAAATCAACTTGCGTCAAATCCGTATCTGAACTCTGAATCCGCTGTGCGAGAACCTTGTT
>Ga0307513_10007738_pt1 | contig 13874 bp, 14 predicted proteins | sample 15_EM_MG_FD_202174 | JGI IMG/M metagenome (GOLD analysis project Ga0307513, IMG submission 202174) | Populus trichocarpa ectomycorrhiza microbial communities from riparian zone in the Pacific Northwest, United States - 15_EM | ecosystem: Host-associated > Plants > Roots > Unclassified | place... | reverse complement strand
TGGTCCGAATAAATGGGATTTGTTTCCGTCAAGCTGAGACGTGCCAGTCAAGATTGCAACAGAGGAAACGGAGGAGTAAAGTCTCGCTCATATGCTTTCTCCCAGGCTCACTTGGGTCCCCTTCGCAATTTCCCAAGCCTATGGCCCTCAGAAACTAAACTCGACTCTCCAACATGTGCAACGAACAGTTGAGGTTCTGGTTGCTGGTGTGAACCTATCAACGTCGTTCGACTCCCATTCAACAGTTCAGCCCCTGGACTAGCCCAGCGGACTCATTCCCTGGCACAACAAACATACAGATTTACATCACTACGAAATAAACCAACAAAGTCCCTGAAAAGGCCGTATGCATCATTGGCCACAAGCCCAGCATCATATGTACTACAGATTATGTCGCAAATAAGTGTTGATACACATAGGACTTTTATTGGTTTATTTCTTAGTGGAATAAATCAGTCTGCCTGTTGTGTGGCGGATCGCCTTGGCCACTGGGCCTTCCTACATGGATGGCCAGAGACTTGGGGGCTTGTCTACTCTGACGCGCCCCATGGTTTATGGTTCCATTTGCTTATAGCTTTGGGTGCGCCCAATCTCTCGATCGTGTCCAGTTCTGTGAATGGAGAGGATGTATCCGCTACCTTGGATAGTGGAAGCACTCAAAGCGCAGGAGAGAGAATATTAACAAGTGAGGACACCCGGATAGACCAGAAAGCGACCTGCATTCAGGCCACTATTATACAACACGGAGACGAGAGGTACAACAACCGACACAACAACGTCCGTATTGGGGAACAAGATCCTCTGTGTAAGTACGCCATCGATCGTATCGACCAGCACCTGTTCAGGTTCAGCGCCGAGACTTGAATCGTCCACGACCGGCGCCGTGCTGGGCTCCAAGGAGGATTGGAGTATGCTTGGTCGGGGGGGCGGCAGCTCCGAGTTTAAGCCTTTTGGCGAGCTCATCAGGAATGCATGCGGTCATCTCCTGTTTCAGCTTCGGAATCTGCGGCACCTGGAAATTGGGGTTAGTCACTTGACCGAACGACGCTCAATTGAAATGGCGCATACCGGCTGGTGCTTATTCATTGCTTGGTACCATCTTCCATATGCATCGACCTTACGTGCCGGCCAGTCGCCATCAACGCTGCCGACGCTGCCGACGCTTCCGACAGAGGGAGAGGGAGACGCAGCCCGAGAGGATCCTGGAGATTGAGGTTCCCTATACGATGGCAGAGGGCCTCGAGAGTCTACCGAGCTAGTAGGGGGTAGCATTTCCACCCTGTCCGGGTTGGCCATGTCAGGGGAGACGACGGAATCGTGCACGGGTAGTATGGAGGACGCGCGAACGGAGATGATACGTCAAGCGAAGTTGCGCGAATGCAGAGAGATTTGCTGGACGTCGCTCAAAGTGAGGACGAGTAGATATGGGAGAACAGTTGACTTATGTTACAGCTGGTTATAAGTGTCAGGCATACGTCCACGGAAGGCGTGTTTGCCTACCCACAATGAGGCTCAGGTGCACAAGGTGTGTTTGTGTGACGGGGAGAAGCCATACCGAAGTCCGGCACACTGTACTGCGTTCCCTGGAGCGCCATGAAACTACTTGTAGCTGTCAACTCCTGTGGTAAAGAATTTGCCAGCGCAAGTGTACTATCGTCCATTCAGAAGTCGCTTCTACCCTATTGAACCCCAGCATGTTGGCTAGAGGTGGGACATGTACGGTTGATTTCCCCGACCACTCACCTCGTTCTTACGGCGTTACCAGCGATGGAAAGCACGAACCTGATCGAGGACAGCAAGTTTGGATGGCAGCGGGTTCGGTATCAGACAAGACCGCTGAGGGAAATGTGGGCACATCAGCGGCTATCCACAAATGTCAGTGGCTGGCATTGACTCCAATACGCAGTGAGGCGCACGATAAGGGCAGGCCGTCTTGAACTCGCCATTGCATTACTGGTCCGAATAAATCGGATTTGTTTCCGTTAAGCCCGAGACGTGCCAGTCAACATTGAACAGAGGAAACGGAGCAAGGTTCGCCCATGCACGGAAGTATATGCTTTATAGGTGAACCCTCTCCAGAGTCACTTGATCCCTTTTGCGTTTCCCAAGCCATGGCGCTCCAACATATCCAACAAACAGTTAGAATTCTGGTTTCCAGAGTGAATCTATCAACGTCGTTCGACTCCCATTCAACAGTCCAGCCCCCGGGCTAGCCCAGCGGTCTCAATCCCTGGCACGATAGGTAGACTGATTTACTCCGACACGATAAACCAAAAAAGTCCCTGAAAAGGTCATGTGCTCATTGGCCACCAGTCCAGCATCATATGCCGTAGTGTTGGTGCACACGGCCCTTACAAGGACTTTTATTAGTTTATTTCTTAGTGAAATAAATCAGTCTGCCTGTTGTGTGGTGGGCCTTCCTCCTACACGGATGCCAGAGATTTGGGCACTTGTCTACTCTGGCGCCCCCATAGTTTATGGTCCATATGCTTGTAGCTTTAGGTGCCCCCAATCTACCAGTCGTGTCCAGCTCTGTCAATGGAGACGATGCATCCGCTCGCTTGGTTAGTGAAAGCACTCAAAGCGCAGGAGAGAGAATATTAACAAGTGAGAACACCCGGGTAGACCAGAAAGCGACCTGTATTCAGGCCACTATAATACAACACGGAGACGAGAGGTACAACAACCAACACAACAACGTCCGTATTGGGGAACAAGTCCCTCTGTGTAAGCGCACCGTTGAGCGCACCGACCTACACCTGTTCAGGTTCAGCGCCGAGACTTGAATCGTCCACGACCGGCGCCGTGCTGGGCTCCAAGGAGGATTGGAGTATGCTTGGTCGGGGGGGCGGCAGCTCCGAGTTTAATCCTCTTGGCGAGCTCATCAGGAATGCATGCGGTCATCTCCTGTTTCAGCTTTGGAATCTGCGGCACCTGGAAATTGGGGTTAGTCATTTGACCGAACGACGCTCAATGGAAACGGCGCATACCGGCTGGTGCTTATTCATTGCTTGGTACCATCTTCCATATGCATCGACCTTACGTGCTGACCAGTCGCCATCAACGCTGCCGACGCTGCCGACACTGCCAACAGAGGGTGAGGGAGACGCAGCCCGAGAGGATCCTGGAGATTGAAGTTCCCTATACGATGGCAGAGGGCCTCGAGAGTCTACCGAGCTAGTGGGGGAGAACATTTCGATCCTGTCCGGGTTGGCCATGTCAGGGGAGAAGTCGGAATCGCGCACGGGTAGCATGGAGGACCGCGCGAGCGGGGATGAGACCGGAGGGAGGGACATGTGGCGCGTGAAGGGCTGGTCGAACTGGTTAACAGCGGCGACCGACCCTCCGCCAGATTCTTCTCCGCTCTCCGTAGCCCAATCGCTAACACTCCCAATGACCTCGGGCTCATCGTCACTGAAGACCACGCTCCTTCGGTTCGTCTTATTGGTCTTCTTTCTCCTTCGTTTCTTCCTCGCATCTCCGAGAGCACCGGTGGCGCTTGTGTCTCCCAAATCACTACTAGCATCATTAACGTCCTCCACAGTTACCGATGCCGTCCGCTGTGGTGCTGGGGAACCGGTCTGGCGCGGACGGGGTGAATAACGGTTGTAGTCGTTACTATCAACGCGCAACGGGGTGAATGGATCACGGGTAACAGTACGAGGAGGGATGAGAGCAGAGGCCTTGACGGGCACTGGTACGGGACTGAAGACCTCTGGCGCGGGGAGCATATCTTCACTGAGGCTGTATCGCTGGCTTCGACCAGTGGTACTACCCATACCAAGATGAGGGCTGTGAGGTCGATAGGCGGGTACAGGATCGCGCGAAGGTGTGTCTTCAAGATCGGTATGGCGCTCGCGAAAGGCGCGACGCGGAGCAGGAGTGACGGGCTCAACGGGCTCGGCAGGGGTAGGTTCCACCGGCTCAGCAGCTGGATAGTGGAAGACATCATCTTCAAGGGACTCGGGTTCAGCATGGACGAGCTGCGGCGGTTCGGTATCGACGGGATAAACGAATACTTCCGACTCGACGGGAGAGACGAGCTCCGTAGTAGTATCGGAGCTAGGTGGTACTGCCAGTGTGTCTGGCTCCGGCACGAGGTTTGGTTGCGCATCTGGCACGGACTCCTCGTTTGCACTGGATTCGCCTGAAGAAGTCCCCAGCACGCCGTTCTGGGGGGGAGCTAACGGGCGGAAGATGTATTGTTCCTTGGAAGCCGTAGGAGGCGTGTCGGGAGGCGAGACATATGGAGGAGGGAGGAAATCCGGAGAAGCAGGTCGCTGTTCAACTTGAGCAACGGGCTCTTCGATTGCGGGAATATCTGCGCCTATATGGAGGGGGCTTTCATGAAGCGACTCGGCGGCGATGGGCTCTGTTGGGGTACTCAGTGAGTCGCTAGGAGCCTTGGTGCTCACGGTGACCACCGTCGAGTCACTCCTCTCGTGTTGGGCCAACAATTGGCTGTTGCCCTCATTGAGCGCACGTAAATGGTTGAATGTGAGGGATAGCGAGCCCTTGCGCCCAGAGCTCGGGGAGCGGAGGTCTTCCAGTTCGGCAGCGGTAGTGGCGTCTTCGATTTCCTGCAATGGCCGCACTGGGGAGTCAGCGCACCATTGGGAGTGCTCGCCGTCGTCACTTTCGTAGTCAGACGGCTGAGTGATGACAGGATAGGTCATCCGGGTGTCAGCACGAGTGTGAGAATCAGGCGGCAGTGGAGGCGATGCGACAGCTGGAGGTGCTTGGACTGGGTCAGCAGGTTTTGCACTCAACTGCTGAGATTGCGGCTCCGGAAGAGGCTGAGCATCATCAAGACACCTTGGGGATCCATCTTCGCTTTTTCGGACTGGATAGTCGATACCACGAAGGCGGTTGACCCACTAACACGCGGAGCGGGGTCAGCTGAGAGCCATCCTCCCTACGACAACTCATACCAATCTCACCGTTAGTAGAGCAGAGTTCCCAACCTCAATACTGCGTAGTACTACGGCAATACTAAATAGCAAGCCCATCGTAGACAGCCATAGAGCCTGCCTTGGCTTGAGAACGAACAGTTTGGCACGTGAGGCAAGCGACGGACTAACCCCGTGGATGGCTTGTTGCGTCTTTTTAGAAGCCACGATGTTCCATACGTAGAGCACCGGGTTCAAGACGACATTGAGCACAGTCATATATACGTTCAAGCGAAGTTGCGCGAATGCAGAGAGTTTTGCTGGACGTCGCTCAAAGTGAGGACGAGTAGACATGGGAGAACATTTGACTTACGTTGTAGCTGGTTATAAGTGTTATTCGGGAGTCCAGGCATACGTGCACGGAAGGCGTGTTCGCCTACCCGCAATGAGGCTCAGGTGCACAGGGTGTGTTCGTGTGACGGGGAGAAGCCACACCGAAGCCCGACACACGCTGTACTGCGTTCCCTGGTGCGCAATGATCGTTCTTTGCAGTGCCCGTAAAGGTACTTTGCAATCCTGCAATGCGCTAGGCATGCGGGATGAGCCAGCAAAGCTGTGTCGCATAGGAAATGACCAATTGCCGACGGTGGGATCTCCCTCTGTTGCCCATTGACAAAATGATCGAGTGTGGACGGGAGGAAGGGCTAGGTGTGGGTGATACATGCACGAAGACACCACCGCACCACCGGTATCTCGGACCCAACGCGGTGTGGATCTTGTGACCAAGGTGGAGATGAGACCGCCGGGTCCAGTGAGCTTTGAAGACCGTGGTTGTCAGGTCTTAAAAACAAATAGCTTTGTGTACCACCTGATGACATAAAGCCAAAAAAAAAATGCATTAGCCGTGAATCGAACACGGGGCTCACGCATGGCAAGCGTGAATTTTACCACTAAACCACTAATGCTTGATATAAGTTCTCTCCACAACATATATATAAAGTATCAAAAAGAAGGTTGACGATTCTCTGGTACCTACGATATCCCAACTCGTGGCTCATATGAGCAGAGTAGGTGATATTTTCCTTCTCGCCTGAAGTTTTTCTCAGATCGGGAGCTGAGGAATGACGAACGAAACTGTGTCCAGTGAACTGCTTCTTCTGACTTATGATGATATGTTTACATCCAAACCAAGTCACCCCAATTGGTTCCCAATTTGTTTAGTTCGACAGTGAAATTACCGGCCAATATTATATGCAAATGACCATGGGGTCACCCTATAACATTACTCCGTCTATAACAGTACACACTCAGTGCTATACAAAGCCTTCTGATAGGGTGTTCTTCCAAACTCTAAGACTGATCCATCTAGGCAGGAGCAGCTCCGCATTGCACCAGATACGGAGGTAGGTGGGTAGCTAAAGTTAATGACTAAGAGATCAGAAATACCAGTATATTAGGTTTCGAGCACCCGCCCATGGTCTAAACGCGAGGTGATGGCTTTGCGTACCCAGAGAGCATCTACATACTAGCACAAAAGTAGTAACCACTTAAAATATACATGTGTTGAGAACACTATCCAGAGTCAGCCCACGATCCCCACATTCTCATAAAGACGAGGATCAACTAGCCTCATCAGACAGCCGGCCTGTGTTAAGACTCCCATAAACCTCAGTTTCTAATCCCCAAGGGCTGGGTTTATACCCTGATATCCTTCGCTTGCAGCAAACACGGACCCTGGTACTCGAAAGATGCATATGTACCGATGGATTCGTGGCGCGCGCATCAATACAATTATAGTATAATGTCGTTATCAGGATGGAAAGGCGGAAGGAAGGTGCGTTACGCTCGACACTCATTACCACCCCGGTTGTCCTCGCCCTTGGCTATTACGACGTCGTAACTGAAACTAGATAGCCCCGTTTGTTCCCTGGCTGCGTTGGTAGAGGTATTTATGGAAGGGGCTGGCTGGCCAGAGGTGGCGGGTACGAATGACCGAACAAGAGGGCGAAGGATTGGAGTAGGACGGGACGGGAGAGACACAAACCCCGTAGTGGAGTCCGGCAAGAAGTGTCTGCAGGGTCAGAGTGACTGTTTTGAATGAGTAAGGATCGGTAAATCGTTGTTTGCTGGATCAGGGGCACGAGCTCGATTGCGAGGTGGATCACACCAAAGACTACGGAGAATACCTGGATAATCTGCACCTTAACTATGATGTTTACATCCTTCAGGGAGGGTCTGTACATGCACAGCGGCGGCGTCGCGTGAATTCTCCGCATTATTGATGGCATACGCACCTCCAAGCGCTCGCTGTGGCCGGCATGGAGTAGAACACTGACATGGTACCCCAAGGTGTATCGTCCGTACGCGCAGTGCCGACGACGGTAGCCATCTCCTTAGTGAATTCTGAACCGCGGCGGAATCCCAGAACTTGAGAACCCAGAAACCAGCCAAACGACATCTGTAGATATATTGGCGGAGAGAAAGAGTCAGTCACAAGGGCCACGGACAGTGACAATTAGAATGGGCAAAATCGAGGTAAAGATGTTGACCAACTGGGGCCAATGATGGTGGCTTCCGATGAACTAGTTACAAATCTCTCTCTATGAGGGGAAATACGGTGGACTCTAAGTCAAAAATCCTAAAAATAATAAAGATGGAACTATTGCGCTCGTAATGGTGGGAGAGAGCGGGACAGCCCGGTGAGGGTGGGGGTTCACAAGTATTCCTCAAACACGCCCCGATCCTTTCGTTAGAACGTACGTACGTAGCGGCATGAGTTATACGCAACCCAGGGGGTAAAGGAAATTCCTACGGGTGGACGGGTTCGAGTGGAGTTTCACGACGTAGATCACGTTATAGGCGCCAGTTATTAATATTGAGACACTTCAATTGAATATCAAATCATGAAATCATTGAGATATCCACGAGAAAGGCACATACAGATAAGTGAACGGTCGCCAATGCACCTGGGGTGCAAAACCATCCCAAAAGGTGGGTCAACCTGCTCAAGCTCGTTGGACTGGCCCTAGCAGGGTTTGTAAGGCTGATTGAGTCGTACCGCTTGGGGGCTGCTTCACGCAAAGTAGCAAGGCCTGAAGAGAGGTACATTTGTATCCTAGGGAGAGTCCTACTTTTGTTCAAATGGTTTAACAAAATCTAGCTGGGATAGTTTAGTAACTGCGTCGACAGGCTCGGAGGCTGGCCGATCAGGAGTCACACATTTGCTTCAGTATTTTTGCGGTAACATCCCCCCTGGTGACCTTAGTCCAGGGGTGATCACACTTTTGACAGCGTGCAGGCCTGGCGTGGCACCAGATTCCAGTGTACAAAGAGCCCCTGGCTTGACAGCTGTCAGCTGGCTCCAGCGGCATAGCAAACTGTGCATTCTCTCTCTGACCCTGGGCCACGAAGTCTCTTCAAAGTGACCAATTTGGACATGCCGACTCACAGGGCTAAGGCAGAGAAACCTGTGAACACCCTCGTTGGCTAGCAGGGAGATTGTATATGATCGTCCTCCAAACAATTCAATTTAGGTCCATACACTGGTTTTGTGTAACATACAGAAATACACCGCATAACGCTCTACATTGAGGCTGTTTGTTACAAAGGAAAGACAACCGTACCAACTCTCGCACGTCCCTTGTTTCCCACGATGTACCCCCCTTGAAGGCTATTTGTGTGTGCTTAGAGGTCAAGCACGAGATCAGAACAACATGGACATGTTCAAACTTAGGACCAGGAACCTCCAGAAGCCAAGGACAGTGAGGGGTGCCATGATCTTGCATGCCTGCCACAGCGTCCACTGACAACTGAGCTGCAAGGCGAAGCGTAGGTATAAAACCCACCACACACACGCACAATTCTCATAAGAACTAGCCATGAGGTGAGGCCTCCTCATCCAAAGCAAAGCGAATTCGATCAAAAAACAAAGTAAGCTCTCAATTCACCAGCTACAGCGCTCCACGCAAAACGAGAAAAATAAAACAAATAAAACCCAACTACAAAAAAATAGAAAACTGGGTTGGTGATTGAACTACCGTGCCAAAAAAAGCAAGCGAGCGGAGGGGGTCGGAGGGGTAGAGGAGCGAGTGTGTGGTGAGGTTGGGCGGAAAGAGGGGTGGTGCGGAGTGGCGGGGCAGCATCGTGAACTAAGAGCGGGGGGAGCGTGCAGGGAACGAGAAACCGTAAGGCGAGGCATGGAGGGAGTCTGGGTCCGTATTCCTTCTGTTCGTAGGAGAATAGCATATCATGTCCTCCGAGAGGCAGGAGCGGAGGTTTAGACAACCTACCCCCCCGGACTGGTGGGGTAGGTTGAAAGGACGGAAAGAGTGGGCATTTAAGCCCTTCCTCCTTTACCGCCCCGGTTCTCCTTTGCCACTTCCATCTGTTCGCCCTTGGCGATAGCGACACCGTAGCCGATTGCGGCGGTGAGAGAATAGATGGCTCCGTTTACGCCCTGTGTGTGTACGATCGCGTTAGTGGTTGTGATTAGGTAATAGTAGGAAAGGAAGAGTGGCCGCTGAAATGGGCCGGACACGGACCTGGTAGAAGAGCACGGCTAAGAACGTTTGCAGGAGCAAAGTCACTACTTTGAGCGGAAGGGATCGGTAAATCGACGTTTTCTGGAGAAAGGGTATGAGCTCGATGGCAAGATGAGTGACACCGAAGACCATGGCGAGGATCTGAACGACGGGTGCCTTGACTATGATGTTTATGAAGATTGCATCCTGAGGGTTAGGTCTGTGGGAGATCGTTGAGTTTCAGTGTTTTTGACAGACAGCAGTAGCAACCGGGCATCGCCCCGCCGAGCGCTCACTACCGGTGAGTGGATGGCGGGAGGGGGCGGAATACGAAACAGAGTAAGACACTTACACAATACCACAGGGGTTGGCGTCGGTACAGTTCCTGCCGATAGCCTTGGCCATGTCCGCCGTAAAGTTTGTGCCACGGACGAAATCCCAGAAAAACTTGGGGAAAAGGCAGCCCCATAAACCAGCCCAGACAACATCTGCATAAAAAGGGGGTCGGAGAAAGTCAGCAACGCACGAGGCGGTGGCACTTAGAACGGGAGGGAGACACGCACAAACTGAGGCGAAGATGGTGACGTATTGGGCCCACTGGTGCCAGATAAACTTTCCCATTGTGATGCTAAAACTGATTATAGAATTCTCTCTACGCGGGTGCTGCGAAGGTGCGACTGGGGCTGCTGTTGGACGACAACCGATTGAAGACGACTTTCTGGGTTAGAAGAGGAGCAACTAAGCAGAATGTAGTCGTGGTGTTGATGCTACTGTTGATGCTACTTGCTTCGAGAAAAGAGCGAAAAAAAGCGCGCTTGGCGACGAAATCAACGGTCAGGCAGAGCGGAGTGAACTGTGCTGCTGCTGCTGCTGCTGCTGAGCTGCTGAGGTGAAGAAAGGCTGGTGAATCGACCTGCGAGAAGAGGACGAGCTTGCAGTCGGAAAGGAGGGAAGCGGACGGGGAGAACCTAAGGCTTGTTTGGCGGCTGGATATGGAACCACAGCCACGCCGGCTCTGTGTCGCCTTGACACCGCCAAAAGCAACGCCGGACATTGCAGATACATAGAGACGTCATTAATCATGAACTCATAGCTGATCCAACTCCCCAGTTTTTCAATAATAATTCGCTAACCCCGGCTCTCCATAACCTTAGTAACACCCTGCCTACAGGCTTCTGACTATCTATACGATGCAGCAGCACAGATATCTGTGGGTCGGTAAACACGTCAGTGCGCGTCCTCGTCCTTGTGCTGGGCATCCACGAAGCCTCTACTGAGCGCACACATCTCCTCATTGAAAACGGTTTATTCAGCGCTTACCCGACCATTGATGAGGCTGGCCTGTAGAACAGTGAGCCGAAGCGCGCCTACTGTCAAATATCATCAGAAAATTAAAACTCCGATATCGATATACGGGGACATTTCCATCCCCGTATCCCTGCACCAACGCTGGTTCTGTTCGAATCGGCTTGCCTCTTGTTCTCCACCATGCCTACGACGTGCACACAACACAGCAAAAAACGTGACCCAAGCGTACTATGAGTAGTAACCTCAGCCCCGGTGTCCCATCTCCCCTGCGCTGCGCGATACCAGTAATACCACCACAAGGCAGAACGCTGTTGGTAACCTGGTCTCAACCCAACTGCTGAATCGGGCAATCCTCGCCAGTTCTCATCGTCATCGCCGCCGCCCCCAATTAAAAGCGCGGCAATTATTTAAGAGGTATTGAATTACGATCTACGTCTACTAATATACAGTGGTTCCGTCAAGGCGAAGAGTGAGACTGGAAACTGAACGGCTCACATGCTAACGAGATTAATTAATCGAAAGACTATCACTCTCACTGCATTTGGATTCTCCCCAGACGAACAATTAAACAAACACACAAACAAAAAAATGAATGAACAACCAAGCATCGAGCGGTCTATGGTCTCCAGCCAGGTCTAATCAAATGTACCGTCCAGGCCAGCTAGCCTAGCTAGCTGCTAGCTCGAGGCGGCCAAAGTCCACACAGCCCGTCCACTCACCCCGACTCGACTCAGATCATTCCTGGCCGCCGGCGCTGTCCCGTCCCGGCTGAGCGCTCTGATTCCAGCGAGCTCCGGACTGACCCCGGTCTGCTGGCGTACGGCGCATACTCGCGCGGTATACTTGGCACTGGCGGTGCGGCGAAGCGGCTCACACTAGTGGGCGTGCGTGGGTCGGTGTACGCTGAGAGGTCAAAGTCGAGCGAAATGTTCGATTCGCGTGGTTGCTGCTGGGTGAACCTCCCACGCGGGGGTGGAGGGAGTACCTGGATATAAATAATAGTTCGGTGGTTAGTAGTATCCTTGCGATAAATATTGCGGAGGGGGGACAAGGAGGAAATCGACGTACCTCGTCGCCCGCCTCCATTTGGGTTGACTCTCTCATCACCTGTGCACTCCTACTGCGACGAATTTCGTACGAGGTAAGTGACCGGCTACCTGAGGGCCCGCCGACTCCAGCACCGAGGGAAGGCGCACGTGCATGCTTCGAGTTCGCCCGTGTGCGTGGGCTCGGCGGCAATCCGAGCACGATAGGTGGGGGAGGTAGAGGCGTACGGGGGGGAGGCTTTGGGGAGGAGATCGCCACTGTCGGGGCGGCGAAAGGTTTGGGGACTAGGGCAGGCGTGGGAGCGGTTGCGGTTGCGGGCAACGGCGCAGGTGCATTTCCTGAGCCTGAAGGGACGAGGTACCCAGTCGTATCATTCGAAACGGCGTACCCACCTGTTCCAAGGATCGGGTTCATCCCAGGCGGGAGGGGTGTAGAGGGCGACGGTGCGTAGTTCTGCAGTGGCAGCGGCGGGGTGGACGGCTCGCCGCCCTTGTCCCTCGCCGGGCGACGGAGCCACCCACCGGCCTTTTCCGCCTTTTCTGCCTTTTCCGCCCTCTCCGCCTTCTCGGCTGCCCGCAACCCTGCTTCGACGTCCACCGCGGTCGCGGTACTCCAGCGCGTTTCGTCAGCCTGGGCCATCACCGGGCCTGGTGGGGGCTGGGTGAACGAGGGCACCTGTCCAGATTGGAGTGCGGCGTGCTTCCGGCGCAGGCGTATGTAGAACAGGATGCCGAGGACGACCAGACCGAGGAAGACCAGGCCGCCCACTGTGGTACCAACGATGAGACCTACAGGTACACTAGAGGTCCGTGAGTATGAGATGTTCCCTTGGGTGGGAACTACTGGCGGTAGCACTGACGCTGACGCCGGGGATCCTGATTCAGCCGACACTGAGGCTCTAGATGACGCTGAGGCTTCCGAGGGATTGACGTTGACCGGTGTGGATTTGAAGACTTGGTAGGCGTCGATGGTGAGGGCGTCGCCATTCGAGCCTGTATTCGTCAACTTGACTCTGTGTTGGCCGGGAGTCAGATTGCTCGTAAACCACTATGCCGGTTGGTAAGTAACCCAGGGGCCGGTTTGAACTTTCACGAACTCACCAGGGGCGTCAGGGGATGGAAGGTAGCTGCCTTCGCACTCAACTCGCCCATATCGTTGCCATCCAGCTCTACCCTGAAGTTGCCGTTACGTGGTCCAACAGCACCTATGACACCCACACCTCGCCCTTCAAATGAAAATTCGACATTCGCCCCGGTCACATCGGACTCATGGACGGTGCCATCTACCAACTGTGCACTCGCAGGCGCCACCCGGCTCGTCGTGACCCACCCATTCGCGCTGAAGGTGACCCCCGCGTTCTGGTCCGCGTCGTCGATTACGGTCGGTTCGGAAAACCTCTCGCCGCTTTCGCCGGCTACCGCTTCGACCATGAACGCATCAATGTCGAGCACTGGTCGGCGTTCATCCGTCGAGAGGTTCGTGACAACGATTGTGTGCTCGCCGAACGGGAGACCGTTAACGCCGCCAAGGAGTATTTGGTATTGCGCAGTGTTTCTAGGGTTAGCCTCAAACGATTGCGCTGGTTGGTTGTCGATTTGGATAGAGTAGGGACCACTGATTGATCGCCGCCCACCGAAGACCCACACACCGGTGCCTAGAGACGAACAATTGGGAGACAAACATAGTAAGAAAGAATAGAACGTACCGGTGAAGCTCAAGCTCGCTGTGGCGGTCGCGTTGATGGAGTAGTGGTAAGTCTGCTGTATATAGTTCTGATAGAAAGTCAGCCTGTACACCTAGAAGACGCGACGACGGGTGATTGGACGCACGGGGAGATTGGCATCTGTTGACACATTATCGTCCCAAAAACCCGCAGGACCGTATTTGATGAGCGGCGAAGCATCGTCAACTGCAGGGCCACCGCGTCGCCTGTCAGCGCAGCCCTCGTGTCCCAACGAGCGATGAGGGACTCACTGGTGAAGTTGTACGCGGTTGTGGGTTGTGTGGTCATGCTTGAAAGTATCTCCCGTTTGCGCAAATATGGAGAGTGGAAAATAGAAAGTATTGCTTTCCAGAGACGGAGCCAGCCAGTACCAAATAAACCAGCGCT
>Ga0307513_10007737_pt1 | contig 13874 bp, 17 predicted proteins | sample 15_EM_MG_FD_202174 | JGI IMG/M metagenome (GOLD analysis project Ga0307513, IMG submission 202174) | Populus trichocarpa ectomycorrhiza microbial communities from riparian zone in the Pacific Northwest, United States - 15_EM | ecosystem: Host-associated > Plants > Roots > Unclassified | place... | reverse complement strand
GCCCGTTCGCAAAATAGGTGAGCCCAGACCCTTTCCCCACCACCCATATTCCCTTCCTTTTCCCCCTTCTCCCTCTAACTCAGTATATATTCTTATGTACCTATAATGTAATTAATAACTTAATAATAAATTTGTTCTTTTGAAATGTATTACATGTACCAGTGATATATAAATGAATATAATTTTTTCTTTTGCCTATACTCTGATATTATAAGTCCCCAATTCCATGTGGAATCTACATGGAATCTGCATGGACTCCACATGGAATCCATGTGGAATGAGTCCATGTGGATTCTGCATGGATTCCATGTGGATTCCATATGGATTCCATATCTATTCTATGTGGATTCCATGGATTCCACATGGATTCCATGGATTCCACATGGATTCCATGGATTCCACATGGATTCCACATGGAATAAATCTGTTCCACATGGATTCCATGTGGAATATGGGGGCATGGTAAAGTATTGCTAATTTTGCATATGAATCATTCACGGAATCATCTGAGAGCCGCTTGCAGTTACATACTGCGCACATATGCATGTGGGAAATTGATGCAAAACCACTGCTTTTGCGAGCTGCAGGAAGATCGGAAATGAGGCAGATAAGAGCACATTGAACGACCCTCCCATAATAATAATCAGCAGTGTGAGAAAAGCGGATGCCAGTGTACCAAAATTCTTACAACATGTCTACGAGCAGGCGAAGGTAATGATTGAGACAGGTAAGTGGGGGTTCCTTAGGCCCTGGAATGATTCCAAATAGAAACATATTTTCTGGTTTATAGCGCATCTCCGGAGGAAGGTTGAGGCACACGAGCGATATCAAGCCGATAGACTTCTTCTTCCCAGCTTGTTTGTTACCCAAGGGGTTGAAGTAGTCTATGCAGAGCGAAAATATGTACCAGCCTTCATCGCCGCCAGCACTAAAGTGCTGCCCATCAGCACCTTTGAAGTCTCGCACGATTTTCGCATCAAATATGTCCTTCATTTCCTTTGGGGGGGGTGATCCATCCTTGCACGACGTCCAAGCATTGTCCATCTTCCCCTCAAATCCAGAGCATGACAACAAGCCGCCCACCCAGTCCTTAAAGCTGAAAGCAACGAAAGGCTTGATTGGGAGGTGTACTACGTGTCCATTCACGGATCGGGGTTTGAGAAGAGGTGTACCACATTTCTTTCCGCACGGAAATTCGCGATGGTCACATTTATCAGGGTAAATAGGAATAGGGGAATCGCCACGGAAGGTTGGCTCATAAGTGAAATGGCAATCGGGGTTGGGACAAACGGCAAGAATTGTTGATTTATTCTCCAGCAAAAATGCCCTTTCGGTGGCACGAGGATCTGTTGGAATGTCGCCGAGGAGTTTTTCGTCGCCTTGAGAGAGATTGGGACCAAGGCAAAGAAGAGTTAAGTGAATAATATACTGCATCATGCTCAACATGAAAGTGCAGCCGTGACAGCTCACACCGAGCAAGACGTGACACACGGTAATCATAAAGAAAGCGACTTGAAGAACGGGGTTGACATCTTTTAGGAGAGGCTGAAAATGATGGCCTAATTAAGTGTGATCAGTAAGAGTTTAATGAGATGGATTCAGGGAATAAGTTACCTGTTTCATAAGGGAGACCAAGCTGTGGAGTCTTTGCAGCCTTGATGTCAGCAAGTTCTTCTTTCCAAACTTTTCTCACAGTCGTCACACCAATCTCGATCGTGTGCAGCTTGTTCAAAATAGAGTTCTTGAGAGCAGAAACTGCTGGGCCTTTGTGAGATATGGTCTCCAGTCGGGATTTGAGGTCTCCGAATAATGGCGACAAATCTCGAAGAGGAAAGGGGGGAGGTGGACCAGAGGAAGATGGTTTGCCGACATGGGCAAGGCACTCCAAAGCCTCACGCTTGAGAGCATCAACCTCTACTTCAATATCAGCCAAACACGCAAGAATCTCGGCCTCGCGCGAGCGCCTCGAGCCGGGTTGACGAGGAGGACAGTGTGACGAGGGTTGATTAGGGTTTGGACGGTGTAAGTCTATATGAGAGTTGCGCGCTGATGGATTGGGAGATAAAGGCTGAGCCTGCGTTGCTTTGGGTGCAAAAGAGGACTTGTCTTGAGGCGGATAATCCTCAGAGCTGTGGGGTCTCGACCAAAGGGAGCCATCAGGCGTTTGCAATGGTCCTGAAACTTCATCTGCAAGTACACTTGCACTGAGATATGCTGTGATCTCCTCGAATGCGAACGATGTGCCCCCCTCTGGTGAGGGATGTGGGCCAGCTTTTTTTATGCACGACACAGGGATACAGCGGATGGAGATAATCATTTCTCGTTAATCAACCAGCAACCATACCTATCTGTCAACTACATTGTGCCTTGGATCATCCCCAAGTCCTTCTCGGCCTTCATCTCCAATGCCCTCACCTTTCTTTTGCTTCCCAGATTCGCGACCCATTCATTTCTGTAATAATTCTGTGGACAACCAGTTTTTGGCGCCCGGTCGCTAATTGGCCCATTCGAAGACCTTATCCTGATCCTTGGTTGGTTTCCTGGATGGGCTCCACCGACGGCATTGGTTGTGTTGCGATCGCTGTCAATGAGGGTCAAACGCTCATTGCACACCGGGGATCGCCATTGACGCCTCCTAATCTTGTAAGTTGTTCTTTTGGTTGTTTCGTCCACGTCACTCTCATCTGAACTCATTCCTCCAGGTCCAAGTGCTTTGACCATCTCAGTCGTTGCTTCCCAGCCTGGGTTGATGGAACCATCACGGTTATGCAAGTTGCCATAGGATATCTCCAGTCGGGAGTTGTACAGCTGTGAAAGACTTCATAAGCATCGAAGTGTCAAGAGGTTGGGCTTTGACTCACATCGAGTCTTTGCCTGTTTCTTCGTGCCAATTGTTTCGAGATTTTTTCCCTTTCCCAGACTTGTCTCCTGCTATATTTTTTATCCTCTTGCCACTTCCGTGTAAGGCGGCCAAGACGAGCATGAAACATATCTTTGATTTCTTCACTTTCCTCTGTCGTCAAGTTCATGCCCTGTTCCGCTTGGAACTGTTCAATAAACAGCTCACATAAGCTTTCATTCCAACTATTGCGGGAGCTGGTTTGGATAAATGGACCCATAGGATCGAGCGTTGGAGGATCCTTGGTCCCCTCCTTGAATCCTTCGATCTCCTCTCTCGTCGCGGTCTCAATATCGAACACATCTTTGTCCTGCTTGATGTTCATGAGGTGATTCATCAACTCGCGGACAGCTGCCTAGGTCAAGTTTAGTGGCTTTGCACATCCCATCAGATGAGAAAAACATACTAATCGGCGCTTGTGCACATCGGTGAACCCGTGAAGCTTGGATTGACGATATACGCGCCTAGTGGGCCGCCTACTGCTGCGGTGTTCTTCTGAACCGGGTCCGAAGATTGGTTGAGGATTTCTGTGAGAATTCCTTCGGGCCTCCTTGCCCCGATGATTCGACGTCACCTGCCCAGGAGAAGCGGCGGATTGATTTGGGGCAGGTTGAGGTGTAGAAGCGGTGCGTTGGTCTATCGCCATCGACGAATTCGCTTGCGAAGTCCAAGTCTGGTCAAGAAAATGAACGCCGCCATTTGCTCCTCGATTCATCTGAATGTCAATTGTTCTCGCGCCACCACGGGTTCGAGGAAATTGCCTGGGTGGTGGGACCTTCGGGCAACATCACACAGAACCCAAACAACGAGGACAAGGAAATTCATACCATCTCTGCAGTTACTTGCTCCTCATGTGACGCAGTGTCCATCTCGTCCATCTCGTCATCGTCGGCAACCTCACCATTTGAAGGCTCTGGACCAGGATGTTCTTCGTCCTCCCCTTCGTCCTCCCCTTCGTCCTCCTTCCCCTTTGCAGACAAATGTCCAGGCATTCGCACAAGCAAATCATGGATTCCTTCACCCTCACGCTCTGATTCAGACTCATCTCTTGCCATTGCCATCTCTTGCCACTCTGCACTATTGTCGCCACCCTCATAGCCGTTTACAGCCCGCTCTTGTACGTGGTCCATTCATGCACTTTGCCCTGTCAAGACGTGAACTTTATCCCATTCACATGTCGAGTCGTGGCCTACCTGTATTATCCTCCACTCGGCGAAGTGCCTCAGCGAGCTTCCTTTCCATCGTTGCAGCTGTGCTTTCCGCGCTTTCTGAACCCTTTCCTCCGCTTCTCTACTTGCCAATGCCACCCGTTGCTCTGCCTTCTCAATCTGCTCTTCAGCTTTTCGGCTAATTTCTTCAGAGTGCCTAGCAGCATCTGCTGCGCGGTTTCTGCTCTCTTCTGCTTGCCTAGTGGCCTCAGCTGCTCGTTGGTTGGCTTGTGCCAGCTGCTCTTCAGTGTGTTTGAGTCGTCCATTTGCCTCCTTCTGGAATTCACGTAACGCCAGCATCATCCTATCAGAGCTTTCTGTCTGTTCCACTACTTGGACTTTGTTGGCGGGCTCATCACGTCTCGTTCGTTTGCGCGTCTTTAAATTGATTGGTGACAATAGTTCAAAAGGTGATGTCGAGCCTCGATTATGGGTGGAACTGGGCATGGAAAATGTGAAAGCGTAGGAAGTGGTGTTACTTGGCCCAGCACCTGCATCGACAGACATGTAATCTGTCTGACATGGGGTATTGTTGAGAGACTCGTTGTCGAGAGCAGGGTTGGGGGTGAGAGGAGGAGGAGCTGACGCATTGTTCGGAAGAAGGAGAGGGGATGGAGGAGACGTGTTGTCAGATCTGAGAGTGACAGGGGTATCATAGCGGACAGACCCGCTGTCCTGGCCTTCCATATCGTTCGGTTCGTTCTCGCCATTGCCCAGAGGGGTATCATAGCGGACAGACCCGCTGTCCTGGCCTTCCATATCGTTCGGTTCGCTCTCGCCACTGCCCAGAGGGGTATCATAGCGGGCAGACCTGCTGTCCGGGGCTTCCATGTTGACACACTTGGCCAGGTCATCCCAGTTGGCCAGGTCATCCAGTTCTATATCAACTTGGTTGGATCGAGTGAAGGATAGGTTGTTCATAATGTAATCCATGTATTTCGTGGTTTCGAGGTCTTGCCTTCAGCAGCTCGATGCAATGCCTTATATTTGACACGCCTCACTTCAGTTCACCGTGTCGCCATGGATTTTCGTGTTTATATTGTGCTTATTATCTCGCAGTGAATCATCTCCTCCATGGCGTTATAATTTATTGCAACTACAATTTTATTCGGCATACACCATTCTAATCATAGATGTCGGTCTTCAATGGGCGGCATTTTGATGTGCAGTTTCCAAGGACGCACCCCTACCTTTTTGTTTGTAGACCGATGCCCATTACGTCACACTTCTCCAATTCTCCTCCCTCGTCCTAATTGTTTACGCTTTCTTATATTCAAATCATTTATGGCTTTCCCGTGCAGTTTTGCCTCTAAATCCCTGCGCACACATTTTTTTCAATGCCCTCAATCCGTGGTTCGCCTCCTTCGCCCTCGCGTAGCGTACGTATCTGCCTTTTCATTGCTCACCCTCTTCTAAAAGTTTAGCAGGACAAACTCACCTATATTCGTGACAGTTTTATGGCCAGTGCAACCGCCCAACTTGGAAGATGGTGCCAACCCAGCTGATGTCCAAGCGCCGCCGATCCGCCGTGGATGCTGCTTGTCAGTATCCCTGGGTTGAGGGGCTTTTGGGACACCGCACCATTCAACCATTTATCCACTCCACCTCCATCACCATTTGTCACAATGGCATTGAAGAACATTACTATCTTTTCTGCCAGAACCATTGTTGGCTTCCATTAAATAATTCTGTCGTTGGACCTTGGAGAGGCGACATCATCGACATGCGCAAGAGAAAGGATATTTGTGGAGTGGTCGACATGCGTTCCCGAGATGCTAACCAGGTTGACCAAGTCGTCAATGCGTAAGTGACATCTTTATCGGGGTTGCATTGAAGCATCTAATATTTTGGCCTTTAGATTTATCTTGCGAGTCAGACAAAAATCCCCATTCCGTTTCCCAAAAAGACTCATTTTTGATATCTAATTATGTATATACCCCAGCAATACCCATCTTGTCTCTTGTTGTTTCCTCCTACTTGTTTTTGATATCTAATCATGTATATACCCCAGCAATACCCATCTTGTCTCTTGTTGTTTCCTCCTACTCATTTTTGATATCTAATCATGTATATACCCCAGCAATACCCATCTTGTCTTATCGTCTTCTTCTACTCATGTTTGATATCTAATTTTAGTCACACAATATACATATGTATACACCCCAGCAAGACCTATCTTTTCTAGATCTTGTCATTTTCTTCTATTTTTCTATCTTGGTTGGGCTTGTCGGAGGTGTCGGAGGTCGTTGGAAAGTAGCACAGCCACCGTCGTCGTTTGTCGAGGGCGCGACATCTCATTAACGTCCACTGCCTACGATGTACGATGGATCATCCTTGGTACAATATACACATCCATTTCCATTTCAATTTACATACCCGACTCTCCAAGATTACTTCGCTCTCTACCGTCCGATACATGGTGTCAACTACTGTCCAGAATTACCAACACTATCAATTACTGTCCAGAATTACCTACGCTGTCTAATGTCCAATGTGTGGCGCTTCCAATCGGGGTCATCGAGGTTGATTCCATTGCGTTTCAGGAACCCCTCACTATCAGCTTTTTGGAGCTTCTCAAGCTCTGACCTCTTGATAGGTGCTCGAGATACGACAGATCACCTGGCGGATGCTTTAGGTGGCTGACTGTTGAGCCAGTCTTGATTATGATTCCCGGTGGATGCTTTAGGCTGATTGTTGAGCCAGTCTTGATTGTGAATACTGACCATCCACATGGTGGCAATCAGGATCAAGAGGATGTTGAGGAAAATGAGGACTGTGATGGAATTACATCTACAGATGCGTTGCTGGTCCTGGCGTCCTTGGACCTAGGGTGTGATCAACATTGTAACTGTAACTTTTTTTTGATAACAGATGCATTACCTTCTTCACCCATATATGAATGACGGGTTTCTTCTCATCGGTTCCACTCGCAATGAGATGTACATTCATAGCTGACCGAGCCTGAACTCCTTTATCAGGTGAATCCAAGACAGTCCAATAAATTTCCACGTACGTCTAACACTTGAATCATCGTTTTCCTTGATCCATGCTTCAACTTTTGCAGGCAAGTAGATGTTCCACGAGAAAAGATGTGAACCAGGCCATGGTCACTCCCACAAGCCACTGCCGTCCCGCCCTCCAGGAATATCCCTTGATGGACAAACGCTTTAGTGCGGGAGACAGAAAACGATTCGGATGGCGATGTATGAGGAAATTCATATAGGTCAAACCCCTTGGTGAGATTGTCGACCAGCAACCATTTTTGATTGGCACTGAAGGATACATTGCCACTGTGGAATGTCACAGTAAGTATTGTAACTCGATGTTCATGGTTATGGGTGATGCACATGCTCGACTTCAGCACCTTTGACCAATTGTCTACCCCAGTAGCTGCGAGTTTTGACACCCTAATTCCCCGATGTCAGCTTCCCCTTTTTGCACAGTCACAGACACTTACACGACCCCAGATTCCAACCCAAATATGACAAGGTTTTCCCCCTTCTCTGTAAATCGAACAGATCAGGGGATTATGCCTTTCGCCTCCTTTACTTCATTCCAATTCTCACTCCATAACACGAGGACCGTCCCTGCTCATGACTTCACTGAATCAAAAGTATGAGTTTCCAGAGAAGTTCTTTGCACCATTTTTTTCTATATGACAGACCCTGATTTTTCCACTATGGCTCGACAACGCTAATCGACCCTTGTTCTTATCGTAGTCAATAGCTTCGATGGGTTCATTGAACGGCATAACTGCGGTACTAGACATTTCTTTAAATTGATCCTGTTTCATCGTAAGTGCTTTTCTGATATCCTTTTGACACGCCCACGTACCGCCTCTTTGGTTTTTTGATAGATCACGATGAGCCCCCTTCCAGTCCCAAAGCAGAGGGTGTCATTGGGGGAAATGGTGGTTAACCATTGGATACAGGTTATCTGCCCCCATCATTCCAGCTCATCCTCAATGACTTGGTGGATCCACTTGTGGGTAACGTCCCATACCCAGACCTTCTGGTCATCGCCTACAGACAGCCGGTCAGCACTCTGCCGTCATCAAGCTGTCGCGCGTACCGCCACTGGCAAGGAGTTTTGCGTCCGGTGCAAATGCAAGAGTATTGATAGGACCAGTCGTCCCAGACAACTGTGCATATAGTCGGTATTCCTGTAAATAGTATTTGATTCTGAATAAATGATGCTATATTGTATCCGACCTCATCAGCGCGCTGTTGTCGTAAGAATGATATGGATGATATGATCGAGGTGATCGATGACTGGTAATTGAGCAACAGAGGGAGCGAAATTTGGAAAGAGGCGATGGCCAGTAAGGCTTTTTAAAATCACTTGCTAATTGTTATTGATCCATGGCAACACTTTTTATTATTGACATCGACTATGAAACGAATCGGGCTTTGGAGATTTCAAAACAATAGTGCATCCTATATATATAAATATAAACTGTATTTGACATTTTGGCATCATGTCGTTCCCAATTAAATCTCATCTGCCGCTCATCACAACTCGCGTTGAGTTCGAGTTCAATGTGTTACCCCCCCCTCCTCAAATTACAGCTCGTCGGGATTTTGGCGCAAATGTCTGACGCAAAGCTCGGCACAATTTCATGCCCTACAGTCGACCTAGGGCTCGCTCTCGCTCCGTTGAACTTGGCTTTTAGTCCGACTCGTCACTGTCCGCGCTGTCGTCAGACGAGGAATCCATTGACAGGGATATTGATCAAGTCATCTCGATGCTGATCCCAAAGCCCAAGGGAGAGGCAGGAAAGGCCAACAGCAGTGGCTATAATCTCAAACAAGCTTTAGGTTGGACTCCAAAGCGTTTTGAGGAGTTCGATGTGAGTTCTAGTGACTATCTTTGGGAACATGTTGCTAACCTTTGGTCAGGAACATATCAAAAATGAAGTTTCTGCAAAGCTGGACAGCAAGCAGTGTTTCATTCATCAGAAACCAGCCGTCATGCAAGAAATTATTCAATCGGAAAGTTCTAATAATTGAGTAACAAGATATTCAGCTTACCTTCTCATATAGGCTGTGCAAAAGTTTGGGCTAGAAAACAAATATGCCAGTAACTGGCCGGTACGGGAGGCACTGAAGGCGAGGTTGAAGTATACGTCTGGCTGGGAAAAGAAGAAAGCGGAAAGGAAGGTCAATGCTGAAATAAAGGAAGTACGACCTATTTGTTAAGATAAACATGATACCTTCCTGATTTCAGAATAGGTCTTGAAGCCATTCAAGGGCAAGGGAAAGGTCCAGGACAGTGTATAAGGGGCGATCTCATAGTAACATAGTCGATAAGCATTCCATTTGTGCTCCAAGAGAACTAAATACATTTGACGATGCCGGACTTGATTTTGGAAGCCACTACAAAAGATTTAAAGACGGATGATCCAAGTCTTTCAATTGTAAATATGAGCAGTGACTAGGATGATCCTAAATCACTGTGATGATGGATGAAGAGATGAAGAACGACAAGCGTGTTGTCGCGGGCCATGTGTCGCGGCTCAAAATTCAAACTCTGACCAAAATCATTGTCGCGGGTTGTAACAGAGTAACCACCTCTAATCTCACCCTCTCCTCTGTTGGTTGCAGATCATCTGTGCCAGCATTTTCCTCAATATTCCTGAAGCTGATTTAGGATCATCCTTAGCAGTTTCTTGTCCCCCCTACGAACACTTTTTTTAGTCTACCAGTATTGGTACCAAAATCTTACTGTGAGGCCCATGTCGTTCACTGTCACGTTTTTCGATGCTGATCTCTCGAACACAGCAAATTTACTCGCTCTTTTCTTTGTCCTTATTTTACTTTGTCTTTGCCAAGTTTTCATCGTGAAATTGTAAGTACGCGATTTTACTGGTGATCGCGATTTTATTCATTCTTGCTCTTCAGAATGGCACCAACGGTTTTCGACTACTCCAAAGGACGGGTCGTCATCCAACATGGGATGATTTTTTACTCTCCCAACTGCAATCGACCTGTCAACATTTCCCCACAACCTAATTATTCATTCAATCTGTTCAAACAACCCCGTCTTAATGCCTCCATGTTCAAGCAACCGGTTTGGTGGATAGAGGGCTGGGCATGGCAGAGCTTTATCCCACTGGCGCCTTCCTTCCTATTCACACCCTTTGAGTCACTCTGCGTGATGCCTTGCATTGAGGAGGTGAAAAGCTCAATTTTCGAAGAATCTGGGCAAAGACGCACACAAACCACCTTTAGGATGCCTGAGGATGATGTTCGAGCCTGGCGTCGAGAAGAGGACTGTCTTGTCAAGCTGGCCCATGCCATTAAATTATGATACGGCATTTCTGCCAATGCCCCTCCTCCACCATTGTCGTTCCATTTCGATCGCGCCCACAAGTCTCATTCCATCGCAAAGCGCATGATCTGCATCGCTCGCGAATGGTTTGCCATTTGGATGGGATATGTTTCTTATCTCATAGCCAAGACCAAGATCCTTGTTCCGAACGGTGAACTAGATCGTTCCTCCCCGGCTCCTGATTGGTACAATTATATGCTGAAACAGCCCAGGTTTAATCAAGTTTGGCTCGATGGCCTCTCGCTATCCGCTGCCTGCACATTCGACCAGAAAACTCCATGAGCTGGGGTCGTATTACAGTGGTCAGACGCTCATAAGCACCGGGAACCCATTCAATGGTTTTACGACCATCATATTCCATTGTGGTTTATCTGGTCAAACAAGGAAGAGGAGGCTATTTCGAGGGATCGTTCCCTGTCCTACCTTCAACCACCCGAAGAGCTTATCGAGGAGGCATTGACGCACCTGTTTTCCACCTCGGATGTCCCTCTGGCCGGTCTCATAATTAAGGAATATTTCAAGCTTGGGGATGACAATATCACTGACGAAACCCTGGAATTCCTCCGACTTCAACATGTGTCGTCTCTGGTATTCGAATTGACTGCCAAGCAGTTTCTCAGTCAGCACCACTCACTTCAACAAGTCGAGGCGACTGCAGATGCTAGCTTGAGGGCTTTAAAAGTATCAAGGGGCAACGAAATCCAGGCGGCTGCCCACGCTGCCTCTTCCTTTCCATATCAAGGCTTACTCATGACCGTCAAAGAGCGAGGAAAGCTATTCAATCACTATGATGATTTCTTCGCTGCACGCCAAAAGCGCCAAGAGGAACTGATGAAAGTCGAGTCTGCTGTAGATCGTCAGCGGCGTGAATTGCGTGAAAAAAAAACCAGGCACCATCCATGCAATGATGTATGTTTGGGAGAAAACCCAATCATCTGGCGGTCTTGAGTTGTACAAGCACGTCAAGGTCAACAAGAAAGAGAACGAAGACGTCTTCGCCTTCTACAGGTCGCATCAGAGGGTGTTCAACGCATTTTCAAATGAGTGGGATTTCTGTGAAGAGTTCTGCTTCGGCCCTGTGGATGATTCCTATGACTCTGACTCTGGTTCTGAGTATGGCAACAATGACGACTATGCCGGCCTAGGGTATTCCGCAGACTTCGTTTCTCAGTCCACGTACTCTCCTCCTCCCATGGATGTCAAGAGCAGCTCTACAACCTGGGTTGGACATCATTTTTCCAGAGATCCAATCGAAACAATGTCCCTCATCTATGGTTATATTCCGCATATGGGTTTGAGCCAGGGACCTTTCGAACACAATTGGGGTGCAATCCTTAAATTTTTGGGGTTTGTCAAGGACTTGCAAAAACTTGACATCCCAGAACCTGAAAAAAGCGCTATGATGAACCACTTCTCCACCCTTGTCTCCAACAAACAAGCAGACAACCTCGTCAATACAACATTCACAACTCTTTCAGATCTCTTTCCTTTCAACCTTATCAGCCGCCCTTTCGCAAACCTTTTTGTGTTCTCTTCACCCCGGTCCAATGCATGTGAGTGGGTTCTTGGTGTCGAGTCCCCGGTTTCCGCTCTCTACATCTGTCGATACATCCTCGAAAATCCTCAAGCTCACACAATTCTAACTGTCGCAAACCGTCTTCTTGACCGGGGCATTCCATTCCGCACTCTCCTCCCACTTCCTTGCAGTCCACGACAAACAACATTTACCAAGGCATACATGCCGAGAACATATAGGCTGGACAATCATGAATTCACAAAAGCTGACTTTGACATGGCAATGCTGGCGTGTCGAGCTGTCTTAACATCACCTCAGGGACGGGTGGCTTTTCTACGAGGTGGAATTCTCGGATGCATCGCAAAGGAGTATCTCAGCAAGGATGGTGTCTTGGATGGTCCCTCAATTGAAATCACTGCACATCAAGTGGGTTACCTTGGTTCATCTGAGAGCAATGATATCAAATACTGCGACAACCAACTGACGGAGGATGAGATTGCCATTATTTGTGGAACTTATTCACTTCATACGCATAAGATTACCTTCCCTTCGCTTTCCTTTACTTTCTCACATATTTTACAGCATATGCAGGTCAAGTCGCTGTGCGTTCTTGGTTCCCCCCACCATCGGCCTGGGAATCAAATTGGTCGGGTTGCAATTGGCTCGAGTGGACAGAGCGGTGTGAAGAGGTTTTCCTGAACATTGTTGATAGTGTTTACAATGGAAAAGGGCACCCCAAATCACACAGCGAGTGGACCACTTTCTTGCGAGGCCAGAAGGTAGCACGCATCCTCATCAATGGTAATAGTACTGTCTCCCAAAAGTTCATGGACTGTGTTGTGCCAATTGGCCAGCGTGTTTGATATCACTACCTGGCGTGCCTCATTTTTTTTTTACTTGTATTTCTTGGCTCTTGCATGTACCTTTGTATTTTGTTATAATACATGCTGCCTGTATCAACTGCGTGAGACTTCGTAAAAATACTATTCTTGTCTTGGGTGATGTCGGGGCAGATTACATACCCGCGACTGTGGCCGATGCATTCTGGAAAACACAGAATGAAACTTTCTGATAACATTCTCCAATTGGCTAAATCCTTACAGAATTGGGCCAGAATGATACATTCTGCAGATTGCAGAATGAAAAATTCACATTTCATTTTGCATGATTGCAGAAGGATATATTCTGCATTTAGCTGATTTTAGGTAGAAATTTATATTCTAACTACATTCTAATTGTCTTAAAATTCCCACAGAAGAAAAAAATCTGGCAAATATGAAATTAAGGCAGAATGCAAAGTTCTGATGAAATTCTGATTGTCTTCTAACTTCAGGCAGAATTTATTCAAAATTTATTATTCTGCTATATTTAGAATTTTATGTACCTACATTCACTTCTGCAGAGATTCTGCGGGCCGCAAAATTGTCCCCTTCCAGCAGTGTGGTCAAGTTGCGGTTATGACCAGTTACTAACTGGTAGTAACCGGTCATAACTGGTTATTTATGTGTAAATTACCGACTTAATATATTAACTCTAATGTAAATATACAAGCTTGCGGGAGGAATGGGGCAAGCGAGGCAGCATGTTGGTGAAACGCCGCCTCACATCCTTTTGGACCAGGCTCGGCGCACAGAGGGGTGTAAGCAGACGAAAGTGGTTGATACGCCTGCACGTCATCGATACGCCCACCCTGCTGTTGAGACGCCTGCCCCCTGTTGATACGTCTGCCATGTCATTGATATGCCCATCCTGCCATCGATAATTGATATGCCTTCCCGCCGTCAATACACCTGCCCCACCTGTAATAGCCCTTCTCATGTATCAATAGATGGTAGTTGCCTAACTCACTTCATACATGCATAGGGGCACTTGCCCACCAGCCAAAAAAAAGTGAAAAATAGGGTCCTGCCGTGGAGCCGGG
>Ga0307513_10007736_pt1 | contig 13876 bp, 9 predicted proteins | sample 15_EM_MG_FD_202174 | JGI IMG/M metagenome (GOLD analysis project Ga0307513, IMG submission 202174) | Populus trichocarpa ectomycorrhiza microbial communities from riparian zone in the Pacific Northwest, United States - 15_EM | ecosystem: Host-associated > Plants > Roots > Unclassified | place... | reverse complement strand
CATCCCAACTACCTGCTGAGCTTTGGCTTCAAATAGCAAGCTACCTCTCGAGACCTTGGCTCGGCAGACTCGCCCGCTCCAACCGCACTATCTACTCGATCTTGCTCCATAATCTCCACCACCACCTTTTCTTTCAAGGGGACGCACGCTCTGATGACAAGATCTGCCAAACACTTACCCGGATCAGCACCGACCCCGATCTTTCTCGAGCCGTCCAATCCTGCACCTTGCAGAGCATAAGATCGAGTACTCTCGACTTTGCTTTCCTCTGCTTCAAGCTTTTCCCGAATCTTGCCGACATTACACTCGAATACACCTTAATCCACGAGAACCAACTCGATCAACTCCTGATCAGCGTAGATAAGCACCCCTTCTCTCTTACGTTGTTCAGTGGAGAAATCAAGACCTGCAATACTCGTAACGTTAGCACGCCATTGGTCTACGACACCCACGGACCTCTTCCCCGTTTTACTTCCCTCTCGATCGTCGATAACATTGTTTCATTTACTGTTTTGCCCCTTTTCATACACTGGACGTCCACCCACACCCTCGAACATCTGACCCTCTGTGGTCGTGGTGATTTTATTGCCTCATTCCTCACGGGGCGTCTCAAACCAGTCCCTTTCCCTAAACTTAAGACCCTCCGTTTGTCAGCCTTTTCGAATAATGATGTGGGGTTATTCGCGTTAATGCCCATGCTCGAGGGGCTGTATTTCGTCACCAATAATATGCATGGAACTATATATTCCGATACCCTCGCCATCCCCAAGAAATCACTCCCAAGACTCTGTCATTTCGAAGGGATAGCCGAATACGTCATGCCCGTGGTGTGCGGTCGTCCGATCCGCCGCGTAGCATTGTCGAAACCAGTCCCCAGTCATATTCACCATAGTATTGCGCTCAACTTTGGGTCGCTGACTCCTATCCGCTGTTTGACCCTCAATGACATGCCCAGCCCTTTGAGCGCCCTCAAATTCGCTGTCTCGTGTTGTCCAGCTCTCCATGAACTGACAATCTCCCAGACGACTCGTTACACCACCGCCCCGGTTTGTGACTCCCTGTCCGCCAGGCCTAAACCGCCACTAACGCTCTCGCATTTTGACCGCAACAGCACGTGTTCGTCCGCGACCACATAGAACACCTACGTAGACTCACAGAACTGCGTAAACTACTGTATACCTCCTTGGAGTACTCCGAAAGCTGGACAGCACTTTCCTGGGAACGCCGCGTGTGTGAAGTGTTGGAGCGAACCGCGCCTGCAATTAGAACCGTGAGGCTTTCCTTGAAGGGGTGGCATAAGAGTGACATTGATGGCTCTTGGTACTACCCCCTGCTGAAGTCTGTGGTCGATAGGACGCCTGAGTTTGTGCCGTCACTACGGTGGCCAGACCCGGGTCTCTAAGTATCATTTCACTTCTGTAGGGTGCTTCGTTCAAACGAGTGGCATATAGTGGTCATGCTGAAGAAAGTGGGTTGCTCTCCGGGGCATTGTTAAGAGAGCCTGAGACGAGAGGAAGCCAGACCTGAACGCGCTGGAAATTTCTGTCAAACTGTGCCCCGCTTTCCACTTTTGACGAACTGAAAGGCGTGTTTAGGCTAGGGATATTGTAGATGATAACAAGGTAATAGGGGGAACATTAGCCGAGGCCGTCCGGCGCAGAAGAAGAGAGTCGCCTTGTTGCTGTTCCCCAGTGGAATCAGGAGTGTTCACTTACAGCTCCACGCGGAGAACCCCTCGTCTTTGCCTCTTTTCAGCTAGCCGATGGCCCTATAAACTGGTTGAAGCGGCTATTCGAACCTTGTCCGGAGAGCGGCCTGGCGCATGGCTCGCAAAACATCGCGAGGTCTGTATGATTGTTTGATAAGGAAGCCGTATCACACAGCAAAGGGGCCACCTTTCCGGCTGGCGGTGGATCAACAAAGATCCACATCTTGCGCGCATAAATCGCACGGTAGCATAGAGCGGTCCCGACGCTCTGGCTAGGCCAAAACAAGTCTAAGTGGATAGACTGTTCTATGTCATCCCAACTACCTGCTGAGCTTTGGCTTCAAATAGCAAGCTACCTCTCGAGACCTTGGCTCGGCAGACTCGCCCGCTCCAACCGCACTATCTACTCGACCTTGCTCCATACTCTCCACAATCATCTTTTCTTTTACGGGGCCAAACTCTCTGATGACGAGATCCGCCAAACACTTACCCGAATTAGCGCCGACCCCGATTTTTCTCGAGCCGTCCGATCCTGCACCCTGTGGAGTGTAAGATCAAGTACCCTCGATTTTGTTTTCCTCTTCTTCAGGCTTTTCCCGAATCTTGCCGACATTACACTCGAATACACCTTAATCGACGAGAACCAACTAGATCAACTCCTGATCAGCATAGATAAACACCCCTTCTCTCTTACATTGTCCAAAGGCCAAATCAAGACCTCCAACCCTCGTAAGGTTGGCACGCCATTAGTCTACGACACCCACGGACCTCTTCCCCGTTTTACCTCCCTCTCGATCGTCGATAATGTTGTTTCATTTGATTTTTTACCCCTTTTCATACACTGGACGTCCACCCACACCCTCGAACACCTGAGCCTCTGTGGTCCTGTTGGTTTTATTAATCCATTCCTCAGTGGGCGTCTCAAACCAGTCCCTTTCCCCAAACTCAAGACCCTCCGTTTGTCAGCCTTTTCGAATAATGATGTGGGGTTATTTGAGTTAATGCCCATGCTCGAAGGGCTGTATTTCGTCACCAATAACTTCCATGGGGCCGTATATTCCGATACCGTCGTCATCCCCAAGAAATCACTCCCAAGACTCTGTCATTTCGAAGGGACAGCCGGATATGTGATGCCCGTTGTGTGCGGTCGTCCGATCCACAGCGTAGTGTTGTCGAAACCAGTCCCCAGCCATATTCACCATAGTATCGCGCTCAACTTTGGGTCGCTGACTCCTATCCGCTGTTTGACCCTCAATGACATGTCCGACGCTTTGACCGCCCTCAAATTCGCCGTCTCGTTTTGTCCTGCTCTCCATGAACTGACAATCTCCCAGAAGACTCGTTACACCACCGCTCCGGTTTGTGACTCTCCGTCCGCCAGACCTAAAACCGCCACTAACACTCTCACTTTTTGACCGCGACAGTCCGCGTTTGTCCGTGACCACGTAGAACACCTACGTAGACTCACAGAACTGCGTAAAATACTGTATACCTCCTTGGTGTACCCCGACACCTGGCTCGGACTCTCCTGGGAACGCCGTGTGTGTGAAGTGTTGGAGCGAACCGCGCCTGCAATTAGAACTGTGAGGCTTTCCTTGGAGGAGTGGCATAAGAGTGACATTGATGGCTCTTGGTACTACCCCTTGCTGAAGACTGTGGTCGATAAGACGCCTGAGTTTGTGGCGTCACCACGGTGGCCAGACCCGGGTCTCTAAGTATCATTTCACTTCTGTAGGGTGCTTCGTTCAAACGAGTGGTATATAGTGGTCATGCTGAGGAAAAGTGGGTTGCTCTCCGGGGCATTGTTAAGAGAGCCTGAGACGAGGCACTGTAATTTTCCGTCAAATTGTGGCCCGTTTTCGGCTTTTGACGAACAGAAAGGCGTGTCTAGACCAGGGGTACTGCAGATGATAACGAGGTAATATGGGAAACATTAGCCGAGGTCGTCCAACGCAGAAGTCGATCGAGACTGCCTGACAGGTAGTGCGCCTATGCCCCGCGCACTGACCGCTTGATATCCACCCCCCAACACCTACGATTTGCTCAACATGGATAAGTGGTTCGGTGGCCCTCTCTCCTGTGCGCTCGCAGAAGAAGAGAGCCGCCTCGTTGCTGCGGTCGAGTTCTGGCGTCATCGGTCAGTACTGTGTTCGGCGTCTCCCCGTTGGCATGGCCGAGGAATTGACGGCGTAGCCCACGTTGTAGGGCCAGGGTGGAAAGTAAATAGTTAGTCAGGTCCAGATAACACCTAAATATGCCCCCTGCTACACTATCTATAGCATTTGCGGTCTCAAAGAACTGAGAGCAATTCTGTCCCTTGGAAGGGAGGACCGATCTCTCCACGCCGCAATCAAGGACATGGACCTCAATCTGGCTTCCGGTTCGTCAGCGTGATGCCTTTTATTCCCGTGATGATGGCTGTCTAGAGATCCTTCAACGCGAGCGTGGCTTAGTCAAACTCGAAAAAGCATCAAAGGACCTGCGTTCACAGTTCTATGGAGTCACGTACGGATCAAAAGGAGTCGTATTGAATACCTTTGGGCCCCTTTCTTTCGAGAAGGAGGTTCAATGGCTGCAAATGATCGAGAAAAAGATCTTGAAGCATGACCGGGCCCTGAGCAGTGCTCGCGCGAAGGCATCGACGGCGATAGAACTAATCAGAAAGGGAGCTATTTTTCGGCTCCCTATTTGACGCAGTTAGTGTTAACGATGTTGACTCACAGGGTGTGCTCCACACAAGAGAGGAAATTGCGAGCCAGACTACCCAAAAGCTTGCATACAAAGCGTTCGATGATGCAGGTACTAAAACTTCGTGTCATTTCTGGAAGACCGAAGATTTATTCTCTCAGATCTTGCTTGCCGTCGTGAGACCGTCATTACAAACGAAGTAATAGACGAGTTGAGGCATGAGGTAGCAAAATCCTTCAACGTTTGTCTCTGTATATTCACTGAGCCTCCTGGTTATTGATTATGCCATAGGGCTGGTCCACGAAAGAGCATAGGTGTATTGAAACACTCAAAGACACATTTGCTACTTTCGCTGGTACTCAAGTGTAAGCCAGAAGCATTGGGCCCTGTTTCTCCTAAACAAATTTATTTCAGTGACCTCGCAGGAGTTCTCAACTCATCTGGCGTTTGCTTACAACTTGCTGCTTCGAACATCAGCATTTTAGTAGAAACTTCAATGCTGCACTGTGCAATGGAGAAGACATTGGATCATCCACTCTTTCACTCTCGACACTATGTCAACTTTGAGTTCGGCCGATGGACCCCAAGACAACAGAAGGGCGAGGTACAATCTAAATACATGATCCTATTCGGCCGTCCTCTCTTAGATAGCAAACCGTTGAAAGTGCAGATCCCCAAGTGATTGCTGCAATTCATACCCTTGCCAGGGCCTATACTACTGCGCGGGTACTCGAAGCCCCTCAATATAGCAAAGATGAATCACGGAGATTCAAAAAGTGAGATTTTTTTGTTTGTCTTATTACAGCAGTCTAAATTTTTATTTAGGCCGCCTATGAATTCGAAGGTACTAGGAATTTTCAAGCAGAACCTCCAACAAGCTGTAGCCATCTCTTAATGGTAAAACGTCCTATCCATGTACAATTTAAACGTAGTTCTCTGACTGCAGTCTCTACAGTACTTCTTGGATCGACTACCCGATGGACCCATGCTACCAAGCACTAGTGGTTCAGGAGCTGGAGTTGATAAGACATTGGTGGAACAATGGAAGTCTTTATTGGGAGTCTCTACCATCCGCGGAAATATCTTGTCTGCCATCTACACAACACTATGCAAGCATGCAGAGGAGTTAAACTGGGGAGTGCGGAATCCAGCACTACAAGTATGGAGCAAAATACTTGTGGGGAGTGAGGTATCGTGATATATTGGGCTCTTGACTACCACTGATAGGCAAACGCTGGCACAGGGGTTTGAGAAAACTGTGCTCGCGTTCCTACGGCCTACCCTCCAGTGGACCCTGCTGGATCAGAGCACCAGGTGATAGAGAGTAGAGTTTTGTAGGTATGGTAGGGTAGTGCAGGAGAGTAGAACAGGGCGTGCCTGCAATTACAATATTAAAGTTCTTCGCTTCTCTGGAGTGTCATATCGGAGTGTGCGGCAGCTCGAGAGGATAAGAGAAATTTGATAGACCCCTACAGCGCTACAGCATTGGACGGACCTGGAGGTGCATTTGGGCCATATCAAATGACGGGTCGAGAGAGACGGTCGGCGTTTGGCTCGCTGAATGTCGAGAGGTCTGTATGGGTTTTCAATACGGCTGCTAGGAAGCCACCTTAGGTCGAGTAGATCAACAAAGAACCATGTCTTGTACTTCCCCATAGCTTGTCCCAGAACAATATCAATCGCATGGCAACGTAGGGGATTCACCCACTCTGGCTAAGATCAAACAAGTCATGGTGGACGGATGGCCCCATGTTACCCCGTTACCAGCGAAACTTTGGCTTCAAATAGCAGACTACCTCGAAAGGCCTGATCTTAATCGGTTCAGCCGCCCTAACCATGGTATCTATTCACTGTTACTCCCAACTCCCCTTCCACATTTTATCCTTCAAGAGGAAAAACATCCAGAAGACCAAACCCGCCAACCGATTACCCGGATCAATAGCAACCCTGATCTTTCCCAAGCTATCCGACCCTGTCCAGTGTACATATTAGGACCAGGTACACTCGATTTTGCCGCTGGTCGCCTTCCGATTTTGTGAGGTGTGTGTCCAGGCTGCGAATATCATAGATGGAACGGCGAAATATACTCTTTATCCTTATATATAGTATGAAGTAAGTTCGAAAAGAGATGGTATAGCCACTGGTATCCGAAACTCGGTCACGCCACACCACCTCTTGTGAAGACACCGATGTCGTAGGACGGATCGCGGAGTATCGAGTTATATTGGAATACACGTCGCTCGTGAGACTGGGAGCGTGTCTTGGTGTCTCTTAACTCCCATCGTAGAAATATAAGTAAATCTATATTAATTAGCAATAATTCCATGGTGATTTAGAATGTGTGATTGGTTGGACTAATTAATGATAGGTAGTGAGGTTGACGAGGAAAGCCCGTCCATTCCTGTTGCATTTTATTCTGATAAGTCTTCAATAGTTGGCAAATATTTGGCCGTCGCGCTTGGTTCCCGCCACAACTTCGGCAACTTGGCCACAGCTATATCAACGTTGTAACCTAACCCACGTCTTCAGACAACTGTATCCAACGCTCTTGTGACGTATAGCAACTCCAAGACCACTTATCAACACCCCAACATATTGCAACTTGCCATAGTCAGTCTCTATCCACCTGGAGTGCACAGAGCCTCTAATTCCACGCCAGAATCAATTTACAGAGTAAATAACGGACGATGCATCGCCGAAAACATTGCCACTCGCGTTCCGCACATCACGTGCCTCAACTTACCCATTCCACCACCTTTCAGTCTACCCCGCTGGGTCCACACTCGCAGCCCCATATGTATTCAACCCGTAGTCACCCTTATCCCCAATTAGGGGCGCGATCAGCGGCCATGGCAGAGCTGTACACCACCTCTGGGCCATCGGGTGGTCGACGCCCCGCATCTCGAAGGAAGGGCTCCCATTTCGCCCTGCGGTCCTCTGGACACGAAGCAAGGAACTCTGGTTCTACGGGCGCCTCGCGTTCATCCTCCAGTCCCGAGTACCGCATTCCTCGCGAGTTTGGCGACCAGTACCAAATCGCCGCCTCATCCTCCTCAGCCCGTCATTCTCGTTCGAACAACAGGGAACCCCATACGGGTTACAGACGAGACTCCGAGGTGTTGCATAGCCAGAGTCGCTACACAAGTCGCTGCTTGAATAGCCGAGCCGTTGACCCATCCGAGAATCGCGGAGTGTTTGAACCGAATGATTATATCAGAGCCTGGCAAGGTGGTCTACAACCTCCCAACGCTTCGTCGACCCAGGATGTTGTGCCGACAGGTTCCACAGAATTGGCCGCTGGCCTACTTAAAACTCGTCAGTAAAGTCCCAGCAGGATGATATATTATTTATTAACTATAACAACTCTAGTCACTACGTCCACCCCTGTTTCTGCCCTTGCTCCACAGGCATCAAATTCGACGCAAAAACAACCCACTGAGCCCGATGCTATTCAGCCGCCGTCAGGAAACTCATCATGGTTGAGTCGGTTCGGGTTCGGTAAGAAGCCAGTTAAGCCCGCCCCTCAACCTCTACTGCGGGGTCGAACGCATGTGCACCGCAGGAAGGTGTTCACTGGCCCTCACCCATCCTCATCCGTTATTCCCCAATCCTTGCTGGTCCCACCCCCTGGCACAGTCCCTGCCCCAGGCGGCATACTGGACGTTCCTGCGGGGCAAGTTCTTCCACCTAAACCACAGCATATTTCCACTGCAACTCAACCACTTGTCTCGCAACCTGAGACCTTTGTTGATATTGCAGTGCAGACGACCGGTCAATCAGATTTCATCGAGCCATGTCCTGCCCCTTCAAGTCCAGTTCCCTCCTTATCTTGGCTGCTCGAAGACGACGCAAACGATGAGGATGGTCCATCAGAACGTCACACGATATCTATCGTTCCTGAGTCTGAGACTGCCGAGCAGCATCTGCACCAACGGCCGCCAAGTCCTTCGACACCGATCCACTCGTTGTTTCCACCCCTTCCGCCCCATATTCCTCCACCACAAGATCAACTAGACGCCGTATCTCTTGTCGTCCAGTCGGTGTACGACGCCCATCCCGAGGTCAAACGCCCTAAACTCAATTTCTTTGTCCCTATCCCCTTCTTCCAGTCCTGCCCCGAAACATACATCTGCAACGGACTCCAACTTCTGGACTACTCATATGTGCGGCTAATGAAGGGATTCGATCATCTCAAGGTGTTCTATGAGGAGGTCAACCGGAAGCCAACCAATTCGAATCCGTCGCCCGAATTCATCCCCATACCATCCGACCGGATTCCGAAGACCCCTGGAGAGCACCGGCTTACCCTGCAAAAGATGCTCAGTCAGATTGTTGCGTTCAAGTGGTTCCTCCATGTTCTCTATGGCACGACCGGTGGGATGGCGGGCTTCCTTCGTGCGGACGATACGCAACCCATGAGCCCCGAAGAAAGTCAAAGCTACGTCACGATGCACAATGACATCCGCAGATACACTGACCGGGCGAGGGGGGCGTATATCCCACCCGATGGAGTTCGACCGAAGGACAAGTTGGACCTAGATGAAGTCAGACGGCTGGTGGAGATGCTTATATTGGCCGGAGGAAAGATGTTCGCGGATGACATGCTAAATCCTATCGCAACCCCTCCGACTTTGCCTCCTCCTGGGCCTTTCCTTATCACAGACCCACGTACTGCAGTTGCAGCAGCAGCGCCTGCACATGAAACTGCCAGCTCATCGCAAGCTGAAGTCCAGTTAGCAGCTCCTGAGGTAGCCTTGAGCACCTCCGTCCCCTATGTGTCTCCACCCTCTTCAAGTAGCTTGCAAGTTCCGTCACCCGCACACAAGAATTCTGGCGTAACCCTTGACTCGCAGTCGCCTGGTTCAACCCAACCAACTGCGACTCTCAACCTCCCTGATGGATTCCTTCCCACTACCCATCCACAAGGCGGCATACAATGGTCTGACTCGCAAAGGCGGGAGCACGTATTATGGAGTACGGATTCTACCGTCGCTAAAGAGATGCGGAGCCAGTTCGTGGAAAGAATCGCGAGCGGGCATCCTATCTTATCGGCTTTGTTGGCTATGACTGGAGATAATCCAGACACTGGGACGGCCTTGGCATATATTGTTCAGAAGTATCTCGGGGACCCTGTGTCTAAGGAAAAGAAGGATGCGATATCGAGAGATGAGCTCTGGGGTTTGATCAGTGGCCCCGAAGCGTTCATGGGGATGGCAGAGGTTGTACGGGAGGTGGCCGTACAGTTGAGCCGTCAAAGTGAAGACCCGGCAGGACTTGACGGATATATTATGAAGGGGCTTGTTGCAGCGCTCATGAAGACGCGTGAGAGTAAGCCGGAATTCGTGCACGCGTTCTGCGCCTTGAAGGAGGCGATCCGTATGTCCTTTTATCGTGTGTTTATAAATTCCTGGCTGACTCGTTGGTTTGAATCCAGCTAAACCTCCCAGAAGCGTCCCACTGCCCTCGCCAATGCGAGTGAATACAGATTCCAAGGGCAAGAGGAAGCGGACGGATGACGAAGAGGATCCCGAACATTCCGAGTCGCCGAGCAAGAGGCGGAAACTGGAAGCGGATGCGAGGAAGATTCCTCCACCATCGACCTCGATACCTAGCTTAGGATACTCTTCTGCCTCTGTTGCGTCCTCTTCTGCCGCTGCGGCGTCCTCTTCTACCTCTGCGGTGTCCTCCTCTACCTCCGCGGCGTCCTCCTCGGCGACGCACACGATTGATGGTGTAACCATCAGTAAATCTCATGCGTCTGCGTCTGCCACATTTAAAGTGACACCCCCTTCGAGCGGGTCTCGGTCCGCCCCGCTTCCTCGTCCTTCAGGTCCTTCGAGGCAACCCACGCCAAGTGTGGGGCAGAACTACCTCCGTGGCAACCATGGCACACCCAAGAACGCTTTCCCTCCGTCTGGACAACAGAGATCGAGGTTCGGCCAAAAACTGAACCACCCCATACGAGTTACATCACCGGGTGTCAGAATATTGCCCGACCATCCTGGCCATTCGGGTCCGACGACGGCCTCCTCTTCGCAGGCCTCCTCTTCGCAGGCTTCAGCGTCTGCTTCAACGTCGACACCAGATATCTCGGTATCCAGTGTCGAAGCCGACTCCAGCACTTCCTCGCGTACCACCAAGTCACAAGGACCCGCTTGGGCACAGCCAGTGTACACTATAAAGCGAGCTGCGGTCACGAGGGGATCGACTTCTTCTACTTTGATACACTCATCCTCTTTAACCGTTATGTCGTCATCTACATCATCCTCTGGCCAACTTGCCTCCGGGTCGTATGGGTCCTCATCCTCGCATGTCATCGCGTCTCCGCCGTGGACTCCAAGGCGGTCTCCTAGGGTTTCCGGCACTCATTCTGCGGTTCATTCGACCTCGGAAGCGCCGCCTTGGGACGACCCCAGTCCACATTCCAATACGCAATCGGGATCATCTGTGGTGAGCGGGTGGGGGGGAGATGTGCAGGCGGTGTCTGGTACACTGTCTCATGCTGTCTTTCCTTCCTCCGCTAGCAGTAGTGGTTACTCCGTTGGTGAGTTCCGAGTTGATGTCCCAAAGTAGGGTGAGACTGACGAGATTTGCGTAGCGCTGCGTCCGGCTACCTGGGATGTAGAAATGAAGGACGAGCCGAAAGAGGTTTGACGGCTTCGGGCAACCGACTGAGCTGCTCGGTGTTCTCGGGCATCTCTCTCTCTCTCTTTTGGCTGACCAAATCCAACGTTTTCACGCACGTCTGGTATCACCCTAGTACTACCCTAGTCTTACGAGTCTGGTATCTACTAATATCTCTCTGTCTGTGTAATCTCGTGTCTTTGCGTACATCTTTCGGTCTTCGTTTGTGTGTCCACCTGTTCCACATTTAGATGTGAATGTTAGCCTGTGCACGTCTGTTGCTTTCTGTCACCCCCACGTATTGCTGGCCTCCTGGCGCTTGCGCAGTAGGAGCACTTTGACTAACCCTCAGCGAGCGGTGCTCATAATAGTCCACAAACCTGTAATCTATCCAACTTTTTCCCCTTGAATTTACGACGAGCAACCGCCAGCGCAGGGCACAGCGACGCTCATGGAGTCCAATGACCTTGTATTGAGAGCCTTAGAGAACACCACTATGGGTTCTGGGCCGGTGTCGGAGAGTGGAGAAGAACCCCCACCTTTGAGCCCGACGCCGTCATTGAACCTCGAAGCAGCGGTGGTACCTGCTTCGAACGTCGCGAACGACGCAAACGACGGGAACGACGGCGCTGGGACGGCAAACGAGAGCTGGCTACATAACAAAGCTCGTAGTGTACGAAGCAGCTTACCCAAGTCCCGAATAGCTCGACGAATATACCGTTTTTTTCGGGGCCCCTCTCCGCGGATGCCGCTACCCCGTATGCTCCTCCCCGTTTGCCATGTTCCTACGCTCCTCTCTGACCGGTGTTTTACAGCCCTATCGCCCTGGCTTGACAGGACGTACAAGATCCGCGGCCGCGCGTTGACCGTTCGACTAGAATCCACCCTCATCAAATATACACGCCTTTTACAACATCCATCAACTTTCTGGATTTTTATCATTGCATATATCATTTCCTTCGCTTTCCTTGCCCGCGCCAACTACTTCCTCACTCCCGCCGACTCGTTCATCGGATGCACCTCGACCTATTGGCTCGCTTTGGATGGTTGTGGACTTGATGGAGTAAATTGTCAACCGTTTTCAGATTTTACCTTCCAGTTCCGTTGTCCCGCACAGTGCAGAAGCGTCACGTTGGCGAATGTCCGGACTGTAGGCGTGGAGGAGCCGGTGTACGTGCCTCTCGTGGTTGGTGGAGGTGATCAAAACAAGACATATCGATCAGATTCGTTCATATGTGCCGCTGCTGTTCATGCGTACGTCTCTCTGTACGCACTGGCCGTTAGGTTACTCACCCAGACACCACAGGGGTATCATCCCCGACTCACGAGGAGGATGCGCAACCGTCAGTTTGGTCGGAAGCTTTACGAACTACCTATCCTCCACTGCGAACGGGATAACCTCCACCGCCTTCCCATCTCTCTTTCCATCCTCTTTCCGCATCACGTCGGCTACGACACTCTCACAGTGCTCAGACCTACGGAGAGAAGCTCTCGCATTCGATATCATGGTCACAGCTTTCATCTTCCTTGTCCTCCGCCCACGGCCACTCTTCCTTTTCTGGACCCTGGTCTGCGCCGGGTACTGGCATGTCGTGCTGTTCTCGGACCCTGCTGACGTCCCACCGCCACTCTCCACCGCCTTTGGGACGTTCCTCCCGTGCTTGTTCATTTGCTACGCGTTCTGGAGAGTCGCATGGAGGTTTACAATGCCTGCCTTAGAGCGCATGCCTATTGAACGCGTCATATGGTACCTTCCAGCGTTTTGGGCGGGAGTATTATTCAACGATCTCACCTCTGTTATTCCAGTCGATCGACTTCTCATCTCGGATATCGCCAATCGGCCTGGAGCACTCCCCGCCGTCCTGGTCATTTCCGTCGTCATCTTTGTTAGTGTACTCGTACAGGCGAATAGTGTACGGAAGACAGGATGGTTGTTGCCGTACCTTGGGTGGTACGGGCTTGTCTGCTTCATCTTGCTTATCCTGGCAATGATCCCTGGGCTGCAATTCCGGTTCCACCACTATTTTGCAGGTTTATTCGTCATGCCTGTTACGGGATTCGCTAACCGCCCAAGTGCGGTATATCAGGCCTTTTTGTTGGGTATGTTCTTGAATGGGGCGGGCAAGTGGGGATTCGACAGCATTTTGCAGACGGTCGAGGAAGTACGTTGAGATGCAAAGATGGGTTTTAGGGGTACTGATTCTACCCCTGTAGCTTCGAAGAGACGCTCCTCTCGGGTCGTCCCTGCCCGATTTCTTCACTAATTCGACGAACTTCAGTCCTTCCAATACGACGATCAGCTGGACTCTTCCCACTGGCAGCGCAGCTGGTGAAGGGTGGGATGGCTTCTCCTTGCTCGTAGACGACGTAGCGCAGTACATTGGATCCGGCTTGAATTATTCGATTGCGGCGTTGGATAAGAACATTGTGCACTTCTTCCGATTGGCGGTACGTAATAATGTCTCAACACCTTGCTCCTTGTGGTACTGACAGTCCTTCGAATAGTTTCAGAAGCAGGGGACGAGCGGAGATTTTACTAAAGCTGCGATATTATGGCCTAACGGGACGTGGAGTGATCCAGCATCTGGACCTTCATAGTGATTGTGTTGTGTAATGCTTATCTATCGCTTCACCGGCCGAAAACTTGTAATATTTCATGTAATATTCCATGACGCTCCGGACGCAGGTGGTTCCGCAGTTGAAACTCCTCGGACCTGAACCACCACCCTCCCTAATCTTAATACCACCACAGAAATTGCAGTGAAATTTCAGACGGCCACAGTGCGATCACTCTCACGCACCTGCGTACTCGCAACGCCGACTGGACATTTCTCAGCCTACCAGTTAAACACAACC
>Ga0307513_10007735_pt1 | contig 13876 bp, 19 predicted proteins | sample 15_EM_MG_FD_202174 | JGI IMG/M metagenome (GOLD analysis project Ga0307513, IMG submission 202174) | Populus trichocarpa ectomycorrhiza microbial communities from riparian zone in the Pacific Northwest, United States - 15_EM | ecosystem: Host-associated > Plants > Roots > Unclassified | place... | reverse complement strand
ACCTGATCAAATCATATACCAAGATGCACGAGATAACTTGAAAGTTGTAAAGCTCGCATAGCAGCACCATGAGATTGGTGCACTCTTTCCCTCTGATCTCCCCATCATCTCGCGACTGATCGGAGGACTGGGCAGCTTGATAATGCGAGAGGTATGACGACACAGCCTCTTGTACACAGTATGCGGCTGCGACAAGCTTCAGAGGATGTAACGACGCGGTCGCCTTAAAGTACGGACCAAATTCCACACCGATGATGCGATAGAGCGCCGCCACAAGTGCTGCATGAAGTATAACATGGTGGTCTAACAGTGAGGAGTGGTCGGCAATACTTGAGATGATAATAGCAGTTAAAATGGTCGTGACGTCTACGAAGCGCCTTAGAGGGGTCCCATAATACTGAAGGATGGGTTTACCATTTCGCTTGTTGCTTCTATACAGACCGTCAATTTCAGAGGCGATGATTGCCATGTTCTGATCTGATAACCTATACCCAAGAGTAAATACCGGCTGTAGACCATATGTGGATAAGGATACCTATTGGTCAGACCCTTCAGCTGTCGAGAGAGTCGAGTCTTGGCTTCGTCATCTTCATCTTTTGGTTGTCGAAGGTGAGGTGGGACATATTTTCCGGTACCTATGCAAAGCTCAGACATCAACACGGGGCGAATCGTTCAAGACCTACTCATAGTCTGCACGGGTGAGGGGTCGACTAATGGTACCAGCGTTGGCACTTTACTATCAGAACATCCCGATCCACCCTCCTGTTCTTGTCCTCCCTTAGAAATGCCGGCCCACTCTTCACCTTCGGAGTACTGGTCGGCTGTGTTACCGTCCTCGTCGACGGGATCAGACGTCCCTTCATCTTCATCCTCCGTTACAGTGTCTCCATCGAGGTCTGAAGGAGAGTCGCCACCGACAGGGTCGTCTAGACCGTCCAATAAATCTAACATAGCGGCGTCATTTACAGACCAAAATACAACTTTAGGTAACATACCGTCCAAACCATCTTCCTCGAATATACTCGACTTGCCCTTGATCCCCAGTTTGTACTCTAACCAGGCTATTTCTCGATCCTCGTTGGTTTTCGCTTGTGGTTTTACCTGTTTTGCGACTTTGGCCTGACGATTTGCGAGTTTTTCGAGTGCTGTTCTAGGCTTGGAGGAGTGAGTGGCCTCTGGAGTTATTCCTGACTCTTTGGGTGGTCTATTAAAAGCCTCCTGAGAACTTTTGTTCTCATTTACAGTTTCCTGGTGGCCGGATTCTCGCTTGAATCTTTTCGTTGGCGGTGCTCCTTCAGGTTCATTGGGAGCTTGACGTTTGAGTGATGTAGCGCCGTGTGAGAAATACACTGCTTTCCTCTGCTTTTTCTCCAACTGCTCCGCTTTCCTAGCTTGCTTGCGCGATATATTCTTCCCTGATCTGCCATATTTTGGCTTTGAAACTATGGCTGGTCAAGTCAAAGACCAAAGTGGAGCTAGAAGAACAAGCCCACCTGTATCCTGGGCCATCCTCTCTCGTAGTTCCCTTGGCAAGCGAGTTGTCGTATCTATCCTTTTCATGGTCAAAGTGGAAGGGAGCAAAAGGGCTCGATTTCGACAAAACATGAACGGGAGGCACAAACTATCTATCAATACAATGTCATCATAACGGCATTAAGATCCACAATCAGTTTCCTGGAGCACCCGGTCGATTTCGATTCAGTGGTACAGGTTTGGCCGGGAGTGATACCTCGCCAGGCTTAAGTCTTTTCGCAAGGCTGCCAGGATCACCGGTCTCCTCCTCCCGCTGTCGCTTCTGGCCCGCCCCCAGGATGCTCAGCTCTCCAGGGGTCGGTGGCTGGTTGGTTTGCATCGCCTGGTTGACGGAATCCAGGACCGTTCCCCTCCCTCGTCCCCTCCCTACTGGACCTCCTCGTTGGCCGGGCGTGCCCCGCCCCACACCTCGACCGCGTTGGGGCCCAGCCGCTGGTGTTGGAGATGCAATGGCAGCGACTGGTGCCACCGCGTCGGTCGGTGTTGGTGGCACTGAAGGTACCGCAGGTCCCGCAGGTCCTCCGGGCATATGTACCACAGGGGTAGCGGTAGCTGGAGGAACGGCAGCCTGGTTCTGGGCAGCCTTCAGGGCAGTATTTTCCTGTCGGAGCTTCGTCATCTGGAGCTGCATCATTTTTGCGCGAGTCGCCAGTTCTTTTCGGATATTCTCGCGCGTGGTCTCGAGGTCCGTTTCGTGCTGGGCTTTGAGAGCTGCAATTTGTGCAGCCATTGCTCCATCTCCACCTGCAGCAGCAGCGGTTTGATCCAGCCTTGCACGTAGTGCATCCAGCTCAGCAGCGTGTTGTGCCTGCATTTCTTGTACGTTGGGAGCGTTCTTCTTCAGCTCCTCGAGCTCCTGTCGAAGACGAGCGGTCGCAGATTGAACAGCTGCTTGCCTTTCTCGCACCGCTTGCGCCTGAATATCTTGGGTCCGCTGTGCAAGTGCGGCTTCAATATCTCCGGGTGGATTCGCTCCCGTGGCAGCGGCCCTCATCTCTGCATCTGCCAATTTCTTCTGTAGGGTAGCCTAAGCATGAAGAGTAGGTTAGGACCCAGGCGATCGCGACGCCGCTGTGAATAGCTCACGAGTTGGGTTTGCGCGTCCAAGAGATGGCGATTCCGCTGAGTGACCTCCTGTGATACGCATATAAGCTTGCAGTAAGAGTGGGAAAAGAATGGTTCGCACATTTAATTTTCCGGCCATCTCTCTCATATTCTTTGTCAATCCCTCGTTCTGTTGACGAAGGCTGTTCAACTCGGCTTGTAAATCTAGTCCAGGTTGGGATTGAGGAGTCGCTGAGGCTTGTGCAGCGAACTTGGCGACCAGCTCCTTTAGGGAATTGTTCTCGGCTTCAAGCGCTGCCTTCTCCATTCTGAGCTGAGAGATTTGGGCCTCGAAACCAGCCTAGACTCTCCTCAGTCCAAGCTCCGAAAGTGACGGCTACACTCACTACGTCGACGTTCTCTGGCTGGGCCACTGGCGCACTGGGTCTAGCAGCGAGCGATTGGGTCTCAAGAGCTTTCGTACGGATAGTTACTGCATCCAGTTGCTGTTGGAGGGAGGCGTTTTGCGCCTTCGAAGCCTCCAGTTCGGCTTGAACAGTGGCTAGCTCGGCCTCAACGCGGTCTCCCCGCTCTTTCATAGCAGCGAGTCGCGGCTTTGCATTATCATAGTGACTCTTCCAGGTCGAGGCGGCGTTCCTGGCTTTCTCGACCTTTCTTGGTTTAGACTGGTATTTAACAAGGGATGGCGACACATACCAACGCCTCGGCACTAGCGAGTTTTCCTTGGAGATCGGAGACCTGTTGCTGAGTCTCTTCCAAGACGCGGTTGCGTTCCTCGATGTCCTTTTGGAGCCCGGCAAATTCATCCTTGACTTTCTGATGTTCCGCAGGGTCAATACGATCGTACTGTATGAAGGGTCATTAACTGGAACACCGTAAATGAAATGAAACCGCACCTTGGTGGTGAGTGTTGTGGCTCGTATTCTCCAGGTGGAAACTTGGTTGGTCAAATGCGTGTTCTCGGTCTTGAGGAGATCGATTTCACTACGAAGGTTATACAAATCTTGTTGCAGAGGTTCGAGCTTCAAGGTTGCGGCAGTAAGATCCTCGGCTTTGCGGAGTAACTTTTCTTCTAAAGTCTTCTTCTCGTCTCTTAGAAGTCGATTGCTATGGATCAAAGCCGCGTTCTCTTCGACCTTCGCCAGGAGCACTTGTCGATCATTTGGCGCAAGAGACGCCTGCGCCGCCTCCGTGCGTTCCTAGCTCAAGGTAAATTGGTGTTCAGTGCCTGCGATGTTGAATGCCCACCTCGTTCAGATTCTGTCTGGTGAGTTCGAGCTCGTTCGTCAATTGGCTGATCTTGCCCATTTGGCGGGCACTTTCGCGCTTGAGCAGGTCGTTTTGTCCTCGGAGGAGATCGACATCCTTCTTCATATGCTGAACGAGTTGCTGCAGCTCGGTAACCTGGATATCACTTGATGGAGCCTGCGAGAGGGCTGCAACGTCCGATTCAGAGATCTCACTGAGACGAGCAGCGTCGCGCGTTATACTGCTGAGCTGGTGGTGAAGCAGGTTGTTCTGCTCCGTGAGATCGTTATAGCTGTCACAAGTGCATGAGCTTTGTCCTGGGGGTCCGGTAAAGAGCGACGCGTACCGACTCCGCATATCCTCAACTTCCTGATGTAGCGCTTGCGATTGAACATTCCAACTATTACGAGCGTCGTCCAAGACAGATTGGGCAACGTTAGCATCCGCCTCGTACTTCTTGATGGATTCCTTGATCTCCATAAGCTCTTGTTGGATGCTGTCCCGCTCCTTAAGAACAGCCGCATGATCTACTAAGAGACCTTGATACTTCTGCTGCGCTTCCTGCAAATGAAGCGTCAGTCCTCACTTCAGGAGGCCAGCAGCTACCGCTTCACTTACTCGAGTGCGCTGAGCTTCTGTGAGTAACTGCTGTTGAACTGCTACCTGCGACTCCTGGGCAAGCTTGTCTGCTCCTTGCACATCGGTGAGGAGGGCTTCCAACAACGCCTTTTCACGAGAGAACTCTGCTTCACGTGATTCGAGTTGTGTCTGCAGAGTATCCCTCTGATGTGTGATCTCATTGAGCTGGAGCCGAATGCGAGAAAGGGTTGCTTGCAATGTTGATAGTTCATTCTATCATCCTGTGAGTAAAACTCTGCAGCGCAATCGAATTGACGCTCACAGATTTGCTTGCAAGCTCTTGTTCGGTCTTTGCACTGTACTCGTCTGCACGTTTCTTTTCCACTTCTAGCACTTCTTCAGTGCTCTGGGCAAGTGCTTGGTACATGCCCGAGTTAGAAAGAGCAGTGGTCAAATCTAGCTGAGTGGCCTTCAACTCTGCACTGAAGGATTTCTCAGCAGTCCATCTACCTTCTCAAAGGTATTGAAACTAACCTGAGGTCAGCGACTTGAGCGCGCAACCTCTCTTCCTCTGACATTGCCTGGTTAGGAATGAAGGCCGCAATTCCTGGTTTACGTTCAAAGACCGCAAGCTTCTTTTCGGCGACTTGAAGCTGCTTGGTGATACCGTCGACACGAATCTTGAGATGGCCTTCACCTGTTCGCGCAGTGGCGAGAGCCTCTCTGGTGGTTGCCAGATCGTCCGCCTGCGGGATGGATCAGAGTTTAAATAAATGATCAAGGACTTTCGACCTACAGCGCGAGTGAGTCGATGAGAAATATCTTTGATTTCTGACTCTTTTTCAGTGAGCCTCGCACGATTGATAGCACGCTCATTGGCTAAGTCTTCTCGCAATACAGAACTATGTAGCTCCTTTTAGTGAGATACGAAGGGGGAAGGAGATATGGACTGACAGCTCTGCTAAGAGTTTGGTCCGCTCGGTCTCGAGGGCAGTCTTGCTCTGTTCCCACATTATAGCAAGCTCGTCCTTCATCTTGCGGTAATCCTCGAGAGTTTGACTATGTCGGACACGTTCGGCGACCAGAATCCTGTGTTCGTGCTCTAGACGGTTCTCACGGCTCTGCGGTGTATGTTAGAACGCCGAGGGGACGGCCTGTTGTCTCGGCCCTACCTTGATGATCGTCTTCTCGCTCTTGAGTAGATTGACTTCGCTGGTTAGTGCATCCATCTTCGCAGACTTCTCGGCAAGGGCGCCGGTGATCTGGCTGATCCTAGACTCTGTTTCTCGCAGCAGTACTTGCAACTCTCGATTTCGACTGGTCAGGGCCATAATCTCTTGAGCTTGTCCAGTGTTGGCCTCCTTGGCAAGCTGTTCGACGTCTAATGGGGTGAATTAGCAGGACAGTCTTCACAGAGAAAATACCAGTCATACGTTTGTGGAAGTCAACTTGACTCTTAAGCCGGTTGATGGTTTGGTTCAACCTATCGCGGTCAATCCGCCCCTTCTCGATGTCGTCGCGCAAGTTTGCCAATTCCTTGTTCCATTTCTGTCGCAATTCCTCAAGCATCGCATGCTCCTCATCATACATCTTGTGGTAGTCGGGTGCTCCTGGAACGAGCGAAAAGGTTGTAGCACCAGTTCCTACGCCGCTCTGGGACCTTCCGAGCATCGATTTGAACATGTCGCGTTCGCGCACATAAGACTCGGCCTTTGCACTGGCACTGAGGAGCTCCTTTTGCAGGCTCTCAATGAGTTGTCGAGCCTCAACCATTATTTCACTCTCTTCTGCTTGAGCGACGGCTCTCTCGCGCGCCTCTAATTGCGCTCCGAGTTTGCGGCTCAGCTTAAGCAGCATTTGGTTTTGTTCTCTAAGGTGACGCAAGTTTTTGAAGAGGACAAGATTCGATGAGATGAACGCGTCCGAATCCAAGACGCCTTCAGTCGGCGGTTCGTCGGCGTATTCGTCTGGCAGTGAAGGGTCCTCGAGATGGGCAACATGAGCAAGCAGGCCATTGATCTGACGACCCATGTCCACTGCCTGTTTCTCGAGAAGAGTGATCTCCTTCAGCTTCATATCGAGTGTGTGAGTAGCCTCTTGGGCGGCGCGACCTTGGACGTCCCGGGCTTCGATAGCTTGGGATAGCTGAGTGGCTAGTTGGTTCGCTTCTGCAGTGACTCTCTCGTACTCCAGTCGCTGTTGTGTGAGGATAGGTGCCTATGGGAGAGAATCAGTGTAAACTCTGCGAGCCGTACAAGTCAACCCACTCTATCTTGAATCTCATTGAAAATATCATTAAGCGTAGTCTCCAACCGGTGCTTCTCCTGCTTCTCAAGTTGCAATTCCTTCTGAATGCGAACATAGTCGGCGTAGACTTCAGTGATAGACCTGCCGCCACGCTGAAACCTTGCAACAACCGATGCGGTGGGGCTGAGAATAAGATTTCCGTCTAGACCAGGCGTGCCAGGGGCGCTAGGCGTTCCGGGAACGGGAAGCTCCCCGCTTTGAATCTTATGAATAATTCCCTCCAGCTCCTCAACCTTGGCTTGTAGGGCACCAGAGCGCTCCCTCTCACGTGCAGCTTGGCTAATGAGTGTCGCCTCGCGCTTCTGCAGCGTCTCTCGTAGCGCCGTCTCTTCACGTTCAATCTCGTTGATGCGCGCCTTCGTTTCAGTTGACATGCGCTCGTGCTGCTCTAGCACACGCTTGTATGCCTGTATTTCTTCCTGGAACGTCCTTGACGCCTCTGCGGCTTCAAGTTGCAGTTCTCGGTTCTTGTCGAGAGTCTCATGCAACTTGCGGTCGAGATTGCTGTGGGTGTTCTTGAGCGTACGATATCGTTCCGAGACCCCATCGCATTCGGACTCCTTCTGGTCGAGCAGGCTCTGAAGCCGTGAGGCCTCTTCTGTCGTCGATTTACGCAATTCGGCGTGGCGCGCGAGTTGCTTGGAGAGCTCGACGTTGAGTTGCTCATTGCACTGTTCATGGAGACTAATTTGTTGCTCTAGAGTCGACGCCTTAAACTTGATATTTGCTTCGGACGCCTGTGCTTCTGCGAGCTGGCTTTGTAGCTCGGAGACGCTCTTCCTTTGCGCCTGCGCATGCACCCTCAATTCCGTGTTCTCAGCTAAATTTTTCAGTGAGTGGGTAGCCGGTCTACTGGGGTTAGCACGCACTCTGCAAGCGGGTCTCGGTTGCAAGGACTTTCTCCAAGGTCTCAGCCAAACCGCGTTTCTCGCGCTCTCTTTCTTGTAGCTGTGCTCGCAGCTCCTCGGCGTCATGCGAAGTCCGCACTTGGGATGAGCTAAACGCGTCAAGCTGAGCCTGCAGGTTGTTGCGCGACTGCTCGAGCGACGTATTCTGTTGCTTGAGGACGTCGATCTCCGATTGTAATGACTTTAACTTCTCCGTAGTTTCCACTTGAGCCACTTCGAGATCTTGGAAGGCCTGCTCCACCTCCACATCCTTGATGGTCAGCGACTCCTGCGCCGTTTCCACCTGGCGCAGGGCATCTTCAAGTGCGTGGTGCTGAGATAATATGTATCGGTACATATGGACGACTACGTCGGGCGTAAGAGACGTGACATTGTCGACGGTGAGAAGTTTTGAAAGGTTGGCCGAGTCCAAATCATCCGGTAATTGAACGACTAGGATTCCGTTGTGTGCTCCATCTGTTTCTGGGGCAGGGTGAGCCTCCTTGTCAACCGCCTTTGACTTTCGCGTCGACGGCGCCATCGTGGTAGCTTTCAACTTGGATTCCAGCCTCCCACTGGACAACCAAAACGTTGATTCCTTGGGGACGGCCTATGCACGTGAAGGTAGTGATCGAGGACGAGTACAAAGGTCTGATATCTTGCCCTAGGGCGATGCAGTTGATATAAAACACCCTAATTCCATGCATTTCTACGCCGTATTTTCTGGTATCGCGAGGTGTGATGTCCTAGCCACAGACAGGGGGCAGTCTCCACAGTTGTCTAAGTTGCCTTGTCTCATCTATTCAGGCCAACAAAGGTCTCTAGAAATTCCCGTAGGTTCCAGGGATTGCGCACGATGGGATGAGGACGGAATGAGGTTGCAAGAGACAGTGGAGGTTGGATAGGATGGAGACAGGGTGGTGCAGTATGGGGTGGGAGGCAGACGGAGTATCCTATCCCCTCTCATCCCACATCGAGTATTGTCATATTGGTCAAATGAGTTTCTGGCCTAAGCCTTTCGTGAGATCTATTGCGTCCGTTCAGCGATTGGATATATGAAACGACCATTGATAATGTCTCAAGTCCCCGCTGAAGTACTCCTAAGATCCCTGACAGACCATGGCGATCCCGGGGAATCGATAGCCACCCCGAGGACGCCTTCCTTATCTCCGTAGACCCAATAAAGTTACTATTATTCAATAATCGTCGTCAAATTTGGGTATCCAATATCCGCTTAATCCTAACGAGAGCAATCATAGCTCTGCTCTACACAACGCAATGGTTCAGATTGGATAAACTCCCACCCACATGGCCGCCAACATGGGAGTGAAATTTGAGGGTTGATGGAGACGACGGAGGAAATATGTCAGGCCGTAATCCCGTATGTCACTGCACAGGACAAATAAGCAACACCGAGGGCATCAGAGTAATAGGATAAGACCCACTTATTAGTGTTCATAATAGACATCTCAGCTGAGCGCCGTAGCCGTCCCAGATCGAGGGTTCGAATCGATTGACGAGCGCAAGTGCTTGAGAAGACCCTCTGCACGAGATCGAGCACCCCTTTGCGTGAAGACGCCTTCGTAATCAGAGGTACGCTTGCTACGAGGGAACAATGAGGCTAGTAGAGGTAAGGATCCGGATACCTCTGGCTCAGGTGTACTATGTGCCTTCTTCTGAAATGAGAGGAGGTACAGAGGCGTCTCGTATGTCGGATCTGCGGCGCCTGCGGTGGGTGGGAGAGTAAACAGCGGGGTGAAACGACCTTGAACTGCGGGCGGTATGCTAGATATTCGCGTGATCTCTTCCTCCACATGGACGATATTTTGGCCTTGGTGGTTGGCATTTAAGCTTGTTGGCGACCGTTCCGCCTCAAGGTCGACGTCCATCGGTTCAGGCTTCTCACTAGGCGGCTGCTCTGGAGCAGGAGTGACCTCTTCCAGATACATTATGGAGCAGTGTGCGCACGTCCAATGCTCGATTCTACCGATTTGGGCGCCAGCAGCGCTTGCTTGGAACATTGCCGTCAATTGTGCGTACCCGACACGCGGTTCGCAGCACACTGTGATGGTGGGTGGGATACAGATAGTCTAGAAGGATGACGGGGTCTACGAAACGTACGGTTGTGCCAGTGCGCACCACAAGTCGAACACGTCAAAAGGAACTTCCACTGGTCGTTTCCTGCAAGTGAGAGTGTTGACAACACGTGGTAGTAATCATTATTTAATAATATTTACTATACTTTTCTTTACACTTTGCTTTGCTGCATTCCATCTGGATTCAAATAAGGCGAGGCCAATTGAGTCCCTTTGTTTAAAAACACGGTCTCGACTTGTTCTTCGTCTTGTTCCCCAACCAACTGCGTCTCCGTTTCTTCCGCGTAGACGCGTCGTAGACTCATAGACTTGCTCGTTGTCTCGTCTCCCTCTTGCTCGATCATTCTCATAGATAGAGTCCTTCTCCCGGTTTGCCCCATGTCCCACCGCCGTTCCCCACCAGCGCCCAAACGGGTCCCTGGCTCGACGAAAAATGGTGAAATCGCCACCTTCGTCCTCCCAGACCTCTCCATCAAAGACCTCCTCTCCGTCATCCCGTGAGTCCGCTTTCGCCCTCTGTCAAGGCCCGTTGCTCACCCACACTCGCGCCATTTTGCTTGCCACAACTAGGCAGCACTGCTTCAAGCGCTCTGCTCTGCGATCAGGGGTCTATATGTAAGCGCTCTCTGCTTCTGCTGACCCCTGACCATTAGGCCGACCTTCTCCCCAGAATCTGGGACTTCATCTTGCTCGCCGCCATCTACAAAACCACCGTCGCCGTTGAGCCGTTGATCGCCCCCTCTCGCATCCAATACCCTCACCCTTACGCCTACAAGCTGGTTTCGCTCACTCTATGGGCAAACTATACCTATTGGGCCGGACTGGTAGCCACCGGCCTCTGGGTCATTGGTATGTGAAAATTTCCACGAATCGGACGTCCTCTAATTGACTTTTGACAGCCCACGAGTGTGGACACCAAGCTTTTTCTGAATCGAAGGCAATTAACAACACTGTTGGATGGATTCTCCATTCTGCGTGAGTCCCGGCGTATTTTTATGATCCCCAAACGCGTTTAATGTGGCTCAATGGCTCCCATCAAGTCTTGGGGTTCCGTACCATTCCTGGCGCATCAGGTGACTTCCCACTTGCTTTCCTGCCGAGCAGCCTTTCCTGACCCAACCATTCACAAGCCACGCCAAACACCACGCATCGACCGGACATATGACTCAAGACCAGGTTTTCGTCCCAAAGACCCGCTCAGGGCGCAACTTGCCTCCTTTAGACCCCGCCCGAGAAGACACCACGGGCGAACATGTGTCGAAAGAGGTAATGGCAGAGATGTGGGAAGCGCTTGGGGATACACCAATCAGCGCTGCCTTCTGGAGCGCCTTACAATTGGTAGGTTTGCAAATGTGGGGTGGGGAAAATGGATTTGGGGCTTACCCCCAACCCAGCTCCTCGGGTGGCCGATGTATCTTATCCGCAATGCTTCTGGCCAACGCCATTACCCCAAGATGACAAACCACTTCAAGCCTTCGTCTGTCATATTCGCTCCTCACCAGTACAGTCAGATCATCATCAGTGATGTCGGTGTTCTCCTCTGGCTTGGAGCGCTTGTCTACTGGTCGATGACCCGTGGTTTCTTGGAGATGGCCCGCATCTACGGTGTCCCGTACCTCTGGGTCAACCACTGGCTCGTTTTGATCACCTTCCTCCAGCACACTGACCCCTACCTCCCTCACTATCGCGGCTCTGCATTCAACTTCCAGCGAGGTGCGCTCTCGACCCTCGACCGCTCGCTTCTCGGCGGTGCCGGTTCATTCTTCGGCTGGCTCGGTGGGGTCCTCACGCACGGAATTTCGGAGACTCACGTCCTCCATCACGTATCATCAAAGATCCCACATTACCATGCTTGGGAGGCTTCGGATGCTCTGCGGAAGCGTTTGGCCGCCGCTGGGGTTCATTTACAAGGAGCTCCGGGAGGCTGGACCGCGGTCTTCCATGCCATCCGTACCTGCAAGGTTCGTATTAAGTCTGGTCTGTAGGATAATTTAAACTCACCGTCATTCTGCCTAGTTCGTCGAAGACGAAGGTGATGTCGTATTCTACAAGGATTCCTATGGCCGCGCTGCCTGCAAGGTCGTTTATCCTGAGGGTGTCGTATCCGACTCCGGTATCGACCTCGATGCCCATTAATCGACCACTTCTTGGAACACCCGCGATGCCGCAAACGATTTGGACATGCAGAGTTTTCTGTCCAAAACGATAGTCTTGTCTAGCCCATTATAAGTCCTGTCTTTTTTCTGTAGTTTGAAGGGACCGAGGGGCGAAGAGAATAGCAAGAGAAAAAGTATTAGCGAATACGTTGGAAATAGAGGCGTATACTCGCACATCACACACTATCACCTTCTGGTTTGTTTGAGACGGGGGAATCAAGTTCAATGCCTTGAGCGATCTGGGCCGGGCCAGGCGGGCTATGGCCCTGATCCTCGCAGAGTGGCTCTCCGCGTAGGGATGTTGGCGATACATGATTCACTCGACTTCTCAGGTATACTAGTAGCATTTGCGTATCACAGTTGGTAGGCCACTTGTTGAAATACAGCGTTCCATACAGGAACCGCACGCACTGGAGGCCAGAGCATCGCCTGTTAGGATCGGTTGCAGAGGTGTCATACCTCGATGAAATTCCATGAATTGAGTCGCTCCCGCTAGCACGCGCGCATGTCAGCAAGCGCGCACACCGGCATGCGGGCACATCGGCCCGCACAGCTCCAAAGTCCCGCTGTCACCTTTCGCTTTCGGATAAGCTGACCTTTGATGGTCTCTGCTTCAGAGTTTTGGGATACCTTGATGTAACGTTCTGGCTTGCATATTTGTACCCCCGGACGAAATCACCCTGTCTGTCATCATCACCCTGTCTGTCATCTCCCTGTCCGTCATCTCCCTGTCTGTCATCTCCTTTTCCATCGCCTCACCTCTTGGGACCCTGTTTCGGTCGCGTCCTCCTCACTCCCGTCATTTCATTAGCTAGCCTGATCTCTAGTACGTTTCATGTAGTTTCCCTTATAACCTGTACCAGCCTGTAGATCATCCGCTAGTCTGATAATCGACTTCACCCCTGTTCCTCTCTCCCTCACTGTCCCGACTCAGGACTCCCGCGTCCTTCTTATCCGCCCATGCACTTCCCCGGACTGGCCAACACCCGACAGCGATACTGTCGGTTAAAAACCCCGCTGGGATCGTTCCGACCTCAGTTCCAATCTTAACATCGCCGGACACAAGTCGGATGTGGTCGGGTCCAACTCGTATCCTATAAAGTAAACTAGCTAAACGGACATACAGCAGTCTACAAATACGGAGAAATACAAAATCCTAACACTCCCCCACGGCGAAATGTCCGTGAAGCTACTATGACCAAAACAAAAATATGAAACCGGGAATCCGAGCTAGGTATGCCGGAGTTGAGCGCCATGGGTACCACACCGTGAGGCTTAGAGATGGAATTTCTAGTGGAGGAAGTACATCCTGGGTGTATGCAGGGAAGGATTACAGAGGCTGGTGGAATGAATCCTCGTTTTGTGGTTTATCTCCGATCTGTGGTGGTCATACCTACAGTTCACGGGGGAGTTTTCTTGTCGTTGGTTCACGCTTCGGTTTTCTCCTCCCATTTGTCTTGGCTGCCGCACGCCCACTGTACCAACGACCGCAACATCTGTTGTCAACATCTGTTATAAGATCGAAAGGTATCAAGACGAGCAGCTCGAGCTCTTGTCCATCTTCGTAGGTCATCCATATCGCAATGCATGCGTGCCGGGCATGACTTCGAACAGCTGCGTATTCCGAGCAGCAGCGACTTGCACGCGTTTATCGGGCAGTAACGCGTAGCTAACCAACTCTCCTAGCTCCCCCATAAATTCCATGAACAAATACCCGACCATCTCATCTTCTTTCCCTGCACTCTGGCACCTGGTATCTGCCAGACATCCTTCCTGTGGCGCCCATGGCGGGGCTTAGACACTCCTTGCATCAACGTGTCAACGTGCACAGCGGCCATCTCGGGTGCAAGGGTGAGATGATGGGAATTCCAGCTGATTCTACTAGGGGGAACTTGGGACACAAATGCGCTGTTGTGGGGAGCAGAGTAATGATATTGATGAGAGTCGATGACTTAAAATAACAGGTGGCGACAACAGCGAAGAATGCTCTTGAAGAAAGTATGCC
>Ga0307513_10007734_pt1 | contig 13878 bp, 15 predicted proteins | sample 15_EM_MG_FD_202174 | JGI IMG/M metagenome (GOLD analysis project Ga0307513, IMG submission 202174) | Populus trichocarpa ectomycorrhiza microbial communities from riparian zone in the Pacific Northwest, United States - 15_EM | ecosystem: Host-associated > Plants > Roots > Unclassified | place... | reverse complement strand
TATTAAGGGTATTGATCTGAACTTTTTGATATTATCGAACGACTGGAATATACCCTGCCCCTATTTTGGACAAGGCCGGTGAAACCCAGGTTAATAACATATCAATTGTTATTCGACGCGACAACGCGAAGCAACTGCCCGAGTTTTTTCGAATTCGAAAAGTCGGTTGTGCTTGTCCTTGGAGGGGCGAATCCTAATTTCTGGTAATCCCTCATTATTGTCGCCGTTGGGATTATTCATCGAGACGTCCACAATTTCATATTCATAGCTTGAGCTGGCATCATCCACGACACGTTCAGGGTTGGCTTGAAGAGCTGCAAGCTGAGCTTCCAACGATTTGATCTTTTCCTCATGGCTCCGGGTGTACACGATGGGCTTGCGAGCAGATGCGATTTCATTTGAAGGTGGTGGCTCAAAGCGAAGCTGCTTCTGGAGAGCAGCTGTGTCACGCAAGGCAGGGGCAGCAGAGTTCTTTGCATGTTGCAAAGTGCCCGTTTTGATGGGCTTCAGAATAGACGTGATTTCAACTGCAGGTAGCAACTTGAAGGGAGCTGGGTCATGAGGGATCGGGGCAGCGAGGGCAGGTGCCAATAGTTGATGTTTGGAGGCCACATGAGCAGGTGGCACCACGAAGCGAGCTGGGTTGCGCAGGACAGGTGGAGGGAGAGTAGGTGCCAACGGTTGAGATTCCGAGGCCATAGCAGGAGGTACATGTTCGTCGCCAGGTTTGTCACCATCATCCGAGGGAGGAGGAACGAAATGTAAGAGATGTTGGCTATTGTGATCTTCAGCGACGTTGTCAACGTTGACGTTGGGCATTTTGCGTCTACGAGGCATCTTCAAGTTGCTGTATTTCTGGTCCTTCACCTGCAGAAGTTCCTTGCCCCATCTATCACGCACAAGGGCGATTTCGCCGTATTCAACTGAATTGATGTCAAGAGCTCGTTCATCTGTAACACGAAGATTAATATACAACTTCAACATATAAGCCAAAACAACACACCATCCGACCACTTGATAAGACGTAAACGGCCAGCCATGATTGAAGTATGCAGATCCACCCAGTGATCTCTCTTTAGATCGTTGTACTGGAATCCTGGGGCTCCTGGACACATGGATACCTTATCAGACCAACCATCGAGGCATAGCTCATGGGCTAGGGCACGTTTGTGCCATTCCCGCCAAGGAAAGTTTGCTTCGTCCATGTTAATCCCTGTCAGTTCCGCTAAAGTAAGTCAGTATCACAAAGTACTCAAAAAATGACAATGCAAACATACAGTATTGCTGTTTGAGGTGAGACGTTGCAATATTGCGGTAGTATTGGATGTTCATCTTTCCTGGAACCTCAGCCGCAACGTCCTCGTTTCCCAGCCTCTTTACAGTGCGCAGTACCAACTTTTTCTCTGCTTGCTTCTGTCGGTGCCGCGCGAATGCAATATCAGCCGGTTTTTGTGGTTTTTGCAACGGTTGAGGGTCAGATTCTTTGATAAAAGCCTTGAGATCCTCAGGTACGTCTAACCTACTTGCAGCCCTCAAGCGCTTTAGCGCAAGCTTCGCACTACAGATAAAATATTAAAATCAGTGATAAGATAAATCATAAATGAAATACAACATACCGAATTGTGTCTGCTACACCATTCAAGGTCTTCTGGATGTCCACGTAGTTCTCCTGTACAAGTTCTCGCCCAAGAGACTCCCCGATGACGATGGAAGAAGCTTGTCTAGCTGCCTGGTCATCACCAGCATAGACAACGATGGTAAACACAAAAACACCCTCATTATCACGGGTGAGCTTCGTAGCTGAGGCCTGTGCGCCGTCAACGGTATGTCGGACACGAGTCAGAGCAGGAAGAAGGTTCGCAGGGTCCTTTCCACGTTCCATGAGATCCGAGTACATTTCTTCGAGCAATTCTGGCGGGCCCTCCTTGAATGCCGCATACTCCTTTTTAATACGCATGGCACGGTCCTGAACTGTAAAGTTGCCATATAAGTTGTAGTCTAAACTGAGGATATATAGTTAAAATACAAACGTACCACTTTCTCCATTGCGTAAAGGATCCTTGATTTTCATCCAAGTCTGGAAGTCGTTCCAAGTATTCCCATCTCTCGAGTACTTGATATCAATCATCGCAAGATGCTTGACATCCTCGCAAGAGACACCAAACCTATGTGACAAGTATTCTATGTTGTTGAATAAGTTGTCGCCTAAGTGCCTTGTGATCTCCCTCAGCTCCCGGGGAAATCTCGAAGTTTTCCCTTTCGATTTCTCCTTCCCCTTCTCTTTTCCCGATAGACCTTGGTCATTGGTCTCGAGATCACCAACAAAATCAGCATCGCCATAGCCTCCTCCATCTTCGTCATCCACGATATGGTCAGAGTAGTTGGAACCTGTAATGTCGCTTTCAGTGGGAGTAATATCCGCACCCATCTGGTGAAGGTGTTCCGAAAGTGTAGTAGGGCGGGCGGAAGGTGCAGCATAGAAGATGTCCTCGGACACTTGTGGCTTGGATACAATTTCCCTGGCATGGGTCTTGCATGCAGCGCCCATATCTCAGACCCGTAGGCGCTCCTGAAAAGCGCTACCATCATTGTCTCTGTCATCCTCAAAGCGGCGATCCTTGGTGAAGTCGATTAGGCCAAAGGGTCGATCACGTTCTTCTCCTTCCTCTTCCTCTTCCTCTTCCTCTCCCTCTTCCTCTTCCTGCTCCTGTTCCTCTGCCTCCTCCTGTTCCTCTGCCTCCTCCTGTTCCTCTGCCTCCTCCTGTTCCTCTGCCTCCTCCTGTTCCTCTGCCTCCTCCGGTTCTTGTTCCTCTTCCTGCTCCCCCTCTTCCCCTTCCTGCTCCTCTTCCTGCTCCTCCTCCTGCTCCTCTGCTTCTTCTTCCTCGTCTTCCGATGCTTTTCTGGAAACATCAGGCATATAGCGAATAACGTCGGCGGCTGTCATGAAACCATAACGGTCCATGGTCCACGGATGAGTATGGCCCATCCTTCGAATATACCGGAACAATGCCCGCCTCTGGGCCTCATCAAACCCATATTGCTGGAGTAAATAATTCACGAAGGCCAGGTCACACAGGCGCTTCATGGGATCCTCAGGGTCTTGCGATGAGGCGTTGGGCTGCAGGCGAAGAGCCACATTGGCGCTGGCTCGGGGGGTAGCATCTACCGCAGAGATATTGGGTGTTGCGTTGGGTACAGAGACCCTGCTGGTTGTAGTTGTGGTAGCTTGGGCAGCCAGCCACCTAGTGGGGTTTTGTGAGGCGTTGGGCTGGGGCACGTTGGCGCTGACTCGGGTAGCGTCTGCTTCAGAGATATTGGGTGTTGCGTTGGGTATAGAGACCCTGCTGGTTGTAGTTGTGGTGGCTTGGGCAGTCAGCCGCCTAGTGGGGTTTTGTGAGGCGTTGGGCTGGGGCACGTTGGCGCTGACTCGGGTAGCGTCTGCTTCAGAGATATTGGGTGTTGTGTTGGGTACAGAGACCCTGCTGGTTGTAGTTGTGGTGGCTTGGGCAGTCAGCTGCCTGGTGGGGTTTTGTGAGGCGTTGGGCTGGGGGTGAAGAGCCACGTTGGCGCCGACTCGGGTAGCGTCTGCTTCAGAGATATTGGGTGTTGCGTTGGGTACAGAGACCCTGCTGGTTGTAGTTGTGGTGGCTTGGGCGGTCAGCTGCCTGGTGGGGTTTTGTGAGGCAATGGGCGGCTGAGAGGGTGTCAGACTCAAACGCCTAACACCCTCGCCTGCGGCGGCAAGAGCGACTGGGGATCTTTGAGCCTCCAGCTCCGTTAGCCTCTTGTCCCAGTCCTTCCGCTTGCCATAATGGTAGTTGTAGTCGTCGTCGGTCGGGGCGTCTGGGTGGTGTTTGAGAGCCTTCTTAAGTCGGTTAACAGGTTTGGGTTTAGGTCGAGGTCGAGGGGTGGCTGAAGCGGCAACGGCGTCTTCAGAGGCCATAGCAGCCTCGCGAACTTTTGCGCGGGTTACACGGGGAGGAAGAGTACTATGAGCATATTAATTAGACAACCAAATACACACCAGAGGAAGGGTAAGTAAACAATGCTTACCTTTTGCTAATAGACTGGCTAGCACTTGCATCGGGTAGGGTGGTGTTCGCGTCTGACTGAACATTGTTCATGACCGGCTCGACCAGAGCGTCACTGGGTGTTCCGTCGCTGTAAAAAAAATTAGCATTCTGTATTCTCTCCCCACAACGTCAGAGAGCCATCTGGTAAGCAACTTTGCGACACAGTCAGCAAAGTTGCTATGAAGACTGCGACACAGTCAGCAGTCCTTTCAACCTAGGGCGACACAGTCAGCCCTAGGTGAGCTTGTCTGGCATTGTGGGGGGTTGATGAGAGCAGCTATGACTCACCGGTTGGGCGGAATGCGAACTTTGGGTGGGCGACCCCGGCCTCTCTGTTAATTCATTAGCAATAGCATGTGAGGAGAAATTCTTTGACTTACTTTCGGTGGTTCATTTTGTGGTTTTGTTTCGTCGAGCTTTGTCTTCTTGGGAGGCTCTCCTCCTTCATTGGCCTGCTTTCGTTTGGTCCCAGTAGCTGGTTGGCCAACGTTCGCATCGGGCAGGGTGGTGTTCGTATCTGACTGGACGTTGTTCATGACCGGCTCGACCAGAGCATCACTAGGTCTTCCGTCGCTGTAAAAAAAAATTAGCACTCTGTATTCTCTCCCCACAACGTCAGAGAACCACCTGGTAAGCAACTTTGCGACACAGTCAGCAAAGTTGCTATGAAGACTGCGACACAGTCAGCAGTCCTTTCAACCTAGGGCGACACAGTCAGCCCTAGGTGAGGTTGTCTGGCATTGTGGGGGGTTGATGAGAGCGGCTATGGCTCACCGGTTGGGCGGAATGCGAACTTTGGGTGGGCGACCCCGGCCTCTCTGTTAATTCATTAGCAATAGCATGTGAGGAGAAATTCTTTGACTTACTTTCGGTGGTTCATTTTGTGGTTTTGTTTCGTCGAGCTTTGTCTTCTTGGGAGGCTCTCCCCTTTCGTCGCCTTGCTTTCTTTTGTTCATTGTAAGTTGTTGTGGAGGAGGCAAGAACGAGAAGTCATACGCGTCTTGTTTAAAAAGGATGCCTAAATCTCGATTCTCCTGCTAAATCTCGATTCTCCTGCTAAATCTCGATCCTCCAACTCATCCCTGGCATTGTTTAACAAGATTTGCGACGGGATTTCAGGTAGGTGTTGGGCGTTACACGTAAACGAAGCCCCTCGGTCTAATGAGATCTGAAGGGTGATCAACGATTGTCCGATTGTTTAAATCATTCTTAACTGATCCGCGACTTACCCAAAATTGATGGATTGTCCTTTGCAGTCAATCCGTCCAGTTATTCGTTCACTAGGACGCGTCGTTTGGCGTTAGACGCGTCGTTTGGCTTCAGGGAGGGTACCATGAAAGACTGCATCCTCTTGACGCGCTGTTTGCTTTTGAAGAGACTACCACGAAAGAATATGTCCTCTTGACGCGCCGTTCACCCTCGGGGCACCCCGAAAGATTGTGCCGTTCGTCCTTGGAGGGCATCCCGAGTATTTGGAGCGGGTCTCGAACCGGTGTCTCGAACCGGTGTCGTTATGTTATGCCTACAAATGCGATTTAGCTCAGAGGGTACGTTTCGGGTCCGCGCTCGTTACGTACATGAAGCTCTCAGGGTAGTTCGGGCATTGTGTTTGAGGGGCGGGTATGACCCAAGGGGTTTCAGTCGGTCGGCTCAACGTAAACGACGGGGTCTAGACACTCAGGGTAATCAAAGAACACAGAATAGAATTATCTATGCGACATTGGCCGAGGTTTAACGCCTGCAAGATAAGACAAGCAAATAATTAGCATCAAGATAAACAATCGCATGAGAAGGAATGAAAAACGCACATAGAAAGCTAGATACCCATTCACAGAAGGATGTCACGTCGGAAACGGATTCTTGGGAGTGAGAACAATGTGTTGAACGACCCCGAGGGACAAGCCTAAGCAGCACCCCGACCGAGATTGCGCCAACTGCCCCAGACGCGATTTGCGACAGAGTCAGCAAAACTTGAACTCAGTGACGCAGCCAACTGAGTGTGGGGGACTAGGAGCGACGCAGTCAGCTCCTAGAATGAAATTGCGGGACTCCTTGTTTGCGACACAGTCAGCAAACTGAATCTCAGCGACGCAGTCAGCTGAGTCGGGACCTCGAAGCGACGCAGTCAGCTTCGTCCATTGGGGGGGGGGGTGAACGCGTGGGACGAATTTTTTGAGGATGCGACGATGGGATGAACTTGAGGGTGCGACGATGTGCTGAGCTTGAGGACGCGACAATCTGCTGAACTTGAAGACGTGACAATGTGCTGGAATTGAGGATGGTTTGTTGATCGTGGAACAATTCGTTGCCAAACACTGCGTTGCCAAACACTGCGTTGCCAAACATTGGCGATTACAACAATGCAAAGTCCGATCTCTTTATCATCTATCAAGAAGGCTGACTGCGTCGCCCTCTGGTCAACGAGCTGACTGCGTCGCTCGTTTATTTCCTACAGGTTGACTGTGTCACCTGTTCATACTGACCTCTCTGCTCCTCACTTTAGGTACCTACCGGAGGCTGACTGCGTCGCCTCACCCTCTGGTCAACGAGCTGACTGCGTCGCTCGTTTATTTCCTACAGGTTGACTGTGTCACCTGTTCATGCTGACCCCTCTTCTCCTCACTTTAGGTACCTACTGGAGGCTGACTGCGTCGCCATCTGTTTTGACATTGATCATGCAGCTCCTCCGGGACAACTTGACATTATGGACTTCGGACATGCAAGACTTTGGTTAGTGCTTACTCTGCCTAGCGGTATAAATGAAACGAGAACTGACAAAAATATAGCTGACAAGCCTTCCGATGCCAAGGATGGAGCTGAAGCTCCAGCTGATAAGTAAACTTGTCTGTACTCCATCACTGTCGAGGAGCGAAATCTCCTCTCTGTTGCTTACAAGAATGTTATCGGTGCCCGTCGCGCGTCGTGGAGAATCGTACCTCTATGGAACAGAAAGAGGAATCTAAAGGCAACGAGGCTCAGGTTTCCATGATCAAGGGCTATAGAGAGAAGATCGAGAGCGAACTGGCAAAAATCTGCGAGGATATCCTCGATGTCCTAGACAAGCACCTCATCCCCTCAGCCACCTCAGGAGAGTCAAAAATTTTCTATCACAAGATATGAGAGTCACCTCTCTGAGTACAATTCGCCCGATTGATCGTTCCTTTAGGATGGGTGATTACCACCGATACCTTCCTGAGTTCGCTACTGGCGATAAGCGTAAGGATAGCGCTGACAAGTCATTGGAGGCCTACAAGGCTGCTTCTGACGTTGCCGTCACTGAGCTCCCCCCGACACATCCCATCCGTCTTGGTCTTGCCTTGAACTCCTCTGTCTTCTACTACGAAATTCTCAACAGCCTCCATCTATTTAATGTGCGTGTCTGATGCGTCTCTACGCGTTTGTTACTCCTATTGACCGCCAGACAGATGTCCGAATCCCGCGTGTTAAAACCCAACTTGGGCTCCAGGATAGCGCCGACAAGTCATTGGAAGCCTACAAGGCTGCTTCTGACGTTGCCGTCACTGAGCTCCCCCAGACACATCCCAAATGTGTGTGTCTGACGCGTCTCTACGCGTTTGTTACTCCTATTGACCGCCAGACAGATGTCCGAATCCCGCGTGTTAAAACCCAACTTGGGCTCCAACCCAACTTCGGCTCCAGGATAGCGCTGACAAGTCATTGGAAGCCTACAAGGCTGCTTCTGACGTTGCCGTCACTGAGCTCCCCCCGACACATCCCATCCGTCTTGGTCTTGCCTTGAACTTCTCTGCCTTCTACTACGAAATTCTCAACAGCCTCCATCCATTTAATGTGCGTGTCTGACGCGTCTCTACGCGTTTGTTATTCCTATTGACCGCCTGACAGATGTCCGAATCCCGCGAAGACTCTGTTTACCTCGCCAAGCTCGCTGAGTAGGCTGAGCGATATGAAGCTGCTCGAGCTTCTCGTGTCCCACATTTCATCAGGCTAATGGATCACCTCAGAAATGGTCGAGAATATGAAGCGTGTTAAAACCCAACTTGGGCTCCACCTTGGGTCGGTTTGGCCAAGTTGGGATGCAAATAGTGCTTCGGACCACGATTTGCATCCCACCTTTGATCGCAACTTGGGTAGCCGATCACACCTTGAGAGTTGCGTGTTGGGGCACATATATTTAATTAATTAAAAATGAGAATGTATTAGGTACATGGATTTCCTACATAAAAGTCAGATTTTTTCCACTCAGAAGATAAGGGGAGGCCGAATATCGAGGAGAGTTGTACACTTGTCGATATCTAATCAGCAATTTAATATTATCTCATCACGTGGGAGGCTTGTCATATCGATGTTGAACAAATTCCCACACTCTTTAATCTTTTCTCTTCATCGACAACGCTTCAATTATCCACACATGTCCACCATAAGGCGCAAGTCAACTCAGAACAAAAAGACGGTAAGTGAATCTTATATCCCCCCCTAACTTAACGCGTTTCTCTAGGTCTGGCCTTCCTTGGGGATAGGAGGAGCTGACTGCGTCGCTCCTCCTCTTTGTCTCGAGCTGACTGCGTCGCTCGAGAATTGGACGAGCTGACTGCGTCGCTCGTCCCCTCGATGGGAGCTGACTGTGTCGCTCCTTCTGTCCAGCCCCAGCTGACTGTGTCACTGGAGATCCTGCTGCGCTGACTGTGTCGCGCAGCTGGCCCCCAATCTTTTCAACACCCTACGCCTTTTTTCCCTTCCCCTCTGGTGTTGGCATTCTGCTTGTTGAGCTAACCCTGGCCTCTCTGTTCTGTTTAGACCGCGTCGATCTCACAACCGGTGGCCAAACGAGTCCCGAGAACGCCTCGTAAGCCTTCTGTTGCGATCTGAGCACCACAACGCTAACGACCTCTATTGTAGGGGGGTATTTCGATTACTACGGACGGGAGCGAGATGTGAATGATAACGCGCTGTTGGATATAGACGAGAATCCTCAACGTCGTACGTGTCTTCTCCAATATCCATCGCTTCATGACTCTCTGATGCCGCCCTTCATTTCTTCTAGCTCTCTGTGCTACAGACGGTCTCGTTGCTTACGAATTGGGTAGATCCCTCCGCTATCAAGTCCCCGGGCTGGAGCGCGTGTATGTTAACCAGGAGAATCGCGACGAGAACGGGAATGCCATCCCGGGACACTTTTTCATCACGTCTCCAAACATGACAACGATCCCGGATATCACCCAGGACCCTCATGTCGTACGCGTCCGGAGGGACGGTCGTTTCGCAACTGCAGATTTCACTCTCTTCCCCCAATGGTACGCTTCCGGCACGTACTACCTCCCTTATGTGCGGAAAAAACCCGAAGATGTCAACGATCCCTACACCACTATTTGGCACAAAGTTAGGAGAGAAGACTTTGTCAGGGAGGAAGGATCGAATATTGGGGGCATGGGTCGGTTGTCCGAATCTTTGGCTTTGCTTTGGGCACGGTTGCGGAGGGAATTGATGGCGAAGATCAAGATCGAGGTGTCATCCGGAAGGCACTCGAAGCTGGAGCTGAAAGAACTCCTCTTTTGCGAATGTGGGATGCACTTCGCATCGATCGCCCTGCTTTGCGCCCCACAGACCTACGAGGGGGTCCTGAACCTCGAGGTGCCGCGCACGTCATTGGCACCTTGACGGTTGAGGTTGAGCTCGCTGTTGAATTTTATGACAAAGGTATCCCAGTGTGGCTCGTTCGGCGCCCTTGCGACTTTCCGCTCTCGACCATCATCCTCAACTTGGTTTATCCTACCTTGGAGCCGATGGAGCTTGATTTTTTGGACGGCTCGGTGGCCCTGTGGTCAGGCCCCGCTGGGGCTGTCCGGAATCGTGTTTGCCAATCCCTCCGCATGGCGAACATTCGACTTGGACACTCCGCATACCAAGCTCCGCCGGGACCATTTCTTCCTGTGAACAATCAAAGTTGGTATTTCGCTGCCGCAATTTTGGACCAAACTCACTTTTACTCCTTGACAGATATCGTTTTTGCCCAAGAAACTTTGCCAGGGGCTCAGGTTACTTCGCCTGTTTTGCCAGAGCCAATGGACACGGCGCCCACACAAACAGCGCCATTTAATTCATCTTCCTCCTCTACGCTGCGCATCACCTCAACTGGATCTGCGGCCTCTTCGCGTTCTCCTTCCAATGAACCGCGCCTCCCAACACCTCCCATTGCGTCCTCGTCAGGATCACAGGCGTATTCAAGGCCCTTCCCCTCTCAACGTTTGAACTCTGTGGTCAGCCCCTCAGCCGCTCCTCCGCCAACGTTGCAGATATCAAAGGAAAAATTTGGGAGACCTAAGGGTCCATTGGCGCCAACGCCAAACCGAGTCTGGATGGTCGCCTTGGAGAAGGTGGTGGCTGATCGCAACAGGGTATACGATCACCCCAACAAGACGCTTTTTCGAGGCTACGCACTGCCTGACCCGCATCTCTTCCTGACGTCTGGCAGGTCGGCAATGTACACGATCTGCTGGCTTACGATCAAGCCTTTGTGGTTGAATATGGCCACGAATCGTGTTGGTGAGGATGGAAAGTGTTCACCGTATCCGGAACCCCAGGACTGGAGGGCTTTCATGGCTGACTTGTGTGGCAAAATGGGACTTGAAGTATCATCTTCTGGCTCGGGATCATGCAAGGATGCTTCCGAATCAAAGGAAGCTGAGAAGGCATGCCACGGTCGAGAGAAACGGCGGAAGATCAAGGATGACACCAATCGTGTTGACAAGTTCAAACTCGACACCTCGCTCTACACGTCGCCCTCGGATACCTTTTGGCGAGGGAAACTGTTGTTGACCAAGGATGCACTAAGGAACAACCAGTTCACTGTCATGAGTTCGGTTGCCAAGGAAATTATCTGGGAGCTGTTCAACCAGAATTTCGCCCTGGAGCTCCTTGCGTTGGATCAGGTCGTTTTTCCACGTGACAACATGACGGATGAGGAGGGCATTGAGCGAGATGCCAAGGTGTCTGCGTGTTTCCCAGATGGGATCCTTGTGGGCATGAGTTATCCTACGGTTGATCGAGGTCTTGGTGCTCTCCGCTGGCGAGACAGGATTGAGTATGTGGAAGCTTTCCGTTTGCTCTTGTCGACATGGAAAGGGGAAATGGTATCTGAAGATGTGGCACTGCGACTTGGGGGATTGCCGCTGGTTGTGTCCACTGCGACAGAGCAGCATGTTGAGGCATTGGAGATGGTGGCGTATGCCTTCTACTGCCAGACCTTCTTTGACCACTTCGGCCGTGCTCCCTGTGTCCCCTGCCGGCTTCCTCGGGATTGACTAATGGCGTAGTTGGACGTCTTTTTTTTCGGTAAGTGATTATGATCTGGTTTATAATTGGAAGTGTTCTCATTGGTTACTTGAGCAGTGTTTTATATATATCATTTGTACTTGCACGTGATTTGCCCCCCTTTAGGGGGGCAAATCAAATACATCATTTTTGGGCTGTGTGGATTGCCATCAATAAGCGATAAGCAGTACGCGGTAGGTTTCTTTTGTTCCTTTCTTTCGCTCCCCCACCTTGGTCTGTTCAAGTGTCCTTCATCCACAATGCCCTCTGCCTTCCGCCGTCAAAAAAAACACCCCGAGCAAGTTGAGGCTTCAACTTTGTCTGGATTGATTCCACAAGCAGAAGTCATTCCTATGCGCCGCCCTTATGCGTCGAAATCACTGCGTTTGAGCTTGGAGGGTCGGGTTTCAACTAGAAGGGGCCTGTTTGCCCAAGTATTGGCTGGAGAGCCTGAGGCATCTACGGATGTAAGGATGGATGGTATATCCCCACCACCTGTCATGGTTACAGATGAGGGTTTGGTGGATGAGACAGATAAATTGGATGATGATGCAGCAGATGTGTTGGCCAGGGAGGCTAGGGCAGCAAAAAAGCAACGGCAATGGAGAAAGTGGAGTGAAGACGTGATTCCTGCCCTGTTGCAGCCCTATATGGCTTTGCTACGTGAGACGCAAGGCCTTCGAGATGTTAACTCAAAGCGACATGTTGACAGTTGCGCTGGGTGTGTGAAGGGACGTTTATTGGATGTAACTTGTGTATATTTTGAGAGTATGTCGGAAACTTCACAACTGCCTAATCAGGTTGAACCCTGATTATGTATCATTTTCTCATAATCAGGTGGTGATTTTTCCCTGATCCGGTTCGGCTTCTTGATCAGGGCCCATGTAGATCAGATCAGGGTAGCCGCTTAGATTCACGCAATGTAACATCGATAATTGTAGTCTAGGCGTGTCATTTTGATAAAAAAAAACATTGGAGACTTTCGAAATTGAAACAGCTCGATAGTGATTATTAAGAGGAGCCTAATGGTGCACCTTGGCCATCCTCCTGTCGATAGGTCATCAGAAACGCAGGTCAAGATTGCGTGCGTGCTATTTGCTGCTGTTTATAATAAGATCAAATCACCCTCGAAAAACACAGTAATTCTAAAATCCTGGAGCTCAAATCCATCGGAGACAGTTTACAACGACACCATTTAATAGCCCTTGTAAATACGAAAACATGAATATATATTATGGCCTTTTATTGTCAAACAGAATCCCAATGCCCTAAGCTGCGAATGGCCACCAAACATTGACTGAAAGCTAACTAAACTCTAAATAGAATCCCCCACTGTTTTCACACCATGTTTTCGGTCCCGGCAACATTGCGATTGCCTGATTTTAAAATTCAAAATAATATATTCATTGCGTTCATTGTATATTACAGTAGATTCAGATTGACAGTGTGAAGCGAAATTCAGGAAATAGACGCAGGCAGATGAAAAGAACAGACGTTGAGTTTACAACCGGACATAGATTGTAGACAAGGACGTTACCTTCAGCACCACAGTCGCAATATACACTGCCCCGAACGTCCCAGTGTACGCCGCCGCTCACAATGATATTTCCGGTCCCTTCGTGTCGGGTCCAGGCTGCAGGTCCAGGGGTTATATTTGCGCCTAGATAATAGTGTTAAACGGCACCGTGAATAGATCGCTGAACAACTTACCGTTATATGTGGTCCTCAGCAGGTAGACATCTCCTTCAACCTTAGTAAACGTCCCTCCACTGACGAAGATCTTCTTTTCGAGGGGTACTAAAGAATTGGAAATGTAAGTGATAGCCCGAATCTACTGAGTTGAAATGGCATCGTACCTCCGGCCCACGCACATATTTTTGGAAGTACACGGCGCAGAAACATCTTCAAAAGACTTACGAAAACTCAACATACTGTCAACGAACTTCAAAATTTAGGCGATGAACGACTTACAGTCCTTTTTTGAGAACACGATTATAGCGCAGGTGAGGGCGATGCGGTTCATAATTGAGGTGAGAATCGATGTGTGAGTAGGAAGTGACGGCGGTATAGCAGGAGCGTACAGAGCCTAAGATTGGTGAAGTCTTGTGGTCACGTGCCCGCGTCGTCGTTCAGAGAATAAGCGCCCATTGCGACGCATAACAATTCTGTGGCTGTGTTCGTGCATTCTGGACTGGCTACACGTTAAAATTAAACTCATACTGCATCTAAGATACCCCTGGTCACGTTGAGTGTTACTGGATTCTTAAATAGTTTACATTATAAGAGTAAATTTAGACTGACAGTCTTGATATGATATGAACTCGGCCCAGCGTCAAATTGATAGATTGTTTCCATATTCTTGCCCTAATATCTACCCAGTGTCGAAAATTTTGATGCGTATCCAGTTTACAAACATACAGTTGATAGATAGATCACATATCATTGTTCTATCATCAAGCGGGTATGAATATTACAGGGTGCATCCAGCGCTGGATCATACAGATAAAAATGAGTT
>Ga0307513_10007732_pt1 | contig 13880 bp, 10 predicted proteins | sample 15_EM_MG_FD_202174 | JGI IMG/M metagenome (GOLD analysis project Ga0307513, IMG submission 202174) | Populus trichocarpa ectomycorrhiza microbial communities from riparian zone in the Pacific Northwest, United States - 15_EM | ecosystem: Host-associated > Plants > Roots > Unclassified | place... | reverse complement strand
TACGACGAGCGCGGTGGTCCGGGGCTTCGGGGTGTACGTGTGCTCGCGGGCCGCGCGCGCCAACACCCGTGCGGCGTCCTTGGGTTGCCGGTCGTTGGTCAACAGGCCGAGACCGTACTCGAGTTCGGGGAAGTCGGCGAGGTCGCGGGAGACGTCGTGGGAGCACCACCAGGTGATGCCCCACAGGTCCGGACAGTCGAGGACGTTCGCGACGGTCGCCGCGGTGAAGGCGGCGGCGTGCTCGGCGGGGACCAGCGGCGCGGGCGCCCCGACCTCCTGGAGCCAGACCGGCCGGCCCGGATCACCGGCCCACGCCTTGCTCAACTCGACGAGATACGCGGCGTGATGCTCCGTCGGGACGGAGGTGCGGCCGTGCCGCTGGGCGGTGCCGTTGAACACCCAGGAGTGCACGGCGGTGACCGCGCCGCGCCGGGCGGCCTGGGCCGGGGTGAACGGCTGGTCGTCCTGGTACCAGGTCGCGTCGTACTCGGCGTGCAGATGCAGCCTGCCCGGGGCGCCCTCCTCACAGGCGGCGAGCATCCGCTCCAGCCAGGCGTCGATCTGGTCGGAGGTCGCGCGATCCGGGTCCGGATGGGGCCCCGCCGAGAACTGGTTGATCTCGTTGCCGAGGGTCATGCCGATGAAGTTGGACCGGTCGGCGAGGGCGGCGGCGAGCGTGCGCAGGTAGGCCGCCTGCCCCTCGACGACCTCCGGGTCGGTGAAGAGGTTCCGCCGGTGCCAGGTCCGGGTCCAGGCCGGTAGGAAGTCGAAGCTGCTCAAGTGGCCCTGCAGTCCGTCCACGTTGACGTCGAGATCGAACTCGGCGGCGGCGTCCGCGAGTTGGACGAGCTGCTCGACGGCCCGGGGGCGGATCAGTGTGCGGTTGGGCTGGAAGTAGGGCCAGAGCGGGAAGACCCGGATGTGGTCGAGGCCGAGTTCCGCGATGGAGTCGAGGTCGGCGCGTACGGAGTCGAGGTCGAAGTCGAGCCAGTGGTGGAACCACCCTTCGCTCGGGGTGTAGTTGACGCCGAAGCGCACAGCGGAAGGCATGCGGTGTCCTTGCACTCGATGGGGGTGTCAGCCCTTGACGGCGCCCTCGCCGACCCCACGGAAGAAGTACCGCTGGAGACAGGCGAAGAGGGCGATCAGCGGTGCCACCGCGATGACCGTGCCCGCGGCGACGAGCCGTTCGTCGTTGGCGAAGGTGCCGTGCAGATAGTTGAGGCCGATGGTCAGGGTGAACTTGGACGGGTCGCTGAGCACGATGAGCGGCCACAGGAAGTCGTCCCAGGCCCCCATGAAGGCGAAGATCGCGACGACGGCGAGCGTGCCCTTGACCGACGGCAGCGCGATTCGCAGGAACCGCTGCCAGGAGTTGGCGCCGTCGACGAAGGCGGCCTCCTCGATCTCGTACGGGAGGTTGAGGAAGGCGTTGCGCATCAGCAGGACGTTCATGGCGCCGACGCAGCCGGGCAGGACGACCCCGATGAGCGTGTTGTTCAGGCCGAGTTCCCGCATGGTCGTGAACTGGGCGATGATGATGCCCTCCACGGGCACGAGCATCGCGAGGATGAAGGCGAGGGTGGCGACGCGTCGACCCCGGTAGCGAAGGCGGGCCAGGGCGTAGCCCGCGAGTGCCGAACCGACGCAGTTGGTGACGACGTTGGCGCCCGCGACCTTCAGGGAGTTGAGGGCGTAGTCCCAGACGGGGATGGTGTCGGCGACGCGTTCGTAGTTGTGGAGGGTCGGGTCGCCCGGCAGGAACTTCGGCGGGGAGCTGAAGATGTCCTCGGTCGGGCCCTTGAGGGACGTCGACAGCTGCCACAGGAACGGGCCGACGGTCAGCGCGAGGACACCGAGCAACAGGGCGTAGCGCAGGGCGAGTTCCCAGGCGCGGACGCGTCGGCCGTGTTCGTCCACGACCCGCCGTCTCCGGACGGGCGCCGGGCGCTCGGTCGGGCGTACCGCCGAAGGCTGTTTCTCCAGCACGCTCACGGGGTGTCCTCCCTGCGGTCGGCGCGCAGGACGAGGAGCATCAGCGCGACGGTGACGGCGAAGACGACGACGGAGAGGGCGGAGGCGTAGCCGACGCGGCCGGTCAGGCCGGTGCCGGTGCGCTGGACCAGCATGACGAGGGTGGTGTCCTCGCCCGCCGGGCCGCCGTCCGGGCCGGCCATCAGGTACACCTCGGAGAACACCTTGAACGCGGCGACCGAGGACAGCGCGCCGACCAGGACCATGGTGGAGCGGACGGCGGGCACGGTGACCGTGAGGAAGCGGCGTACCGCGCCCGCGCCGTCGACGGCCGCGGCCTCGTGCAGTTCGCGCGGGACGTTGGCGAGCGCCGCCAGGTAAATGATCATGTAGTAGCCGAGGCCCTTCCAGACCGTGACGGCCATCGCGCTCAGCAGAAGCAGCCACTGGTCACTGAGGAACCCGACCCGGCCGACGCCGATCGCCTCCAACAGCGAGTTGACCAGGCCGCGTTCGTCGAGCAGCCACACCCAGATGAGCCCTACGACGACGATCGACGCGACGACCGGGGTGTAGAACGCCGACCGGAAGAAGGTGATGCCGGGGATGTTCTTCTGGACCAGCAGCGCGAGCAGCAGGGGCAGCAGGACGAGCGCGGGGACGACCCCGACGACGTACAGCGTGCTGTTGCGCAGGCCGATCCAGAACATGTCGTCGTGCAGCAGCTCACGGAAGTTGGCAAGGCCGACGTACTCGCCGGGGATCAGGGTCCGGCGGTCGGTGAAGGAGTTGATCAGGGTGGAGACGAACGGGTAGAGGATGAAGGCGCCGATGATCAGCAGCCCGGGGGCGGCGAACAGCCAGGGACTGGTGGGCAGTTGGCGCCGCACGCGCACCAGCCCTGCGCGCCGCACACCCTCGACTGTGGGACTGGCGGCCATACCGGCGTCAGCCCTGCTGCTGGAGAAGCCGGTCACAGGCCTTGACAGCGTTGTCGAGGGCTTCCTCGGGGCTCTGCTTCCCCTGGAGCGCCCGCGCCACGGAGTTGCGCAGCTCGGTCTTCATCTGCTCGCTGAACAGCACCGGCGTGTAATTGACCGCGTTCTTCAGGGACTTGGCGGCGGCGATCCGGACCCTTGTCTCGTCGGTACCGTCTTCCGTGGTGAAGTACGGGTCGTCGAGCGAGCCGGCCGTGCTGGGGAAGATGGCGACCTTCTTGGCGAACGACATCTGGTGCTCGGCGTCGGTGACGTAGTGCGCGAAGGCGACGGCGGCGGGCTTGCGCTTGCTCTGCGCGTTCACCATCACGCCCATGACGTACATGTTGACCTTGCCGGTGCTGGTGATCTGGTCGGTGATGCCGATGTTCTTGTACAGGTTCGGGGCCTGCTTCTTGAAGTTGCCGAGGTCGAGGGCGCTGCCCGGGTTCATGGCGACGGCGCCGGTCAGGAACTTCTTGCCTGAGGACTCGGGGGTCGCGGTCAGCGCCTGCGGGTCGAGAGCCTTGGCGTCGTACAACTCCTTGTACTTGGTGAGGAGTTCGACTCCCTTGGCGTCGTTGAAGGCGAAGGCGGTACCCGCGTCGTTCATGAGGGGGACGCCGTAGCGGCCGAAGTCCTCGATGGTGGGCACGTTGGCGAGCGTGGCGACCTTGCCGTCGCTCTTGTCCGCCAACTCCAGGGCGTCCGCGAAGAGTTCGTCGTACGTCTTCGGCGGCTGCTCGGGATCGAGTCCTGCCTCCGTGAAGAGGGACTTGTTGTAGAAGAGCGGGCCGGTGTTGAGATACCAGGGGAAGGCGTACGTCCCGGTCATGCCCGGGATCTCGTGGCTCGCCCAAGCCCCCGGCAGATACTCGCTCTTGTACTGGGCGGCGGCCTTGTCGAGGTCGAGCGCGAGGCCGGCCTTGGCGAGCGGGGCGACGAGGTCCGGGGAGACGTTGACGACGTCGGGCAGGGTGCCACCGGCGGCGTCCGCGCTGATCTTGTCGGCGTAGCCCTCGGCGGGCTGGTCGATCCACTTCACGTCGGTGCCCGGGTATTTCTTCTCGAAGTCGGCGACGACGCCCTCGAAGTACGACTTGAAGTTGGCGCGGAGGTTCCAGGTCTGGAAGGTGATGTCGCCCTCGATCTTGCCGGAGGCGTCGGTGGAGCCGCTGTCTCCGTTCCCGGAGCCGCAGGCGCTCAGCGGCAGGACGACGGCGAGGGCGGCAGCGGTGGCGAGGACTCTGCGGGGGATGCGCACGGCGGACGGGCTCCTTTGCGGCGGCGGTGGCCAATGGTGCCGGGGCAGACCCTGCACGCCCGGCGCCGGGCAAGTCAATGGATTCTGCTCAGCTAAATTCATTAGTTGGGCAACACTCCAGGTCAGACAGTTGAGTTGGCCGTATTGCGGCCGATCACTAATGCGCTTTAGGCTGGTCCGACTCAAGCGCATTAGTGCGCAGCCACCAGGAATTGGGGAGCAAGGATGCCGGCCAAGCGGTCGCCCGCGCGCAGGCCGACGATGAAGGACATCGCACAGCGCGCCGGAGTCTCCGAGAGCGCGGTCTCGTTCGCGCTCAACGGCCGCCCGGGAGTCTCCGAGGTCACCCGGGACCGAGTGCGGCGGGTCGCCGAGCAGTTGGGCTGGCGGCCCAGCACCGCGGCGCGCGCACTGTCCGGTGAGGGTGCGGCCACGGTGGGGCTGGTGGTGGCGCGGCCCGCCGACACCCTGGGCGTCGACTCCTTCTTCCTCCAGCTCATCTCGGGCATCCAGGAGGTGCTGGCGGAGCGTCATCTCGGCCTGCTCTTCCAGGTGTTGGAGGACGTCGACGACGAGTGCGCGGTCTACCGCCGCTGGTGGGCCGAGCACCGGGTCGACGGTGTGCTGGTGGTCGACCCACGCACGGACGACCCACGCCCCGGCCTCCTCGACGAACTGGGCCTGCCCGCCGTGGTGATCGGCGGCGCCCCGGACGAGCGGCACCCCGGCTGGTCGACGGTGTGGGCGGACGACGCGGGCGCGATGGCCTCGGTCGTGGACCGGCTGTACGCGCTGGGCCACCGGCGGATCGCCCATATCGCCGGGCTCCCCGGCCTCGCGCACACCGAGCGCCGGATCCGTACGCTGCGCGCCGAGGCCGAGCGGCGCGGCCTGACGGAGGTCCGCTCGGTGACCACGGACTACTCGGACGCGCAGGGCGCCGCCGTCACCCGGCGGGTCCTGGAGAGCGCCGCTCCCCCGACCGCCCTGGTCTACGACAACGACGTGATGGCGATCGCCGGAGTCGCCGCCGCGACAGAACTCGGTTTCTCGGTGCCGGCGGACGTGTCGGTGGTGTCCTGGGAGGACTCGGCGCTGTGCCGGATGGTCAAGCCGTGGCTGTCGGCGCTGTCGCGGGACACGGTGGAGTTCGGCCGTACGGCGGCCCAGGAGCTGACGGCCCTGCTGGACGGCGGCCCGGCGCGGACCGTACGCGTACCGGTGCCACGCCTGATCGAGCGGGACAGCACGGGCCCCTGCGGAGCAGAGGCCCTCTGAACTGCGCGGGGCGGACGCCGTACCCCCGTGTACCCCCGTACCCTCGTACGGCGTCCGCCCCGCACCCCGTAGACATGAGTCCTCAGACCCGGGATTGATACAGCCCGAACTCAGCGATCCGCACCTCCGCCCGCGCCTGTGTGACCCGGACCCGCCACCGCCGCGCCCGAACAGGCACCGCCAGCAGGAGAATTCGGCTCGCTCCGACCGTCCCGGCCCCCGCCACCCGGGTCCAGCCACCTCGGACGAACGCCTCGACGACGAAGGCCTCGACCTGCTGGCCGTGCTGGATGTCCTCCGCCAGCCGGATCCGGTCCGCCGCCAGCTCCCGGCCGAGATCGACGGTGACGACACCCGGGGTCCGGGTGACCGAGGCACCGATCGTCAGGTCGGCCGGAAGTTCCCGGTCGACGCGCTCCCGGAACTCGCGCAGCCGGGTGACGTCGGAGGCGGCGAGGAGGCCGTCGGTGTCCGGCGGGACGTTGAGGAGGAGTACGGCGTTGCGGCCGACCGAGCCGAAGTAGATCTCGGTCAACTGGTCGACCGTCTTGGGCTGTTGGTCGGCGTGGTAGAACCAGCCGTCCCGGATGGACACATCGCACTCGGCCGGCCACCACTGGACGTGGTCGGCGACCGTACGAGCAGCGACGAGCGCGTCCCGGCCGCCCATGTCCGCCGCGTCGTACGAGAGCGCGAAGTCGGTCTTGCCGTAGTCCTTCTCGGTGACCGGTACGACGCTCCACTCGTTCTCGCGCGCCAGCCCGCCCTCGTTGCCGACCCAGCGGACATCGGGCCCTGAGACGGCGATCGTGGCGTCCGGGGCGAGGGTGCGCACGAGGGTGTACCAGCTGTCCCAGTCGTACTTCTCGACCTTGTCCGGCGGGATGTGCCCCTGGGCGCCGTCGAACCAGACCTCGTCGACGGGGCCGTACTCGGTGAGGACCTCGTAGAGCTGGTCGAGCATATGGGCGCCGTAGTCGGTGGCGGGGAGGGTGAACGTCGGGCCGTCGGGACGGTCGTCGTTCTCGACCGGGGTCGGGATGGTGTGCTCGACGCGCGCGCTGCCGTTGGCGTAGACGCCGTGGAGGTACTGGTTCTCGTCGGCCGGGGAGATGTACACACCGACCTTCAGCCCGTACCGCCGCATGGAGTCGGCGAACGAGCGCAGCACATCGCCCTGTCCGTCGCGCCAACTGCTCGACGCCACCGAGTGGTTGGTGTAGCGCGAGGGGTAGAGGACGAAGCCGTCGTGGTGCTTGACCGTGAGGATGGCGAGCTTGAAGCCGCCGTCGCGCAGGGCCCGCGCCCACTGGTCGGTGTCGAGGCCGGTCGGCTGGAAGACGTTCGGGTCCTCGTCGCCGGTGCCCCATTCGAGGCCGGTGAAGGTGTTGACGCCGAAGTGCAGGAACGCGGTCCGTTCCAGCCGCTGCCAGGCGATCTGCCGTGCGGTGGGCCGGACTTGGGAGGCCTTGCGGACGAGGACGTCGGCGGAGTCGGTGGAGCTGACGGGGATGCGGAAGTTCGGTTCCTCCGCGACCGAAGCCGCAGCCGAGGCTCCCGCCGGAGCCGTGGCGGCCAGGGCGAGCGAGGTGCCTCTGGAGGCGACGAACGCGGCGGCTGCCGTGACGAAGAGACGTCTGGAGACTGTCATGGGGAACGGGCTCCTCGGGTCAGTGGGTGACGGTCAGTGGACGGTGGTCAAGTGCCAGACAGCGGGCTGCTGTTGGTCCGGCGGGTACTGCACGAGCCGACCGTCGTCCGCCACGTGCACCGCCATCCGCGTGATCGCGTTGACGAGCGTGAAGCCCCCGGCGACCTGCTCCAACTCCCAGCGCTGCACGGTGTTTCCGGCATCGCAGGTCTGTGCGGTGATCTCGACGCCGGGCTGGAGCGGGGTGTTGAGCGTGAGCTTCCCGCCGCGCACCTCCAGACAGCCGCTCCCGGTCCGCAGGGTGACGTACCCGTCGGGCGTGCGCCGCACCTCGGCGGCAAGGGAGACAGCGCCTGCCCGCAGGGTGTACGTCCCGTCCGCGACCGGCACCCGGGTCAGGTCCCGCCAGCCGGGCGCATGCCCGACAGCCGTCGCCCGTGCGGTGAACTGGGCGTACGTGGCATCGGGATGCGGATCGCCCCAGGTGGCCTGCGCGACATGGCGCAGCGCGGGGTCGGTGTCGACGGCGACCTCGTTCTCGGTCTCGCCGCGCCCGTTGTCGGGCCAGAGGCTGATCTTCGCGCCGGTGATCCCCTGGCTGGAGGCGACCTTCTCGCCCTCGAAGCTGCGTGGGTCCCAACTCTGGTCGTACAGGCTCTTGGTGTCGGTGTGGAAGCCGCCCCGGACGAGGTACAGGGCGTAGGCCGCGTTCATCAACGGGTAGCCCTGGGCGAGGAGTTGGCTCGGCTTCACCGCCACGTTGATCCAGTGCTCGACCGTGGTGCCCGCGGTCACCGGCACGGTGTTGGCGCCGGTCAGCCCGTCGTTCCAGATGCGCAGCTTCTTGCCCTTGGCGGCCACATAGGCCTGGACGCGGTTGACGAAGTCGATGAAGGCGTCCTGAGGTGTGGCGTTCGCCCCGTACTTCTCCTGCGCGTACCGCAGGACCTGCGGGTACTTGGCGAAGTCGGAGCCGAGCATGTACTCGTCGGCGCCCATGTGCCAGGAGCCGCCGGTGAACACCTGCGCGTACTCGTCGATCAGGCTCGTGTAGTAGTCGAAGGCGGCCGGCTGGGTGATGTCGAGCCTGCTGGGCTGCTTGTTGCCGTCGGAGTCGGTGAGCTGGAGATCCGGCCGGTTCTCGATCCAGGGGTCCATGTGGCCCGGGGAGTTGATCTCCGGAATGATCTCGACGTGGTACTTGTCGCCGAGGGCGACGAGCCGCCGGATCTCGTCCTTGGTGTAGTAGCCCCAGGTGTTGGCCTCGGGGTGGGCGTCGCTCTTCACCTTGAGTTCCAGGAGCAGCTGGTTGAGCTTGTGGTACGCCATGTCGCGTACGAGGTTCTCCAGCCACTCGGTCGAGATGTGGATGTAGCAGGCGCAGACGCCGACGCCCCGCTCCGCGTACCGGGGCACGTCGACCGTGCGTCCGGCGGGGATCCGGTCGCCCTGGGCAAGAAGCTGGAGGACGGTACGGGTGCCGTAGAAGGCGCCGCGCTCGGTCGCCCCGGTCACCGACAGCCGTGCGCCCGCCCGGAGTTCGTACCCCTCGGCGCCCAACGCGGCCCTGTCCGGCTGGACATCGATAACGATGTCACCGGTACGCGCGCCACTGCTCACCACAGGTACGTCGCCATGCCCCGCGTCGCGCAGATCGTCGGCGAGGGTGTCCGCGACCCGGCGCTCGGGCGCGGAGTCGGCGACCAGCCGGGCAGAGCCGCCGTACCGATAACTCCCCTGCTCCGGGGTCCAGTTGGTGAGCGTGGGCACGGTGACCGGGGTGCTCGCCGCCACCGTCTGCGCGACTGCCGGAACCGGGGCGGCGAGCAGCAGGAAGGCCGCCAGCACACCCAGAAGCCGACGTCTTGGATACCTACTCATCTGGAAGCTCCCATTCATCGGAGGTGTGATGATTGAGCGCACCTCAGGTGCTGTCAATGGGGTCCGGGGTCAGGGAAGTTCGGCCAGTGATCGGATGACCAGCGGCTCTTTGGCCAGAACCGGGTGCCCCGACGGGCAGAAAGTCCAAGAGCCCCGGCCCGAATGTCCAAGCTCGACGCCTTGGACACCCCAGGATCTCCAGGCCCGACACCCCCGGGATCCCCAGGTCCGACACCACAGGTCCTCAGGCCCGACATCCCCGGCCCCGACGACTCTCGACGCCACTTGTACTCACGAGTAGCCTCATCGCCTCACGCGTAGCACCATGTGTTGCAGACACCCCGAGGAGCCCCCGTGACCAGCTGGGCCGGCCGTACCGCCACCGAGATCGCCGCCGCCGTGCGCGAGAAGCGCGTCACGCCCCGTGAAGTCGTGGCCGAACACCTGGCGCGCATCGAACTGCTGGACGCCCGCGTCGGCGCGTTCCGCCGGCTGCGGGCCCAGGAGGCGCTGGCCGAGGCGGACGAGGTGGCCGCCCGCGCCGATCTGGCCGACCTCCCGCTGGCGGGCGTACCCCTGGCGGTCAAGGACAACCTGGGTGTGCGCGGCGAGTCGACCCGGCACGGTTCCACCGCGACGCCGGACACCCCCGCCGACCACGACCATGTCACCGTGGCCCGGCTCCGTGCGGCGGGTGCGATCGTCGTCGGGGTCACCAATGTGCCCGAGCTGTGCATCTGGGGCACCACGGAGGGCCCTCTCGGCACGGCCCGCAACCCCTGGGACACCACCCGTACGGCGGGCGGTTCGTCGGGCGGCAGCGCGGCGGCCGTCGGTGCCGGGATGGTGCCGATCGCGCTCGGCAACGACGGCATGGGCTCGCTGCGCATCCCCGCCGCCAACTGCGGTGTCGTCACCATCAAGCCGGGCCTCGGGGTCGTCCCGGCGGGCATCGGCAACGGCGACTGGTTCGGCATGTCGGAGAACGGCCCGCTGGCGACGACGGTCGAGGACGCCCGTCTGATGCTGTCGATCCTCGCGGACACCGGGTTCGTACGGTCGGACGCGCACACCGGCCGCAAGGTCGCCCTCTCGGTCCGCAGCCCCATCACCGGCGTCATCATCAGCAGGCCGTACGTGTCCGCCGCGCGCGAGGCCGCCGCCCTGCTCGACGGCGCCGGTCACCAGGTGCGGCCCGCCGACCCGCCGTACCCGCTGTCGATCGGCGTCACCTCGTTCACGCACTGGACAGCGGGCACGGCACGGGACGCGGAGGGCTTCGACAGGAGCGAGTTGACCCGGCGTACCCGGGTCCACGCGGCCATCGGGCGCCGGTTCGTCGGCTACGTCGAGCGGGGACAGCACAAGGAGCAACTGCGCCGCCGTCTGGAGCCGTTCTTCGCCGAGCACGACGTCCTGCTCACCCCGGCACTCGCCCGGCGCTCCCCCGCAGCAGCCGCCTGGCACGAGCGGGGCTGGCTGCGCAACATCCTCGCGAACACCAACTACTCGCCGATGACGCCCCCATGGAACCTGACGGGCTGGCCGGCGATGGCCGTACCGTTCGGCACCCTGCCCTCGGGCGCGCCCTGCGCCGTCCAGTTGGTGGGCCGCCCGGGCTCGGAGGCCGTACTCCTCGACGTGGCACAGCAGTTGGAGGCGCTGCACCCGTGGCAGCGGACGGCTCCGCTCGCCTAGAGCGCACCGAGCCGGGTGGCGGTCAGTCGGCGCCGAGGGCCTTGTACATGACGTGCAGGCCCACCCGGCCGTCCCGGGGATGGTCGAACGCGTCCGGGACCGTGCCCAGGATCGTGAAGCCGAGCGAAGTCCACAGCTTGACCGCCGGGTTGGTCTCGACGACCGCGTTGAAGACCATGCCCCGATACCCCTGGACCTCGGCCTCGCTCAGGACGTGTTCGGCGAGGGCGCGGCCGATGCCACGGCCGCCGCAGTCGGGGTCGACCATGAAACCGGCGTTGGCGATACGGGCCGCGGGGCCACCGTAGTTGGGGGTGAGGAAGGCGGAGCCGACAACAGCCCCCGCACCGTCCTCGGCGACGTACACGCGCTTGGCCGGGCTCATCCACAGGGCGCGGGCCGCTTCCTCGGAGGTGTCCGGGTCCCAGGTGTAGGTCTCTGTGGCGGCGACGATGCGGTGCCAGAACGGCCAGATCCGCGGCCAGTCACCTGCCGCGGCTTCCCTGATGATCAGCATGGACGTGAGTGTGGCACGTCCATGCCGACGACAATCTCGACGGGTCCTACGACCCTTCGGTCCTTCGGTTCCTCGGTCCTCCCGGGGCGTCAGTCGACGCTGGGCAGGATGTGCGGCTCGGCGAGGTCGTCCTCGTAGCCCGCCAGGCGGATCGGGGCCGACCTGGCCCACACGTCGAGGCTGCCGAGCCGGTCGCTCCGGTCGCCGGGGGCCTTCGTGCGTTCCTCAGGGCCTTGTTCGAGATTCGTCTTCTCCGGTGTCACCGCGCACTCCTTATGTGTCGGGTCACCCTCAGGACAATCGGGACCAGTCTGATGCCGGTCGCTCCACATCCACTCGGGTCTGGGTCAAGAGCAGTCAGGACGCGGTGGCGCCGGTAACGGACCGTGGGTGTGGGTGGAACCCAGTCGTGCTGCCCGTCCGCTCCAGTATTAACCAAATGAGCGCGTGCCCGCTCGATGGGGTGAAAACAAGGGGTAAAGATCTCACGTCGCTCAGTGTTCATTCAGCCATAATCTGGGGTTATTTGTTACCTGGAGCACGGTGTGAGCATCACCCGTACGGCTCAACCAACGCACCCACGTACGCCATCCCGGAGGACCGGCGCACCCCGCTGGAGCTGGGCGCGGTCGACTGAACCCCCTGAACCCCCGTACGTCCAGGGCCTGTTGACTGACGACTCGTCATGAGACGGTACGCGGATGACGTCGCCGTACGGACTGGACGGGCGGGTCGCTCTGGTCACCGGGGGCACGCGCGGGATCGGGCTGGCCGTCGCGGGCGCGCTGGTGCGGGCGGGGGCGCAGGTGTGCGTAACGGCCCGCGATCCGGACGGGGTTGCGCAGGCCGCCAAGACGCTCGGCGGGATCGGCCTGGCGGGCAGTGTCGCCGATCCCGCACACCTGTCCCTGTTGACCGAGTTCACACTCGGCACATTCGGCCGCATCGACATCGTCGTGAACAACGCGGCCACCAACCAGCCCTACGGCCCACTCATGGACGCCGACCCGGACGCCTGGCGCGAGGCCTTCACCGCCAACGTCGAGGCTCCCCTGCGCCTGACGCAGTGCGTATGGCGGGCATGGATGCGCGAACACGGCGGCACGGTCATCAACATCTGCACGGAGGGCGCCACACACGTCGGCCCCAACGTAGGCGCATACGGCACGACCAAAGCAGCCTTACTGCACCTCACCCAACAACTCGCAGGCGAACTGGCGCCCAAGGTCCGGGTCAACTCGGTCTCCCCCGGCCTCGTCCGCACAGAAATGGCCCGTTTCGTATGGGAGCAAGGTGAGGACGCAATCGCCGCTGGGCTCCCTCTCGGCCGGATCGGCGAACCCGAGGACATCGCCCGCGCGGTCCTGTGGCTGGCGTCGGACGCGGCAGAGTGGGTGACGGGGACGGACCTGTTGGTGGACGGGGGTACGCGGGTCAGGGCGGCGCGGTCGGCGTCGGGGTACGCGATCCACGAGCACCTACGAGCCCACGGCCCCGCAACCCCCTAGGGGCGCGGGGAACTGCGCGACCAGCCCCCACCGCCCCGCAGACGCATGACCACCCCGCCTACCACTTACCGGGCGCGTAGTCCTTCAAGAACACCCCGTACAGATCCTCGCCCAACTCTCCTCGCACGACCGGGTCGTATACACGAGCCGCCCCATCCACAAGATCAAGCGGCGCATGGAACCCCTCATCAGCCAAGCGCAGCTTGTCGTAGTGAGGCCGCTCGTCAGTGATCCACCCCGTGTCCACCGAGGTCATCAAAATACCGTCGGCCTGGAACATCTCCTGCGCACTGGTCCGCGTCACCATGTTCATCGCAGCCTTCGCCGCATTCGTGTTCGGATGCCCCGCACCCTTGTACCCACGCCCGAACACCCCCTCCATCGCCGACACATTGACGACATACGCGCGCCCACTCTCAGCCGCACGCGCGGCCTCCGCCATCGCCGGCCGCAACTTGCTGATCAGGATGAACGGCGCCGTGTAGTTGCACAGCTGGGTCTCCAACAGCTCCACCGGGGAGATCTGCTCGATGGTCTGCACCCAGGTGTTGGTGTCGACGACGTCGGGGACGAGCCCGCCCGCGTCGATGGCCGTGCCGTCGAGATGCCGGGCGACGCTGGCGTTGCCCGCGACGAGGGCGAGGTCGGCGACCTGCTGGGCGTCGAGGCCGCTGATGCCGACGGGCAGCGCGGCCAGTCCGTCGACCGCGCCGGAGCCGAAGGCACCGATCACCCGGTGGGCGGGCAGCTCCCCGGCGGGCAGCGGCGCGCTCTCGCCCTCGACCAGGGCGGCGTACGCGGAGGGCAGCCGGCGTACCGTCTGGGTCGCGTTGTTGATCAGGATGTCGAGCGGACCGTGCTCGGCGACCTGGTCGGCCAGGGCCACGACCTGGGCCGGGTCGCGCAGGTCGGTGCCGACGACCTCCAGGCGGTGGATCCAGTCCGCCGAGTCGTCCATGGCCTTGAAGCGGCGGATGGCGTCCTTCGGGAACCGCGTGGTGATCGTGGTGTGCGCGCCGTCGCGCAGCAGCCGCAGCGCGATGTACATACCGATCTTGGCCCGGCCGCCGGTGAGCAGCGCGCGCTTGCCGGTGAGGTCGGTGCGGGCGTCGCGGCGGGAGCGGTTGAGGGC
>Ga0307513_10007729_pt1 | contig 13881 bp, 6 predicted proteins | sample 15_EM_MG_FD_202174 | JGI IMG/M metagenome (GOLD analysis project Ga0307513, IMG submission 202174) | Populus trichocarpa ectomycorrhiza microbial communities from riparian zone in the Pacific Northwest, United States - 15_EM | ecosystem: Host-associated > Plants > Roots > Unclassified | place... | reverse complement strand
TTAATTGAATTAGATAAGATATTAATTGAATCAAATCCAATCAACCTAGCTGATTTTTAATGACTTGGTTGATTTGACCAAACTTTGATCTAACCATAATCTAATCACAATTAACTCCTTAATACACAATTGACACAGTTTGACAACAGCATAGCACTGTTCCTTAATACAAGGAAAGAAAAGACATTAAAGACAACAAATCTTAGCCCTTGAATCAACCAACTGGCAGCTTAGTGCGACACATAGGGCAAGAAGTACTCTTGGATAGCCACTTGACAATGCAATGGCAATGAAACAGGTGAGAGCATCTAGTAGTAGCAGCTTCAGACCCATCAGGAAAATCTTGCAAGCAAATTGCACAGCATAACTCTTCATTCATGGAACCCGGAGTTTGTTGCTCAATCTTTACTTTCTTCAAGCATGGGATCGGTGGCTTGCAAGCTGGTAATACAGGATTTTCAGGGTTTTCGACAACATCCCACGAGACCGCCTTATCCTCATCAACATGAATGCCAGTCATGATATTGAACCTCGGGTGCAGAACGCAGACAAATATGTGGTCAATTTCACCGTGGAGTTTACGAGCCTGATCAGAGATGGCGAAGTGCAGAGTAGCTTTCATGGCTGAAGATAAACTGATGTCTGTGTTGGTAAACATTTGCTTGTATCTATGATTTCTCAACACCAACTCCCACAGTCTCAACAGGAATTGTTGTCTACTAACCTGTAAGCCAACTTGCGATTCCTTGACAATAATGAACTCTACAGTAACCTTTTTGGCAAGAAACTGAGTTGAATAGACAGAAGATGACGATGGCTCCATGCTTTCGCTTGAAATACTTGCTTGGAGTTGGAAGAAAACCGATTAGCAGAGAAAGTGTGAAATTGTTTCCCTAACGAAGTCTTTTTATAGAAAGGAAATGCAAGGGTTTCCATGTCTGTTCCGGATTCCGAATGGAAATTGGTACAAAGCTGTACAAAAAATAGCCGTTGGGCACATAAGAAGGAAATGCAAGGGTTTCCATGTCTGTTCCGGAAACCGTCAGTTCTCTGACTCCAGGTTTCATTTTTTTACTTGATTAGACTTTTAATTCTAGAAAACCCTAAAGTGATCAGGTTCAATCAACCCAACGGCCTCACTTTTGATTATAAGCAAGGGTTTGTTAAACAAGAAAATGTACGTGGTGTTTCCAGGATTAGATGGCACTGATATCAGCCATTAATCAGGATAGGCCACAAACTGGATATAGCACCCGAGCCATTATGCCAAGAGGAACCGATAATCCCCCAGAATTGGTAATGGGTGCAGCATTTCACATAATTAGCCCACAATGACTTAACACATAATTAACATCATTATCACATAATTAACAATGAAAACAAAATTAAACTTAAGATCAATGTACTTAAAATGGGATTAGAAGCTCAGTGGAAGGAGAAGTCGTTATTAAAGAAAGCTCACGGCAAGTACTCAAGTACCTGTCCACTGCCCTTCAGCACATTTCAAGTGCTTAACCTCTTCATAGCAACAAATCCCTTTTGATAAAAAAATCCATTAAAGCCAAAAAATTCAAAATTAAAAACATCGATCACGAAATGGATTTTAATTAGAAGGGCTTCAGTGTGTGTAACAATCAGATCATTGACTTGATAATCTCACTGAAATCCGCTAAGATAATTATGTTATCATCATAAGCCCAATTGCTCAGAAGGGAAAACTTTTTCTCAAGAACACCAAATTTATCCCACAAAAACAAACCCAAAAAAAATCAAAACCAAGAGAAAAAGGAAGTGGGATATAAAAGGAATGAGAGAAAAAAGAAGGGTGCTCAGACAGCCAAGGGTTAGTAATCAAGTTCCGGGAGAAGAAGCCCAGATCAGAAACTCTAATCCACAAACAATTTGCTTCATCACAGCACTCTTTTCTTGAATACAAGCAGCCTCTTGTGTACCAAAACACCATAACGCATAAGCAGAAATGGAGTGAAACAATGAAGAAAGGGAGAAAAAATGAGAACCCAAGATGGGATTTTAAGGTCTGATGGAGGTGGACAGGCAAAGTTAAGAGATGATATTAGGCTGTGAAGGTTTTGTTGTTTATATAGGGGCTGTAGTAAAGTGTTTGGTGGCATGAAAACTAGGGTTTCAGACTGGGAGTTTTTGGGTTTTAGGACGTGGGCTTTGGAGTTTTGAACCTTAGCATATTGACTAATCAATAACCGTACTTTTAAAATTTTTTAAAATTTAAAATTTAAAATTAATTTTTTGATATTTTTAAATTTTGTTAGTATGTTAATTTAAAAAATAAATTTTAATTAATAAATAAAATATTATTTTCATATATTTTCATATAAAAAACATTTTAAAAAATAATATTTATTATATTTTAAAATAGGTCTACAAGCAATTTTAGCCATAGTTATTAAACCCAGACCGGCCCGGCGGGTCGATCTGGGACCCGGTTGACCCGATCACTGGACCGGTCTGGATTTATCAAAAGACCGGCCGATGCAATGACCCGGCCAAACCCGAGTGAGACCCGATATTTTTTTTCTTTCAGATGTGGTTTTTCTCCTATACTCTTTTTTTCATATTTTTTTAATTGGTTATTAACATTTTTTAAAGTTTATTATATAAATATTAGAAACGTGTTCTATTTTTTCAATATGGGATTTGAAATCCTTTAGCATATATATTTTATGTTTATAAAAAAAAAAGTTATTTTTTCAATGTGGGATTTAAAATCCTTTTGTATATATACTTTATTGTCACAAGAAAAAAATTATGTTTTTTTAATGTGAGATTTGAAATCTTTTAGTATATATACTCTATGTTTTCAATAAAAAAATTATTTTTTCAATATGGGATTTGAAGCCCTTTTGTATATATATTTTATATTCACAAGAAAAAAAATTATATTTTTTCAATATGGGATAAAAAAACTTTTTAATTTAAATACTTCAACTTAAAAGGATAACATGATATATTTTCAATGTGGGATTTGAAACCTTTTAGTATAAATACTCTATATTTACAAGAAAAAAGTTATGTTTTTTCAACGTGAGATAAAAACTTTTCTAGTTTAAATATTTTAACTTAAAAGTATAATATAGTATCTTTTCAATGTAGGATAAAAAACTTTTTAAAATATTCTTTTAAATTTCATTATTTACAACATGTATAGCCTATATTCATATGGATTTTTTCTTGATTTTTTCATATGAAATATTAAAACTTTAAATATTTTTTTTAAATTTTTTAGGTTGACCCATAAAATCCGGAAGCCGGCCCCTTGACTGGGTGAACTCCCGTGCCGATTTTGATAATTATGATTTTAGCTATTGCATAACTACTTCTTTTGTTTGGATTAAAGTAAGGTACTTATTAGCCATATTTTTCTTTTCTTTTCATTTAATTATTTTTTTCATTGCAGATAATAGATTTTTTAATTTTACATCATTACACTAATATCCTTTATTATATAGAACATCTATTTTGGGACTAACATTTTGTTATTGTCTTAAAAAATAGAGATAAAAAGGATACATTTTTTATATATTCATTTTTAAAATGAAATAAATCCAATCTAAAAATACTACAGAGACAAATTTTTTTTATTTTTTATTTTTATTTCTCCAATCAAATATGATTTGCGTTTTTTCTATATCTATCATTTCTATTATAAAACATTAATAAAATACAATAAATTCTAAAGATTCTAAATATTTTTTAAATCAAGTTTTAAGATAGATTGGTTATTCATATCTAAATTAATATATTAAAAAAATCAAAGAGTATAAAATTTTGTATAATATAAGATTTGTGTTATTGGCCAAGACAATAATATTTAATTATTAACAATTAACAAAAAAACTAAAAAATAAGGTGTTTTTACTGTAATTCTCCTCACAAAATACTATTAATTGTAATAATGTATTTTTCATTTGTTTTTTTTCTTACAATCTACTTTTTTTTGTTTTCAATTTCAATTATATCCTTTAACATTATATTTACTAGGGGTTAGACTTTGTAATTTTTCTTAATTTATTTTCATGAAGTTATTTATTTTTATGACTTGAATCGCAAGTTTGACAGATTAAGCGATTTGACAGATTAACTTGATGAACTCAATTTTATTTTCTTTCCCTAATTGATTTTTTTTGTAATTTCATCATAAAAACATTGTGTTGATTGAGAATTATGCTTCATGATTTGTTTCAGTTTGTTTTCGATGATATTATCCTTATCTCATGACTCTGGTCACGAGTTTGATTGATTAACTCGGGTTAACTTGAGTCTGTTTTTGTGTTTTTTTTTAATTTATTTTTTTATTTCATCTTTCAACATTGAAGTAATTGAGAATTGAACTTCATAATTTATTTCAATTTTCTTTCTATTGAGTTATCTTGGTTTCATGATTTGAGATGTGGATTTGACAAGTTAACACGTGTCATTTTTTTTTCAATTTCATCTTTCAACATTGAGTTTATTGGAAATTAGGTTTTATAATTTATTTTGATTTGTTTTTTATGAGATTGTCATAGTCTTATGACTCAACATGCTAATTGACATATTAACCTGGGTTGACATGAATCAATCCAATATGTTGTTGCTTTAATATTTATAAAAAATATCATCTTGGATATTTATTTTGAGTCAAACTACGGTTTTATTAGTTGTTCGGGTTGCTTTTGAACCCGCCAAGTTCACCGAGTCAATCCTTACACAATTTATTTTTTTCTACTAGAAAAATTATTAAAAAGTCTATATAACTTTTTATGTTAAAAAACTTTTGATCCGGCCTGCAAGCAATGCAGTCTAGTACTCCAATGAACACTATTCAATGAAATAGTGTTTTGACAAACTTTGCCGAATTTGGAGGTAAGATGGTTTTTTTACCATGATTCAATGTCATTTTTAAATTTTTATGCGGTAGATTAGTGTTTTTCAATTTTTTAGAGCAATTAAATTACTGAAATACTTCGAAAAAAAGAGGATAACTTCAACCCTAGAGCATTTATGTAATTTTTTCATTTTTTTTATTTAAATTAAATTACTTAATCAACTTTGGGTTCAAAATTAGCAAAATTATCATCCGAGTATTTGAGTTTTTTTCATGATGTTTTCTTTTGTCAATGTTAAGTTTTTCTCGAGGTATTCTTGTATTTTAAAAAATATTTAATATTTTTTTAAAGAAAACTTGTTTGGCTCGTGCCACGCACGTGTCATAGGTGGACACCCCTGGATCCTATATGCAGTGCTTATTGGGATGTTTGGTCACCAAACACTGTATTTCCAGGTAGCATTTGAAAGGTTTCGATGCCCCATCCGCGATGGGGTGGTGAATGTGCCAAGTGCACCTCTAGTTTGGTGTTGGTAGCCATTTTTATTTTTATCATTATTCTCTCTATCCACCTTGAATTTAATGCCAACCTCTTCAAAATTTCAAACCAGCCCCTTCAATATTTTTCTTTAACTTTTGGTATTTGTCCTTTCGATTACTATTTTTTTTGTATGTCATTTTGATTAATATTTTTTTATTTATTTTGAATAATATATAAAAATATTATTCCTTTTTAATTTCACCCCATTTAATTTTTTTAATCTTTCAAAATTCATCCATATTCTTTTGATTAATATTTGTTTTGATTGAGATCATTTTCTAAATTGTTTTATTTTTGTTTTTACAATTTCATCTTGCTTTAGTTTTTTTTCCTATCAAATTTGATCTTTATTCTTTTGATTGTTTTTTTTTTACTTTGACAAGTTTCTGAGATCATTTTATACTCTTTTGATATTATTTTTTCCTTTAAAAAATAATATTTATCATATTTTAAAATAGGTCTACAAGCTATTTTAGCCATAGTTATTAAACCCGGACCGGCCCGGCGGGTTGATCCGGGACCCGGTCGAGACCCGATATTTTTTTTCTTTTAAATGTGGTTTTTCTCCTATACCCCTCATTTTTCATATTTTTTTAATTGGTTATTAATATTTTTAAAAGTTCACTATATAAATATTAGAAAAGTGTTATATTTTTTCAATATGAGATTTGAAATCCTTTCGTATATATATTCTATGTTCACAAGAAAAAAGTTATGTTTTTTCAATGTGAGATTTGAAACCCTTTAGTATATATACTCCATGTTTCCAATAAAAAAATTATTTTTTCAATATGAGATTTGAAGCCCTTCCGTATATATACTCTATATTTACAAGAAAAAAGTTATATTTTTTTAATGAGGGATAAAAAACCTTTTGATTTAAATACTCCAACTTAAAAGGATAACATAATATCTTTTTAATGTGAGATTTGAAGCCCTTTAGTATATATACTCTATGTTCACAATAAAAAAGTTATGTTTTTTCAATGTGAGATAAATTTTTTTTAAAAATATTCTTTTAAACTTCATTATTTACAACATGTATAGCTTATATTCATATGGATTTTTTCTTAATTTTTTTATATGAAATATTAAAACTTTAAATATATTTTTTTAAATTTTTCCGGGTTGATCCATGAAACCCGGAACCCGGGGGGCCGGGTTTGATAACTATGATTTTAGCGATTGCATAACTACTTCTTTTGTTTTGATTCAAGTAAGGTACTTATTAGCCATATTTTTCTTTTCTTTTCATTTAATTATTTTTTTCATTGCAGATAATAGATTTTTTAATTTTACATCATTAAAATAATATCATTTATTATATAGAACATTTATTTTGGGACTAACATTTTGTTATTGTCTTAAAAAATAGAGATAAAAAGGATATATTTTTTATATATTCAATTTTAAAATGATATAAATCCAATCTAAAAATATTGCAGAGACAAATTTTTTATTTTATTTTATTTTATTTCTCCAATCAAATATGATTTATGTTTTTTCTATATCTATCATTTCTATCATAAAAAATTAATAAAATACAATAAATTCTAAAGATTCTAAATATTTTTTAAATCAAGTTTTAAGATAGATTGGTTATTCATATCTAAATTAACATATTAAAAAAATCAAAGAGTATAAAATTTTGTAGCTTTATATTCGTAATATAAGATTTGTGTTATTGGCCAAAACAATAATATTTAATTATTAACAATTAACAAAAAAAACTAAGAAATAAGGTGTTTTTACTGTACTTTTCCTCACAAAATACCTTTAATTGTAATAATGTTTTTTTCATTTGTCTTTTTCTTAAAATCTGTTTTTTTGTTTTCAATTTCAATTATATCTTTTAACATTATATTTACTAGCGGTTGGACTTTGTAATTTTTCTTTATTTATTTTCATGAAGTTATTTATTCTTATGACTTGTATCACAAGTTTGACAGATTAACTTGGTGGACTCAATTTATTTTTCTTTTCCTAATTGTTTTTCTTTGTAATTTCATCATAAAAACATTGTGTTGATTGAGAATTACGCTTCATGATTTGTTTTATTTTGTTTTCTATGATATTATCCTCATCTTATGACTCAGGTCACGAGTTTGTTGGATTAACTCGGGTTGACTTGAGTCGTTTTTTGTGTTCTTTTTTTAAAAAAATTATTTCATCTTTTAACATTGGATTAATTGAGAATTGAACTTCATAATTTATTTCAATTTTTTTTCTATTGGATTATCTTGGTTTCATGATCTGAGATGCGGATTTGGCAAGTTAACATGAGTCATTTTTTTTCAATTTCATCTTTTAATATTAAGTTTATTGGAAATTAGATTTTATAATTTATTTTGATTTGCTTTTTATGAGGTTATCATAATCTTATGACTCAACATGCGAATTGACATATTAACCTAGGTTGACATGAATCAATCCAATATGTTGTCGCTTTAATATTTATAAAAAATATCAGCTTGGATATTTATTTTGAGTCAAACTATGATTTTATTAGTTGTTCCGGTTGCCTTTGAACCCGTCAAGTTGACCGAGTCAATCCTTACACGATTTATTTATTTTTATTAGAAAAAATATTAAAAAGCCTATATAACTTTTTATGTTGAAAAACTTTTGATTCGACTTGTAGTGCAGTGCAGTCCAATGAACACTATTCAATGAAATAGTGTTTTGACAAACTTGGCCCTTTCTCAAAACACCATTAAGCTAGAATTTGGAGGTAGGATGGTTTTTTTTACCATAATTCAATATCATTTTTAAATTTTTATGGGGTAGATTAGTTTTTTCAATTTTTTAGAGCAATTAAATTACTTAAATACTTCGGAAAAAAAATGGGGATAGCTTCAACCTTAGAGCATTTATGGATTTTTTATATTTTTTAATAAAATTAAATTACTTAATCAACTTTGGGTTCAAAATTAACAAAACTATCCTCCACGAGTATTTGAGTTTTTTTTATGATGGTTTCTTTTGTCAATGTTAAATTTTTCTCAGGGTATTTTTGTATTTTTAAAAATATTTAATATTTTTTTGAAAGAAAACTTGGTTGGTGCGTGCCACGCACGTGTCATAGGTGGACACCCCCGCATCCTATATGTAGTGCTTATTAGGATGTTTGGTCACCAAACACTGCATTTCCAGGTGGCATTTGAAAGGTTTCGGTGCCCCATCCGCGATGGGGTGGCGAATGTGCCAAGTGCATTTCTAGTTTGACGTTGATAGCCTCTTTTTTTTTTTTATCATTATTCTCTCTATCCACCTTGAATTTAATGCCAACCTATTCAAAATTTCAAACCAGCCCATTCAATATTTTTCTTTAACTTTTGGTCTTTATCCTTTCGATTATTATTTCTATTATATGTCATTTTGATTACTAATTTTTATTTATTTTGAATAATATATAAAAATATTATTCTTTTTTAATTTCACCCCATTTAATTTTTTTAATCTTTCAAAATTAATCCATATTCTTTTGATTAATACTTGTTTTGTTTGAGATCATTTTCTAAATTGTTTTATTTTTGTTTTTACAATTTCATCTTGCTTTAGTTTTTTTTCCTATCAAATTTATCTTTATTCTTTTGATTGTTTTTTTTTTACTTTGACAAGTTTATGAAATTGATATTTTTTCATGATTTTATTTTTCAACATTAAATTGGTTAAGAATTAAGTTTATTGATTGCACCAGGATCTAGAATTTTACGGGTTATGAGTTTTATAGTTTAGATTAGGTTTATGAGGTTTGCGTCGGGTTTTCTTGGTTTTTATTTTCCTTTGTTTAAGCTAGTTTTTTTTTTTTTTTATCATTTGGTATTTATTTAATTGGAGGTTGGGTTCCATTCTTTTTATTTATTTATTTTATATAAAAAAATTTGTTGTTCTTGAAAATAACCCCAGTTATCTTGAATATTTTTATTTGTCATTCTTTGTTGGGTATTTTTAGCTAATTCTTTAAATTGATATTTATTTTTTCGATTCATTCCTTTAATATTTGGAATAATTTTTTAAAACAATTTATAAAATTATTTTTTTTCAATTTCACCCCCTTTAATTTTTTTAATATTTTAAATTTAGTCCTCATTTTTTAAATACTATTTCTTTATTTGATATATTTTTTTTAAAAAACAAATTTCATTATTCTTAAGTTTTTTTCCTATCAAATTTGATCCATATTATTTTTATTATTATTTTTTAGACCTTAGATCAGGTTTAAAAGATTCACTTGAATTTGCTTGATTTTTTTTAAACTCATATTTTTTTCAATTTCATTATTTAATATTTATATCATTAGCAATTAAGCTGTGTTTTTTTTTCTATCTCTTTTATATAACTTTTTTTAAATTTTCAAAACAACTTGAGTTATTCTAGAGATTTTTTTTTTCCGGATTCTCCATACTTTTTATATCCCAAGTTTTATTTTTTAAAAATATTTTTTTAAAAAATACTTGCATCATCTAAAATATTTCTTTTATTAATAAAAAAAATATTTAGATCCGCGATCCATGATGTCACGCAGACCCACAAATCCAGTTAGTTGTATAGAGTTAGGAGATTGAGAGGTGCAGAGGAATGATTTGACTCTTCAATTCTCTCTAAGTTCTGAGTATGAAAAGGCGAGGCTGTGCCCCCAAACTATAAACAATCGACAAATTGACGACATCATGATGGGCTTTCACTATTAGCCAATCATTTTTTCCTAGGAGCACGTCTTTTGTTTCTCCTTTTCCTAGGAGAAATTGCTTCCAGCAAGGTTAGAATAAAGAGTTTTAGCACTTCAAGTTACGTAACATCTGCAAGTCATTGTTACTTTGAAGTTAGAACTTGCATTCCATGAAATCTCAAGGCATTGCTAAGGTATCCAAATCAGCCTGGAAATCTCCTTAGGACTTGTAGTTGCCAAGTATTTGTGATGGCAAATGTTTGGTTTAGCTTGTAGATTTTGATGATCACAAGGGAGTTCACATTATTCCTAATGAAAGAACATGAAAGTAACATTACAATATATCACACCGAAAAAAATAAATCTTCGAGAGTATATTACGTATATTACTAAAACCTTTTAAGTAATGTAATGTTTAGTTATTGTCTCAAGATAGAAAAGATATAAACAGTAAAAATAAATGGGTATTATCTCTTGTATTTCTTGTTTTTAAAAGATAAAAATTCACTTAAAATTGTTTTTAATACATATTTATTTCATATTTCTATCTTTTTTTTCTCTCCAAACAAACACACTTCTAGCAAAGAATACTAATCAAACACAATCTATGAATGGTTTATTCTCTCTTCAATAAAATAAATAAATAATAAAAAAACAACAAAAACAACACACTAAGCCTTAGCTATTAACCAAAGCACATTGCCTTCTAATCTCACCATTCGAGCCAGTTTTAACACGAATTCTGCCCATTTTCTCCATGGATTTGGAAAATTCAGAACGGAAATCTATTGAACCCTGTAGTATTTGGCGGATCATAGACAATGTATTAGAGTTTGTGGTCAAGGCAGCATCTGATTGAAATAGACCTCTTCTCTTCAGCAAGAGTTTATAGTAGCTAAGATCAAATGTCTTTCTGCTTCCAGGGTCCATCTCAACTATAGTAGTGTTATCGCTAATACTTCTGCACTTTCTAGCCTTCAAATTCGCAGCATATTCGCTATCTAGAGCTGGGTCTTCATCTCCAGTCCCAGTGAAATTGTATAGCCGGTTCGAAAACGATTGACAATGAGCAATGCCAATGGTATGAGCACCTGGGAAAATCAATTTGATTAGATGATCCATGATTCAGCGCTGTAAGAATGCGTCACGCAGTGAAAATGTCAAATGGGACGTACCAGAAAGCAAGACCAGGTCTTTCAAATCAAGACCTTGGTTAGCAAACAGTGTTTGTAGAGTGGTGAAGTTGATCATGGGAGATGGGACGTTGGACAAGGCCTCTGAGGACCTGGAGATCAAACCGTCTCGCCGGCCAGTCGGAACTCTCCAGAATGGACCTCCCTGTCAACATTGAAAAGAAAATTTATTTTTGTTTCTCGAGTAATGAATAGTATTAGAGCATAGATTTTTTTGTTTTGTTTTGGAGTTACATACTGTGGCTACTATACTGTCCCTAGCGACCAAGGTGAGGATATCAGCACAAGACACAATTCCAGGACATTCAGCTTCAACTAGGCGTTTCACTCTGTCGATGAAGTCAAAGCCTCTGAGTGTAAGATTTGGAGTTGCTGCCTTTTCAGGTTGTTCGCCGGAAGTTGTGTTCAACAGCACAGATGCATCGCAACCCTGACAAAAAAGTTTCCTCTCGTGTTATCTCACAATCTGAAAAATCAACACATGCAACATTCTGCAGTAAATATGCAAATACATACCCTGACAAAGCAATCATGGAAATGCATTCTGATTAAGGTTGCAGCCAATGATGGAGCGTTGTGGATGTGCTGGTTTACAAAGCCTTGCACAATCTTCTCAGCTTTCGGGCAGCTTGTATTATAAAAACCCATCTTTAGTTGAGCTTCGGTTGAGCCCATAAATGCTAAAAGACCAAAGATTAGCATCCCGAAATACCCAATCCTTCCCATCTTGATCGTTTCTAGTTTTTTTTCCTCTTTCAATCTTGCCCTTTAATACTGCAAATGTAGAATCCTAGTAGTCCATTCAATGAAGCAACATCAGATGTACACTCAATGCCTTCTTGGGAAAGACTTGTAGGCATCTGCATGTGCTACAAGATGAGAAGCAAGATGATAAAAACAGCACATCTAGCAAAACTATGATAAGTACAGTACATCTACCGAACAAACATATGTCATCTCGTATTATAGGCATATTTTGATATAAAGTAGGCCATTAAGGACATGATTAGTCAGGCTTGTCTCTCCTAGAGTAAGCAAAGCAAGGCTACTGTGACACCCCCCACACATCATCAAGGCCTTTTCCTTTTACTGCATTGATCTTTCGTTTTTTTATTGATTTGGCAGGTAGCATTTTTCTTGTAATGGCATGCTAAAGTATTAAGAGGCGAAAACAAGATTGACAGAAGGATAAATACAACTTGTTCACCTGCTCTATGGTGGCTGTGTTATCATAATTCTGAACTGCTTTTTCCTTTTACCATGTACGGATAACTGCTGCCATCCATGATCCCAGTAGAATAATAAAGAATATACGTTGTCAAGAAAAGAATCTGACATCTGAAGAACTGGGAATATGTAAGCATGAATCCACATAAAAAGCAGCAGACAAAGTGACAGAAGATTATATTGGAAAGATTGATGACAACAGGATATCCAGTATGATCTAGATCTGATCCTCTCTGTTTCGTCTTCTACTAAAAGGATTCTTCAGGGGGTCAATATTGAAATCTAGGATCAAGAGAAAATTTGGCACATGATTTCTCAGGCTGGAAGCAGTTGGCTTGATCTGTGTTAGCCTGCTAGGTATTGATCCTGTGCATGTATTGGGATTCTGTTCTGTATCCTTCACATCCTGTGGACGCTTGGTCTCATCTAGCTCCTATTGTGTATGTATAATCCCACTGTGATTAAGATTATGATGTTCAAATTAACAGTGGATGTTTACATCAGTTTATGTATGTTTATTTCGACTAATTCTTTGATATTTTTTTCAAGTTAATGACTATATAATTATACAATTACTCTAAAATTTATGATATTTAAATTAATAATTTTTAAAAAATAAACTTAAAACCTGACCAGTTAATCATAATCCAATTAAGACAAGAAACTTCATATCACTCTCTTTCGAAGATGGAAAGTGTCATAACTTTAATTTCTAACTACAAAAAGTTCATGCCCACAAACCTTTCTTTCAAACTGTTAATTGAGACGTGGTTAAACCTGTTTTTTATAAGATTTTAATTTTTTTTTGTTTTAAAAAATATTTTTGAGTGAACGAACACATTAAAATACAATCAAAACTTCCCGAAACGCATTTAAACCTTCTTATAAGTGCACTAACGATACATGGCATGGAAAGGAATAGTTCATTGTTTCCCATCGACCTACCATCCATTAATTCTTCTGTACTATGGCGTCTCAACGCCAAAAAGCACTGAGTTAGAGGCAATTATCACTGAGTTGGAGGCAATTATCACTGAGTTGGAGGCCCATTGTTGAACCTAAAGGAGAGTTGCGAGACCATCTTTGTTCCCCCTCTGTGGATAGTACTATCTCCTTGAAAAAGGACGAAATGGAAGAAGGTTAGGCTGGTGCAGCCATTGAATGGAGTATCTGCTACTGCTAGTGAAGTTAATATCACTTATTACCTTATTTTTCTAACCATTAAATTGTGTCTGGTCATATTGCTCTGGATTCGTATGCATCAAAATTGCTTTTGTCAGGAATGTTTGTTTTTAATGTTTTAAAAGATTTTTGTTTTGAAAAAATTTGATTTTTTTACTGAATTATTATTTTTAATATTATCATTACCTCCCAGCACTAAAAGCACCATCTTTTAATGAATTGA
>Ga0307513_10007728_pt1 | contig 13882 bp, 11 predicted proteins | sample 15_EM_MG_FD_202174 | JGI IMG/M metagenome (GOLD analysis project Ga0307513, IMG submission 202174) | Populus trichocarpa ectomycorrhiza microbial communities from riparian zone in the Pacific Northwest, United States - 15_EM | ecosystem: Host-associated > Plants > Roots > Unclassified | place... | reverse complement strand
TAACGCTTCGCCGCGGGCAGGGCCCGCTCCTACAGTGGGTCAGGCTACGTAGACCGATTTGATGTTCATGAACTCGTGGATGCCGTGTTCGGCCAGTTCACGGCCGAAACCGGAGCGCTTGGTCCCACCGAATGGCAGGCGCACATCGCTTTTCACCACTGCGTTGACGAACGCCGCGCCGCATTGCAGCTGGCGGGCGACCTGGTTGCCACGTTCGCTATCGCCGGTCCAGACGCTGCCACCGAGGCCGAAGGTGGTGTCGTTGGCGACTTTTATCGCTTCGGCTTCATCCTTCACTCGGAGAATGCTGGCCACCGGACCGAACAATTCCTCTTCGTAAGCGGCCATGCCCGGCACCACCGCATCCAGGATCGACGCCGGATACCCCGCATGCGAGTCGTCCGGCTCGCAACCCAGCAGCGGCTTGGCGCCTTTGGCGATGCTGGCCTGGACCTGCTTGTGCAGTTCGTCGCGCAGGTCCTGCCGAGCCATCGGTCCCAAGGTCGTGGCTTCGTCGTTGGGATCGCCGAGCTTCAATTTGGAGGCCGCGTCGACGAAGCGCTGCACGAAAGCGTCGGCAATGCCGTCAACCACGATGAAGCGTTTGGCCGCGATGCAGGTCTGGCCCACGTTGCCGAAGCGGGAAGCCACCGCGCTGGCCACCGTTTTGTCCAGGTCGGCGTCTTCCAGCACCACGAAGGCATCGCTGCCGCCGAGTTCCATTACGCACTTCTTCAGCTGGTCGCCGGCATTGGCCGCGATCGAGCGCCCTGCCCGCTCGCTGCCGGTCAGGGTCACCGCAGCGACGCGCTTATCGCGCAGCACTTCGGCGGCCTGGTCGTTATCGATGTGCAGGGCCGCGAACACGCCCTCCGGAATACTGGCATCGCGCAGCGCTTCGGCGATGATGTCCGCGCAACGCGGCACGTTGCTGGCGTGTTTGAGCACGGCCACATTGCCGGCCATCAGCGCGGGTGCCAGAAAACGGAATACCTGCCAGATCGGAAAATTCCACGGCATGACCGCCAGCACGCAGCCGATAGGTTCGAAACGAACATAGCTGTTGCTGGCTTCGGTGGCGATGGGTTGGTCCCGCAGATAATCCGCCGCATGTTCGGCGTAGTAATCGCAGGCGTCGGCGCACTTGTCGACTTCGGCCAGGGCTTCCTTGCGCAGCTTGCCCATCTCGGCGGTCATGATCTTCTGTATATCGTCGCGACGGCTACGCAGCTGCGCGCCGACCTTGCGCAGCAAAGTGCCGCGCTCGGCCAACGAGCGCGTGGACCATTGCGGAAATGCGGATTCGGCGGCCGCCAGGATGGATTCCACAGCGGCGCTGTCCATCAGTTCGAGCGTGTATTCGACCTTGCCGGTCGCGGGATTGACGGTTTCGACGGTCATGGGGAAATCTTCGCGGTGATTATCGTGGATGAATTCTGCCAGTCAGAGAGTTAGCTGACTGTAGCGCCCCCCCTTTGCAAAAGGGGGATTGAGGGGGATTTGCTCTTGATCTTCGCGGAAGCCCTTACCAGCAACAGCAAAAGCAAATCCCCGTAGCCCTCTTTTCCAAAGGGGGCAAAAGCAAAAGCCTCAGCCGTTGTCCTGCAAGGCCAGCTGCATGTCGCGCTGCCGCCGCTTCTCTTCGCGGTTCATCAACCACCAGGCGACAAATGCGGCAACGGATACCACCACGATCATGATCGTGGCCAGGGCGTTGACCTGCGGATTGAGCCCGCGACGCGCCGAAGAGAACACCACCATGGGCAAGGTGGTGGAACTGGGTCCGGACACGAAGCTCGCGACCACCACATCGTCCAGCGACAGAGTGAACGCCAACAGCCAACCCGAAACGATGGCCGGTGCGATGATCGGCAGCGTGATCAGAAAGAACACCTTGACCCGGTTCGCACCCAGATCCATCGCCGCCTCCTCCAGCGACTTGTCCAGTTCGGCCATGCGCGAAGACAGCACCACGGTGACGAAGGCCAGGGTGAAAGTCACGTGCGCGATCCAGATCGACAGGATGCCGCGAGGCGCAAGACCGATCAGACTGCCCAGCGACATGAACATCATCAGGATGGACAGGCCCAGGATCACTTCCGGCATCACCAAGGGAGCGGTAATCAGTGCGCCGAACAAGGTCTTGCCGGGAAAGCGCCGCATGCGCGTCATCACCAGTGCGGCCAAGGTACCCAGGATCACCGCGGCGGTGGCGGTGAAGAACGCTATCTTGATGCTGATCCAGGCCGCGCCCAGCATCTGGTCGTTCTGCAGCAGCTTGCCGTACCACTTGAGCGAGAAGCCCGACCACACCGTCGCCAGTTTGTTTTCGTTGAACGAATAGAACATCAGCACCAGGATCGGCACGTACAGAAAGCCGAATCCCAACGCCAGGATCAACCAGGTCGGCCAGCGCTTGGCGAAGTTGCTCATGTCAGCCTCCCTTCGATCTCGCTCTGCTGCACGCGGTTGAAGATCAGGATCGGTATCAGCAACAGCCCCAGCATCACGATCGCCACGGCCGAGGCGGTGGGCCAGTCGCGGTTGTTGAAGAACTCGTTCCAGAGCACGCGCCCGATCATCAGGGTGTCTGGGCCGCCCAGTAATTCCGGGATCACGAACTCGCCGACCGCCGGAATCATCACCAGCATGCAGCCGGCGATGATGCCGGCCTTGGACAACGGCAGCGTGATCTTGAAGAAGGCCTTCCACGGCTTGGCGCCAAGATCGTAGGCGGCCTCCAGCAACCGGTGATCGTGCTTGACCAGGTTGGTGTAGAGCGGCAGCACCATGAACGGCAGGTAGCAATACACGATGCCGATGTAGGCGGCCGTGGGCGTATTGGCGATCTGCAGCGGTTCGCTGATGAGATGCAGCTTCATCAGCAGATTGTTGAGCAGTCCATTCGGCTTGAGGATGCCGATCCAGGCATAGACACGGATCAGGAATGAGGTCCACGACGGCAGGATCACCAGCATCATGGCGATGTTGCGCGCCGACGACGGAAGCCGCGCGATGACGTAGGCCATCGGGTAGCCGATCAGCAACGCCAGGAAGGTGGAGATGGCGGCGATCTTGATGGAGCTCAGATAGGCCTGCACGTACTGCGAATCGGTGAACAGGCCGATGTAGTTGCTTAGGTTCAATTTCAGCGAGAGCGCGTTGTCCACGTACTCCAAGACCGGCGTGTACGGCGGCATCGCAATGGCGAGCCGCGAAAACGATATCTTCAGCACGATCAGGAATGGAATGGCGAAAAATACCAATAGCCACAGATACGGAACCGAGATAACCGCCCAGCGCGGGTGCGGGAATATCCGCTTCAGGAGGGCGTTCATGAGGTCAGCACCACGCCTTCGTTGTCGCCCCACGACACCCACACTTCGTCGCCCCAAGTCATGCCCTCGCTGGCCCAGCGCTGCTGGTTGGCGAAGTTGGCCATGAATTTGTAGGCGCTGGGCAGGCGCACGTGGAAGACGGAGTGGCTGCCGAAATAGGCGATGTCTTCGATCTTGCCGCGCGCCTTGTTGTAGCGCTGATCCGGCTCCTCCTTGCTGATATGGACTTTTTCCGGACGCACGCCGAACGAGACTTCCTGCCCCTCGAAACCGGAGATGCCGTGGCCCACGTAGATGGGCGTATCCAGCGAGGGCGACAGGATGGTCACGTAATCGGCCATGTCTTCGTCGACCTTGCCCTGGAACATGTTCACTGAACCGATGAACTCGGCAGCGAAGCGGCTGGTCGGGGATTCGTATATTTCGTCAGGCGTGCCGACCTGGCGAATACGGCCCGAATCCATCAAGGCGATGCGAGTGGCCATGGTCATGGCCTCTTCCTGATCGTGGGTCACCATCACGCAGGTGACGCCCGAGGTCTCGATGATATTGACCAGCTCTAGTTGCATCTGCGAACGCAGCTTCTTGTCCAACGCGCCCATCGGCTCGTCCAGCAACAGCAATTTCGGCCCCTTGGCCAGCGAGCGCGCCAGCGCCACGCGTTGCTGCTGCCCGCCTGACAACTGATGCGGCTTGCGCTTGGCCAGCTTGCCCAGTTGCACCAGCGCCAGCATTTCGTCGACGCGTTTTTTTATCGCGTCCTTCGACAATCCATCCTGCTTCAGGCCGAAGGCGATGTTCTGCTCCACGGTCATATGCGGGAACAACGCATAGGACTGGAACATCATGTTGATAGGACGTTCGTACGGCGGCAGATCGTTCATGATCTGGCCGTCCAGATAGATCTTGCCCGAAGTGGGTTTTTCGAAGCCGCCCAGGCAGCGCAGCAAGGTGGATTTTCCGCAACCCGAGCCGCCCAACAGCGCGAAGATCTCGCCCTTGTGGATGCTCAGGTCGGTATCCTCAACCGCTACGAAACCATCGAACTCCTTGCGTACATCGACGATCCGCAGGTAGTCCTCCACGGGCCTGGCATTGCCGGCGGTGTTCTTGGTTCCGTTCAACTGTTCCGTTGCCATCGTTGTCCCCAGAATGTCATGACGCCAAAAATCAGGCCGATCTTCGAATCTGCTCGGACCTGGGTGAACTGCCGGCCGGAGCGATGTTTCTCACGGCGCGCGCGACATACTCTTCTTTCTCGCCCACCGGGGCGATGTAATGGAGCGCATTGCGAGCAGCCTCTTCCCCCTCGAAGCGTGCGATGATCCAGGCCGCAAGGTATTGCGAAGCGAGGCAGCCACCCGCAGTCGCCACATTTCCCTGGGCGTAGAACGGCTGGTTGATAACCTCGATGCCCGCCTCCTGCACCCAAGGTTTGGTAGTGAGATCCGTGCAGGCGGGAACGCCGCCGAGCAGACCCAGCTTGGCCAGAATCAGCGTGCCAGAGCATTGGGCGCCGATCAGCTGGCGCGCGGGATCCAGCTTGAGCCTGGCCATAAGCTCGGGACTGCGGACTATTTCGCGGGTTTGCATGCCGCTCCCGACAATGACAGCGTCTGCCGCGCAGGCCTCTTCCAAGCTCGACTGCGCATGCACGGTTACCCCGTTCATCGAAGTGACCGATGCTGCCGGACACGACAGCGTCACTCGCCAGCCGGGTGTCTTGATGCGATTGAGTATGCCCAATGCGATCAAGGAGTCGAGTTCGTTGAATCCTTCGAATGTGAGGATCGCTATGTGCATGGCGGCGTTCTTTCCGATGCTCGCAATTCGTGTCCGGAAACGAATCGGGGCAGACGCGATCGCCTGCCCCGTTCGTGCTTCTACTTGCCGGTCTTCAGTTCCGTCCAGATCCGCGTATAGAGCTTGTCGACTTCCGGCGGAATGATCGCGAAGGTGAACAGTTTCGCCTCGACCTCCGGCGGCGGATACACCGTCGGATCCGAAGTGATGCTCTTCTCCATCAATTCCTTCGCCTTGGGAACCGCATTGGGATAGCTGATGAAGTTGGAGTTGTTGGCCATCACCTGCGGGTCCAGCAGGTTGTTGATGTAGGCATAAGCCTCATCCACGTGCTTGGCGTCCTTGGGGATGGCCAGCATGTCGAACCATTGCGGCGCGCCTTCCTTGGGGATGGCATAGGCGATGTTGACGCCGTTGCCGGCTTCGGCCGCGCGGTCGCGCGCCTGGATGATGTCGCCCGACCAGCCCACCACCAGGCAGATATCGCCGTTGGCCAAGGCGTCGATGTACTGTGAGGAATGGAAATTGCTGATGTAGGGCCGAATGCTCTTCAGCAACACCGCCGCCTTGTTGATCACTGCCGGATCGGTGCTGTTGGGGTCTTCCCCAAGGTAGTTGAGCGTGATCGGGATCAGCTCCGATGGCGTATCCAGAACGGTCACGCCGCAGTCCTTGAGCTTGGAGATGTTCTCAGGCTTGAACACGATATCCAGGCTGTTGGTCAGGTCGGTATTGCCGAAGGCGGCCTTGACCTTGTCCACGTTGTAGCCGATGCCGGTGGTTCCCCACATGTACGGAATCGCATATTTGTTGCCGGGGTCCTGCGACTCCAGCTTCTTCATCATCACCGGATCGAGATTGGCGTAGTTGGGGATCTTGGATTTGTCCAACGGCAGGAACACGCCGGCCTGGATCTGGCGTCCGAGGAAATTCATCGTCGGCACCACCACGTCGTAACCGCTTGAGCCGGCCAGCAGCTTGGTCTCCAGCACTTCATTGCTGTCGAACACATCGTAGGTGACCTTGATGCCGGTCTTCTTCTCGAAGTTGGCGTTGGTGTCCTCGGCGATGTAGTCGGACCAGTTGTAGACGTTGACGCTTTTCTCGCCGTCCGTGACCGCGGCCGCCTTGTCCCCGCCCTTGCCGCCGCACGCGGCAAGCACGCAAGCGGCGATCATTGCACCCAGTATTCGCAGTTTCATTGCACTCTCCAGATGGCCCGAAAGGGCTTGTTGTTGGCATCCGCACCCCGCGGCACGCGGGGCGCCCGTTGTTCCCTTCCTGTTGTAAACCTAGTTACAAACCCAGCTCTACGGCGGTCTCGTTCAATGCCTTCCAGGCCTTCTCGAACAGCTCGTCGACCTGGCCCCGACTGATGATCAGCGGGGGCGACAGCAGCATGGCATCGTAGGTGGCGCGCAAGATCAGACCGTTGGCCAATGCCTTATCGCGGCACAGCTGCCCCACTGTACCGCGATCGTCGAAGAATGCACGCCGGCCCTTGTCCGGCACCAGTTCAAGGGCGCCGACCATGCCCGCGATTCGCGCTTCGCCGACCAGGCGGTGTTCGCCGAGCTCGGCCCAGCGTTTAGCCAGGTAAGGCGCGGTATCGGCCTTGCAGGTTTCGATGATTTTTTCTTCTTGCAGAATGCGAATGTTCTCCAGCGCCACCGCGGTGCATACCGGATGCCCCGAATAGGTGCAGCCGTGCGCCAGCTCCCCACCCTGATCGGCCAGCACCCCGGCGACGCGATCGTTGAACATGGCCGCGCCCAGCGGGATGTAGCCGGAGGTGATGCCCTTGGCCAAGGTCATCACGTCGGGCATGAAGCCGAAATATTCCGAACCGAACCATTCGCCGGTGCGGCCGAATCCGCAGATCACTTCGTCGGCGACCAGCAGCACGTCGTACTTGCGGCAAATGCGTTCGATCTCCGGCCAGTAGGTCATCGGCGGAATGTAGACGCCGATCGCGCCCATGATGGGCTCGCCGATGAAGGCGGCCACGCGGTCGGGACCCAGTTCGAGGATCTTGGCTTCCAGCCTGCGCGCCGCGACCAGCCCGTATTCGTCGGGATTCAGGTCGCCGCCATCGGCGAACCAGAACGGCGGATCGATATGGTGGATGTCCGGAATCGGCAAGCCGCCCTGTTTGTGCATGCCGGCCATGCCGCCGAGGCTGGCACCGGCCATGGTGGTGCCGTGGTAGCCGTTATGGCGGCCGATGAAGATGTTCTTCTGCGGCTTGTCCTGCACCGCCCAGAAATGCCGGACCAGGCGCAGGATGGTGTCGTTGGCCTCGGACCCGGAATTGGTGAAGAACGCATGGTTGAGATCGCCCGGTGTCAGCTCGGCGAGCTTGGCCGCGAGCAAAATGGTGGGCTCGGTGGTGCACTGGAAGAAGCTGTTGTAATAGGCCAGCTGCGTCATCTGTTTGGACGCGGCATCGCCCAACTCCCTGCGGCCATAGCCGAGGTTGACGCACCACAAACCGGCGAAAGCATCCAACAGCTTGTGGCCTTCGGCATCCCACACGTAGGCGCCCTCGCCTTTGGTGAGGATGCGCGTGCCCTTCTTGGCCAGCGCGGCGTTGTCGTTGAACGGATGCAGGTGGTGCGCTGCGTCGAGTTGCTGCAGTGCGCGGGTGTCTAGGTGGTCCATGGAAACTCCGGTTGATTCGTCCCTTCTCCCGTCGGGAGAAGGTGGCGCGAAGCGCCGGATGAGGGAGGGAGAATTCAAACCCACGGAAAGTTGTCCGTTGATCTGGAAATCCATGCCCTCATCCGCCCCTTTGGGGCACCTTCCCCCGGAGGGAGAAGGAAAAGTAGTCACACATTCAACAACAAAAACTCCCGCTCCCACGAACTGATCACGCGGAAAAAGGTTTCGTATTCCTTGCGCTTCACCGAGACATAGGCGCGCACGAAACGCGGCCCCAGCAATTCCTGCAACGGTTTGCACTGCTCGAGCTCGTCCAACGATTCGCCCAGCGAGCGCGGAAGTTCGAAGCCCACATCCTGGGCGCTTCCGGCCAGCGGCGCGGTCGCCTTCAACCCTTCGCGCATACCCAGCAGTCCGCAAGCCAGCGTGGCCGCCATGGCCAGGTAGGGATTGGCGTCGGAACCGGCGAAACGGCTTTCCACCCGCGTGTTCTCCGGCGTATCCATGGGCACGCGCAGACCGCAGGTGCGGTTGTCGTAGCCCCACTGCACGTTGATCGGCGCCACCTGCCCCAGCGCGAGGCGGCGGTACGAATTCACGTTGGGCGCGAAGAACGCCATCGCCATGGGCACGTACTTCTGCAGCCCGCCCAGGTACTGGTCGAAGGTCTTACTCAGCTTGCCTTCGCTCTTGCCGGTGAAGACGTTATTGCCCTTCTTGTCCAGCATGCTCTGGTGGATGTGCATGGCGCTGCCGGGTTCGTTCTCCATCGGCTTGGCCAGAAAGGTGGCGTAGATGCCATGACGCATCGCCGCCTCGCGCATGGTGCGCTTGAAGAAGAACACCTGGTCGGCGCGCGACAAGGCGTCTGAGTGGGTGAAATTGACTTCCAGCTGCGCTGCGCCGGATTCGTGGATCAGCGTGTCGACGTCCAGTTCCATCGCATCGCAATAGTCGTACATCAGGTCGAGGATGGGGTCGAATTCGTTGACCGCATCGATCGAATACGACTGGCGTGCGGTTTCCGGCCGACCGGAACGGCCGGCCGGCGGCAACAGAGGGAAATCCGGATCGGTATTCTTCTGCACCAGGAAGAATTCCAGTTCGGGCGCGACCACCGGGCGCAGGCCGGCGTCTTCGTAGGCCGTCAGTACACGCCGCAGCACGTTGCGCGGGGCCAGGTCGTGCGGCTGTCCGTCCTTGGTGTAGCAGTCGTGGATCACCTGCGCGGTCGGGTCGGTGGCCCAGGGCACCATGCGAATCGTGTCCGGATCGGGACGCAGGTACATGTCCGAATCCGAGGGAGAGGTCAGGTCGTAATAGTCGTCCGGATAATCGCCGGTGACGGTGGTGGCGAAGATGCCTTCCGGCAAGCGCGTGCCGTAGTCGTGGGAGAACTTGTCGGCGGGAATGATCTTGCCGCGCGCGATGCCGGTGATGTCGGGCACCAGGCATTCGACTTCGGTGATACTGCGCTCCTTCAGCCACCGCCGCAGCGAGCTCTCGGGTTTCTCGGGTGACGATTTCTTCTGGGCCTGGCGCTGGGTCATGGGTTCACTTCAATGTTTTCGTTGTGCGGCGCGTATGCGGCAGGCGTCGCCAAAGGCTTTGAATATGCCGAGATAAAACTGATTTTCGGTGACGCGCCACTCGGGATGCCATTGCACGCCGAGCAGAAAACCGGCTCCTTCGTGACGAAACGCTTCGACTAGGCCGTCCGGCGCCACCGCTTCCACCTTGAGGCCCTTGCCCAGGCGGGCCACGCCTTGCCCGTGCAACGAGTTGACCCGGGCCGACGGCGCACCGGCTATACCGGCTAGCAGCCCGCCCGGATTGAAGGTGACGACATGCGCTGGGGCGTATTGCTGTTCGAGCGGATCGCTGGGATTTTCGCGATGGTCTAGAAATCCAGGCTGCTCCTGTACTTTCTGGTAGAGGCTACCGCCAAGGGCAACATTGACTTCCTGGAAGCCGCGGCACACTGCCAGCAATGGGATTCCCATTTCCATCGCCAGCGTCACCATGGGCAGACTGCTGGCATCGCGCGCAGGGTCGTGAAGATTGCCTTCGTAACTGGGTTCGTCGCCGTAGTGGTGCGGCTCGATGTTGCTGACCGAGCCGGTCAGCAGGATGCCGTCGACCTGTTCCAACAACCGCTCCAACGGCAGCGCAGGCTGCAAAGCGGGAAGCAGAATCGGCAGCGCCCCGGCCCCGTCCACCACCGCACGCACATACTTCTCGCCGACCGCGAGGAAGGGATGTGGACCGATTTCTTTACGGTCGGTGGGAAGGCCGACCAGCGGCAGGCTGGCCATCGGGGGAGGCTCGAAAAAGCTTGCCGCAACTTAACCCGCCTGTTTTATTTTTACAACACGAGCCGCCGGAATCACGGTTTTATCCCGGTAATGGTGCGACGCGGCACCACTTCCGGTCTTCTTAGGCGATCCACCCGCTCACCGGCGTTGAGTATTCTTGACAGCACAGGCTCTCTGGTAAGCTGCCGCGAACCGCCCGTGACGCCATCATGACCCGCATTCCCGACCCTTCGGCTTTTCAAGACTCCCCGCTTCCGCTGGCGGATGCCGACGCTCTTGCGCGACTGCCCGACTGCGAGCTGGTGGACCTGCTGCTGCCCGACATGAACGGCCTACTGCGCGGCAAGCGCATCACCCGCGATGCGTTAGAGAAGGTCTACCTGGATGGCGTGTGCCTGCCGATGTCGCTGATCGCCACCGACATCACCGGCAACACGGTGGAGGAAACCGGCCTGGGCTACGACATCGGCGACGAAGACCGCATCTGCCGCCCGGTGCCGGGATCGCTGCGGCCGGTGCCGTGGTCGCCACGGCCGATGGCACAACTGCTGCTGTCGATGGAGGACGCCAAGGGCGGCGCCTTCGAAGCCAACCCACGCGAAGTGCTCAAGCGCGTGCTGGAACGCTATACCGCGCGTGGTTTGAAGCCGGTGGTGGCAGTGGAACTGGAGTTCTATCTGTTCGACGCGCATCTGGACGCAGACGGCAGGCCGCGTACGCCAGTCAACCCGGTCACCGGCCGGCGCAGCAGCAGCACCCAGGTCTATTACATGGAAGACCTCAACGACTACCGTGGTTTCACCGATGCGGTATCGGCGGCGTGCAAGGCGCAGGGCATTCCTGCGGACACCGCGGTGGCCGAATACGCGCCGGGTCAGTTCGAAATCAACCTCAAGCATCGCGACGACGCACTGCTGGCCTGCGACGACGCGGTCATGCTCAAGCGCGCCATCAAGGCCGTGGCCCAGCAGCAAGGCGTGCAGGCGAGTTTCATGGCCAAGCCATTCGCGGAACAGGCCGGCAACGGACTGCACATCCACGTCAGTGTGCTGGACGGGAACGGCGCCAACATCTTCGCTTCGACCCCGGATGCGCCGGCCGATACGCTGAAGCACGCGATCGGCGGCCTGCAGCGCGGCGCCAAGGACAGCCTGTTGCTGTTCGCACCGCACGCCAACAGCTACCGCCGCTTCGTACTCAACGCCTTCGTCCCGCTCAACGACGCCTGGGGCTACAACAACCGCACCGTCGCCATGCGCATCCCGCACAGCAACGAAGCCAATACCCGAATCGAGCATCGCATCGCCGGCGCGGACGCCAACGTCTATCTGGTCACCGCCGCCGTGCTGGCCGGCATGCTGCATGGACTGGAGAACGGTTTCGACCCTGGCCCGCCGGTGGTCGGCAACGCCTACGAACAAACCGAGGTCCGCACGCCCTATTGGCGCCAGGCCATCGACGACTTCATGGGCAGCGATTTCATCCGCGAGCAGTTCGGCGAAGCGTTCCGGCATATTTATGGGCAGCAGAAGCTGAAGGAAATGCAGACGTTTTATACGCAGGTGACTACGTTGGAGTACGACTGGTATCTGCGGGCGGTGTAGGTATCCCCTCTTCTCCCCTTGTAGGAGAAGATGCCCAGGGGGCAGATGAGGGGAGCGAGCGTAGCGAGTGCTCCTAGGCGATGCGCCAAGATCAAAATGGATCCCAGCGTTCGCGGGGATGACGGTACGGGGATTTGATTGATGTCTGCTTCTGTCCAATCCGCCTACCCACCCAGCTGGTACGCCGCCAGCGCCACGCCATTGCCCGAGCAACCGAGGTTGCAAGGTGCGACCCAGGCCGATGTATGCATCCTCGGCGCCGGCTATACCGGCTTATCCGCCGCGCTTGAACTCGCCGAAGCCGGCTACAAGGTCGTCGTGCTGGAAGCTGAACGCATTGGCTGGGGCGCCTCCGGACGCAACGGCGGACAGGCCATCGCAGGCTTCAGCTGTGGCGAGGCGAAGCTGGAATCGCTGGTCGGCTTCGACGACGCGCGGAAGATGTTCGACCTTTCCCGCGAAGGCTTGCAATGGTTGCGTGAGCGCATCCGCAAGCACGACATCGCCTGCGACTGGCGCGACGGACATGCCACCGTGCCGATCAAGCCGAGGCAGGAGTGCGAAGTGCTGGCCGCGGTCGAAGACTTCAACACTCGCTATGCCTATCCGGTCGAATGGTGGGACCGCGAAAAGCTGCGTGGGGAACTCGCCAGCGATCGTTATCTGGGCGCACTGTACGACCCCAACAGCGGCCACCTGCATCCCCTAGGATATGCGCTGGGACTGGCGCGCGCCGCGATGTCGGCGGGTGTGCGCATCTTCGAGCATTCCCGGGTGACACAACTGATGCGCGGGACCAAGCCCGTGTTCAAGACAGCACAAGGCGAAGTGCGATGCGACTTCGCCATCCTCGCCGGCAACGCACTGCTAAACGACATCGCGTCCGAACTCGAATCGAAGATCATGCCCGTCGGCACCTACATCGGCGCGACCGTTCCGCTCAGCGAGGAGCGCGCCCGTGCGCTGATCCGCAACGACATGGCTGTGGCCGATACCAACTGGGCGCTGGATTATTTTCGCCGCAGCCGGGATCATCGCCTGCTGTTCGGCGGACGCGCCAGTTATTCCACCCTGCCGCCGCCAGACCTGCGCGGCACCATGACCCGGCGCATGCGCCGCGTGTTCCCGCAGCTTGCGGATGTGCAGATCGAGTACCTGTGGGGCGGCTACATCGACATCTCGCTCAACCGCGCGCCGCATTTCGGCCGACTGACCCCCAACGTCTACTTCGCCCAGGGATTTTCCGGGCACGGCGTAGTCGCGACCGGGCTTGCCGGCAAGCTCATGTCGGAAGCAATACGCGGGCAATCGGAGCGGCTGGACCTGTTCGCCAAGATCCCGCACCTGCCCTTCCCTGGCGGCCGCGCTTTGCGCACGCCGATGCTGGTCGCAGCGATGGCCTGGTACAAACTGCGCGACGCGCTCTGGTAGTTCTGGATGTTGTAGATCCGAGCTTGCTCGGATGCTTCAGGCACAGAGTCAGAAGCATCCGAGCAAGCTCGGACCTACAAAGAGTGTGCTTTGGTGCGTGGAGCCAGTAAAAGTGCGATCAAAGTGAGCGTGGCCGCTACGGCGAGGTAATAACCTACATGCGAGACGCCATGCTTCGTCGCCAGATAGGTGGCGATGGAAGGAGTCAGCGATGCGCCCAGAATGCCAGCCAGGTTGAAGGCCAATGAGGCTCCGGTGTAGCGCACGGCGGTGGGAAACATATCGGCGAGCAAGGTACCGCACGGACCGTAGGTCAAGCCGGTGACCGTCATGCCGATGATCAGGAACAGCAACACGCCTGCGCCGCTGCCGACACTGAATAGCGGTCCGTAGAACAGCCCGAATACGATGATCGAAAGCGTGGCCAGCACCATCGCCAAGCGCCGGCCATACCGGTCCGCCAGCAGCGCCGACACCGGAATGCCCGCTCCGAAGAACAGCACTGCGATCATCAGCATCAACAGGAATTGTTCGCGCGTGTAGCCGAGCTGTGTGGTTCCCCAGGACAGGTTGAACACGGTCATCAGGTAGAACAGAACGAAGGTGGAGACCAGCGCGAACGTCCCGGCGAGCAAGGCTCCCGGATGTTCGCGAAGCACGGTCAGCATCGGCAGGCGCACGCGTTCGCCCTTATCCAGCGTCTTCTGGAAATCGGGCGTCTCGGCGATGC
>Ga0307513_10007725_pt1 | contig 13885 bp, 9 predicted proteins | sample 15_EM_MG_FD_202174 | JGI IMG/M metagenome (GOLD analysis project Ga0307513, IMG submission 202174) | Populus trichocarpa ectomycorrhiza microbial communities from riparian zone in the Pacific Northwest, United States - 15_EM | ecosystem: Host-associated > Plants > Roots > Unclassified | place... | reverse complement strand
GATCCCGGGCGCGGCCGGCAAGTGCCTGGGCGTGCAGGGGGCCGGCACCGCGAACGGCACGGCTGTCGAGGTCGTCGCCTGCTCCACGGCCACCGCCCAGCAGTGGAGGGTCAACGGGGGCTACGGCGAGGGCTACAGCCTGCAGAACGTGAACTCGCAGAAGTGCCTCGACCTCGCCACCAACCTGACGAAGATCCAGATCTCGGCCTGCAACGGCACGCCCAAGCAGGTGTGGAAGTTCAGCGCCCGGGCCGGCGCCACCCTGCAGAACCTCGGCGCGAACAAGTGCCTGAACTTCCCCACGTACACCGCCGGACAGGACGCGCTCGCGGCCGTCTGCAGCACCGCTGCCACGCAGAAGGTGCTGTTCAAGGTCTCCGCGCACAACGGCACCGTTCCGCCGACGGCGGAGTTCACCAAGGCCACGCAGCGGCTGACCGCCGCGCGCACCGGAGCGCAGGCCGAGCTGGCCGAGCTCAAGCGCCAGGCCACGGCCGCGACGGCCGCCCAGACCGCCAGCACCACTGCCGAACAGGCGGCGTACGCGATAGCGGACGCCAACGGGGCGCCGCGGGGCCGCGGTCTGCTGGTGGGTCAGCAGAAGGCGCAGGTCACGCAGGGAGCGGCAGCCGCGGTCACGGCGCTGGTGAAGGCCGGCGAGACCGCGGAGGCGGCCACTCGGGCGGCTGCCGCGGACAGCGCCACGATCGCCCAGCGGGCGCTGGCGCAGGCCGCGCAGTCCAAGGCCGAGTTCCGCAAGCAGGCGGCCTACCGGGCCGAACTGCAGGCCAAGGCGGCTGCGGACGCGGCCAAGCTGCACCGTGACAACGCCAAGAAGGACAAGGAGCTGGCCGAGGCCAAGCTCGCCCAGTCCCTGGTCGCGGAGGCGGACGCCAAGGCGGCGGCTGCTGACGCGCACGCCAAGCGGCTGGAGGCCGAGGCCGAAGAGGCCACGGCGAAGAAGGAGAAGGAGACCGCCGACGTCAAGAGGTCGGAGGCGGCCCGGCACCGGCAGACCGCAGAGGCCGAAGCGGCCAACGCCGAGACCGCCAAGGGCAGGGCCGAGGCGTCGGAGGCCACCGCGGTGGCCCGGAAGGAGGACGCCGAGGCCGCCCGGGACCGTGCCGGGGAACTGCGCGACGACGCGTGGGACGCCGAGCAGAAGGCGGACGCGGCGCGTGCCAAGGCCGATGCCAAGGAGGCATACGCCGAATCCCTGGACGCGGGGGGCGCGGCGGACGCCGCGCGGGCGGCTGCCGATGAGGCCGACCGGCACGCGGGCGACGCCGAGGCGGCGGCCGGCCGGGCCCGTACCGCGGCCGACGCGGCCACCCAGGCGGCAGCGGACGCGGACGCGGCGGCGACCCGCGCGGAGGCCGCGGCCAAGCGCTCCCGGGCAGCCGCGGACGAGGCACAGGCGGCGAAGCTGCGTGCGGACGCCGCGGTGCGCACCGCGACCAGCGCCGCCGCCGACGCCATCGACGCCTCCGAGCACGCCTCGGCCGAGGCCGCGCTGTCGGTCGAGGCGGCCAACGAGGCCGAGGCGCAGGCGAAGACGGCCAAGGCCGAGGCGGACGCGGCCCAGGCCGAGGCCGACAAGGCCACCGCCGCCGCAGCGAAGGCGGCGGGGTTCGCCTATGTCACCGCGCAGGCGGCGGTGGACGCCGGGAGCTCGGCCGCGCAGGTCGTGGCTCCCGCGAACGACGCGATCCAGCTCGGCTCGCCGTATGTCACCAAGGACTCGGCCGCCTCTCTGGTGGTCCTGTCCGGCCAGGCGGCGAAGACCATCGCCCAGCAGCAGAAGGCCGTCGCGGACGCCCACGCGGTCAACGCGGCCGAGGAAGCCGCCGCCGCCCAGGTCATCGCCGACCAGGCACAGGGCGACGCCAAGGTCGCCTACCAGCACGCGGCGAACGCCGCCAAGTACGCCGCGGACGCCCGCGGTTACTCGAAGGAGGCACTGACCTACGCGGCTGCCGCGGCGACCGCCGCGGCGAAGGCACAGCAGTCACTGGCCCGCACCATCGAGTACGGCCGGCAGGCCACGGCCGACGCGGTGGCCGCCGACAAGGCCGCCGGCCGCGCCGAGGGCTACGCCGACGCGGCCCGCACCTCCGCGGACGCAGCAGCCCTCGACGCCGCTGCGGCCCGCACCGCTGCCGCACAGGCGGAGGAGTCCGCGAGCCAGGCCAGGGCCGCCGCCGAACGGGCCGACGCCGCGGCGACGGCGGCGGAGGAAGCCGCCAAGGACGCCCAGGCATTCGCCGAATCAGCACAGCAGGCAGCCGAGTCCGCCGAACGCAAGGCCGCCAACCAGACGGTCAGCGACGGCGCCGGCACCAACTTCGGCGGCGGCACGTTCTTCGTCGTGGACGAGGACAGCGTCGAGGTCACGAATGTCAAGCAGCAGCAGCCGTGCGAGCTGCCGCCCGGCATCGGCACGAGCTGCACGGTCACCTTCACCTACACCTTCAACGTCAAGGTCGACTACTACCTGTGCACCAACTCCGACGTGCCGGCGACCCAGTCGGGCTGCCCGTCGGCGGACACGGTGCACCTGGGTTCACAGCCCTTCACCGGCCTGAAGAAGGACATCACCAAGACATTCACCCAGTGGGAGATCCTTCAGGGCCTGCTCAAGACCTATCTCGAGGTGGGCAAGCAGATCCTGGTCCAGGACTTCCTGGACTGCTGGCACGGCAGTGTGTCCGGCTGCGCCTGGGCGGCGTCCAACTTCATCCCGGGCAAGGCACTGGGCAAGGTCGTCGAGGGGCTCAACGCCCTGAAGACCGCCATGCGCACGGGCACCGGGGTGCGGGAGGCGCTCAAGGCGCTGAAGGCACTGGACATCGACGCGGCGACCCTCGCCAAGATCGAGAACACGGTCGACACGTACGAGGACCTGGTCACCGCCTGCACCCGGAACAGCTTCCCCGGAGGCACCCAGGTACTCATGGCGGACGGCTCCTACAAGGCGATCCGCGACGTGCGTGTCGGTGAGACGGTGCTGGCCACCGACCCGCGGAGCGGGCAGTCCATGGCCCAGCCGGTGACCGCGGCCTTCAGCCACGACACCACGCGGCTGGTGGACATCACCGTCAGCGGCGGAGTCCTGACCAGCACGGCCGGTCACCGGTTCTATGTCGCGGAGCGCGGCTGGACGCTGGTCTCGGACCTGCGGGTGGGCGACCGCCTGCGCACCCCCGACGGAAGCCCGCACCGGGTGCGGGGCCTGCGGGACCGCGCCGGCCTGGCGCCCAGTGAGGTGTTCGACCTCACGGTCGACGGGTTCCACTCGTTCTACGTCGGCACCGCCGGGCAGCGTTCCCGCGACGTCCTGGTGCACAACTGCACCAACATCCTCGCCGACGAGGGCATCGAGGGTGCGCACACCCTCAATGACCATGTGGACCTCACCCCGCAGAAGCTGGCCGACAAGCTGGCCAAGGACGGCGTGGCGACGCAGTGGACCAGCAAGGCCATCGCCGCCGAGGCGGTCGAGAAGGGCATGGCAGACTGGATCAGGCTGCCCGGCAACGCGGACAAGCTGGAGACCTGGCGCCTCAGGCAGGCCCAGCGGGTCGGCAAGGGCATCGGCTTCGACCCGAGAAAGGACCTGCTGCCCATCCGCATACCGTTCACCGGGCGCGGCGCCTCACTCGGTACGAAGTGGGTGAGAGGCGGCGACTCGGCAGGCCAGGCCGTCGGCAACACGGTGGTGATCCAGCTGAAGTTCGCCAAGGGGCACATGAAGCCCAAGACCTGGGTCGTCTACACGGCCTACCCGGAGTAGACATGACCTACGAGACCGGCCTCACCTGGCTCTCCGAGCAGTGCGACGAGCTGGCGGACCTGCCTCCTGCGGAGATGGACTGCCTCATCGAGCGGGGGCCGGTCTCGGCCATGCTCCTGATCACCGAACGGTCGGTCCGGGAGCTGGGCTACCCGGCGTCCCTGCAACTGGGCCGTGACGTACGGCGGCTACTGGACTCCGGCCTGGCGGACGACACGATCCGCACGGCCTGGGTCGGTTCGACCGACTACGCGTTCGACCCGGCCAAGCAGCAGGTCGGAGCGCGGGAGTGGCTGGAGCGGATCGAATCGGCCTGGCTCGCGGCGGAATCCCGTCGTGACCCCGGCTTCACCCCGCCCCCGGCCGCCCCCGTGACGGACGAGTCGCTGCGCGCCGCGGTGCACAGGGCGATGGCCCCGGTGGCCGCCGCGCTGACGCGGGCGCACGAGGAAGGAGAGGTGTTCAACCCGCTGCCGCTGCCCGCCCCCCTGGTACCGGCGCTGGAGCAGGTGATCACCGGGGCGTGCGCCGACCTCGGTTTCCGGCTCTTCCTGCGCGCGGTAAAACGCCACGCGCTGCCGCTGGACGGCCCGTACCGGGCAGCGCTGGTGGCACTCGGCGAACGTCTCGGCTACCCGGAAGGTGCGGTCGACCAGGGCCTTCAGAGGGACTGACGTGACGAGGGGTGGGCGGGACGCACGTCCCGCTCACCCCCCCGCCGCAGCAGACGTCAGTACACCGATTCAGCGGTGCGGCACGAGTTCGACGTCCTACTGCGGGTCCTCCGCGGAGTCGGGCAGGGTCTGGTACTGGGCGGGTGCCTGCTGGATCGGATGGAGCGTGATCTCTCGCTCCTCCGGCAGCCAACCGGCGTCGTCCTGGCCGAGCCGGATCGCGGCGGCGACGAGCTTTCCCGTGTCGACGTGGTAGGCGCCGTCCTCGTCCGGTTGCGCCTGCATCACCGCGTCGGTGATCGGGACCGAGACGTACCGCTCCTCGACGACCGTACGCCGCAGCCTGAACGACACCGAATAGGTTGCCATGACCTTCCCCCTGTAGCTGTTGCTCGCCGTCCCCGGCAGGTCGAACGCCAACCTATGACACCTCCCGGGGCTCGGAAACACTGAGGGCGCCCCCTGCCACAGGGGGCGCCCTCACAGCCGTACAGGCGTCACGTCAGGCGTGTTCGCCCTCGCCCAGGTGATGCACCCGGACCATGTTCGTCGTGCCCGGGACGCCGGGCGGGGAGCCTGCCGTCATGACGACGACCTCGCCCACCTTGAAGCGGTTCAGCTTCAGCATCTCCTGGTCGACCAGGGAGACCATCTCGTCCGTGCTGTTCACGAACGGGACGACGTACGAGTCGACGCCCCAGCTCAGGGACAGCTGGTTGCGGGTGCCCTCGTCCGTCGTGAAGGCGACGATCGGCTGGGCGGCGCGGTAGCGGGAGAGGCGGCGGGCCGTGTCGCCGGACTTGGTGAAGGCGACCAGGCCCGTGCCGCCGAGGAAGTCGGCGATCTCGCAGGCCGCGCGGGCGACCGAACCGCCCTGCGTCTTCGGCTTCTTGCCGGGGACCAGGGGCTGGAGGCCCTTGGAGAGGAGTTCGTCCTCCGCCGCCGCCACGATCTTCGACATCGTCTTGACCGTCTCGATCGGGTAGGCGCCGACGCTCGACTCCGCGGACAGCATGACCGCGTCCGCGCCGTCCAGGATCGCGTTCGCCACGTCGGACGCCTCGGCGCGCGTCGGGCGGGAGTTGGTGATCATCGACTCCATCATCTGGGTCGCGACGATCACCGGCTTGGCGTTGCGGCGGCACAGCTCCACGAGGCGCTTCTGCACCATCGGGACCCGCTCCAGGGGGTACTCGACGGCGAGGTCGCCACGGGCCACCATCACCCCGTCGAAGGCCGCGACGACGGCCTCCATGTTGTCGACCGCCTGCGGCTTCTCCACCTTGGCGATGACCGGGACGCGGCGCCCCTCCTCGTCCATGATCTTGTGGACGTCGTCCACGTCGGCGGCGTCGCGGACGAAGGACAGGGCGACCAGGTCGCAGCCCATGCGCAGGGCGAAGCGCAGGTCGTCGATGTCCTTCTCGGACAGGGCCGGGACGTTCACGGCCGCGCCGGGCAGGTTGATGCCCTTGTGGTCCGAGATGACGCCGCCCTCGATGACGATCGACTTCACCCGCGAACCCTCGACGTCCAGGACCTTCAGCTCGACGTTGCCGTCGTTGATCAGGATCTGGTCGCCGCGCGACACGTCACCCGGCAGGCCCTTGTACGTCGTACCGCAGATGGTCTTGTCACCGGGGACGTCCTCGGTGGTGATGACGAACTCGTCGCCACGGACCAGCTCGACGGGGCCCTCCGCGAAGGTCTCCAGGCGGATCTTCGGGCCCTGGAGGTCGGCCAGGACGCCGATCGCCCGGCCGGTCTCCTTGGCGGCGGCCCGGACCCGGTCGTACCGGCCCTGGTGCTCGGCGTGCGTGCCGTGGCTGAAGTTGAAGCGGGCCACATTCATGCCGGCCTCGATCAGCGACACGAGCATTTCGTGGGAGTCGACCGCGGGGCCGAGAGTACAAACGATTTTCGAACGGCGCATGGGGCGATCCTATCGGTTTGTTTCGCTTCGGAATATTCCGCCTGGTGGACGACGTAGAAGGCCGCAGAAGGCATGGCCTGAACGCAAAAGGGCGGGATAGCGCTCAGGTGAGGCTCTCTCATCAATATCCGTTAAGTGTGCTCAGTTGTCGCGAGTTGCCTTCAGTTGTCGCCGGCTGCCGTCAGCTGTCCGTTCCCACCAGCGCGTACGTCTGTGTCGCGATCTCCAGCTCCTCGTCCGTCGGGACGACCGCCACCGCGACCCGGGAGCCTGCGGGCGAGATCAGCCGGGGCTCCTGGCTCCGTACGAGGTTCAGGGCGCCGTCCACCGCCACGCCCAGCCCCTCCAGACCGGCCACCGCCGCCTCGCGCACCGGCGCAGCGTTCTCACCGACCCCGGCCGTGAACGCGATGGCGTCCACCCGGCCGAGTACCGCGTAATAGGCGCCGATGTACTTCTTCAGGCGGTGGATGTAGATGTCGAAGGCCAGCCGGGCCGCCGGGGCGTCCGCGCCGCCCTCGTCGATACGGCGGCGGATTTCCCGCATGTCGTTGTCTCCGCACAGGCCGATCAAGCCGCTCTTCTTGTTGAGAAGAGTGTCGATCTCGTCCGTGGACATTCCGCCAACACGCGCCAAATGGAAGATGACGGCCGGATCCAGGTCACCGGACCGCGTCCCCATGACCAGCCCCTCCAGCGGCGTCAGCCCCATCGAGGTGTCCACGCACCTCCCGCCCTGTACGGCGGACGCGGACGCCCCGTTCCCCAGGTGCAGCACGATGACGTTGACGTCCTCGGGTGCCCGGCCCAGGAGCCGCGCCGTCTCCCGGGACACGTACGCGTGGGACGTGCCGTGGAACCCGTACCGCCTGATCCGGTACGCGTCGACCGTCTTCACGTCGATCGCGTAGCGGGCCGCCGACTCCGGCATCGTGGTGTGGAAGGCCGTGTCGAAGACCGCGACCTGGGGGAGGTCGGGGCGCAGGGCCTGGGCGGTACGGATGCCGGTGAGGTTCGCCGGGTTGTGCAGGGGCGCTACGGGGATCAGGCGCTCGATCTCCGCCAGCACCGTGTCGTCGACGACCGTCGGCTCGGTGAAGGACTGGCCGCCGTGCACGACGCGATGCCCTATGGCCGCCAACTGAGGGGAATCCAGGCCCAGTTGGTCCTTCGCCAGCTCCTCCGCCACCGCCTGGAGAGCGGCCTCGTGGTCGGCGATGGGACCCGTGCGCTCACGGGACTCCCCGCCCGTCGCCAGCGGGGTGTGCTTCAGGCGGGACGTCTCCTCGCCGATGCGTTCCACCAGGCCCAGGGCGAGCCGGCTGCTGTCGCGCATGTCGAGCAGCTGGTACTTCAGCGAGGACGAACCGGAGTTGAGGACGAGGACGCGGGTCGCGGTCACTGGTGGGGCACCTTCGGGGCGGGAGCGGGAGCGGGAGCGGGGGTGGAGTCGGAGGTCTCGGAAGTCTGGGCCTGGATCGCCGTGATCGCGACCGTCGTGACGATGTCCGGGACCAGGGCGCCCCGGGACAGGTCGTTGACGGGCTTGCGCAGGCCCTGGAGGACCGGGCCGACGGCGATCGCGCCGGCCGAACGCTGTACGGCCTTGTAGGTGTTGTTGCCGGTGTTGAGGTCCGGGAAGATCAACACGCTTGCCTGGCCCGCGACTTCGGAGCCGGGCATCTTGGTGGCGGCCACGGTGGGCTCGACGGCCGCGTCGTACTGGATGGGTCCTTCGATACGGAGGTCAGGGCGCCGCGAGCGCACCAGCTCGGTCGCCTCCCGCACCTTGTCGACGTCGGCCCCTGATCCGGACGTACCCGTCGAGTACGACAGCATGGCGATCCTCGGCTCGACGCCGAACTGCTCGGCGGTGGCGGCCGACTGGATGGCGATGTCGGCCAACTGCTCGGCGTTCGGGTCGGGGTTGACCGCGCAGTCGCCGTAGACGAGGACCTTGTCGGCCAGGCACATGAAGAAGACGGAGGAGACGATGTCGGCGTCCGGCTTGGTCTTGATGATCTCGAAGGCAGGGCGGATCGTCGCGGCCGTGGAGTGCACCGACCCCGACACCATGCCGTCGGCCAGGCCCTCCTGGACCATCAGGGTGCCGAAGTAGTTGACGTCCGAGACGACGTCGTAGGCCAGCTCGACCGTGACGCCCCGGTGGGCGCGGAGGGCGGCGTACTTCTCGGCGAACCTGTCCCGGAGTTCGGAGGTCTGCGGGTCGATCAGCTGGGAGTCGCCGAGGTCGATGCCCAGGTCGGCGGCCTTCTTGCGGATGCCGTCGACCGGGCCGAGCAGCGTCAGGTCGCACACGCCCCGGCGCAGCAGCACCTCGGCGGCGTGCAGGACGCGTTCCTCGGTGCCCTCGGGGAGGACGACCCGGCGCTTGTCGGCGCGGGCGCGTTCGAGGAGCTTGTGCTCGAACATCATCGGCGTGACACGGTCGCTGCTGGGCGCGGAGACCCGCTTGAGCAGCTCCGTCGTATCGACGTGGCGCTCGAAGAGACCGAGGGCGGTCTCCGCCTTGCGCGGGGTGGCCGCGTTCAACTTCCCCTCCAGGGAGAAGAGTTGGGCGGCGATGGGGAAGCTCGTGCCGGCCACCGAGATGACCGGGGTGCCGGGGGCGAGACGGGCGGCCAGGGTGAGGACCTCGTCGCTGGGGCGCTCGTTCAGGGTCAGCAGGACGCCCGCGATGGGCGGCGTACCGGCGCTGTGCGCGGCGAGGGCGCCGACGACCAGGTCGGCGCGGTCACCGGGGGTGACGACCAGACAGCCCGGGGTCAGCGCGGTGAGGAAGTTGGGCAGCATCGCGCCGCCGAAGACGAAGCCCAGCGCGTCCCGGGCGAGGCCCGAGTCGTCGCCGAGGAGCACCTTGCCGCCGAGTGCGTGGGTGATCTGGGCGACCGTCGGCGCGGAGAGGGCGGGCTCGTCGGGGAGGACGTAACAGGGCACGGGGAGACGGGAGTCGAGGCCCTCGGCTATGCCGGCGCGGTCCTCGCGGGCGACGCGGTTGGCGACCATCGCGAGGACGTCGCAGCCCAGCGCCTCGTACGCGCGGTACGCGTTGCGGGTCTCGGCGAGCACCGACTCGGCGGTCTGGTCCCGTCCGCCGACGACCGCGACGACGGACGCGCCGAACTCGTTCGCGAGGCGGGCGTTGAGGGCCAGCTCGTCCGGGAACTGGGTGTCGGCGAAGTCGGTACCGAGGACGAGTACGACGTCGTACTCGCGGGCGACCCGCAGAAAGCGGTCGACGAGGGTGGAGACGAGTTCGTCGGTGCCCTGCTCGGCCTGGAGCGCGGACGCCTCCGGGTAGTCCATGCCGTACACGGTCGCCGGGTCCTGGGAGAGGCGGTAGCGGGCGCGCAGCAGCTCGAAGAGACGGTCCGGGTTGTCGTGGACCAGGGGGCGGAAGACGCCGACCCGGTCGACCTGCCGGGTCAGCAGTTCCATGACTCCCAGCTCGACGACCTGGCGGCCGTCGCCCCGGTCGATCCCGGTCACGTACACGCTGCGGGTCGTCACGCGTGCTCTCCGTTTCGTTGCTCGCGAATATGGCCCACTGGAGTGAGTGTGGCCCTCTTGACAGTACCCGCGGCGCTGGCTAGGGCGTCTGGTAGGCCCGTCAGGACCGGGGCCTGCCGGGGCGTGAAACAATTGGAGTGGCTCACCGGCATCAAAGCGAGCAGGAGACACAGCACGATGCGTATCGGAGTTCTCACCGCAGGCGGCGACTGCCCCGGCCTGAACGCAGTGATCCGGTCGGTCGTGCACCGAGCGGTCACTCAGTACGACGACGAGGTCATCGGCTTCGAGGACGGTTACGCCGGGCTGCTCGACGGCCGCTACCGCACGCTCGACCTCGACGCGGTCAGCGGCATCCTGGCCCGCGGCGGCACGATCCTCGGCTCCTCCCGCCTCCAGCGCGACCGGCTCCGCGAGGCCTGCGAGAACGCGCAGGACATGGCCCGCGAGTTCGGTATCGACGTGCTGATCCCGATCGGCGGCGAGGGCACGCTCACGGCGGCCCGGATGCTGAGCGACGCGGGTCTGCCGGTGGTAGGCGTCCCGAAAACGATCGACAACGACATTTCATCGACGGACCGGACCTTCGGCTTCGACACGGCGGTGGGTGTCGCGACAGAGGCGATGGACCGCCTGAAGACCACCGCCGAGTCCCACCAGCGTGTGATGGTCGTCGAGGTCATGGGCCGGCACGCGGGCTGGATCGCCCTGGAGTCCGGCATGGCCGCCGGCGCCCACGGCATCTGCCTCCCGGAACGCCCCTTCGACCCCGCCCACTTGGTGAAGATGGTCGAGGAACGCTTCGCGCGCGGCAAGAAGTTCGCGGTCATCTGTGTCGCCGAGGGCGCGCACCCGGCCGAGGGCAGCATGGACTACGGCCACGGCGCGATCGACCAGTTCGGCCACGAGCGCTTCCAGGGCATCGGTACAGCACTGGCGTACGAGCTGGAACGACGGCTCGGCAAGGAGGCCAAGCCGGTCATCCTCGGCCACATCCAGCGCGGCGGCACGCCCACCGCGTACGACCGCGTCCTCGCGACCCGCTTCGGCTGGCACGCGGTGGAGGCCGCGCACCAGGGCACGTTCGGGCGGATGACGGCGCTGCGCGGGACGGACGTGGTGATGGTGCCGCTGGCGGAGGCGGTCACTGAATTGAAGACGGTGCCGAAGGACCGGATGGACGAGGCGGAGTCGGTCTTCTAGTCGGTTCCAGTCCAGTCCAGTCCTTTCCGGGCTTGGGCCTGTTCGGGTTCAGGGCCTGCTTCGGGTTCAGGGATGTTCGGGTTCAGGGAGTGCTGCTTTCGACCCTCGCCCAGAAGTGCTCGACGATCCGGTCGAGGAAGTCGCGTCCGGCGTGGCTCGCCTCGGTCGCCGCTGAGCCGTCCGACCAGGTCAGGGTGGCGGCCATCTGCCCCTGGTAGTAGCGGTGCAGCTCATGGAGGACGCCTTCCAGGAAGCGCCGGTTCAGCGGCACCATCTTGTTGACGGGGCGGACGTACGCTTGCCAGCGCGTCGTGACCGCGCTGCGCAGCAGGCCGGCGAGCTTGCCGTCGAGGCCGGTGAGGGTGAGCAAGTCGGCGAGCGAGAGTTCGAGCACCTCGGCGAGGATCGCGGACTGCCGCTCGGTGCCGCGCCACTCGCCGCTCTCCTCCATCCGTACGTAGACGAGGAGTTCGAGCCCGACCTCCCCGGCGACATCCTCGGCGGTGAGACCGCGTGCGGCGCGGTGCTCGCGCAAGGTGCGGGGGCGGCCGATGAGTTCGCAGGGCGCGCACCACAACACGCCTGCGAGAGCGACGAGTTCGTTGCCGCCGGGGGCCATGACGCCTTGTTCCCAGGCGATCACGTGGTCGGGCGTGATGTAGGGCAGCCCGTACGAGACCCGCATCCCGTACGCGACGTGCTCGGGGCCCATGCCGAGGGCCAGACGGAGTCTGCGGGCGGCGTGGGCGTCGAAGGGTGGGTTCGGTGGCGTGGGCGGTGGCGGTGGAACTGGGGGTCGGCGCACGCGCCACAAGCTAGGGGTGCTGGGCGGCGGTGACTACGGTCTGTTCGGCCACAATTACGGATCGTAGGAAGCTACGGCTCGGGGGTGGGGTGTGGGTGATCCCGGGTTGACCGAAGGTCGTGGGTCGATGGCCGGGCGGGGGCTGTTCGTGGGCGTCCGATCGTGCGAACGGCAAGGTGGTGGGGCATATGCGCGGGCGTTCGGTGCTTCGGGTGCGGGTGGTTGGGGTGGCTGATGCTTTGGTGCTGTGAGCGGGTGTCGAAGGTGAGTGCGGTGCGGGTGGGGCTCGCGGGGGTGGGTGACTGGCGAGTAGGCGCGGCGCGAACTGTGCGGTCGCTGTGGCCTGTCGACGTGACTTGTCGATGGTGAGGTTCCTGTCGATGCGGGGCTCCTGACGTACCATCAGCGTTATTTCGCGCGGTGGTTGAGCTTCGGGGAGTGGTGGTCTCGTGAGTGGCAAGGCGGAGGCGGAGAAGGTGGCGAAGGTCGAGGGACACATACGGGAGCGGCTGCTGGCCCCGAACTTCTGGCACCTCGCGACGGTCGGCGCCGACGGGATGCCGCAGATCTCGCCGATGTGGGTCGACATCGAGGGCGACCACGTCATGGTCAACACGGCGATCGGCCGCGTGAAGGAGGAGAACCTCCGCGTCAATCCGAACGTCTCGCTCTCCCACCACGACCCCGAGAACCCGTACGACCGTGCGGAGATCCGGGGGCGCGTGGTGCGGTTCGTGGAGGGTGAGGAGGCGGAGCGGTCCATGGACCGGCTCACGCAGAAGTACATCGGCGAGGACAGGTATCCGTGGCTGCTGCCGGGGGAGCGGCGCGTGATGCTGCTGATCGAGGTGACGCGGGTGCGGCGGGTTGTGGGGGTGGAGCCGTTTCGGCCTGGGGTCCTGCCTGAGGTGTGAGTGGAGTGTGCTTTTCGGCGGGGGCTACAGGAGGTGGTCTGCTTTGCCGGCCTTGATGTCCTGGATGAGGGTGCGGAGGGCGTCTCGGGTGTCGGTGAGGTAGGTGTCTTCTTGGCCTGCGATGGCTATGTAGGCGTTGTTGTCGGGGTCGGTGCCTATGCGGAAGCAGTTGTTTCCTTCGGCGCAGAAGGGCTCTTCCCAGGTGATGTCGGGCATGGGGGCTCTCCTCAAAGTTGCTGGGCGATGGCGTGGATGAGGTCGCGCGAGTCCTGCGGACCCAGTGTGTGGGTGTGCCACCAGTCCATGTGGGCGCGGTACTTGGCGAGTTGGGAGTCGGCGTGGGTGAACTCGCCGCCGTGCGCGGAGTCCAACTGCACGGTGTCCAGCTGGGGGACGGCTCCGTCGGCGTACAGAACGGCGTGCCCGGCACCGGGAAAGGCTCCGGCCTCGACGGGGAGCACGCGTACGTCGACGTGCTTGCGCTCGGACGCCTCGCAGAGGTGAGTGAGCTGCTCGCGGGTCGAGCGGCGCCCGTCGAACTGCATGCGCAGCGCCCACTCGTGGATGTACGCGATGTAGTCGACGGGGTTGTCGCGGTCGAGTACCTGCTGACGTTGCAGGCGCTGTACGACGCGTAGTTCCACCTCGGACTTGGGCAGCGGGGGTAGCGCCGAGTCGAAGACGGCCCGGGCGTAGCTGCCGAGTTGGAGCAGCCCCGGGACGTGCACGGTCTGGTAGCTGCGCAGCCGGGTGGCGAACCACTCCAACTCGGCGACATCCAGGAGGCCTTGGGGCAGCGCGCCCCGGTATCTCTCCCACCAGCCGCGACTGCGGGAGTCGGCCAGGGTCATGAGTGCGCTGACGTAAGCCTCGTCCGCGCACTCGTAGTTGCTGGCGAGTATCCTGATCCGCTCGGGCGAGGTGGCTCGGACGCCGGACTCCATGTTGGACACCTTCGTCCGGTCCAGCCCGAGCAGCCCGGCGGCGTACTCCGTGGTCCGGCCGGCCGCGAGCCGCATCTTGCGCAACTCG
>Ga0307513_10007724_pt1 | contig 13886 bp, 9 predicted proteins | sample 15_EM_MG_FD_202174 | JGI IMG/M metagenome (GOLD analysis project Ga0307513, IMG submission 202174) | Populus trichocarpa ectomycorrhiza microbial communities from riparian zone in the Pacific Northwest, United States - 15_EM | ecosystem: Host-associated > Plants > Roots > Unclassified | place... | reverse complement strand
GAATTTGTGGGAGAGTCTGGTCACTCTAGTTGGTTAACGTTGATGGAATACGTGCAATTATGTTCGTTCCCCAAATCTTGGTAGAAGCCGCGGAGCTTCTTCCATTTGATCACCGCCAAGGCCGCATTCAGCATATTGAGTTCCGCGATTTGGACATTGGTCGAATACTCGTCGTCATCACCCTCATCAAATGACACGAGTGTTCTAAGATGATCCCGCTTCGCAGGTACGCTTGTAGTCGTGCGAACAATCCCAATGAGCTTTTCTTCCACGACATGGACGCCCATGCCGACGTCGATGAAAGACTTTGAACTAGTCTCGAGATACTCAACAATGGTTTTTTTTGCCGTACCATTATCGATGCAGATAAAAACGAAATCTACTGCATTCAGATGATCGACGTTTGAGGCGTTAAGGGAGTAATTATGTGGATGAATGCCTCGCCGCATTTTGGAATAGATTTCGTTAAGGTAGTCCACCTTCGGCGGAGGGCTTCGGAGCTGATCGAGAGTTGGTGCTCCGGGTGTGCGAAAAGCATTGTGCTGAGCAAATTCATCGTCGTCGAATAAGTGGATCTCGTCCACTGGAGTTTTAGCGATAAGATCGAGGATATAAGAACCGGTGCCCCCTAGACCTACGATACCCACTTTGTGGCCCTTTAGCTTGGCACTAATGGCTTCGATTTCAGCGCGGCTAGAGTTTGTGTCGACGTATTTGAAGACCGATTCTTCCGGCTTGGACTCGATCACCCGAAAGGTTTTTGCTCTCACTGTAGAATCCAGGGACCGCGCGGGCGCTGAGATTACCTCCACATAGCGGGTCATCTTTTCATAATAATCCGAGTAGCCGCCGTCCGGCTTGTGCGAGAACGAATGATTTACTTCGAGACCCTCAGCCAATCTCGTCGTTCCACTACCGTGCTGGATCTGCGCCATAATCGAGCCATCCTTGTGGCAGGGGTGCGACCCCATGAAGTAAGCAACATGGGTATCGGGCTTAATGATTTTGTCGCCGGCAAATTTCAGCCCGGATATGAGCGTCCCAAATTGAATTGTCCTACTCGAATCGACGTAGGGTACGTGGGAAATCAGAAGGTAGGCCCCCCTGATTTCCACTTCGTAGCCCTCGTTCGTGAGTTTAACGATGTCCGGACTAGGACTTGCGGGTTTTAGTGACATTAAAAATCATTCCGCACTTCAGTTTGACGACGTCGCCTTCGACCATGCTGCCTTTTGGTTTCGGATCGGGACCTTTCGTATACGTAACCGTATAGATTGCATTTTCGTCGATGATGTCGAACGCAAGGCGAACAACCTCAAGATACGTAAGCTGTTTCTGCTTCACGATTTTCTCGCGACCATTCACGATAATGGTAAGCGTTTCATGTTGCCGACGCGTAATGAACACCGGTCCACGCTTGAAGGGTGCCGCATCGGTAATGCCGACAGGCTCGTCGTGAGGCGACTCGTAGTCTCGAAGGAGGTTTACGTCGTCGCGAAGGCCGAACAATTCCCGGACCGTCTTACCGGTCTGGCTTGGATTCAGCGTGATCTCTGGGCGATCATCGACAAACAATGCCAGCTTGGCTGGCTTCGTTGATTTCTCCTTTGACGGTGCGTCACAGGTGTTAACCACGTAAAACACATTGCCTCTTGCGAGGTCAACGAGGTCGTCGTGTCCCACGGCAACGTCTTGCTCGCCGCCGTGATCGCAAACCAAGACTTTACCCGCTGGAATTCCGGCTTGGGCCAGCAGGACGCTTGCTTTTACGAAGCGTTGGGGGGCAGGCACCAAGGTGTCTTCAATTAATGCGTTCCATCTCGCAGCAGCGTTTTGAGACTCTAATTCTTCTGCCGCAGTGACTCCGTGGTCTGATTGTTGTGGATTGTCGTTATGCATGATTTTTAGGCTAAGGCCGCCATTTAATGGCGATTGTTTTTCAGTTTTGTTTGATCAAGTGGCCACACAGCCGCCCGCGTCGACAAACTCAGCCATACAAGAATATCTGTCAACTAATACTCTCGACATATTTATGACGACAGTATTACACACCAAATATTCGAAGTTGACGCTTTTGGGCTCGTGGACAAGATTCACGGGATGGCTACCTCGCAAGCAGATCCGCCCGCTATTTACAAATTGATCGGAGAGCGCATTCGAGATGAGCGTCAGAAGAAGCGTCTCACCCAAGATCAACTTGCTGCTCGCGTTGGGTTAAAACGAGCCTCCATCACAAACGTCGAAAGAGGCAGACAGCAATTGCTCGTGCATACGTTGTTGCAGATCGCAGATTCACTCGGAGCGTCTCCCGCTAGATTCCTAACGGCGTTCGATGCTGAAGCGCCGCTCATGTTACCGAGTAATCTGTCCGCTTCCGTTCGGAATTGGATTGTACATTCGGTTGAAGGGACGGCGTCTCGCTCCCGATGATTGTACGTCGAAAATACATTCAAGAGCTCGCTTCTAAATTACTTGCAGAGTCGAAGACGAGCAGACCCCCGGTTTCCGTTGAGTTAATAGCGCGCGACAAAGGAATTGCTGTCAGCAAGCGCAAAGTCGAAAGCAATGTGTCGGGATTTCTTTATCGTAACGCATCTAAGGGCAAGGCAATCATCGGCGTAAATAACGCGCATCATCCGAACCGACAGCGCTTTACTATTGCTCATGAGCTCGGTCATTTCTTACTCCATGCGGGAGCTCTTGAGGTGCATGTGGACGATTCGGTCAAACATCGCGACGAACGCTCGGCCGAGGGTACGGATATCCAAGAGGTAGAATCGAATCTCTTTGCGGCTGAACTGCTCATGCCGATCAAATTCTTGCGAGAGGATTTACATCAGTTTGGAACACTCAATCTTCTCGATGAGCAGAAGATCGAGAGTCTTGCTCTAAGATATCGAGTGAGTAATCACGCGATGGCGATTCGACTCAGTTCGCTCGGTTATCTTGCTATTTGATTTCGGAGATTCTGCCTAAGCTGAGTGACACCTGTCGAAGTTGCGTCTACTTACTTATTTCCGTGCTAGCAGGAGATTAGTCGATATACGCCTTTAGGAAATATCCATCTTGTTTGGCGAGGATAATTTCCCCTACGCTCGGTGGCTTATGATCTCGACACGCGTTCTCGTTGCGGCGGCTTCTTTGGTCCTACTTGCGCAGACCCCGCTCTTGGCCAACGGCGGCGCCTGGCAAACCGGTGTGCCGGTCACGGGCAACGGCGCGGCCTCGGACCAGAAACGCTCGACGAACGTGACGATCGAGGACGAAAAGCTCGTGATCGATCTGCACCAGGAATTCGCGGCGGTGGAAGTGCGCTACCGGATGCGCAACACCGGCGGAGAAGTCGCGCAGGAGTTTTTTTTCCCGGTGGAACGCTGGGCCGAATCCGATGGGGAAACGGGCGACAACATGGTGACGGATTTGGAAGGCTACGCGATCGCGACGGATGGCGGCGAATTGAAATGGCAAAACGTCGATGCGAAAGGGGAAAAACCGAAGCCGGTGACGGACCCGCACTGGGGGGAATTCAAGGCGGCGACCCGGCTCTGGAAAAAATCGACCATCCCGTTAGCGCAGGGACAGACCAGGGAAATATTGATTCGTTATCGCTCGGCCTATGCCGCGACCCAAAGTTCCGTCTCCGATGATGGACATTCGAGCGAGGCTTATTTCCGCTACTCGCTCTCGCCGGCGGCGACGTGGAAAGGGCCGATTGGGAAAGGAAAAGTGACGGTGAATTTTCTTCACCCGCGCCCGGAGGAGATCAGCATCGCCAAACCGAAGGAACGTTTCAAAAAGACCAGGGAGAATCAGGTCGAGTGGAATTTTCAGAGCCTGAAACCGACGCTCGCGGACGACATCAAGATCGTCGTCCACCCGGCTTACGACACCTACTCGGCGCTCGATTTCAGCAACCCTGAGGAAACCTCTAAATTCCGAGCGGAATACCTCGTCCAGGGAAACCGTTATTTTCTGCGACACAGTGACTATGATGCGGTGGCGAGCTCGACCTTGAAGCCAGACGGCGAACACACCTATGAGGTCGAGCTGATCAAAGGATTAGAGTATGGCAGAACCTGGGCGGAAGGGGCGGAAGGCGATGGGATCGGCGAGAACATCACGTTGACCTCCCATCGCCCGCTTCCGCTCGACGCGATCATGATCATTCCCGGTTATCGCGGCGAGAACGGCACGCTTTGGTCGAAGAACAATCGCGTCGCGGAACTGGAGATCACCTTGAACAGCGAGCACACTTTCGCCGCCTCCATTCCCGACGATAAGTTCGGAGAACTCTATCCAATTCCGGTGCGAGGTTACGCAAAGCCGGTGAATTCCGTGAAGCTGACCATCAAGGCCGTTCATCGCGGCAGCGCGGCGCGGGACACGTGCATTTCTCGCGTGGAATTGCTGGCCAAACTTTCGGAAAAGCCCACGATCCACCCGTCGCGGTGAGTGTCCGCTCGATCGTCCTGGTTCTGTTTGCCGCTTTCGCGCGGTGGTCCGAAGCGTCCCCGATCACGCTCCCGATCTATCTCGAGGACAGCCATGCCGGTTCGTTTTACTGGCTCGCGCAGCATCTCGATCTCGATGAAGAAATCACGCTCATTCATTTCGACGCGCACAGCGACGCCTCGGCCATCTTCGATTCGGATAAACTGCGGGAGCGTTTGCGCCGCCTGGCTTCCCTGGAGGAACGGCGGCAACTCCTCGAGCGGTGGCGTCAGGCGGGCGTGATTCAATGTTTCAATTGGATCGAGCCGCTCATGCCGGCCCCGATCTCGAAAATGTTTTGGGTCCCGCGGCGCGACGTGGACAAAACAAAGGCGCGCATGTTGCAACACGAGGCCGTCGATTTTTTCGACGGGCACCTGGAAGCGGCTCCGCGCGGCTCCGGATCTTTCCGGGAGCGTTGCCGGGTGGTGGGGTTCGATCAGCTTCGCGGATCGCTGAAAGAGGATGGACCGGTCGTGATCACGATCGATCTGGATTATTTCGCGGGCGTTGCTGCAAGCGCGCAGGCCGGTGAGTTTGAGCGGGTTTGGAACTTCGTTTCGGAATGCCGGAATCTGCGCGCCGTCACGTTCGCAGTCTCACGGCCTTATCTTTCGGGTGACGATCAGGCGGACGCGTTGGTGCGGCTGGCGCTGGCGGCCTCGCTCTCCTTGCCTACGGCGAGAATTCAATTCGAGCCCTTCGAGAGAGTTGGGAACGATCGATCGTTGCGCGCCCGGGAGCTGCGCTCGAAAAATCGTGAGGTCCCGGCGTTTGGTCTAACGAATGCCTCAGAAGAGCTGCGCGCGTTGATCCTGGCCAACCGGGAGCGCATATCGGTGGAGAAAGACGCCGCCGGATGGGCCAGGCTTCTCGAAGAGTGGCAGAACGACGCCCCGGCCATTCGTCTCGCAGTGAAGAATCATGAGCCGTCCACCGACAACATTTGGCGCGTTCCCGTCTCAGAATCGGTTGAGGTGGAACTGCAAACGGCGCCCTGGGATGCGGCGGTCGGCCGGGTGGAGTGGATCGCACTCACGCCCGAGCACGACCGGTGCAATCTCACCGCCGAACGGGCGGACGAACCGGGGTTCGCTCACGGAGCGCCACCGCGGCCACGCTGGCAGGAAACCAGATTGCCCCACAAGGACGGTGCGTTGCCGATCGAAGCGCTCCGGGCATTCTTCGAGAAGAGAAGCGGCTGTGGCGCGCTCCGTTTGAAAGCCCGGGCTGAAATAAATCATCACATTCGAGAGACACCGGCGATCGAGATTCGACGCTTCGCAGGATCAGGATTTCGCGCCGCCATCATGGAGCAGTTCGGCCTGCCGTATCTTTTTGGCAGCGGCGAAATGCGGGAGGGCACGAACACCGGTCCCGAGACCGGTTGGGGTGCGGACTGCGCCAATTTCGTCGTCTATGCGCTGCGCCGGCAAGGCCGGCAAATTCCGTGGTCGAATCCCAAACAACTGAAGAAATATCTCGAACCGGTCGCGCAGAGTACGGGCGGGGGCGAAGCGAAATTCAGCGAGGAGGAGATCGCGACCGGCCTGGTGATTCATTTCGGAAGCCACGTTGCCCTTGTAATGGAAGATAAACCGCCGATCGGCGTGCTGGATCGAAGCGATCTGGTGGCCCATCAACTCGAGGGCGTCCCGGAAATACTTTCGTTAGGCGCACTCCTCGCGAGGCGAGACAACCCGCGCTTCGACTTGCTGCGTGTTGCCCATCATCAACACCGGGCCGATCTGATCGTGGGAGGTGATGTGATGCTGGGCCGCACCGTCGGCGAGCAGATCCAGGCCGGGGCTGATCCGTTTGCCGGCATCCGCGGCTATTTGGACGGCGCTCGGTGGAAATTTGTAAACCTGGAATGCGTAATCTCCGACCAGGGCGCAGCGATGGCGGAGAAGCCGTACTGCTTTCGCGCTCCCGTCCAGGCCGCCAGTGTCCTCCGTTCCGTGGGGATCAATGCCGTGGGTCTGGCCAATAATCACGCGAACGATTTTGGAAGTGACGCGCTCATCGATTCGATCGCGCGCCTGAAGGCGAATGAGATCGCCGTCGTGGGTGCAGCGGAAACGTCGGAGCTGTCTTATGCGCCGCATTTTTTTACCGCGCGCGATGGACAAAAGGGGGCGCTCATAGCCTTGAGCGACGTCGAGGATGGTCGAGGCGAGCCAGGGGTCGCGCTGGCGTCAGATCGAAACCGAGTGGCGAGCGCGATTGCGGAAGCGCGCGCCGCGGCTGGGTTCGTCTTGTGCCTCATGCATTGGGGCACTGAGAACACTCCTCGTGTGACGGAACGCCAGCGCGAGCTTGCGCGGTGGTTGATCGATCATAACGTCGACGCGGTGGTTGGCTGTCACTCGCATTGCCTGCAGCCGCTTGATTTTTATCACGGCCGCCCGGTTGTTTACTCGTTAGGCAATCTGGTCTTTGATGGCGCTCCGGAACTGGAAAGCTGGAATCGGAGCCAGCTACTTGAAGTGGATATTGGCCGGCGTGGAACCGAAGAAGCGTCGATCCGCTTGGTCCCTTTGCGACTGGATGCGCACGGTTTTCCGCAGGCGGCGGATGAGGATCAAACGCGTGGGAAAATTCCAGCGATAGCGGGCGCCGCTTTCTCCCGCAGCCGGGTGCAATGTGATTCGAAGAAGCGATAGAGTAGGGCGCTGAGGACGATCGCGCCGCCAATTTGCAGGGCAAAAGAGGCGAGCGCCCTCAGGAGCGACTTGTTTGAATCTCGGAACACGAATTCCGTCACGATCAGGAACACGGGCAGATGGACGAGATAGAGTCCGTACGACCAGAGGGCGATACGCCGGACCGCGGTGCTGCAGGAATTTTCCCTGGTCAGCTTCCAGGCTGAAGCCCAGGGCAAGAGCAGGGCGAAGCCAAGCGAGACGAGGGTGAAGCGAAAGGTTCGCGCGAAATACGAATCGTCGCCGAAAGCCAGTTGGTGGTTTTCGATTTTCCAGAGCGTCGCATACATCCAGAAGAGCAGCGTTAGGCCCGCGAGCGCGACGAGCAATCGATGCTTGCGCCAGCGCACGGGAAAACGGACCGAGAGCCAGGCCGCGAACATCCCCAGCATGAGCGCGTCGAAGCGATAAATGACGACCATGCGTTGGCCCTCCGACCACGTGGCCGCGGGATCGCCAGCGGCCAGCATTCTCGCGACGGTTGAGAACGTGAAGAAGGCGAAAGCGGCCGAGAGGAAGACGCCATCAAAACGTTTCGTTATTTTCAAACCGAGCCAGAGCGCGGCTGGGAACAAGAGGTAAAACCATTCCTCGATGGCGAGACTCCACGACTCGGGGAAAAACGACATGTGGAAACCGGTCAGGTTCCGCAGAAAGAATCCGTGGGAGAGAGCTTCGGAGACGCCGACGTGATGCTGTCGAAATTGAAACTCGAGCCAGACGTTGATCGCGAGAAAGAGAAAAAAAAGCGGCAGAGTGCGGAACCATCGCCGCACGTAAAAGACCGCCACGCTGCCGGCATGGCCGAGGGCGGGGCCCTGTCGAATTAGAATCTGGCCGATTAGAAAACCGCTCAGGACGAAAAACAACTCGACGCCATAAAAACCGCCGTGACCGAAGAAACCAAGGACGCTGCCGAAATGCGGATAGAGCACGACGAAGCCGTGCGCGCAGATCACGCTCAGGATCGCCGCCGCGCGGAGCAGATCGAGGCCGAAGACGCGATCGGTCGTGCGATGCGTCATAGGAAGACTGTTGGGCATAGATGGATCGAGCGCTCCGCGCTCGATGACATAGAGTCGCGGCGCAGCCGCCAAACGCGATCCACCTTACGACAACTCGCCGACCATAGAATTCCGTCTGTCATTTTGAACTTCACCGACTGCTCACGGCTACTTCTTGCGATGGCCCAACATTTCGCTTCTCATCGTGCGCGCGTCGACGCGCGTGAGATTCTTTTCCAGGCCGCGTTCGAGCAGACGCCGGTGCGGGATTTCGCACAGATATTCCGCGATGAACCAGATGTTTTTTTCCGTGGTCATCCAATGGAGGCGATCGAATCGGGCCAGGTTTACCGGTTGCGAATAACGCCGGAGCGTCCGTTCGCCCCGGAGGTTGAAGTAGATATTAAAATAGCTCAAGGCCAACTCGCGCAGGGTTCGGTAAACCGGCTCCCGGTAACGGCATCCGGTGAAATTGGATTGAGCGATCGCCCCCCAATGGCCGCGCGACTTAAAAACTGCGAGGACATGGTCGGTATCCTGATCCGCTTCGAGATCCAAAATGAGCGGCGGAAATCCGAGGACGCGCAAAGCCGCCGCCGCAAAGATTGCGCCCTCGAGGCAATGCGCCGTTTTCTCTCGCAGGACCAAGCGAGGCGACCACGCAGTTCCCGCCAAATGGTAGGGCATATCGTCGAGATGACGTTGAATGCCGGCCGGCGTTTTCAGTGCGCGCAACCGGCGGAGCTCCGAGGGCGTGAAATCAAAGTCCGTCGCCTTCTTAGGATGCTGTTGGCGCGAAGCGGATACAGAAGAGCCAGGAGTCATGTTGAATTAGAGCGAGGCGTTAGAATGGTGTCGGCCGAAAGAAATTCTTCCAAGGAGCCACACTGGCGGAAGGGCAGGGATTATCCAAAGCTTTGCTTTGGCTCTGGAGAGTGATCCCGCAGGGGCGGGATTGGAACCCTGGCGCGTGACGCGCCCCGCCAGTCGAACTGCGTTCTCATCCCGGTTTCGCGGCGTGCAAGAGCTGCCAAGCGTGTCGATTCAAAAAGCGGGTTATATTGGCGGAAGGGCAGGGATTCGAACCCTGGGTGGGTTTAACCCCACGCTCGATTTCGAGTCGAGTGCCTTAAACCGGACTCAGCCACCCTTCCTGTTGCTTTACCCAACAGGGTTCGACCTTGCGCGAAAATGGAAAACCGCGCAAGCGTCCATCGAATTGGACGAAGAAGTTCCGAAAAGGGTTGCTAGGCCTGCTCGGAGGCAATCTTTTGAATGGCGGTCTTCAGCTCCTGCCAATCGACTGGCTTGGTGATGTGGCGGGAGAAACCGGCGTCGATGCTGTCGCGAATGTCGTCGTTCATCCCGTAACCGCTCAAGGCGATCCCGGGGATCGGGTGGTGCCGGACCAGATCGCGCATCAGGTCGTGTCCGCTGCCATCGGGCAATCCGAGATCGCTGATGAGGAAGTTAAATCGGCGCTCGGGATTTTCTTGCTCAACGGTGGCGATCAGCTCCTGCGCTTCCCGAATGCAGCCGGCCAAAGTTACTTCGTGCCCCGCCTGCCTCAATAGGCGGGTCAACTGTTCGGCGGTGTCTTTATGGTCTTCGACCAATAGGACACGCAACGAACGAGCCGCGGTTTTCGCGCCGGCGACTGGCGGAGGCTTGGCGGCATCTCGCGCGACCGCAACTGGTCGCACGGTCTGGAGACGGATGGTGAGCTTGGTGCCTTTGTCTTTTCCATCGCTCTCGGCGCTGATCGATCCGCCGTGCAGGTCGACGATCGCGCGGCTGATCGCGAGGCCCAGGCCCAGGCCGCCGAAAACGCGAGTGCGAACGCGCTCGCCCTGTTCGAACGCGTTGAAGATGCGCGGCATGTTTTCCGGGCTAATCCCAATTCCCGTATCACGGATTTCCACGATCAAGGTCGCGCCGGATGTTTCCAAACCGTTAGCCGCGGGATTTTCCGCGGCCGGCAAATCTGAAAACTCGTTGTAAACGCGAATGTCGATCGACCCGGCTTCCGGCGTAAATTTGCAGGAATTCTGGAGGAGGTTCCAGAAGACCTGGGTCATCCTGGAGCCGTCCGCGAGCACATGGGTCTCCGTGGCGGTGACCTCCATGGAAACGCGCAGGTTCTTCTTAGCGGCGGCACCGGCGCAATAATTTTGCATAGCGTGCTCGAGGAGCGAGCGCACATCGACCACCTGCCGGTTCAACTGGAGTTTGCCGCGGACGATGCCGGTGACATCGAGCAGGTCGTCGATCAGGCGCGCCTCGACCTCGATGTTGCGCCGAATCATTTCGAGTTCGCGCAGGACATGCGGTGGAATATTCTGGTCGTCCTCGAGCAAGGCCACGGCGGCGAGCACTGGCGTCAGCGGTGTGCGCAATTCGTGGCTGAGAATGGCGAGGAAATTGTCCTTCGCTTTGTTGGCCGCTTCCGCCGTTTCTTTCGCGCGACTCAACTCTTCTTCGTTTTGTTTGCTCGCGGTGACGTCCATGCTGACGCCGCTCATGCGGATGGCGATGCCGCCGGACGAGTAATAGGCGCGGCCGCGTGAAGCCATGTGGCGAATGGTGCCGTCGACGTCGATAATTCGATACGCAACATCGTAGTCCGTTTTCTGTTCCAGAGCGTAACGGGTGGCGCGCGCCAGCTCGGCGCGGTCGTCGGGATGGACAAATTTCGCAAACGATTCGGTGGTGCCGTCGAACTCCTCCTTCGTTCGGCCGAAGAGCGGATACATGTAGTCATCCCAGGTAATGCGGCTGGTCAGAAGGTTCCAATCCCAGGTGCCGGTCTGCGATCCTTCCAGGGCGAGGCGCAAACGCTCTTCACTTGCGCTGAGAGCGGCGTTGCTCAAACCGATGGTGGTGAGCATCTGATTGAAAGCCTGCGTCAGTTGCCCGATCTCATCGTTCCCGTGTTTCGTCCCGCGCACGGAATAATCCTGCCGCTCGGAAACGGCGGTCGCGACTTTGGCCAATTCCAGAATCGGCAGCGAAATGCGTCGCTGCAAAGTCGTCGTGAGTGCGATCGCGCCGAAGAAGGAACAGGCCGTGACGATAAGAAGAAGAGCCCCGTAAACGCGAAAACGCCGGTACATTTCTCCCAGGTCGGCCTTGATGTAGATGGTTCCGAGACGTGTGCCCTCCTGGGTGATTGGCTGGTACATGAGGAGGTGCGACTTCTCAAATGTGTGTCCGGCGGCTCCGGGTCGCGCTGGGAAATTGGCCGACGGAGCCGCGGTGGGAAAGCGAGCGAAGATGGCCCCGTTTTCATCGTAGATCGCAGCCGCGGTGATTTGATGTTCGGCGGAAAGCGCTCCCAGGATTTCCTGCGCGCTCTTTGGGTCTTGAAAGGCAAGAGCGGCGGTGCTGTTCGAGCCGACAAGTTGCGCGAGCACGCCCATATTCACAGCGAGGGCGCGCCGGAAAGTGACCAGCTCATACGTGATCACGGCACTGCCCATGAGGAAAAGGGCGAAACTGCTCGTGAGTAAGATCACCAGCATCAGCTTTCGCTTGATCGGAGTGTCGCGCAGGAAAACGGCCATATCAGGGTTGGATCTCGGCGACTCGGAGCAGCTTGGAACTTACCGCCAGGTTAGCGGAGTGAAGTGCTGCAGGGTTGATTCGTAAACGGATGCGGTTTTGCTCGGCTGTGAGCGTAATCATTCCTCCGCGGTTCAGGAAATCTTCGGTCTCACTCACCGTGACCACGCTTTTCCCGGCGACCGCCGCCAGGATTGGATCGAGGCGGCCGGCATTGGCATGGCTGACAAAGAGGAGATGAACACGCTTGATGTCTGTGGGCGTCCGGAAGTGATCGATCCGGATCGGGCGATTGTGATATTTTTCGCCCGCAACCGCTTCATTGAGCAACGGACCGAAAGGGTCGTCGCCAATGATGCCGATGATCAGCGGTTCCGTGGGGGAGGCGAAAGCCGAGTCAGGCCAATCGATGAAACGGACGAAATTGTAGAGGAAGACGGACTTAAGCGCGTATTCGCTCTGCGACGCCGAAACGATCTGAGGTGGCGCCATCAGCCACGCCAATACGGCAGCGACCACGATGATTTTCGTTCGTTTCAGAAGCTCCATCTGAAAGCCCCGTAGATACTGCGCCCAACCTCGCGCGTTAAGAGTGTCCCTCGAAATTCAGGGTGGTGGTCGTCGAGAAGATTGCGTCCTACGAGGGCGACCTCGAAGTTCTTGATCGGCGACCAGCCCAATCTCAGATCGAGCTCGAGATAAGAAGGTGTCGCAGGACTCGGCAGATCGCCGACATAGCGGAGATAGGAGTCGAACTGCACGTTGTGCGGCAGGTCGACGGCGGAGTGGACGAGGAAAGTGCAGTTCGGATCGTTTCCCTCGCTGGCGCCCGGATTCAGATCGGCACTTCCAGCTTTGCGATGAAAGTCGAGCTGGAGGAAGGAAACGCTTCCGTCCAAGCGCCACCAATCAGTGGGGCGCCACTTCATGGCGAGACTGCCTCCATAGGATCTGGCCGTCAGGTTGTTCTCGAGAATAACAGGAAAGCCCGATGGGCTCTGGGGTTCGACGCTGCGAATATTGTCATAATCGTTGTAATAAACGGCGAGATCGAAGGAGAGATTGTTCGCCGGCTTGACCCGGTAACCCAGCTCGTAGGCTATCAGCTCCTCGGATTCAAAGTCGGGATTGGCGAGGAGAATCGGCGGCAGGCCGGGCGCGGATGGATTCGGCGCGACGAAATTCTGATCGATCCGCGTCGGCGTCCGGACCGCGCGAGAAATGGCGCCCCATATCGTCTGGCCTTCTCCCGGTAACCAGGTGAAGCGGACGGTCGGCTGCACCTCGAATCCGCCGAAGCTGTTGTATTCGAACTTCGATCCCGCGGTGAGCGAGAATTTCTCCGGAACAATGTGCCACTCGTCCTGCACAAAGGCGCTGGCCAGGTGCAGGGTCCTCTCGTCCGGCAGGAAGGCGAGAGTCGGCCCTAGATTTCCGATCTCGTCACTCGAAATCCGGTAGTTCGCGCCGTAGACGATATCGTGCTGGCCGTAACGAAATTGATGCTGAAATTCGAGGTCGAAGGTGTTGCGATGCTCCTCGAAGACGGTGGGAATCAGACGATGCGTCCGGTCGAAATACGCTTGCACGGTCAAACTCGAATCTGCCGCCAGATTTCGCGTCCAGCGGCCGATGACATTTCCACCGTCAACCTCGACGTCCGCGGCGTTGAGCTGGCCGAAACTGCCGCTGTAACCGTCCCCCTGAAACGTGATGGTGTCATCGGCGGTGACCTTTGAGTCGAGCCGAAAACCGCCTTGAGTGATTTGGGTGTCGTCCTGGGCGTCGCCTCCCCCTTCCAAAGTAAGACTGTCGCGGCTCTGATGCATGACATAGACACGATAAAAAGTGTCCTTACCGATGCTTCCGCCGTAACGCACGCCACCGAAGCCGGTCTCTTCATTTCCCGCGCCGCCGTAAACGAGCGTGCCTTGGGTTTCCTCAGCGGTTTTGGTGCGAATATTGATCACGCCATTGACGGCATTCGCGCCCCAAAGGGTCGCACCGGGTCCGCGGATGATCTCGATTTGCTCGATGTCGGGCAGGAAAGTCAGCTGTTTGTCCCAAAAAACGCCGGAAAAAAGCGGCGTGTAGAGACTGCGGCCGTCCATCAGGACCTGCATTT
>Ga0307513_10007723_pt1 | contig 13886 bp, 13 predicted proteins | sample 15_EM_MG_FD_202174 | JGI IMG/M metagenome (GOLD analysis project Ga0307513, IMG submission 202174) | Populus trichocarpa ectomycorrhiza microbial communities from riparian zone in the Pacific Northwest, United States - 15_EM | ecosystem: Host-associated > Plants > Roots > Unclassified | place... | reverse complement strand
GGCGACCGACGTGGAGGCGAGGACCGTGCCGATGACCGTCTTGCCGTTGCGGGTCGCGGCGAAGACCAGGCAGTACTTGGCCTGCGGGCCGGAGCCGGTCTTGATGCCGAGGGTGCCGGAGTAGCCCGACAGCAGCGGCTTGTTGGTGTTCTCCCACGCCATCCAGCGGGTGCCACCGGTCTTGGTGGTGACCTTCTCCTTGAAGTTCTGCGTCTTCACTATCGCGCGGAAGGCGCCGCTCTTCATGGCGCTGCTGGCGAGCTTCGTCAGGTCGCGCGGGGTCGAGTAGTTCGAGCCGTTGCCGATGCCGTCGAAGCTGTCGAACTTGGTGCTCGGCATGTCGAGGCTCCGGGCCATGCTGTTCATCTTGCCGATGAACGACTTCACCCGGGCGGCACGCGTCGAGCCGGTGCCGAACTTGTCCGCGAGCGCGTACGCGGCGTCGCAGCCCGACGGCAGCATCAGCCCGTACAGCAGCTGGCGGACGGTGACTTTGTCGCCGACGATCAGCCGGGCCGAGGAGGCGTTGTTGGCGACGATGTAGTCGCTGTACGCCTTCTGGATCGTGACCTTGGCGTTGAGGTTCAGGTTCGCCTGTGCCAGCACGACCTTCGCCGTCATTATCTTCGTGGTGGAGCCCGTGGACAGCTTGTTGTTCGGGAGCTTCCCGTACAGGATCTGGCCGTTGGCGTTGTTCATCACGTAGCCGCCCTTGGCGGCGATCGTCGGAACGGCTACAGCGGCCTGCGCGGGCGCCGCGGTGAGCGCTCCGGTCGCGAGCACGGCGCCGGTGGTGACCACGACGGCTGCGGCTCTGCGGAAACGGATGCCCTGGATGCCGGTTATCAACTTCAATACCCCGATTACGTCTGAATCGTCCGAATGCCCCTGGAGAGCGGCCGAGTTGGCCGAGTCGTCGGCGGAACGCCGCTCTCGTGTGACTCGTAACTAGCACAGTTGGTTGTGCGCGTGCTGAGGCGGGTTCCCCGATTTTCCCTTTCTGAGGGACGCCGTACGGATGTTCGTGGTTCCCGCGACCCTTCCGGAGATTGAACTGCTGCCCGTGCGGCGACGTCACGCCCCGACCGGGGATCGGCCTGAAGGGTCGGTCCATATGGCGGACGGTCGCCCCTCATGGGTACGTGTTGTATCTATGCTGTCGGCATGAGCAGCCTGGCCGTGCAGCACGTGAAGCAACCTCCCGCCGCCGACCGTGTCTACACCCACGTCAAAGAGGGTGTCCTGGACCGCCGTTACGAAGGCGGGACCCTGCTCACCGAAGGCGAACTGGCCGAGGCCGTCGGGGTCTCGCGCACACCGGTGCGCGAGGCGCTGCTGCGCCTGGAGGCCGAGGGGCTGATCAAGCTCTACCCGAAGAAGGGCGCGCTCGTCCTGCCCGTCTCCGCGCAGGAGATCGCGGACGTCGTCGAGACCCGGCAGCTGGTCGAGGAGCACGCGATCCGCAAGGCGGTGCCCGCCTCGCCCCGGCTGATCGCCCGGCTCACGGAACTGCTCGAACAGCAGCGCGAGCAGGCCGCGGTCGGTGATCTGGCCGGGGCCGCCGTGACCGACCGCTGCTTCCACGCCGAGATCGTCCGCAGCGGCGGCAACGAGATCCTCTCCCGCCTCTACGACCAACTGCGCGACCGGCAGCTGAGGATGGGCGTCGCCGTCATGCACGCCCACCCCGACCGCATCACCAAGACGCTCGTCGAGCACCAGGAGATCCTCGACGCGCTGCGCTCGGGCGACCCGGAGGCGGCGGTCGCGATCGTGCACCGGCACGTCAGCTGGTTCTCCAACCTGGCGCGGGGCGAGGTCCGATGAGTCGCGGGGGTGACGTGAACAGCGGCTTTGGAAAGGGCAGTTCCGGTGCGGGATCCGGTGCGGGATCCGGTGTGCTGCCCGGCGATCCGCCCGGTGGGCGCCGTGCCGTCCTCGTCTGGTCCGTCGGCGTCTCCGTGTACTTCGTCGCCGTCATCTTCCGTACGTCGCTGGGGGTGGCCGGGCTCGACGCCGCCGACCGCTTCCACGTGGGCGCGTCCGCCCTGTCCACCTTCTCGATACTCCAGCTCCTCGTCTACGCGGGCATGCAGATACCCGTCGGCCTGCTCGTCGATCGGCTCGGCACGAAGAAGGTGCTGGCCATCGGGGCGGTGCTGTTCACGGCCGGTCAGCTCGGGTTCGCCTTCTCGCCCTCCTACGGCACGGCTCTCGCGTCGCGGGCGTTGCTCGGGTGCGGGGACGCGATGACGTTCATCAGCGTGCTGCGGCTCGGGTCCCGCTGGTTCCCGGCGCGGCGCGGGCCGCTCGTCGCGCAGCTGGCGGGGCTGGCCGGGATGGCGGGCAACCTCGTCTCGACGCTCGTCCTGGCCCGGCTGCTGCACGGCATCGGATGGACGGCGGCCTTCGCGGGCAGCGCGTTCGCCGGTGTGGTGGTGCTGGTGCTGATGCTGGTGTTCCTCAAGGATCATCCGGAGGGGCACGAGCCGGAGCCGTTCCCGCACCAGGGGGCCGCGTACGTGCGCCGGCAGATCGCCGCCTCGTGGCGTGAGCCCGGGACCCGTCTCGGTCTGTGGGTGCACTTCACCACCCAGTTCCCGGCGATGGTGTTCCTGCTGCTGTGGGGCCTTCCGTTCCTCGTCGAGGCGCAGGGGCTGACACGGGCGACGGCGGGTGAGCTGCTGACGCTGGTCGTGCTCTCCAACATGGTGATCGGCCTGGTGTACGGCCAGATCGTCGCCCGGCACCACACGGCGCGGCTGCCGCTGGCGCTGGGCACGGTCGGCGTGACGGCGGTGACGTGGGCGGTGACGCTCGCCTACCCGGCGGTGTCCGGCGCCGAGCACGTTCCGATGTGGCTGCTGGTGGTGCTGTGCACGGTGCTCGGGGCTTGTGGGCCCGCGTCCATGCTCGGGTTCGACTTCGCGCGGCCCGCGAATCCGCCCGAGCGGCAGGGGACGGCGTCCGGGATCACCAACATGGGCGGTTTCATCGCCTCGATGACGACGCTGTTCGCGGTCGGTGTGCTGCTCGACGCGACCGGGGACGACTACGCCGTCGCGTTCTCGTTCGTGTTCCTGTTGCAGGGGGTTGGCGTCAGCCAGATTCTGCGGTTGCGGAAGCGGGCCGCTCTGCGGGAGTCGGAGCGGTTGGTTGCCAGCAGGGTTTCTACAGTGCACGTTCCTGTGTAGGTGGGCGGTGCCTTGTGTGGGCGTCTCTGGGGGCTGCCGCCCCCAGGCCCCCGCTTCGGCCTGAACGGCCTCGTCCTCAATCGCCGGACGGGCTGAAGATGCTGGCCGGCGCTGAGAAGTGGCCGTCACGCTCGATGAGTGGCCGCCACGCTTGTCGAGTGACCGCCGGGCTCGATGAGTGGCCGTCACCCCGACAAACTCAGGGCGTCACCGCGAAGTGGCGCAGGATTGCCGCTGTCAGGCTTGGGTCGCCCTCCGCCTTGATGCGGTCGGCTACCGACTCCGGGGTCACCCGGCCGCAGGCCAGGCGGAAGTAGGTCTCCCAGTCGAGGGCGAAGGTGGCGGCGGGGCCGAGGGCCGGGGACGTTTCCAGGGTGCCGCGACCGTTGATGTCGACGCGGATCGTGCGCAGGAACTCGATGGGACCGTGCACGTCGAAGACGATCGCCGAACTGCGCGGCGCCCCCGCGTCCTTGGCGACGACCTTCGGCAGCGCGGCGAGCAACATGTCCCGCGCGACGTGCGCGCCGGGGGAGTCGATGTTGCCGGGTCGGCCGAGTGCCGTACGCAGATCCTGTTCGTGCACCCACACGTCGAATGCCCGGTTGCGCATCGCGTCCACGAGGGCGGTCTCCTGGCCGTGCAGGCCGCGGATCTTCGCCCCCGGTTCCCGTGACTCGTTGCGCAGCTGCCGGTTGCGGCGAATGACCGTGTACTCCAGCTCCGACGTCATCTCGGGGGCCGTGTGGTGCCGCCGTACGTCGACCTGCATCTCCGTGTAGCGCTGCTGCTCGTTGGTGACGTGGTAGAGGTCGCGTGGGAGCGTGTGGATGGGGCGCGGGTCGCCGAGCATCTCGCACTCCATGCCGATGACATGTGAGACCACGTCACGGACCGACCAGCCCGGGCATGGGGTCCGGCGGTTCCACTCACCCTCCACGAGCGGCGTCACCAGCTCGGATATCGCTTCGATGGAGTGGGTCCAGGCGTCGGCGTAGGGCTGGAGAGTGGGATGCAGACTCACGGAACGGGACCCCTCGGGCGGTCGGTGCGCGGGCAGTGATGACGGCGGATGACGTCGGGTGACGGCGGATGTCGACGGCGTTGTCGGTGGGTGCGAAGGCGCGGACGGGAGAGCGGGATTGCTGTCAGCGGGTGTCTTGGAACGTTAAGTTACGCTGCTGCGAGGCACCCCGGCAGTGCTTTCGTGTGACGATCGTAGGCCCGTGTGAACGGCTCGAATGTCAGGACGGTGGTAGTGTGCGCGCCTCGCTCATCCAGATCGGTGTAGAAGAGGGCGAATCGGTCGAATCGCGTCGGCGGCGTGTGGCGTCGCTGGTACGGGACGAGGCCGGCGCCGATCTCGTCGTACTGCCCGAGCTGTGGACGACGGGGGCATTCGCGTACGAGCTGTTCGCCGCCGAGGCCGAGCCGCTGGACGGGCCGACGTACGAGGCGATGGCCAAGGCCGCGAGCGACGCGGGCGTGTGGCTGCACGCCGGGTCGATTCCGGAGCGGGACCCGGAGGGGCCTCTGTACAACACCTCCCTCGTCTTTTCTCCGGACGGTGAGCTTGCTGCCGTCTATCGCAAGATCCATCGGTTCGGCTTCGACAAGGGTGAGGCCGTGCTGATGGGGGCGGGCGCGGAGCTGGTGACCGTCCGGCTGCCTGAGACGACGGTTGGTGTCGCCACGTGTTACGACCTCCGTTTTCCTGAGCTGTTCCGTGGGCTTGTCGATGCTGGTGCCGAGACGATCGTGATCTCGGCGGGGTGGCCGGAGCGGCGGCGGTCCCACTGGACGTTGCTGGCTCAGGCGCGGGCGGTCGAGAACCAGGCGTTTGTCCTTGCGTGTGGAACGGCCGGGGAGCATGCGGGAGTTCCGCAGGCCGGTCACTCGATCGTGGTTGATCCGTGGGGTGAGGTGCTCGCGGAGGCGGGGGCGGGCGAGGAGGTTCTGCGGGTCGAGTTCGATCCGGTGAAGGTGGGGGAGACGCGGGAGGTGTTTCCGGCGTTGAAGGATCGGGTGCTGGGGTTGGGGGTTCCGGGGCGGCCCTGAGTTTTCTCGCCCCCGCCGCCCTTACCCGTCCCATCCCTGGGGGGGGGGGCCCCCCCCCCCCCCCCCCAGGCCGGGAGGGCGCCCGGGGGGGAAGCCGCCGGCGCGGGGGGGGGGGGGGGGGGGGGGGGGGGGGGGGGGGGGGGGGGGGGGGGGGCAAAAGGCTCGGCCTGGACGGCCTTGTCCTCAATCGCCGGACGGGCTGGAATGCCCGGCCGGTGTTGAAGAGGCGCAGCCTGTGCTTCGGAAGCGGCGGGAGTGGGTGGGAGGAGGCGCGTTGGAATGCCCGGGCTCGTGCTGAGGTGCGGTGGGGGTGAGTGGGCGAAAAGGGGTGGGCTGAGTGCGGTTGTCCTTGAACGCCGGCCCGTACCCCCACTCAGCCCGTCCGGCGTTTGAGGACAAGGCCCGTTCAGGGCCGTAGGGGGGTCTGGGGGCGCAGCCCCCAGAAGGATGGGACGGGTAGGGGCGGCGGGGGCGAGAAAAAGCGGTTCGGCTGTGGGGAACGTCGCCCCGGGGCAACGGGCGGCCGGGAAAGTCTGTCGCTCGGCGGAGCCGTTACGCTGGTGTCGTGGCAGTCGTCGATGTATCCGAAGAGCTCAAGTCCCTCTCCTCGACCATGGAGTCGATCGAGGCCGTCCTGGACCTCGACAAGCTGAGGGCAGATGTCGCCGTGCTCGAGGAGCAGGCGGCAGCGCCGTCCCTGTGGGACGACCCGGAGGAAGCGCAGAAGATCACCAGCAAGCTCTCCCACCTCCAGGCGGAGGTGAGGAAGGCCGAGACGCTGCGCGGGCGGATCGACGATCTGAGCGTGCTCTTCGAGATGGCCGAGGAGGAGGACGACCCGGACACCCGCGCCGAGGCCGAGACCGAGATGGCCTCCGTCAAGAAGGCGCTGGACGAGATGGAGGTCCGTACCCTCCTCTCCGGCGAGTACGACGCCCGTGAGGCCCTCGTCAACATCCGCGCGGAGGCCGGTGGCGTGGACGCCGCCGACTTCGCCGAGAAACTTCAGCGGATGTACCTGCGGTGGGCCGAGCAGAAGGGCTACAAGACCGAGGTCTACGAGACCTCGTACGCGGAGGAGGCGGGTATTAAATCCACCACCTTCGCTGTTCAGGTGCCGTATGCCTACGGGACGTTGTCCGTCGAGCAGGGCACGCATCGCCTCGTGCGCATCTCGCCCTTCGACAACCAGGGGCGTCGCCAGACCTCCTTCGCCGGCGTCGAGATCCTGCCCGTTGTCGAGACGACCGATCACATCGAGATCGACGAGTCCGAGTTGCGAGTCGATGTCTACCGGTCCTCCGGGCCCGGCGGGCAGGGCGTCAACACCACCGACTCCGCGGTGCGGTTGACCCACCTCCCCACCGGCATCGTGGTCTCCTGCCAGAACGAGCGGTCGCAGATCCAGAACAAGGCGTCCGCGATGAACGTGCTCCAGGCCAAGCTCCTCGACCGGCGCCGCCAGGAGGAGCAGGCCAAGATGAACGCCCTCAAGGGCGACGGCGGCAACTCCTGGGGCAACCAGATGCGTTCGTACGTCCTGCACCCGTACCAGATGGTCAAGGACCTGCGGACGGAGTTCGAAGTCGGCAACCCCGAGGCCGTGTTCAACGGCGAGATCGACGGCTTCCTCGAAGCCGGGATTCGCTGGCGCAAGCAGCAGGAGAAGTAGGGCCTACGCAGGGCGCCTTGTCGACATAGCAACCGCCGTCCATCCGACGGCGGTTGCTATGTGTCTTGGGATGTCTGGGTTTTACATCACACTCACAGGGTCTGATGTGTGCCACCGGAGGAACAAGCGGACATTGCGTACGCAACGACCTTGACGTTCCCTTGGAAAATCGGAAGGGTAACGCGCGGCATGCGTATCTCTGGGGCGCATGTGAACCGGGGGGTGCCTACCGCGCCCCCTGTCGATCACCGCCCCGAGCGCGGCTCCACTGATGAATTCAGCTACTGGGGGTAGCAGCCATATGACGAATAAGACGCGGATCCGGGTCGCGCGGATCGCGGCCGGAGCGGTGATCGCCGCTGGTGCGTCCTTCACCGCCGCGGGCATCGCCTCCGCCGACGAGTGCGACCTGGTCGTGGTCTGTGCCGGTACGCCGAGCCCGGACCCGGAACCGACCGAGACCGTGACCGAGATCCCGAGCGAGCCGGCGCCGGACCCGACCGAGCCCACGCCCACCGTGCCCGAGGACCCGGACCCGACCGCGACCGACCCGGAGCCCACGGAGCCGGAGGAGCCCTCCACCGAGCCGAGCGAGCCCACCGAGGAGGAGCCGACCGCCACGCCCACGGGCGACGACGGCAGCGGCACGGGTACCGGCGGCGACGACACCGACGGCGGCGGCAACAACGCCGACCCCGACGGTGGCTCCAACACCTCCACCCAGGAGGAGGGCTCCTCGTCCCTCACCGACACGGGCTCGGAGACCGCGGCCCAGGGTTCGGGCGACGAGCTCGCCGAGACCGGTGCCGCCGAGACGACCTTCCTGATCATCGGTGCGGCCACGATGATCGCCGGCGGTATCGCCTTCCGCATCCTCCCGCGCCTCGTGGGCGGCCGTGGCGGCGCAGCGGCCTAGTAGCCCAGCCCCTGGTAGCTGTAGCCAGTAGGCAGTAGCCAGTCGTACGTACGCGCAAGGGCCCGGAGCATCGTCGCTCCGGGCCCTTCGTGTGTCCCTGGGGCTGTGACCGCGCTCGGGCTATGCCGTCTGGTGCGCCACCAGTGCCAGTGCCGCGATCAGTATTGCCAGCAGCGCGATCAGCGCCATCGGGTTGAGTCCGGCGAACGGGTTCTCCTGCTGGAGCCGCTCGCGGTTCGCCCGGCAGACGGGACAGCGTCCCTCGCTCACGGGCGACGCGCAGTTCGCGCACACCAATCGGTCGTACGTCATGCGCCTTGCCCTCCTTGCGCCGCTTTCACCTACACAACGCTTCCGGGAACGCAACCGTTCCCCACTCCACTGTGCCAGGTTCCTCCGGAGGGTGCGCGGTTCGCTTCCTTGGAGGGGGCTTCCATTGTCTCGCGGCTGCGGGCTGTGCGTGGCTGGTCGCGCAGTTCCCCGCGCCCCTTTGTCGGGGCTGCGCCCCGTACAAAAGGGCACAAGCCTTGTCCAAGCGGTAGCGGAGCCTGCGCCGGGACACCCGGGTCGCGTATGGTCACGGTCGTCTGCCCCCGATGTCTCCGACGGCCTGTGGTGTTTCCGTGATCCGATTCGACAGCGTCTCCAAGGTCTACCCCAAGCAGAACCACCCCGCCCTCAGGGATGTCACCCTGGAGGTCGAGAAGGGCGAGTTCGTCTTCCTCGTCGGGTCCTCCGGCTCCGGAAAGTCCACCTTCCTGCGGCTGATCCTCCGCGAGGAGCGTGCCAGCCACGGTCAGGTGCACGTCCTGGGCAAGGACCTCGCGCGCCTCTCCAACTGGAAGGTGCCGCAGATGCGGCGCCAGCTGGGGACGGTGTTCCAGGACTTCCGGCTGCTGCCGAACAAGACGGTCGCCGAGAACGTCGCCTTCGCGCAGGAGGTCATCGGCAAGTCCAAGGGTGAGATCCGTAAGTCCGTGCCCCAGGTGCTCGACCTTGTCGGGCTGGGCGGCAAGGAAGAGCGGATGCCCGGGGAGCTGTCCGGTGGTGAGCAGCAGCGTGTCGCCATCGCGCGGGCCTTCGTGAACCGGCCCAAGCTGCTGATCGCCGACGAGCCGACCGGCAACCTCGACCCGCAGACCTCCGTCGGCATCATGAAGCTGCTCGACCGGATCAACCGGACGGGCACGACCGTGGTGATGGCGACGCACGACCAGAACATCGTGGACCAGATGCGCAAGCGCGTCATCGAGCTGGAGAAGGGCCGCCTCGTCCGTGACCAGGCGCGCGGCGTCTACGGCTACCAGCACTGACAGTCCCCCGAAAGGCTTGAGCACGCCATGCGCGCCCAGTTCGTACTGTCGGAGATCGGTGTGGGTCTCCGTCGCAATCTGACGATGACCTTCGCCGTCGTCGTCTCCGTCGCCCTGTCGCTCGCCCTGTTCGGCGGGTCGCTCCTGATGAGCGACCAGGTCAGCACGATGAAGGGCTACTGGTACGACAAGGTCAACGTCTCGGTGTTCCTCTGCAACAAGAGCGACGCCGAGTCCGACCCGAACTGTGCCAAGGGCGCGGTGACCAGCGACCAGAAGAAGCAGATCCTCGCCGATCTGCAGAAGATGAACTCGGTCGTGCAGAACGTCACGTACGAGTCCGCGGACGAGGCCTACAAGCACTACAAGGAGCAGTTCGGCGACTCCCCGCTGGCCAGTTCGCTCACCCCGGACCAGATGCAGGAGTCGTACCGGATCAAGCTCAAGGACCCGGAGAAGTACCAGGTCATCGCGACCGCCTTCGACGGGCGCGACGGTGTGCAGTCCGTGCAGGACCAGAAAGGCATCCTTGACAACCTCTTCGAGCTGCTGAACGGCATGAACTGGGCGGCCCGGGCGGTGATGGCGCTGATGCTCGTCGTCGCGCTGATGCTGATCGTCAACACCGTGCGTGTGTCCGCGTTCAGCCGTCGGCGTGAGACCGGGATCATGCGGCTCGTCGGCGCCTCCGGGTTCTACATCCAGGCGCCGTTCATCATGGAGGCCGCCGTCGCCGGGCTGATCGGCGGGGGTGTGGCCTGCGCCTTCCTGCTGGTCGGGCGGTACTTCATCATCGATCACGGGCTGGCACTGTCCGAGAAGCTGAACCTGATCACCTTCATCGGCTGGGACGCCGTACTCACCAAGCTTCCGCTGATCCTCGCGACGAGTCTGCTGATGCCCGCGCTGGCGGCGTTCTTCGCGTTGCGCAAGTACCTGAAGGTGTGACGCATGACAAGGGGGCCGTTCGGTCAACCGACCGTACGGCCCTTCGCGTTGTCCTAGACTCACCGGCATGTCAGGCCGTGACCTGTTCGCACAGCCCCGCCGCGCAGGCCGCGGGGCGGCTCTGACGTTGCTCTTCGCGAGCGTCCTGGTCGCCGGCGCGGCCACCGGCTCGTTCCCCGAGCCCGTCGAGCGGAGGTCCGCCCTCCCGGACACGGCCCGCGCCGCCGCCCCCGCCGGGCACCACGAGGACGTCGCCGCCGCTGCCGCCGAGGCCATGGCCGCAGGAAAGTCCCCCGTGGAGGCCGCCGAGCGCGCCGTCAGCCGCAGCGGGGACCGCTGGGGAGCGGTGTACTCCCCGGGGGAGTACGAGGAGTTGGAAGAGGCCCTCGACGGCCAGTACACGGGCGTCGGGCTGTGGGCGCGGCGCGAGCGGGACGGCCGTATCGAGGTCACCAAGGTGCGGTCCGGGTCGCCCGCGGCCGTCGCCGGGATCCGCAGCGGAGACCGGCTGCGGAGCGTGGACGGCCGGGCGGTCGACGGGCGGCCGGTCACCGAGGTCATCTCCTTACTGCGCGGTGACGCACAGGACGCCGCCGCCGGTACGACCGTCCGCCTCGGGCTGGAACGCGGCACGCGCGCGTGGAGCGAGACCCTGCGCCGGGCTCAGCTGTCCACGGACTCCGCGACCGTTCGGAAGGTCGCCGACAACAACGTCACCGTCATCAGGGTCGCCGCCTTCACCAAGGGCGTGGGGGACGTGGTCCGCACCGCCGTACGGCAGGCGCCCAGCGGCGCCGGGATCATCCTCGACCTGCGCGGCAACTCCGGCGGACTGGTCGACGAGGCCGTCACCGCCGCCTCCGCCTTCCTCGACGGCGGCCTGGTGGCCACGTACGACGTCAACGGCGAGCAGCGCGCCCTGCACGCCGATCCGGGCGGCGACACCACCAGACCCCTGGTCGCGCTCGTCGACGGCGGCACGATGAGCGCGGCCGAACTGCTCACGGGAGCCCTCCAGGACCGTGGCCGGGCGGTCGTCGTGGGCTCCAGGACCTTCGGCAAGGGCTCGGTGCAGATGCCGAGCCGGCTGCCCGACGGCTCCGTCGCCGAACTGACCGTCGGCCACTACCGCACCCCGTCGGGGCGTGGCGTCGACGGCGTGGGCCTCACGCCCGACCTCGACGCCGGCCAGGGAGCGCTGGAGCAGGCGGAGACCGTGCTCAGCGGGCTGGGCGACCCGTCGTCGGACCCCTCGTAGGGACTCTCGTCGGACCTCTCGTAAACGACTTTCCTGCGCACGCCCTCGTAGTGCGAAAATGGTCGGACTATGGCTAAGGAAAAAGGGCGGAAGCTGATCGCCCAGAACAAGAAGGCGCGGCACGACTACGCCATCATCGACACCTACGAGGCCGGTCTGGTCCTCACCGGTACCGAGGTGAAGTCGCTGCGTCAGGGGCGGGCCTCGCTCGTCGACGGCTTCGTGCAGCTCGACGGGCACGAGGCGTGGCTGCACAACGTGCATGTGCCGGAGTACAGCCAGGGCACCTGGACCAACCACAGCGCCCGGCGCAAGCGGAAGCTGCTGCTGCACCGCGCGGAGATCGAGAAGCTGGAGTCGAAGACGCAGGAGGCGGGTCACGCGATCGTGCCCCTCGCCCTGTACTTCAAGGACGGCCGGGCGAAGATCGAGATCGCGCTGGCGCGAGGCAAGAAGGAGTACGACAAGCGGCAGACGCTGCGGGAGAAGCAGGACCGGCGCGAGACGGACCGGGCGGTCTCGGCGGTGCGGCGCAAGCAGCAGCACGCGTAGCGCCGGTGGCGCCGGGAATTAGGTGGCATCGGCGCGCGTTGGTCACGTACGATGGCAACTGCACCTCACCGAGGGTGCGCTGTTCCTCCCCGGAGGGACTCCTCTTCGGAGGGATTGAAAAAACAACATGGGGATGATCGGTTTCGACAGCGGCTGTCGAAGCAGGTGAAGCGTGTCGAGGAAGCGGCCATGATCTCGTAAACCACAGGCCGAAAAAAATAATCGCCAATTCCAACAGCGATTCTCCCGCGCAGCAGTTCTCTCTCGCCGCCTGATTTCAGGTAGCGACGAGCCTGCTCCGCACTAATGGGAGTGTCAGCCCGGGAGTGTTCCCGACCCGGATCCTGGCATCAGCTAGGGGACTAAACCTTGATCCCGGTCACGGGGTGAAGAGGGAAATCTAACAGTGACTGGGCCCGTCGGCGACTTGTTCGCGTGATTGCCGGGGCCGAGAAAAGCACAGCGAACTGCACACGGAGAAGCCCTGATTCCGCACCGTTGGACGCGGGTTCGATTCCCGCCATCTCCACAATTCCCATGTAGGCAGAGGCCCTGTCGCTTTCGAGCGGCGGGGCCTTTGTCGTGCGTGCCGGCTCGGGGCGGCGGTTCGGGCAGGGGACGCGGACGCGCGGGGTGCGGCGGCGGAGAAGCTCGCGAACTCTCGAATCCGTACGCCCGCGGTCGCCGACGCCCTGGTGACGCTGCTCGGCCACGACAACCAGCTCGTGCGCCTGGAAGCCGCCTACGGTCTCGCCCTGCGCGACGATCCGCGCACCGAGGAGGCGATCGAGCGGGTGGGGCCTCTCGGCCCGGGCTTCGAGGACGACCACCGGGCCAGTGAGTTCTGGCGGTGGCGGTGGCGGAAGAAGAACCCGACCGACACGTGAGCGGGGTGCGGAGTCACGAGGGTCAGGGTGTCGCCCGCGCCACCGTGCTCGCCCGTTCCGTCAGGCGGGGTGGCAGCAGGGTCGCCTCCGGGGTGTGGCCCGTGCCGTTCAGCTTCTTCATCAGGAGGTCCACTGCCCGTGCCCCCACCTCCGCCGACGGTATGGCGACCGAGGTGACCGGGACGGGCAGGTTCTCGGCCAGGTCGTCCGGGCAGATCGCGGTGACGGAGAGGTCGCCGGGGACGCGTAGGCCGAGCTGTTCGAAGGCGTCCATCAGGGGTTCCAGGATCGCCTCGTTGTGGACGACGACCCCCGTCAACGCCGGGTGCTCGCGCAGGAGTTGCTCCGCGACCACCCTCGCCGCGGCCGGCGACGCCTCGCAGGGGTGCACCGAGGATGACAGCCCGCCCCGGTCCGCCGCGGCCGTGAACCCCTGGACCACGCGCTGGGCGAACGCGGTCCGGCGTACGTACACGGCGGGTGGTGAGCCGATCAGGGCGATCACCCGGTGGCCCAGGGCCGCCAGCCGCTCCACGCACAGCTCGCCCGCCGCCTTGAAGTCCAGGTCGATACAGGTCAGGCCGGCCGCGTCGGAGGGGACGCCGATCAGGACCGACGGCAGGTCCAGCGTGCGCAGCAACGGCAGCCGGGGGTCGTCGAGTTGGACGTCCATCACGATCAGCGCGTCGACCAGTGCCGTGTCCGCGACCCGGAGCAGGCCGGCCTCGCCCTCCTCCTGGGTGAGGAGCAGGACGTCGTGGTCGTGGCGGCGCGCGGCCGTCACCACCGACACCGCGAACTGCATGACCACCGGGACGTGGATGCCCGCCCGTAACGGCACGACCAGCGCCAGTACGTTGGATCTGCTGCTGGCCAGGGCTCGGGCGCCCGCGTGGGGGTGGTAGCCGAGTTCCTTGATGGAGCGGTTGACGCGCTGCCGGGTCTCCTCGGAGATCGGGCGCTTGCCGCTGAGGGCGTACGAGACCGTGCTCGGGGAGACCCCGGCGTGCCGTGCCACATCGGTGATCTTCACCATCACTCGCCTCCCGATTCGACCGACGACCCCTGCGGACCTGGTCCCAGCTCCA